>OFMK01000022.1_pt1 | contig 161093 bp, 137 predicted proteins | sample 1541781 | NCBI WGS metagenome assembly OFMK01 (sample SAMN04209250, study PRJEB22552) | human gut metagenome | biome: gut; material: feces | host: Homo sapiens | place: USA: Oklahoma
TTTACAAAGGCTTACAAAGCCCGAAAAACCAAGAAAAACTAAGAAATGCGAGGTTGTGCAACAATGATAAAAGTACTATTCATCTGCCACGGCAATATCTGCCGCAGCACCATGTCCCAGTTTGTCTTCCAGGACATGATCAACCAAAAAGGTCTCACTGACCAGTTTTACATTAATTCAGCGGCTACCAGCCGGGAGGAAATCGGAAATGGTCCCCATTATGGGACGGTAAATAAGATGAAACAGGTTGGAATTCCGGTTCTTCCACACAGGGCGGTTCAGATGACAAAAAAGGATTACCGGGAGTATGATTATCTGATTGGCATGGACGAGGCCAATATCCGAAATATGATGCGGATTGCAGGCGGCGATCCGGAGGGGAAGATTCATATGCTGCTTGATTACAGTGATTCACCAAGAGCCATTGCGGATCCATGGTATACAGGAAATTTTGATATCACATATGATGATGTTGTGGAAGGATGTACTGCTTTTTTTAATTATCTGGAGGAAAGTGGCAGTATTTTTTGATTGAAATAGTGCGAAATCAATCATGTGCGGAGAGTGAGGACTGTTGTATTATGGTACAGGCCGCTGAGGTCTGTCAGAGAATATAATAAAATAGTTATTTGGTACTTCCGGAGGGAGAATTTGTCGATGAAAAATTCTTTACATCCGCCAGCATTGCTTATATACTGATAGCAGAGCAGCTCTTTTGGGAATCAAATCCCAGTCTATTTTCTTAGCTGTAAAGGAGTAACATCAAACAGTACATATATAGAGGCTGCAGAGTGTACATATAAGAGCAAGCAGCTTCTATAGATAGGCTGTAACAGGGATTAGAAATAAAAATTTTATGTAATTTTCCCAATGTGCTTATTTACAGTTCTTAAAACGTAATCAGGCCTAAGTGGTCTTATTACCGTATCTAATCAATTTCATGGGTGTTTCGCCCGGGCTAACAGGAAAGAATGAGGAGTATAAATGCAGGAAGGTTATGAATGTTTCATAGAGGACTTTCGCCAGAGGCTTCTGGAGGCAACAGGATTTGGAGCAGACAGAATTTATTATAAGAAAAAGGAAGAGTATCCGGTTACACCGGGGGACCGATTGTTTATAAAGCGGAGGGAAGCCGGAGAGATTGCGGAGATCTGTGCTTTGTATATTTCAGATCTTTATGAAGAATATTGTCAGGGAGCAGAGATAGATGAGCTTCTCGGTGATGTTATGAAACGGCTGGAAAGTTTTTCGAGAACAGACATTGCTAAAAATGTTAAACTTCTGAATGATTATGAAAAGATAAAAAAAGAACTTTTTATCAGGCTTGTAAATGTACAGAGGAATAAAAGTGATCTGGAAGACGCTGTGTGCAGAGTCCTGGGAGATATTGCAATGGTTCTCTATGTGAAAATGGGAGAAATGGAACATTATATGACCAGTATGAAAATTAAGCGGCATATGATAAAACACTGGAACAGGGACGAGGATAAGATATTTGAAGAAGCTCTTTTGAATACGTATTTTATTTCTCCGCCAAGAATTTACTGCTGGGAAAAAATGATTTTTGACCCAAGATATGACGGGGAAAATTTTATGAATATACTTGCTGATTATCCCATCAGAAAGGATGCAATAGGAAATTGCCTGAGTACGGTAAGAAGGACAAATGGTGCAGTTGCAGTTTTTCTTCCGGGAGTAGCGGAGCGGCTGGCAAATCTTTTTCAGGGAAGCTTTTATCTGGTGTTTACCAGTATACATGAGGTGATGATTCATAATGCAGCAACTGCAAAACCGGAGGATCTTCGCAGAGTTCTGGAGGATACCGTAAGGGATACCACGCCGGAAGAGGATTTCCTGACACTTAATATTTATTTTTATGACAGGGATACAGGTCAGTTCAGCCTCTGTCAGACACAGGAGGCAGAAGAAGTCTGATATTTTAGAACGGCAGGGAAAATGCACTGGTTCTGATGAAAAGATAACGCAGGGGAAAAGTATGCATATACTGTCATAAAAGGAATATCAGGGGGAAACACCTTTGGCATATAAAATTGTACTTGACGCAGGACACGGCGGAGGTGATCCGGGAGCTGTTTATCAGGGAAGACAGGAGAAAGATGATACGCTCACACTCACCATGGCTGTAGGAGAAATTCTGGAAAGAAACGGGATTGATGTGGTGTATACCAGAACTGAAGATATATATCAGACTCCGTTTGAAAAAGCAAAACTTGCAAATGAATCCGGGGCAGATTATTTTATTTCTTTTCACAGAAACAGCAGTCCAAGAGATAATCAGTATCAGGGCGCTGAGGTTCTGGTATATGACCGCAGTGGAATAAAATATGAGATGGCTGAAAATATACTTGGAGCGTTGGGGGAGGTTGGATTCCGTGAGATAGGTGTTAAGGAACGTCCCGGTCTGGTGGTGTTAAGGCGCACAAAAATGCCTGCACTTCTGGTCGAAGCAGGATTTTTGAATACGGATTCAGATAACGAGCTTTTTGACCAGCAGTTTGATGATACGGCAGATGCCATAGCCGGAGCGATACTTGGTACACTGACGGGAGAAACGATAGAAGATCCTCTTTATTATCGTGTTCAGACAGGAATTTTCAGAAACCGGGAAAATGCAGACAGAATGCTGTATCAGCTGATGGAACAGGGATATCCGTCTTTTATCCTAGAGGAAAACGGTCTTTATAAAGTGCAGACGGGTGCTTTTCAGCAGATAGGAAATGCAGTGGATATGGAACAGAGATTGCGCGATGCAGGATATAGTACTATAATTGTAACAAAATAAATGTTAAGGTTCATTTTGTTTATAGCAAGGGGGTGTAATTTATTCCGGCATGCTTGTGAATAAGATGAGCTTTGACAAGGAATTTTCAGTTTTTTGCTATAAATGAGCAAATATCGAATTTTGCACAATAGAATCCGTAACACACAGACATAAAGGGAATATTAAGCTTTATATGTGCATCTTATAAAGACAAATTCGTGATGATTTTGTGTACTTTTTCAAATTTGCTCATTCATAGTTTTTTGTAAATTACGGTCAGATACCTGGTGTGTTCGTAAAGTATAAACATGACAAAATAAATATTACAAACGAACAAATGATAAATTTTGTACAATATAGTTTTTAATGAGTAAACACTGAAATTTTGCATAAAAAATTGTAATGTACAGATATAAAGGAAGTGTCAGAGTTTATATGGGAATTATACAGAGATAAACAGATGGACCCTTATTTGATTTTAGAAAATGTACATTTACAGAAGAGTACGTGAGGAAGAGGAAAGATAAACTATATAAAGATAAACGGAAGAGTTTTTGCAGAATTTCCGGAAAGTAAATTGATAGATAAAAACCTTGGAGTGGGAGGAGAGTACAAATGACAGAGTATGAGAAATTTTTGCAGGAATTGGAAACATTTATTTTTGTGGAAAATAAACCGGAGAAAGTGGATATTATTTTTGTTCCGGGAAATGGATATCCGCAGATGGCAGAGCAGGCAGCTATATTATATAAGGAAGGGATTGCTTCCTGCATTCTTCCAAGTGGAAGATATAGTGTTACACTGGGAAAATTTGTGGGGGTTCAGGCAAAATCTGATAAATACTATGAAGATTATCATACAGAATGGGACTTTCTGAAAGATGTTCTTGTAAAAAACGGAGTAAAGGAAAATGATATTTTAAAAGAAGATCGTGCTACTTTTACCTGGGAAAATGCAAAATATTCCAGAATGGTTACAGACAGTAACGAAATATCTGTAAAAAAAGCTATTATATGCTGCAAAACCTATCATGCCAGAAGGGCACTGATGTATTATCAGAAGGCATACCCGGAAACTGAATTTCTGGTATGTCCTTCTGACGTGGATGGAATCAATCGCAGAAACTGGAAAAATACAGAAGAAGGAATTCTGGCAGTCACAGGGGAGGCTACAAGAATCATAAACCAGTTTTCTTTGATGATGGAGTAGGGAAAAAGGACTGAGTTATATCAGGTTTTTTCTGCATAGCAGTCGGAAACTATATGTAGAATTTATAAAGACTAAATATCGAATTTTACACAATAAAATCAGTAATATACGGATATAAAAAATATTAAGTTCTATATGTGCATCTTACAAAGAAAGATTTGTAATGAGTTTGTGCTCTTTTTTTATTAATTTGCTCATTTATAGTTTATAGCCTGCAAATAAAAAGTAATTGATTTTATGTCAAGTACTTTATATAGCAGAATCAGGTATGTGCAAGAGAAAAATTCTATTTGTGCAAGACTAAATTCTGTCGCGGATACAGTGTGGAATTTAAGTTTATAGTTTGCCTCATTTTATAACGCATTTTATAACACTGAAAAAATTATATTTTAGGGGTGTCGAAAAAAACAGAACTATGATATAATACCTATGTCGTAATGTGAAATATTCTGTTACGAAATATTTACAAAAACATAAAAATCTGATATATTAAAAATGAATGAAAACAGGAAATCTGTTACAAACAGATTTTGATTATTATATAGATAAAACTAATGATTATATATTGATGTTGATAATAGATGAGGTGTAATAATGAAAAAAAATAACGGTAAGAGAAATGTACAGTTTTTGGCAGCAGCGGCGTTAACAGCAGCTTTAATGGCAGGGCAGATTCAGCCGGCAGCAGTTTACGGAAGTGAAAACATTCAGGTCAGCAGCCTGATTCCGGATAATGTGACTGTGGAACAGCCGGTACCCCTTTCTGAGATTTCTCTTCCATCCAGTGAATATGGTACTTTATCCTGGGCAGACGAGTCAAGTGTGCCGTCAGAACGCGTACAGTCTTACGATGTTGTTTTTCGTCCCTATAATGCAGCAGATCTTTCAAAAATCTCAGGCTGGGACGGAAGCTCTGATGTGATCTACAGCAGTGTGAGAGTAGTAGTGAGCGGTATTGAAGAAAATGAATCCCAGGAAGAGGAATGGTCTGAGGAGAATAATGGAGAAGCTTCCGAGGATCAGAATGACAGCCAGTGGGAAGAAGAAAACAGCGGCACGGGAGAGAATGACAGTCAGGAATCAGAAGATCACAGCACTGGATCCACAGACGAAGATGCTGGAGAGTCCAAGCCAGATGGACAGGAAAATGACGGAACAGAGGAGGATTCTCAGCAGAACAGTAATGGTGATTCTGCAGACAAAGGCAACAATGAATCTAGCGGAAACAGCCAGACAGAGGGCAGCCAGCAGGATGGAGACAGCGATTCTGCAGAAGAGAATAACAGCCAGGAATCGGAGGATCAGAATGCCGGTTCTAAGGATGAAGATGCCAGTGACTCCAATGGAAACGGTGAGACAGAAGAGGAGTCACAGCAGGATGGAGACAGCAATCCTGCAGAAGGAGAATCTCAGGATAATGCCGGAGATAAAGAGGACATGCCGGAAGCAGGGGAAAAACCGGAGCCAACTGTAACTCCGGAGGCAACTGTGACTCCGGAAGTATCAGTGACACCGGAACCAACTGTAACCCCGGAAGCAGATAAGGATAATATTTTTGAACAGGAAGATCAGAAAGACCAGCGTCCGTCAGATCTGGAAGAAAATCTTACAGAAGAAGAAAAGGAAGAGTTGGCTGCTGCAAATCATACCAGCAACGGGATTTCTGTGTCTGGAATCAATCTGCCATGGTATGTTCAGTTCAGAGCAACCAGCGGAGAGGATTACCAGTTTACAAATGAAAACGAGGCCAATCTGTTTAAATCCTATGAATTTGAGCTTTGGGATCTGAGAAACAATACAGAATATGAAATTCCGGACGGAGAGTATATCAGTGTGACAGTTCCGGTAAAAGCAGGTTATACATACACTATTGAGCATCTTCTGGACAGTGGGGCAATGGAAACGATTGTTCCCAGTGTGGAAGGAAGCACTATGGTATTCAGCACCCATTCTTTCAGCCCCTTTGGTATTGCAGGAAGTAAACCGCTTGTAGGAGGAGAAATTCAGGAAGATGGATACGGGGATTTAGTACCGGTTGCAACAGTAACACCTACCGCTTCTGCAGGAGTAACAGCAGTTCCGGAAAAGGATGACAGCAGCAGTGTACAGAAGCCACAGGATGACAGTAAGGATTCTGATAAACAGACAAATACATCAGAGGACAGCAGTAAAGAAGCTGAAGAAAATGATGGCAGTTCCAAATCTGCGGTGAATACAGGAGACAACACAATGATCGCACCTTTTATAATTCTGGGTGTGGTAGCTATTGTGGTAGTAGGCGTGATTATTTACTTCAGAAAGAAAAAATAAATTATAGTAAGGCATAAGAAAAAAGCCCCCCCATATAATGTTATGGGGAGGGCTTTTTTATGAAAACAAAAACTGTTTTAAGATCATTGTTTCTTGCATATGGCCTGACAGGCGTCTGCCTTCTGCTTCTGGCATTCCTGGCATTTCAGTTTGATCTGGGACTGGCGCCGGTATCAGCGGGAATTGTGGCAGTGTATGTAATCTCCTGTCTGGCAGGGGGCTTTATGGCAGGAAAAATCATGCGAAAGGATAAATGTTTTTGGGGGATTTTAGTAGGTCTTGCATATTTTATACTTCTTGTTTTGGTATCCTTTGCCGCAGAAGGAAAGTGGGATATGTCTTTTCAGCATTTGCTGACTACTTTTTGTATGTGCCTGGGCGGAGGGGCTCTTGGAGGCATGCTTGCATAACCTAAAAAAAGACTTTTATTTGAGAGAATTTTATGCTATACTATGCCCAGACAATTATATATACATAAGGAGGATATACAATGGAGCATATCAAAACATTAAATACAAAAAATCTGCAGAACACAGTTAAAAAAGGTGGATGTGGTGAGTGCCAGACTTCCTGCCAGTCAGCATGTAAAACTTCCTGTACTGTAGGAAATCAGAGCTGCGAGCATAAATAAGGCGGAGTTCAGGGAAGTCAGTTAAGCAGCGGGTGAGTCCGCTGCTTATTCTTTTTATTTACCGGGAAAGCAGTGTATTTTGTACTAATTTCCCTAGTAAATAAAATATTCTGCGGGAATGTAACCGGATGCACGAGGAATATAAGCGTTCATGGCTGTCTGCATCTGGCCAGAAAAGCAGAGTAAGTCTCTCAGGGATTGAGAGATTTAGGGCGTTCCAAGCGGCTCCGTCCGCTTTGTTCGCAGAAAAGTGTTTTATAAACTGTAAATGAAAAAGAGTGCAAAACTCAGTATTTACTCATTTATGGTTGAACAGATAAAAGTGTACAGAAAGCAGACAGATATGCTTGAAATAAAAAAGCGGATCTAGGAGGCTGAGTGTACAGTCCCTGAGAATATAAGAGGACAGGGAACCTGCAGAAAAAGTTCACCTGACTTCTGAAGTGAGTTCAGGACAGATGAAATCTGTCCTGGATTTTTCAGGTATAATTTACAGGAAAGGATTTCAAAAAAATGAGTCTGATTCACAGATACCAGAGCAATGGATATAATATTGTTCTTGACATTAACAGTGGATGTATTCACCTGGTAGACCTTGTAACCTATGAGGTCCTGCCATGCATGGAGAACGAGCTGTCAACAGAAGAAATCGTGGAAAGGCTGAAAGACAGATTCAGCCCGGAGGAGATCAGAACTTCTGTTTCGGAATGTGAAAAGCTGAAAGAAGAAGGAATGCTTTTTACCAGAGATATTTATGAAAGTGCAATTGATGAGTTTTCAAAAAACAGCCGTCCGGTTGTAAAAGCACTTTGTCTGCATATTGCCCATGACTGTAATCTTGCCTGCCGCTACTGTTTTGCGGAGGAGGGAGAATATCATGGAAGAAGAGCCCTGATGTCCTTTGAGGTTGGAAAAAAGGCCCTGGATTTTCTGATTGCCAATTCCGGCTCCAGAAGAAACCTGGAGGTGGATTTTTTTGGCGGCGAGCCGCTGATGAACTGGCAGGTGGTAAAAGATCTGGTGAAATATGGAAGAGAGCAGGAAAAGCTTCATAATAAGAAATTCCGCTTTACACTTACAACCAACGGCGTTCTTCTTGATGATGAGGTAATGGAATTCTGCAATCGCGAAATGTCCAATGTTGTTCTCAGTGTAGACGGCCGTAAAGAGGTACACGACTATATGAGACCGTTCCGCAAGGGCGCCGGAAGCTATGATCTGATCATGCCGAAATTCCAGAAATTTGCGGAATCCAGAAATCAGGACAACTATTATGTAAGAGGAACTTTTACTCACCATAATCTTGATTTTTCAAAGGATGTTCTTCATCTTGCGGATCTTGGATTTAAACAGATCTCTGTTGAACCGGTAGTGGCTCCGGATGAAGAAGAGTATGCGATCCGCAAAGAAGATATTCCTCAGATTCTGGATGAATACGATGCGCTTGCAAAAGACATGATCAAACGGGAAAAAGAAGGAAAAGGCTTTAATTTCTTCCATTTTATGATTGATCTTACAGGCGGTCCCTGTGTGTATAAGCGTCTTTCCGGATGCGGTTCAGGAACAGAGTACCTGGCAGTGACTCCGTGGGGAGATTTTTATCCCTGTCATCAGTTTGTGGGTGAAGAAGAATTCCTGATGGGTAATGTTGATGAGGGAATTACCAGACCCCAGATCCGTGAAGAGTTTAAGGGCTGTAATGTTTATACAAAGGATGACTGCAAGGACTGTTTTGCCAGATTTTACTGCAGCGGAGGCTGTGCAGCCAACGCATATCATTTCCAGAAGGATGTAAAGGGCAGCTATGAGATCGGATGCGAGCTTCAGAGAAAGCGTGTGGAGTGCGCGATCATGATCAAGGCTGCGCTTGCAGAATAAGTGTTTATAAAAAATGTCCGACAGTCACTGACGGACGGAAGGGCTGCAAATGAGAAGCAGGTTATCGGCTTTTTATGCGGATGAGAAGTCCGGGAAAGGAAGCAGGAATACCTGTTGCTTTATCACTATGCAGCTTAAGAAACAGGATGGATAATCCCTTACTGGCTGTAAGGGATATTACCCATAAATACATTGTGGTAGAAGGGAAGAACAATGAAGAAAAAAAGAGGAGTCATTGTACTGGTCCTGACTGCGATCATTACGGTTTTTCTGTGCTATACTGCAGCTGTCGGCCTGGGTCCGACAGGAACCGGAGCGGCAAAAAATATTAAAACCGGTCTTGATCTGTCAGGCGGTGTAAGTATTACTTACGAGGCAAAAGATAAAAACCCAAGCAAGGAAGATATGTCAGATACTGTTTATAAAATGCAGAAGCGTGTGGAACAGTACAGTACTGAGGCGCAGGCATATCAGGAAGGCGACAACCGTATTACAGTGGAAATTCCCGGTGTAACAGATGCGGACAAGATCCTCAATGATCTTGGAAAACCGGGCTCTCTGTGTTTTATTGAACAGACAGACAAGGATGGAAATCAGAACTTTGTTGCCGGTGAAAAAAATTACGAACTCACAAGAAGTCTTGATGAGATCAGAGAAGCCGGTTCTGTAGTTTTGGAAGGTACGGATGTTGCGGACGCAGAAGGCGGTACTTACCAGAATGAAAACGGAGCAAGAGAATATGCGGTAAGCCTGAAGCTTACAAAAGAAGGCAAAAAGAAATTTGCCGAGGCAACAGAGGCAAATGTAGGAAAGCAGATTGCAATTGTGTATGACAACGCTGTTTTAAGCGCACCTACGGTACAGGAAGCCATTACAGGCGGACAGGCAGAGATTAATGGAATGGATGGGGTAGAGGAGGCGCAGAACCTTGCGTCCTATATCCGTATCGGTTCCCTGAGCCTGGAACTGGAAGAACTGCGTTCCAGTGTAGTTGCAGCGCAGCTGGGAGAAGAAGCGATCACTACAAGTGTAGTTGCAGGAGCAATCGGTCTTGTGATCGTGATCCTGTTTATGATCTTTGCATACAGAATCCCCGGTCTGGTGGCAGCAATCGCTTTGATCCTTTATACTGCGATCGAGCTGATCACTCTGAATGCTTTTGACATTACACTGACACTTCCCGGTATTGCCGGTATCATCCTGGGTATTGGTATGGCTGTGGATGCCAACGTTATTATCTATGCCCGTATCCGTGAGGAAATCGCATCAGGTTCTTCTGTAAGAACAGCCATCAAGTCCGGATTCAGCAAAGCGTTTTCTGCCATTATTGACGGTAATGTTACAACTCTGATCGCGGCGCTGGTACTGATGTGGATGGGCTCCGGAACAGTAAAAGGATTTGCCTATACACTGGCGCTGGGTATTGTAGTATCCATGTTCACGGCGCTGGTCGTATCAAGACTGATCGTAAATGCTCTGTATGCGGTAGGTATTCAGGATGAAAAATTCTACGGAAGAGCAAAGAAGAGAAAATGCATCAATTTTGTTGGAAAGAAAAATATTTTCTTTATTATTTCTCTGATTCTGATTCTTGTGGGACCGGTATCCATGATGATCCATCAGAAAACAGATGGAAGCATTCTGAATTACAGTCTGGAATTTTCCGGCGGAACTGCAACTACAGTTACCTTTAATGAGGATATGGATATTAAACAGATCGACTCAGAGGTAACACCTGTTGTAGAAAAGGTAACAGGAGATAAGAATGTACAGCCTACCAAGGTTGTGGGAACAAATCAGGTGATTATTAAGACACGCGCATTGTCCCAGCCGGAAAGAGAAAAGCTCAATCAGGCAATGGTTGACAACTTTGACGTAGATGAAGCTCTGATCTCTACAGAAAGTATTTCTTCTACTGTAAGTTCTGAAATGAGACAGGATGCTTTTGTAGCCGTTGTTGTTGCGACTCTGTGTATGCTGGCATATATCTGGATCCGTTTTAAGGACATCCGTTTTGCAAGCAGTGCAGTATTGGCTCTTGTACATGACGTTCTTGTTGTGTTTGCCTTTTATGCACTTGCGCGTATCTCTGTTGGAAATACCTTTATTGCATGTATGCTGACGATTGTCGGTTACAGTATCAATGCAACAATTGTTATTTTTGACCGTATCCGCGAAAACCTTAAGAAAATGGGAAGCCGCGCAGATCTTACAGAGATCGTTAATGACAGTATCACTCAGACACTTACCAGAAGTATTTATACCTCTCTGACAACCTTTGTTATGGTAGCAGTGCTTTATATTATGGGAGTTTCTTCCATCCGTGAATTTGCACTGCCTCTGATGGTAGGTATTGTCTGCGGAGCTTATTCTTCTGTTTGTATTACAGGCTCTCTGTGGCTTGTAATGAAACGTGGCTTTGGCAAAAACAAAGTCCAGGCGATCGCTTCAAAGAATGTGGCTGCGGAAAATAAAAATACAGCTCAGACATCCGGACAGAAGTCTGATAACGGACAGAAACAGCCGAAAAAGAAAAATCGTAAAAGAGTAGCAGAACGTCTTGCGGCTCAGGAAGCGGAAAAGAACGCAGAAGAAAATAAAACAGAATAAAACAGGATTGTCCCGGGGCAGCAGGCTGTCCCGGGATGTGTTTTTACAGGAGAAAAAAATGGAAAAATGGGTAGTAACAGCAAAAAAAGCAGACTTTCAGAAAATCGGGCAGACCTTTGGCATTGATCCGGTGATCGCACGTCTGATCAGGAACAGAGATGTGGAAGGTATGGAAAATATCCGCTCGTATCTGTACGGAACGCTGGAAGAGCTTCCTTCTCCGTGGTTTTTAAAAGATATGAAAAAAGCTGTGGAGATCCTGAAAGACAAGATTGATCAGAAAGCCAGGATCAGGATCATCGGGGATTATGATATTGACGGAGTAACTGCCACTTATATTCTTCTTACGGGATTTCGCCGTCTTGGGGCAAGGGTGGATACCTATATTCCGGACAGAATAAAGGACGGATACGGAATGCACAGTCAGCTGATCGAAAAGGCGGCAGAGGACGGAATCGATACGATCATTACCTGTGACAACGGAATTGCAGCGTCTGCGGAAATTCAGCAGGCAAAGGAAAAGGGTATGACAGTGATTGTAACGGATCATCATGAAATCCCTTATCGAGACACGGATAAGGGGAGGGAATGGATTGTTCCTGAAGCAGATGCAGTGATCAATCCGAAACAGTCGGGCTGTCCATATCCAAACAAAAATATCTGTGGAGCCGTGGTTGCATGGAAACTGATCTGGGCTCTTTATGAGACATATGGAATTGACAGAAATGAGATCCTGGAATTTTCTGAACCGGCAGCGGTGGCAACTGTGGGAGACGTGATGGATCTTCAGGGGGAAAACCGCATTATTGTAAAGGAAGGGCTGAGAAGGCTTCCAACTACAAAGAATCAGGGATTTCGCGCTCTCATTGAGGCAAACGGCCTGGGAGGTGAACGGATCACAGCCTATCATGTGGGATTTGTGCTGGGACCATGTATCAATGCAAGCGGAAGGCTGGACACTGCGGCCCGGGCTTTGCGGCTTCTTTGTACAGAGGATGCAGACAGAGCGGCGAAGGAGGCCGGGGATCTGGTTGCATTAAACCAGAGCAGAAAAGCCATGACAGAAAAAGGCAGGGAAGAGGCAGAGCACATCATTGAAAGTCAGGGCCTTTCCTCAGACCGGGTTCTGGTAGTGTATCTGCCGGAATGCCATGAAAGTCTGGCGGGGATCATTGCTGGAAGGCTGAGGGAAAAATATTATAAGCCTTCATTTGTGCTGACAAAGGCAGAAAAGGGAGCCAAGGGCAGCGGCCGCTCCATTGAAGCCTATTCCATGTATGACGAGCTGGTTAAGTGCAGTGATCTTCTGGAACAGTTTGGCGGTCATCCCATGGCGGCAGGACTGTCTCTGGCAGAAGAAAATATCGACGCATTCCGAAAAAGGCTGAATGAGGTATGTACGCTGACGGAGGAGGAGCTTGTGCCTAAGGTGGTGATCGATGTTCCGATGCCGATTTCTTATCTGTCCAGAACGCTGACGGAGCAGCTGTCTGTTCTGGAACCTTTTGGCAAAGGAAATTCAAAGCCTCTGTTTGCCCAGAAGGGACTTCGTGTTTTAAATCTGAGAATTTTTGGAAAGAATCAGAATGTGGCAAAAATGTGTCTGATGGACGGACAGGGAAATTCTGTAGATGCAGTATATTTTGGAGCAGCGAAAGAATTTGAACAGTATGTACAGCAGAAAGAGCTGATTTCCGTGACGTATTATCCGGAGATCAACGTCTATCAGGGAAGAGAAAGTCTCCAGGCGGTAATCCGCAATTACTTTTAACTGCAGTAGGAAACTGTGGAGAGCGGTTCATATGGCGTGGGTTTACGCTGTGAACGGAGCGAACAGCAGCGGTATTTGGCGAGACTTGTCGGGTTTTGGATTGATTCCATAAAAAAAAAGTGATATACTGATTTAGACTTATATTATAGAAAAAAGGCGGAGGTGCGGGATTATGAAGAAAATTGAGGATTATGTAAGAAGTATTCCGGATTTTCCGGAACCGGGCATTATTTTTCGTGATGTAACAAGTATTCTGCAGGATGCGGACGGACTGAAACTGGCAATTGATTCCATGCAGGAATGTCTGAAGGACACAGAGGTGGATGTGATCGTTGGAACAGAGTCAAGAGGATTTATGTTCGGAGTTCCCATCGCATACAATCTTCATAAGCCATTTGTACCGGTACGTAAAAAAGGTAAGCTTCCATGTGAGACAGTATCCAGAAGCTATGATCTGGAATATGGAAGCGCAACCATAGAAATGCACAGAGATTCCATCAAACCAGGACAGAAGGTTGCAGTGATCGATGATCTGATCGCTACAGGAGGTACGGTTGAGGCGGCTGTGAAGCTTATTGAAGAGCTTGGCGGAGAGGTTGTCAAAATTGTATTTCTTATGGAACTTGCCGGGCTGAAAGGCCGTGAGAAACTGGCTGGCTATGATGTGGCTTCTGTGATCCGATACGAAGGGAAATAACCACAGACGGAGCGTACGACGGCTGCTAAAGAAGAACAGGCAGCAGAATATCAGACAGGTGGGAGAGAATGACAGAAAGAAATAAAAATATACAAACGGAAAAAAGTCCGGGCGCTGTAGATCAGGCAAAAATTGAATCCGTGAAAAAGGCAGATGCAGCGGTAAAATCCATGAGTGATTTTACAAGTCCGGAAGTTCTGTATCAGGAATTGATCACCAGTGTGAGAAAATACCATCCGTCTACGGATATTTCCATGATACAGAAAGCCTACGAGGTAGCAAGAGAGGCTCATAAGGATCAGAAAAGAAAATCCGGGGAGCCCTATATCATCCATCCGCTCTGTGTGGGAATCATTCTTGCAGATCTGGAGCTGGATAAAGAGACGATCGTTGCGGGACTTCTTCATGATGCGGTAGAGGACACCTGGATGACCTATGAAGAGGTAGAAAAGGAATTCGGTTCCGAGGTTGCTCTTCTGGTGGACGGAGTTACCAAGCTGGGACAGCTGAATTATTCCAAGGACAAGGTGGAGCTTCAGGCAGAAAATTTAAGAAAAATGTTTCTTGCCATGGCAAAGGATATCAGAGTAATTCTGATCAAGCTTGCGGACCGTCTCCACAATATGCGTACTCTGCAGTACATGCGTCCGGAAAAGCAGCAGGAAAAGGCCAGGGAGACCATGGATATTTATGCGCCCATTGCCATGCGCCTTGGTATATCGAAGATCAAGGTGGAACTGGATGATCTTTCGCTTAAATACCTGAAGCCGGATGTGTACTACGATCTGGTAGACAAGGTTTCCCTGAAAAAAAGTGAACGACAGGATTTTGTCAACGGGATTGTGAAACAGGTAAAGCAGCATATGGAGGATGCGGGGATCCAGGCTCAGGTGGACGGACGGATCAAGCATTTCTTCAGCATCTATAAAAAAATGGTCAATCAGGGCAAGACCATTGATCAGATCTATGATCTTTTTGCAGTCAGGATACTGGTGGACAATGTAAAGGACTGCTATGCGGCTCTGGGAGTGATCCACGAAATGTACAAACCGATTCCTGGCCGTTTTAAAGACTATATTGCCATGCCGAAGCCTAATATGTACCAGTCTCTTCATACGACTCTGATCGGACCAAGCGGACAGCCTTTTGAGATTCAGATCCGTACCTATGAAATGCATAAAACAGCAGAATATGGTATTGCGGCGCACTGGAAATATAAGGAGTCCTCGGACGGAAAGGTACCTGTAGGAAAAAGTGAAGAGGAAAAACTGAACTGGCTGAGACAGATCCTGGAATGGCAGAGAGATATGTCTGATAACCGGGAATTTATGAGCCTTTTGAAAAACGATCTGGATCTTTTTGCAGACAGTGTTTACTGTTTCACTCCTCAGGGGGATGTGAAAAACCTTCCGGCAGGATCCACGCCTATTGATTTTGCCTACTGTGTGCACAGTGCAGTAGGAAACCGTATGGTAGGCGCCAGGGTAAACGGCAAGCTTGTTCCCATTGAATATGAGATCCAGAACGGTGACAGAATTGAGATCATCACATCACAGAATTCCCAGGGACCAAGCCGCGACTGGCTGAAAATGGTAAAAAGCACTCAGGCAAAAAACAAGATCAATCAGTGGTTCAAAAAGGAACTGAAGGAAGACAATATTTTAAAGGGCAAGGACATGCTGGCTCAGTATGCCAAATCCAAAGGCTACAAGATCGGTACCTACAGCAAGAGTCAGTATCTTGAGGCAGTTATGCGCAAATACGGTTTCCGCGACTGGGATTCCGTTCTGGCTGCCATCGGACACGGAGGGCTGAAAGAAGGCCAGGTCTTTAACAAGCTGATGGAGGCTTACGAAAAAGAGCATGCCAAAAAGATCACGGATCAGGATGTTCTGGATGCTGCCACAGATGCTCATGAAAAGCTTCATCTGGTAAAATCCAAGGGCGGAATTGTTGTCCGTGGCATCCATGATGTTGCAGTTCGTTTTTCAAAATGCTGCAGTCCCATTCCCGGCGACGAGATTGTGGGATTTGTTACAAGAGGACGGGGAATCACCATTCACCGTACAGACTGTGTAAATATTCTTAATATGTCAGAAACCGACAGGACAAGGCTCATTGAGGCTGAGTGGCAGGCAGATACCAGAGCTTCGGAAAAATATATGGCAGAGCTTAAGATCTTTGCCAACAACCGTACCGGACTTCTGGTAGACCTTTCAAAAATATTTACAGAGCGTAAGATTGATGTAAAAAATATGAACTGCCGTACAAGCAAGCAGGATAAGGCGACCATTGCCGTAAGCTTTGAGGTAGGCAGCAAAGAGGAGCTGGCGTCTCTTGTAGAAAAAATCCGCCAGGTGGAAAGTGTGATCGATGTGGAGCGTACCACAGGCTGATCAGTCATAAAAATACAGGGACAGAGAAAGAGGGGACCGATATGAAAAACTCAGAGCTTCAGACATGCGTTCTTGGTTCTGTATCAACGAACTGCTATCTGCTGAAAAACAAAAACACAGGGGAGCTTCTGATCGTGGATCCGGCGGATCATGCACAGGAAATCTTTTCCAGAATAAGGGAAATGCAGGCGAAGCCTGCTGCAATTCTTTTAACCCATGGTCATTATGACCACATTCTTGCAGTGGAGGACGTAAAAAAAGAATACCAGATTCCGGTTTATGCCTGTGAAAAAGAAGCAGGGACTCTTCTGGATCCTTCCGCAAATCTGTCCGGATACGGAAACCGCTCCTGTTCCCTGAAGGCAGATATACTTCTTGAAGACCTTCAGGCTTTTGAGGCGGCGGGCTTTTCCGTTCAGATGCTTCACACACCCGGACACACTCCGGGAAGCTGCTGCTATTATCTGAAGGATGAAGGAATCCTGTTCAGCGGGGATACGCTGTTTTATGGTTCTGTGGGAAGAACCGATTTTCCGGGAGGAAGCACGGCTCAAATTGTGGAAAGCCTTCACAGACTTACAGATTCTCTTCCTGAGGAAACAGAAGTTTATCCCGGACACGATATTTCAACCACTATCGGTTATGAAAAGAGGTACAATCCATTTGTATAAGATCAGTATTCTGTTTGACAACAGAGAATTTGAACATGATATTTATGAGCTGATCCGAGCCTTTTACCCGGAGGCTGAAATTGCAGTTTCCTATGAAGAGGAAGACGGGGCAAATACAGCGGATCTTCTGTTCCGGGTGGAAAAGCAGGAGCAGAGTTTTATAATCCGGTATCAAAATGAAAGCAATACCGGGGTGACAAGTGCAGAGATCATAAAGGGGCACTCTTCGGATGATGCCCCTCTTTCCTGTACGGAAGAAAAAGATGCAGCCAGACAGCAGCGCAAGGAGCAGAAGGATGTTCTGAAATACTCATTATATAAACTTCTGACAAAGCTTACAGGAAAGACCCTTCCATGGGGAAATCTTACAGGGATCCGGCCGGCAAAGCTTGCCATGGCAATGATTGAAGCCGGAATGAAAAATTCAGAGATTGCAGAAGAAATGCGGAAACGTTATCTGGTAAGTCCTGAAAAAACAGCTCTTGCCATTACCATTGCCAACCGGGAAAGAGAAATTCTGAAAGATATTGATTATGAAAACGGATACAGCCTTTATGTGGGGATTCCTTTCTGTCCGAGTATCTGTCTTTACTGTTCTTTCAGCTCCTATCCTCTGAAGCAGTGGAAGGACAGAGTGGAGCTTTATCTGGATGCGCTCTGTAAGGAAATCCGGGAAGTTTCTTCTATTATGAAGAAAAAAGGACGTAAGCTGGATACGGTTTATATTGGCGGCGGAACGCCGACTACCCTGGAGCCGGATCAGCTTCAGAGACTTCTGGATACCCTGACGGAACATTTTGACTGCAGAAACCTGGCTGAGTTTACCATTGAAGCAGGAAGACCGGACAGCATTACCAGAGAAAAGCTTCAGGTGATCCGGAAATATCCGGTAAGCAGGATTTCCGTGAATCCTCAGACTATGAATCAGGAGACTCTGGAGATTATCGGAAGACGCCATACTGCGGAGGAGACAAGGCAGGCCTTTTATCTTGCACGGGAATGTGGTTTTGACAATATCAATATGGATCTGATCGTTGGACTTCCGGGCGAAGATCTGAAAAAGGTACAGTATACCCTGGATGAAATTAAAAGGATGGCTCCGGACAGTATTACGGTTCATTCTCTTGCGGTAAAAAGGGCGGCAAGGCTGAATATTTTTAAAGATAAATATCAGGAAATGACCTTTGAAAATAATCAGGAAATCATGGAAATGACCATGAAAACAGCCTGCGAAATGGGAATGGGTCCTTATTATCTGTACAGACAGAAAAATATGAAGGGCAATTTTGAAAATGTAGGTTATGCAGAGGTTGACAAAGCCGGGATTTACAATATACTAATTATGGAAGAGAAACAGCCCATTATTGCACTGGGAGCAGGCGGATCTTCAAAGCTGGTATTTGATCATGGAGCGAGGATCGAGCGTGTGGAGAATGTGAAGGATGTAAGGAATTATATTACCCGTATTGATGAAATGATTGAAAGAAAACGGGTGGCTGTTGACCGATGCCTTTAAGGACAGGAGGTGTGCAGATTGAGTGCGGCGCAGGCAGACGCAGAAAAGACAGCAGACAGAATACTGGATTTTGACCTTTCAGCAGAGCTGAATCATGGGATTGTTGTCAGCAACCTTGCGTATGAGGTGGCTTCCGAGCTGGGGCTGGAGCAGGAGAGCCGTTATGAGCTTGCTGTTGCGGGAATGCTTCACGATATCGGCAAGCTGAAGCTGACAGAATACATCAACGGACGCGAAAGGGATCCTCTTCTGATCGAGGAGCTAAAATATGTGCGTATGCATTCTACTCTGGGCTATGAGGAATTAAAAGACCAGGGGTATTCAGAGTTTGTTCTGGAAAGTATTCTCTATCATCATGAGAATTATGACGGAACCGGATATCCCGATAATCTCATTGGAGATCAGATCCCCATTGGAGCCAGGATCTTGAGAGTGTGCGATGTATTTGCAGCGCTTACATCTGACAGGCCATACAGGACTGCGTTTGATGTTGCAACTGTAATGGAGCTTATGATCGATGAGATCAAAAATTTTGATATGGAAGTTTTTCTTGCATTTCAGAGAATTATACATAATAAATAACAGGAGGCAGGCATGGCATTAAAGAAAAAACCAGTAACCGGTATGAAGGATATTTTACCGAAGGAAATGGAAATCCGAAACTATGTAATGAATATGATCCGGGAAACCTATGGGAAATTCGGATTTTCTTCTATTGAAACTCCCTGTGTGGAGCATATTGAAAACCTCAGCAGCAAGCAGGGCGGCGAAAATGAGAAACTGATTTTTAAGATCCTGAAAAGAGGAGAAAAGCTGAAGCTGGAAAGCGCAAAGGAGGAAGCGGATCTTGTGGATTCCGGACTTCGCTATGATCTGACAGTGCCTCTTTCCAGATATTATTCCAATCATGCCAATGAGCTTCCTGCTCCTTTTAAGGCGCTGCAGATGGGAAATGTATGGAGAGCAGACCGCCCTCAGAGAGGCCGTTTCCGTCAGTTTATGCAGTGTGATATTGATATTTTAGGAGAGCCTACTTATCTGGCTGAAATTGAGCTTGTGCTGGCAACCACAACACTTCTGGGCAAACTGGATTTTCATAATTTTACCATCAGGATCAATGACCGTAAAATTCTGAAGGCAATGGCTCAGTACAGCGGATTCCCGGCAGAAAGCTTTGATACCGTGTTTATTATCCTTGACAAAATGGACAAGATCGGTCTTGAGGGAGTTTCCGAAGAGCTGGAAAAAGAAGGCTTTGCAAGAGAAAGCATTGACACGTATCTTGGCATGTTCCGTGAGATCACCTCTGATATCCAGGGTGTGCGCTACATTAAAGAAAAGCTGAAGGATGTTCTTGATCCAAAGGTTGCAGAGGATCTGGAAACCATTATCGCTTCTGTGGACGCGGTAAAGAGCGCGGACTTTAAGATTTCCTTTGACCCTACGTTGGTGCGGGGAATGTCCTATTATACAGGTCCGATCTTTGAGATCGCAATGGATGAATTCGGCGGTTCTGTAGGCGGCGGCGGACGTTATGACGAGATGATCGGCAAATTTACAGGACAGAACACAAGCGCCTGCGGATTTTCTATTGGATTTGAAAGAATTGTCATGCTGCTTCTGGAAAGAGGCTATGAGGTTCCGGGAACCGGCGAAAAGAAGGCGTATCTCATTGAAAAGAACATGCCTGCAGACAAGCTTCTGACAATTCTGAAGCAGGCTGAAGAGGAAAGAAGAAATGGAACTCAGGTAACCATTTCTATTATGAAGAAAAATAAAAAATTCCAGAAAGAACAGATGATGACAGAAGGCTATACTGAATTCGTTGAGTTTTTCAGGGATAAATTATAAAAAGGAGTAAGATCATGGCTGAAAGTATGAAGGGACTGCACAGAACCTGCCGCTGTGCGGAAGTAACAAAAGAGATGACAGGCAGCAGAGCGACTCTGATGGGATGGGTGCAGAAAGCCAGAAACAAAGGCGGACTTGTATTTGTTGATCTGAGAGACCGTTCCGGAATCATGCAGGTGATTTTTGAAAACGGAAGTATTGATGAAGAAGGTTTTGAGAAAGCCGGAAAGCTGAGAAGTGAATTTGTGATCGCAGTTACCGGTATTATAGAAAAACGAGGCGGGGCCGTAAATGAAAACCTTGCCACAGGAGAGCTGGAGCTTCGTGCCAATGAGCTTCGTGTACTTTCCGAGTCAGAGGTTCCTCCTTTCCCAATAGAGGAAAACAGCAAAACAAAGGATGAGATCCGTTTAAAATACCGTTATCTGGATCTGAGAAGACCGGATATCCAGAGAAATCTTATGATGAAAAGCCAGGTTGCCACTCTCACCAGAAAATTCTTTGCAGAAGAAGGTTTCCTGGAGGTGGAGACTCCGATCCTTGGAAAGAGTACACCGGAAGGCGCCAGAGATTACCTGGTTCCGTCCAGAGTTCATCCGGGCAGCTTTTACGGACTGCCGCAGTCTCCGCAGCTTTACAAGCAGCTTCTTATGTGTTCCGGATATGACCGTTATATCCAGATCGCGCGCTGCTTCCGTGATGAAGATCTCCGTGCGGACCGTCAGCCGGAGTTTACCCAGATCGATATGGAGCTGTCCTTTGTGGATGTAGACGATGTCATTGATGTAAATGAAAGATATCTTGCATATCTGTTTAAAGAGGTTCTGGATGTGGATGTTCAGCTTCCGATCCAGCGTATCACCTGGCAGGAGGCCATGGACCGTTTTGGCTCTGACAAGCCGGACATGCGTTTCGGAATGGAGCTTCATGATGTCAGCGAAACAGTAAAGGACTGTGAGTTTGTGGTATTTAAGGGCGCTCTTGAAGCAGGCGGAACTGTCCGCGGAATCAACGCAGAGGGACAGGGATCCATGCCCAGAAAGAAAATCGACAAGCTTGTGGAATTTGCAAAGGGATATGGCGCAAAAGGTCTCGCCTATATTGCTATTGCAGAAGACGGATCAAGAAAGTCCTCTTTTGCCAAATTCATGAAGGAAGAAGAGATGGACGCTCTTGTTCAGGCGATGGAAGGAAAGCCGGGAGACCTGCTTCTTTTTGCCGCTGATAAGAACAAAGTAGTTTATGATGTGCTTGGCGCTCTCCGTGTGGAGCTTGCAAAACAGATGGAGCTTCTGGATAAGAACGAGTATCGTTTTGTGTGGGTAACAGAATTCCCGCTTCTTGAGTGGAGCGAAGAGGAGAACCGCTTTACTGCCATGCATCATCCGTTTACCATGCCTATGGAAGAGGATCTTCCGCTTCTGGATACAGATCCGGGCAAGGTTCGTGCAAAAGCGTATGACATTGTACTGAATGGAAATGAGATCGGTGGAGGAAGTGTGAGAATCCATCAGAATGATATTCAGGAAAAAATGTTTGAAAAGCTTGGATTTACGGAAGAATCTGCTTATGAACAGTTCGGATTCCTTCTGAATGCCTTTAAATACGGTGTTCCGCCTCATGCAGGACTGGCTTACGGACTTGACCGCCTGGTTATGCTGATGACAAAGGTTGACAGCATCCGTGAAGTGATCGCTTTTCCGAAAGTGAAAGATGCGTCCTGCCTTATGACACAGTCTCCAAGCGTTGTCAGTGAAGCGCAGCTACAGGAACTGGGACTTGAGACTGCTCCGGAGAAAACAGAAGAATAAGATACAGTCAGATGACTGTAAAATAAGAAAAGGGCTTTTCCGTTTTGGGAAAGCCCTTTTAGCTCTATAACAGATCAATTTTCTTCAGAAATATTTTCGCCGGAGGAATCAGGATTCTCCTCAGGGTTTTCTTCCGGGGAAAGCTCTTCTTCCACAGGAGTACTGCTGAGAGTGCCAAAGATTCCGGCTCCGATCACCTGCCCGTCATCCTGCAGCTTCCAGGAAGCACCGTCGTTGGTAAGAGAAAAGCTTGCCGGGTGCGTCAGTGTTTTTGTATTATTTTCTATGCTTTTCAGAAGAAGCTCCAGAGAATGATTATATCGTTTCTGAGAACCGTCGATGACTGCCTGTGGAGACGCAAGATATTCTTCCAGTTCTTTCTGATAAGCAGTAAGAATTGCATTGCTGTCAAAGGTAGTGATCTCGGCTTCTACGGCAGCCTGATAGCTTTTTATCTGAGAAGAGGTTATTTTAAAATCAAAGTTTTTATGCATTTGTTCCACCAGAGCGCTGGCAATGGAAGCTTTTGCATCATCTGAAGTATTCAGAAGGCTTTCCAGACCAAGATAGTTGCTCATCTGATCCAGATCCATAGTTTTCAGGGTGTTTAAATAGACGGTCAGTGTTTCCTCCGGCGTCAGGAGGTCACTGTCAGAGAGATAAGTGATAAGACCGCCGACAAGACTGTTTTCCAGTTCATGAGTACGTCTGATTTCCCATTCTTCTTCCTTTTCTGTACCCTGGTTGCTAAGGGTCAGGGAGCAGCTGGTTTCTACAGTTTTATACTGATTATTTTTCAGAAGTTCACTGAGGATGAGATAACGGTCCTCCAGGGAACCGGAATTTTCTTCTGTATTCTGAGAAGAGGAAGCTGCGGCAAGCAGGATTGCGTTTTCAAGATGAGAAACCGCGTAATCTTTTGCGAGAGCCTGAGCGTCAATGGTGGTGAGCTTCAGGTTTGCAGAAGCTTCTTTCTTGTCTTTGGCAACTTTGATACGTTGGATTTTGTAGTCAAAATCCTCGAAAAAAAGAGAAAAAACATCTTCAACTTCCTTGGAAAGTTCGGTTTTTTCTGTGGCATCCGGAAACAGCTCCTGATAGGAAATATACTTCTGAGCCGTATCAGAATCCAGATTTTTCAGGAGATTCAGTTCATTTGTAATGACTCCCTCCACATCTGACTTATCTGAGTGGGAACAGCCGATGATCATTGATACGGCAAAGATAAGCACGAGAAGCGGAATCAGACCTTTTGCGATCTTCATATGATTCTTTCCTTTCCAAAATATTCCCCTCCATTTTACCAGATAACAGGGTAAAAGTCAAAAAAACGGAAATTAGGTGTAATTTTTCTAAAAAAGAATGAAAAAACTGTGAAACAACAGGTGATTTTTGTCAGGACTTTTCTTTTAAAGCGTAATCTGCTATGATAGTACAGTCAGATAGTTCGTTGCTGTGAAGGTCGTGAACAGTAATGATAGTTCCTTTGTTTACAGGGAGGTAAAAATAAAAAATATGAAAAAACGTATTTTGATCCTTTTGGGGATTCTTATAATTGGTGGCGCTGCAGGAGGAGTCTGCTGGAAACTGGGATTTTTCGGGCAGGAGCAGGAAAGCGGAGAAACCGCCTATGTTACAGAGATCAGCCAGATCACCGGAGACGTTGCGGGAATCGCAAACAGGTATGCCGGTGTTGTGGAACCGCAGAAAACAGAAGAGGTAGAGCTGGAAAACGGACGTAAAGTAAAAACAGTGAAAGTAAAGACCGGCGAGGAGGTAAAGCAGGGACAGCTTCTTTTTGAATATGATCTTACCAGTATCCAGGAGGATCTGGAGGAGACCCAGCTTGATCTTGACCGTCTGAAAAATGAAGCCGCCAGTCTGAGCGAACAGATCGCCACTCTTGAAAAAGAAAAAAAGCAGGCGGAAAAAGACGACCAGCTCTCTTATACCATTGAGATCGAAACAAATAAAATGAATCTCAAAAAAAATGAATACAGTCAGAAAAGCAAGCAGGCGGAGATTACGAAGCTCCAGAATACAATGGGAAATACAGAAGTACGAAGTCCTATTGACGGAGTGATCCAGAAGATCGATACCACAAAGCTTACAACAGATGACAGCGGCATGGACGATATGGATCAGGATATGAGCTATTCTGATACTGGTATGACAGGAGAAAGCAGTCAGAATGCTTTTATTACCATTCTCAGTACGGGAGCATACAGGATCAAAGGAACGGTTAATGAGATGAACGTAGGAAGCATTATCGAAGGAGAACCTGTGATCATCCGTTCCCGTGTGGACGAAAACCAGGTATGGAAGGGAACCATGGGAAGTGTTGACAGAGAAAGCACCAATTCCCAGAGCAGCAGCAACGCATGGGGAATGATGGATGCAAGCGGCGACTCCCAGACATCCTCCACTACATATCCTTTTTATGTGGAACTGCAGTCCTCTGAGGGCCTGATGCTTGGGCAGCATGTATACATTGAGCCGGATGAGGGACAGGAGGAGAAAAAAGAAGGCCTGTGGATCAGTGAATTTTATATTGTGGATGCAGACACCAACAGTCCTTATGTATGGGCGGCAGACAAGGATAAGCGCCTGGTAAAGAAAAGCGTGATCCTGGGACAGTATGATGAAACTCTGGGTGAATATGAAATCGTAGAGGGACTTACCAAAAAAGACTGCATTGCCTATCCTTCCCAGCTTTATGAGGAGGGAATGAAAACAACGACCAACAGCGCGGCTGCTACGGACTTTACTGCTCTGGAAATGGAGAATACCGGAAATGGAGATGAGGGAGCGCAGCCGGCAGAAGCGCCTGTGGAGGAAATCCCGGCAGACGACGGTTCGGCAGAGATACCGGAGACAGTGTCAGAAGAGATTTCTGCTGATGATATCCCTGCAGAGGAAGTTACGGAAGAGGAGAGTATTTCTTCAGACATGGGAAGCGGCATGGAGGATTCTATGGTAGAAATGGTTCCGGATACGTCTCTTCCTGAGAATGAAGTTCTGGTTCCGGCAGGCGATGAATAACAGGAGGAATGGAATGATTCTTGAATTAAAAGGAATTTATAAAGATTACATTCAGGGAAAGATGACGGTTCCTGTTCTGAAAGATGTGAATTTTTCCATGGAGGAAGGCGAATATGTGGCGATCATGGGGCCTTCGGGTTCCGGAAAAACAACGCTGATGAACATTATCGGATGTCTGGATCAGGCTACGAAGGGCAGCTTTTTTCTGGACGGGCAGGATATCCGTTCCTGTTCGGAAAACGCCATGTCGGATATCAGGCTGAATAAGATCGGCTTTGTGTTCCAGAGCTTTCATCTGCTTCCAAGGCAGTCTGCTCTTGCAAATGTGGAGATGCCGCTGAATTATGCAAAGGTGCCAAAAAAGGAACGCCGGGAAAGAGCGCTGAAAGCATTGGACAGAGTAGGGCTTTCAGACAGAGTGGATTTCCGGCCCAATCAGCTTTCCGGAGGCCAGATGCAGCGAGTAGCTATCGCAAGAGCAATTGTAAACAGCCCCAAGCTTCTTCTGGCAGATGAGCCTACCGGTGCTCTGGACAGCAAATCAGGCGCTCAGGTAATGGAACTTTTTCAGAAGCTGAATGACGAGGGTGTAACGGTTCTGATGATCACACATGATCCGGATATTGCCGCCCATGCAAAACGGGTAGTGACGATCCGCGATGGTGTGCTTCAGGAAAAAGAGGTGAAATCATGAAAAATGCCAAAAAGATCATCATAGGTGTTGTTGTGGTGGCTCTGGTGGCAGGAGGTGCTGCGGGTGGAGCAGTTTATCTAAAAAGTAATAACAAAGAGACAGTAGGCGTAGTCAGTGTGGACAGCCTGGCCTCTGATTATTATATGGACGATACCACTCTGGATGGAAATATTGTTACAAATGTGACACAGAATGTAACGGTGGATAAAGATATGATCATCAAGGATCTGTATGTTCAGAAAGGCGACACCGTAAAAAAAGGAGACAAGCTGATGTCCTTTGACATGACTCTTGTCCAGATGGAACTGAATATTGCAAAGTTAAAAAAACAGAAGCAGGAGCAGGATCTGGAAAAAGCTGTCAACAGGCTGAACAGCCTGAAGAACGGGGGGCCCATTGAGGAAGAGGACAGCCGGCTTCCGGATCTGCCGACGGACAACAGTACATCTGATACTGAGATGGCCTCGGCAGCAGGAAACGTAAACGGAAGCTATCTGGCAGCCATAATCAGACCGATTCTGGCTGCTGCAGATGTGGGGCTTGTGACAGAAGATGATTTTTCTTCCGGTGATTCTGATACCGGAGCTGATCAGGAAGACACCGGTGCACAGCCGGATTCCGGCGATCAGGGAGTTTCCGGTGACGACAGCTTTGTTGATTTTGGAGACGGAAATCAGGAACAGATCACACCGGATCCTTCTGCGACACCTTCACCGGAACCGCTTCCTTCTGAAGCACCGGATGAAGAATTTACAGATACCCCTTCAGACAATGACATTGAGATCATTGATCCGGAACCGGACAGTCACGAAAGCGACATTACAGACGGTGAACCGGAGTTTTATCAGAAGCTAGATGCAGATACGGTTCCTTTTACAGGAACAGGTACAGAGGAAGATCCTTTTGTATTTCTCTGTAGCTCAGCCAAAGGAAAAGTCGTTGCCACCGGAGGATTTTTAAACAAAATGGCAGGCTTTAAGGCGGATGGAACAAAGGAACCGGGAATCAATGGATACTGGTATCAGCTGGAATTTCATCAGAATGACACGATCACGAATTTTGCTGACAGAAAAGAATCCTGCACCGGCTATTATCTGATAGACGGAAGTCTTCTGGAAAAAATGGTAGAGGAAACCGCTTCTGTGGAATATACTCTTGAGGGCGCTTCTCACTATGAAGATGATTTTGAGATTCCCGGCGGCGGAGACGATATGGGCGGCAGCGATCCAGGTGTGACCATTTCCAGAGAAGAGGCCATTAAGATCCAGCAGACAAAGGTAGAAGGTCTGAAGCTGGATATCAGACAGAGCGACATTGATATTGGCAAGCTGGAAAAAAAGGTAAACAAGGAAGTTATTTACAGTAAGCTGGACGGAACCATTGCAAAAGTGGGAGATCCGGTTACAGGAGTATCAGACGGAAATGCATTTATGACTATAAAAAGCAAAGAAGGCTATTATGTAAAAGGTACGGTCAGCGAACTGCTTCTGGATAAGCTCCAGGAGGGGACAATTCTGAACTGTTCCGGCTCAAACGGAGTTTTTGATGCAGAGGTTGTGGATGTATCTGAGTATCCGGTATCGGATGAGGTTTACGGAACAGGCATGGGAAATCCAAATGTTTCTTATTATACTTACAGTGCCACGATCACAGATAAATCAGTTCAGGTAACAGAGGATGACTGGCTGAGTGTTAATATCCAGGGAGGCACAGATAATTCAGGAGTCATTGTTCTGGACAAAGCGTTTGTAAGAACTGAAAACGGAGCTTATTATGTATATAAAGAAGAAAACGGAGTACTGAAAAAGCAGCCTCTGACTGTTGGCGGAAATGCAAACGGCGGAATGTCTGTAATTGTAAAAGGCGGAATTACCAGAGAAGATAAGATTGCATTCCCTTATGGAAAAACAGCAAAAGAGGGTGTAAAAACAAAAGACATCTCTCTTGAAGAACTGTATCAGTAGAAAGGTGGAATTTTATGCTTGAAAATATGAGGATATCCATTCAGGGAATCTGGTCCCATAAAATGCGTTCCTTTCTGACCATGCTGGGTATCATTATTGGAATTGCTTCTATTATTGCTATTGTATCTACGATCAAGGGAACAAGTGAACAGATTAAAGAAGATCTGATCGGTTCAGGAAATAATACAGTGACGATCAGCCTTTATTCCGGTGACAGCGGTTATGATCCCATGTTTGGAATGACGGACGGCGGTAAACCTCCTCTTCTTACGAAAGAACAGAAGGAAGAAGTTATGGATATGGAGCACGTTGAGAACGCTACATTTTTCCATACAAGCACTTACAGCAGTATATATTATCAGAATACTGCTCTGCAGGGAGGTACGGTATACGGAATTGATGAAAATTACCTGGATACCTGCGGATATATGGTACGATCCGGAAGAGGATTTATTCAGAAGGATTACGACAATCTGAACAAGGTAGCTCTGATTGACAGCAATGCGGCAGAGAATCTTTTTTCCGGAGAGGATCCTCTGGGAAAAACCATTGAAGTCGGAGACGACCCTTTTACGGTTGTGGGAATCGTTCAGCAGGGAGACAGCTATCAGCCCAACATTTCAAGTCTTGACGAATATTATTCCTATTATCAGACGGTTGTCGGAACAGTGATGATTCCAAGTAAATGCTGGCCCATTGCATTTCAGTTTGACGAGCCGGAAAACGTTGTGATCAAAGCAGACTCTACAGATAATATGAGTTCAGCGGGAAACGATGCGGCTAAGATTTTAAATCAGGGAATCGAAGAAGATTCCAAGTTTAAATACAAAGCTGATGATGTAATGGAAAAAGTCAAGGATATGCAGCAGCTCAGTGAAAGCACAAACCAGCAGCTTCTGTGGATCGCAAGTATTTCCCTTCTGGTAGGAGGAATCGGTGTTATGAATATTATGCTGGTTTCTGTTACTGAGAGAACCAGTGAGATCGGTCTGAAAAAGGCGATCGGGGCAAGAAAAAAAGTTATTCTTTATCAGTTTCTTACAGAGGCTTCCATGCTGACCAGCATTGGAGGTGTGATCGGAGTGATTCTGGGAATTGTTTTGTCCAAGGTGGTATCGGAGATCTCCGGGGCGCCTACGGCCATCAGTATACCGGCAATCATAGGATCCGTACTGTTTTCTACTCTGATCGGAGTGATCTTTGGGCTCCTGCCTTCGGTAAAGGCTGCGAACCTGAATCCTATTGACGCATTGAGAAGTGAATAAATAAAAAGAAAACTGCTTTTCTCTGAAGCCGGATTTCCGGAAAAGGGAAAAGCAGTTTTTTTATATAAAGCTTTCGTTCATAAAGAGTTTCAATCCATAAAGAGATTTTGCCCATAGACAGTTTTAATGCACAGGAAGCTTCAGCTGAAAGGTGGCGCCTCCGCCGGGAGTGTCGGAAACACTGAGGGTTCCATGATGAAGAAGTGCAATTTCTTTTGCAATGCAAAGTCCAAGTCCAAAATGCTGCTTATCGTTTCTTGAAGTGTCAGAACGGTAAAATCTCTGGAATACGGCTTCTTTTTCCGAATCAGGAATACCGGGGCCATTATCAGCCACAAACAGAGAAACGGAAGCCGCTTCCTGTCTGGCAGAAAGCCGGATCATGCCTCCTTCCGGTACATAGGCAAGAGCATTGTCGATAAGGATTGCCAGAGCCTGAGAAATTTTCAGGCTGTCACAGAAACAGACAGGGAGAGAGTCTTCAGGCAGCTCAATGAGAAGCTGCTTTTTTTTATGCCGGGCAGTCTGTTCATATTTTTCGTATACATCCAGCAGAAGAGTATCTATTTCGCAGGAGGTACAGTCCAGAACCCAGGTGTGGTTATCTGATCTGGAAAGGGACAGCATGTCCTGGATCAGCCGGGACATTCGTTTACATTCATCAAGGCTGATGGAAATAAAGTGCTCTGTCTGTTCCGGATCCGCATAGGAAACTGCAGACAGGCTTGTCTGGATCACAGTAAGCGGAGAGCGGAGCTCATGGGAAGCTGCGGCAATAAAGGCATTCTGCTCCTTCCTGCTTTTTTCCAGAGGGCGGATCATTTTTCGGGTAAAGAACCAGGAAAATACAGCCAGCGCGGAAACCGCGGCAATGACTGCCACAAGAAAAGCAATCCTTATAGTTTTGATCTGCCCGGATTGTGCATCCAGAGAGTAAAGAAGAACGGTATTCAGGACGCCGCCGTTTTTGGGAATCCTGGCTGTGCAGGCATAATACCCCGGAAGCTGAAACATGACTATCTTTGACAGAGTCTGAGAGGTCTGGCCACTGTCAAGATTCAGTCCGTGATTTTCTGCAGACTCTTTTTTTGCCAGATCAAAGATCTTCCGCATGTTGTCCTGGCCGTGGAGCTGCTCAAAAAACAGCGGGGTATTTCCGTCATAGATCTGCATATCTATGCCGTAATTGCTTTCTGCCTGCTGGATCCATCGGTGAGACAGGACGTTCTGACTTTCCAGATGAGAAACACAGGAATAGGCATTGTTGGTAAATACTGTATAATGCTTCTGGCGAATGTTGCTTTCTGTAATGATAAGGCAGGCAGAAGCCAGAAGAACAAGAATGGTTCCTGTAATAAAGGTAGAAAACAGTGTCATATGGATGTGAAGTTTCCGGAACATGACAGCCTCCTTAATAATATGATTTTATGGACAGCATAGAAATATTTTTCGCAGGATATAGAAGAAAACAGGAAAAATACAGCTGGTCTTACATCTATCATAGCACAAAAATGACTGCGAGAGATACAGAGATTATTGCACCCAATCCTTAAAATAATCTCTAAAGTTATTAAAGCCTGATCTGAAAATAGAGAGTGTTTAGAGGTTGCCATATTAAAATAAGGAAAAATGAAATTATATGGGAGGGTGAGAAATGAAATACTGGAGAAAAAGAATCGTATATATGATGGCTATTATGCTGTCAGCAGGAGGGATTGCCGGAAATATGGGAAGTGAGATTGTTCTGGCAGAAGAGAAAGAAAAAGTGAAAGGACGGTATGCGGAGCAGAAGCTTTCTCTTCCTGAAGAGAACTGTAAGGCAGTAATTGATATCTGTTTTCTGGAAGACGGAACTATGCGTATTGCTTACCGGGACAGTGAGGCAAAGCTGAAAACAGCAGATTCAAAGGATCAGGGAAAAAGCTGGGAGACGCCCCGGGATCTGTGGGAGGAATTTGGAAAAAGTGAAAAAGCAGAGCCGATGACGGTGAATCTTTCCAAAGACGGAGGGATTTTCAGCAGCTGGAATTGTCTGGAAGGAGAGAATACTTTTCTGGCAGTTTACCTTTCAGCGGAAGAAACCAAAAAAGAGTTTGATCTTACCCTGATGCCGGAAGGACAGGGATATGTGTATAAAAGTCAGTTCAGTCCTTCGGGAAATATTCTGCTGATGGGAGATAAGTTTTTATGTGAGATTAGCAGGGAGGACGGCAGACTGATCCGAACCTATGAAAGTGGCGGCTATGTTACAGATTTTGGAATTGCAGGAAATCAGCTTCTTGTTTTTGCAGATGACACGATACATTATTATAGTGCAAAAACAGGAGATCCCCTTCCGGAGGAAACAGTGTTTACAGAACATCTCCAGATGGAAAGTGGGGAAAATACAGAGGAAGTTGTTTCATCCAGAGTATTTACAGGAATGGGAGAGCAAGGCATTCTCTATGTAAGCAAAAAAGGGATTTACGTATATAATTTGGGCGGTTCTGTTGTGGAACAGCTTTTAAGCGAAGGCTATCTGACCGGGATTTCTTCAAAAACAGAGCTGATGGACGTGGAAACAGATGCAGATGGAAACATTTACCTGGCAGTTTCAGACCGCTACTCAGATAATCCCACAGGAATGCTTTTAAAGTACGGGTATGATAAAGAACAGGAAGCGGTTCCTGGCACAGAGCTTGATATTTATATGCTGAAAAGAGACACTCATATGGAGCAGATGATTTCCTTGTTCCAGAAAGAATATCCGGATATCAGTGTAACGGTTCAGGAGGGAATGACGGGAGAGGATGGGGTTACTGCCACAGATGCCATGAAAAACCTGAATACAGAGATCATGTCAGGAGAGGGGCCGGACGTGTTGCTTATGGACAATCTGGATGCAGAAAATTATATTGAGAGGGGAATGCTTGAGGATATCAGCGGAATAATGGAAAAAGCAGGGATCCTGGAGAATATTCAGAAGGCCTATGAGGAAGAGGACGGAAGTATTTACTGTATGCCTGTGAGATTCGGCATTCCTATTTTGGCAGGGGGTTCCGGAGAGATTGACAATGCAGTGAATCTTGAAAAAATTGCAGATATGACGGAAAAGTACGAAAATCAATATTCAGATTCCTTTTTTCCGGCCTATCAGACCAGATGGCCGGGAGTAATGCGTCGCTTCTTTGGCGAGATTTCTGCCTCAGAATGGATGAAAAAAGACAGAACCCTGGATGCGGAAAAAGTAAAAGATTTTTTTCAGCAGGTAAACAGGATTTATCAGGCAGGACAGAAGGCAGGCAACGCATCTTTGGACAGTACCTATGAGTATGCGGAAAAAATGGAAAGAATTTATGACAAAAATCGAAGAGAGGAGTCTTCCCTCAATTCATATCTGGTGCCTTGTGCAGACGGGCAGGCGCTTTTCTCCTATGGCTATCTGTTTTCTCTGGAAGAACTGTTCTTATTAACTACCATCGAAAAGCAGAATTCGGATATCAGTCACAGGCTGTTAAACGGTCAGGCTGAAAACTGTTTTTCTCCGGAGATGATTATGGGGATCAGTGTGAAAGCAAGGGAAAAGGAGGCAGCAGAATTATTTGTCAGTTTTCTGTTCAGCGAGGAGCAGCAGAAAAATAACAAAGAAGCCGGATTTCCTGTAAGAAAATCTGTTTATGACAGTGAAGAATACTGGGAGCTTGGACAGGAAGGAAATATAGAATACGGATTCAGTTCGACTTATAATGGCGAGAGTCATGATATGATAACAGTAGTTCATTCGGCAGACGATCAGATAAAGGAAATACAGAAGTTAGGAAAGACCCTTACGATGCCCTCAGGAGGAAGCCGGATCATCCAGGATTCTGTTCTGGAAGCCGGAAAACGTTATCTGTACGGGGGAACAGATCTGGATAAAGCGGTAGAGCAGGCCGTGTCTCAGGTAAAGCTTTACCTGGCAGAATAAATCCTTAGAGGTTATTTCAAGATAAGGCTGATATGATGTGAAATCATAAGAGAACGGAATAGTCATAAGGATGAAAGTCTGAGACGAATTTCGTGAAAGGATATGCCGGGGCGCTTAATAAAGCAGGGTACTGTGGATATTGAGTTTTGTGGCCGCGGCAAAACAAAAATAACTGTTCACAGATTACCGGAAACGTAGTGAACAGTCACAAATAATAAACAGGAGGACATAAAATGCGACATCAGATATGGAAAAAGGGAACAGCGCTGACAGCGGCTTTTGCTCTGGCGGTTGTGCCGGCACTTGCAGGATGCGGTGCAGAACAAAAGGAAAAAGCCGCCGATTCCGGTAAGTCAGGTGAACAGGATAAAGAAAAAAAGGATGTGGCAATGGGCAGATATCTGGAAGAGGATGTAACTCTTCCGGAGGGCTGCGGAGATATTGCGGATATGACAATGCTTGAGGACGGAAGTCTTCGGGTCTGCTATTTTAATAGCGGTGGAGGAGCTTTTTATGCAGATTCTTCAGATGGAGGAAAAACCTGGGGAGAGGCAAAAAATCTTGAGGAGCTTCTGGGGATCGATCCTGAAAAATACACGGTTTCCTATCCAAAGCTGGGAGCTAACGGGGGAATTTTTCTTACCATTTATCCCCTTTCCGAAAATGTGGAAGAAATGTCCTACTACTACATTTCTCCTGACGGAACCAATCAGAAAATGGATATCAGTAAGGAGCTTTCCAGCGGATATATTACAGATGCAAGATTCACAGATAATAATACGGTCATTATCAATGATTTTGCAACAGCGCTTGTGGAAATCAGTCTGGAAGACGGAAGTATTGTCCGTAAATATGAGGAGGGAGGAACGGTCGGCTGCTTTGCGGTACTTGGAAAGCGCCTGATTGCCGTGACAGATACCACTCTTCACTATTATAATCTGGAAACAGGGGAGCCTCTTGGAGATGAGGCAGCGCTTACAGAGCAGATTGCCTCTGATGAGACAAATCTTCAGATGACAAGTACAAGCTCGTTCCCTGTAGTGTTTACAAAAGGGGACGAGGAGGACAGTATTTTTTATACAGATGATAAAGGTATGTACAGGTATTCCTTTGGCGGCAGTGTAGTAGAACAGGTGATTGACGGAAACCTCAACCGGATATCTTCTCCGGACATTTCTGCGATTTCCATGGTAAGGGACAAGGACGGGAACTTTTATCTGGCAGTTCAGGACAGCGCTGCAGATATGGGAAGCTCAGGAAAGATTCTGAAATATGCGTATTCACCGGATACACCTGCAACGCCGGATACAGAGCTGACTGTTTATTCTCTTACAGATAACACCTATATCCGCCAGGTGGCAGCTCTGTTCCAGAAAAAATATCCGGATATTTATCTGAATCTGGAAATCGGAATTACAGATGAAGATGCCATGACAGGCACAGATGCCCTGAAAAATCTGAATACAGAGATCATGGCAGGAAACGGTCCGGATGTTCTTGTAATGGATGGTATTCCTTCCGGTACCTATGTGGAAAAAGGAATGCTGAAGGATATCAGCTGCATTCTTGATAAAATTGAAGGAGAGGACGGCATTCTTGACAATATCCGTGACAGCTATGTGCAGGAGGATGGAAGCCAGTATGTGATGCCTGTGAGATTTGGCATTCCAATGCTTCAGGGACAGGGAGAGGACGTAACTGCTATTACAGACCTTACATCCATGGCAGATACGCTGGAAAAATATCAGAGCGAATACTCTGAAATGCATATGCCAATGTCTCTTCTTTCGGGAGGCGCAGATGCATTTATCAGACAGCTTGCAGATGTCAATGCTCCGGCATGGCTGAAGGAGGATGGAACTCTGGACGAAGCGGCTGTGACAGAATATCTGGAGCAGGCAAATCGTATTTATCAGACTGGAAAAGCCGGACTTGATGCTCTGAAAGCTCAGGGCTTTGCCGTACATTCTATTGGAGAAATAAAAATGATGTCTGATATATCTGCCTCTGCGATCAGCGTAATGGGAGGATACTATAAGCTTTCAGCCGGACAGCTTTCGTCTCCGGACGGACTGGCCTATCTGTACAGTGCAGAACAGAAAGCCCCGAATCTGACACACAGTCTCTGGAACGGACAGGCGCAGAACTGCTTTATTCCGAAACAGACAGTGGGAATCAGCGCCAAAGCAGCAGAATCTGAGGCAGCGGAAAAACTGGTAGAGTTTCTGTTCAGTAAAGAAGGTCAGGAAGCTGGAACAGGTGAAGGCTTCCCGGTAAATGAAGCTGTTTATGACAGTGAGGAGTACTGGGCAGTGGGAGATGAAAACGGAAATCTGGGAACTCTTGGATCAGGAAACGCAGAGACAGGAGAATATATAGAGTTTGATATTGTAAGAGCAGATGAAAAAACCACAAAGCGCGTTCAGGAGCTTGGAAAAACTCTGACTCAGCCGTCAGAACAGAATGAAATCATACTGGATGCAGTTGCCACAAACGGAAGCAGATATCTGGAGGGCGAGATCAGCCTTGAGGAGGCGGCAAAAGGGGCGATCCAGCAGGTAAATCTGTATCTGTCTGAATAACCGGCAGGCGGCTGCATGACCTGGATAAATGATATTCAGACAGCTTTATTGATGAGGGGACAAAGATAAAAAAGCGGCGGTTATCTTGCAGCCGGAATCCAGGAAGAGGAATCCGGAAAGAGATAACTGCCGTTTCTGATGTGCATTGGATTGAATGGATAAATGAATGGATATGAGAGAAAACCGGACAGATGACAAGATAAAATCAGTAGGGCTGGGGATATGCTACTGAAAAACTTCCAGCTGGTATCCCACACCCCGGACAGTTTTTATCTGCAGGGAGCTTTCTACGGTTTTCAGCCTCCGGCGCAGAAAATGAATATAATTGTCAAGGTTTCCTTCCTCCACATCTGAGTCAAGTCCCCAGACTCTTGTAAGAAGAAGCTGGCGGGGAAGTGTCTGTCCGGGATTGCGGAGAAATACTTCCATAAGGTCTCCCTCCCGGCTGGAAAGGGTACAGTCCTTTTTGCCGCTGGAAAGGTGGCGGGTTTCCGGTATAAAAGTAACGTCTCCGAGAGAAACTGCGTCAGCAGCAGGATTGTAGGCGGCAGGACGGCGCAGAAGACAGCGGATCCTGGCAAGAAGCTCTTCAAAGGCAAAGGGCTTTACCATATAGTCGTCAGCTCCGCAGTTCAGTCCGGTAAGGCGGTCGTTCAGCTCCCCAAGGGCCGTAAGGATGATAAACGGGGTTTTGATCTGGCGGGAGCGGGCTTCCTTCAGAATTTCAATTCCGTTCATATGAGGAAGCATCCGGTCCAGGATCACAAGGTCATAGGGTGTTTCCTGCATATAATAAAGGCCTTCTTCCCCGTCATGGCAGAGAGTGACAGAGAAGCCTTCCTGCTCCAGACGGAAGGAAACAGCAGAGCACAGCTCCCGGTCATCTTCGATCATTAAAATATTCATATGTTTACCTCTCGTTGTTTCGGAAATTTGCATCAGCCTGCAGAGAAATGCTTACAGTCTGATGCTATCCTGTTATTCTAACAAAGTATTCTGTAAACTTCCTTTAAAAATAAAAACCCCCTTAGAGTTTTTTTAAAGAATGTCCTGTTACACTTGTTTTATCGTTACTGTTTATGGTGTTCACAGCGGCCGGACAAAATGGATTCAAATTACTTTCGGTGATGGAAGTCTGTCCAGTATATTCCGAGAACAGTAACATTTTATCATCATTGGGGAGAACAAAAAAGTGACTGGATCAAAAAAAATAAAAAAAAGAGAATATAAGGGATTCTTATTTCTGCTTCCAAGCTTTGCCGGTGTGTGTCTGTTCTGGGTGATTCCGTATCTGGACGTGATCAGGCGCTCTTTTTTCAGCGCAGTCAGCGGAGAATTTACAGGCCTGAAAAATTACAGCACAATTTTTGAGAACCAGGCCTTTCGTCTGGCGGCAGGGAATACGCTTCGTTTTTTTCTTGTGTGTATTCCTCTCCTGGTAGTGCTGTCTCTTATGATCGCTGTTCTTCTTACCAGAAGAAAAAAAAGCATGCAGGCGCTGAAAAGTATGTTCCTTCTGCCAATGGCAATTCCTGTGGCTTCTGTAGTTCTTTTGTGGAAAGTTCTGTTTCACAATCAGGGTCTTCTGAACCATTTTCTGGAAACTCTTTCCCTTCAGGGCGTGGACTGGATGAATACGGACGCTTCCTTCTGGGTGCTGGTAGTAAGCTATCTGTGGAGAAATCTGGGATACGATATTGTTCTGTGGGTGGCAGGGCTTGGAGCCATTCCAACTGCTCTTTATGAGGCTGCAAGGGTGGACGGAGCAGGAGAGTGGAAATGCTTTATAAAAATCACTCTTCCCAATCTCCTGCCTTCTCTTTTTACCATTGTGGTACTGTCTCTGTTAAACGGTTTTAAAGTGTTCCGGGAGGCGTATCTGGTGGCAGGAGACTATCCTCAGGACAGTATGTATCTTTTGCAGCACCTTTTTAACAACTGGTATCGGGATCTTTCCCTGGATAAAATGGCGGCTGCGGCAGTGGTAACAGGAGCGGCGATTCTCATCCTGATTCTGTTTCTTCAGAAAGCCTGGGCGAGGGAGGATACATTATGACAAAAAAACTTCTGACAGGTCTGGTTTTCTGTATGGCATTGACTGCAGTGTTTCCCATATTGTTTCTTATCTGCGGTTCTTTTATGGGCAATATGGAAATCAGAGAGCTTCTTATGCCGGTTCTTGGAAATATGGAGGGCTTTGCTTCCTGGAAACTGATGCCCCAGTATCCTACTATGATGCATTATGTGGAGCTTCTTCTTGACTCCCCGGAATTTTTTGTAATGTTCTGGAATTCCGTAAAGCTTACAGCAGCGATTCTGGCAGGTCAGCTTCTGGTGGGAACTCCGGCGGCATGGGGATTTGCAAGATACCAGTTTCCGGGTAAAAAAATTTTATTTACTATTTATATTGCACTTATGATGATGCCTTTTCAGGTGATGATGCTCAGCAACTATCTTGTTCTGGATCAGATGAGGCTTCTGGACACTATGGCAGGGATTATTTTGCCGGCAGTGTTTTCCACCTTTCCGGTGTTTCTGATGTACCGTTTTTTTCAGGGGCTTCCGGAAGCAATTATGGATTCTGCCAGAATTGATGGCGCAGGAGAGCTGAGGATCTTTTTCAGAATCGGAATACCGCTGGGATCTCCTGGAATGATCTCGGCTCTGGTTCTGGGGTTTCTGGAATACTGGAATCTTATTGAACAGCCTATGGCTTTTTTAAAAACAAAGGAAAAATGGCCGTTGTCTTTGTATCTTCCGAATATCAGTACAGAACAGGCGGGAACCGCCTTTGCGGCATCTGTTCTTGTTCTGCTTCCGGCAGTGCTGGTATTTCTGGCAGGTCAGGATTATCTGGAACATGGAATTGTTTCTACGGCAGTTAAGGAGTAAAAAGAAATGAAGCGGGAAAAATTATTAAAATGGTTTGCAGCGTTTTTTGCGGCAATGCTTGTATTTACATTTTTGTCAAAGGCGGCAGATTCCGTCAGTGTTGCAAAGGTACTGGCGTCAGCGCCTCAGAATCAGCTGATCAGCCATACAGTATCGGGAACAGGAAAAATAGAAAGTACAAAGGAGACGGCTGTTTTTGTCCAGGAAGGAATTAAGATCGCTCAGGTCCATGTAAAGGCAGGAGAAGCGGTAAAAAAAGGACAGCCGCTGATGACTTTACTGGAAAGCAGTATCCAGGAAAGCATTGACAAAAAAAAGGACGAGATCCGGGAGGCTTCTCTGAAGATCAGCGATATCCAGAGCCAGAAAAACATTGATGCCCAGAAACGGGAAAATTCCTCCCGCTGGGCACAGCAGGATCTTGATACAGCTCTGGGAAACGGGGATATTAACATTTCCAATGCCCAGAATGAGCTGAATATTGCCCAGCAGAGGCTTGCAGAGTACAGACAGAAAAAAGCAGAGGCTCAGAAGCAGCAGGAACTGGATCAGCAGTCCCAGGGATCGGATTTTGGAGACGGGGGAGAGGGACAGACTGATTTTTCAGACGGAAGCAATCTTCCTCAGGAGCCCATTATTTCCGAAGAGGATACACAGGAGCAGGCTCTTGCAGATGATGTCCGGGCAAAAACAGAGGCGCTGAATCAGGTGATCATGAGCCGGAATCAGGAAGTGACCACTGCAGACAGGGCAAAACAGGAGGCAGCGCTTCCGGCGCCTCAGGACAGCACAGAGGAAACACTTCAGACACAGCTTGACAATCTGAATGAAGAGTTGGAAAAGCTGAAGGTTCTGATGCAGAGTAAGGGGGAGATCACAGCTCCGGCAGACGGCGTGGTAAAAACAGTTTCCGCTCAGACCGGCGGGCAGACAGTTCAGGATGCGGCAGCAGTTCTCTATGAACTGACAGGGGGATTAAGTATGACAGGAACGATCACAAAGGACGATCTGGAATACGTTTCCGCAGGATCGTCTGTGCATCTGGAGGGCAACAGCAAAACGGTTGTGGAAAATGCGGTGGTTCAGTCGGTTCAGGAAGATTCTGCAAATCCGGGAACCTATATCCTTACTGTGGACGTTCCCCAAAGTGGGCTGAGCGTAGGGGAAAGCGTGGATTTTACGGTGCAGAAGGAGGAAGGACCTTATGCCTGCTGTGTGCCGCTTTCTGCACTTTACGGGCAGAAAGGCCGGGAATATGTGCTTGTGCTTGACACCAGAGACTCGGTTCTGGGAGAAATACAGGTTGCCAGAAAGGTTCCGGTTACAGTAATCGAAAAAAATGAGACAACTGCAGCTCTTCAGGAAGGGACACTTTCCGGCTCTCAGAAAATCATTACAGAAACAGACAGAGAGATCGCAGACGGCAGCCGGGTAAGGCTGCAGGAATCATGATTCCTGGTAAGCGGACGTTTTATGGAGTTTCCCGGAAACGTCTGCTTCTGGGAGTTCTGGCTCTGCTTTTTTACGGAGGGGCAGTGCTGGCATTTGGCAGTATGATGGAAGAACCTTCTGTTTCGGTGTTTCTGTCAGGAACATATCCGGAAAAAGAACAGGCAGAGGAGATTGTGAAAACACTGGAACAGACAGAAGCAGAAACTTCCGCCTGCTTTTACTGGGACGGCGGCATGACCACACTTACAGAGCCGGACTATGGACGGAGTGCCCAGGTAATGGCTGCAGGAATTCTTGGAGACGGAAGTCTTTATGATAAAAGAATCCGTGGATTCTGGGAAAAGGATAAAGAGGGCTGCATAATTGACGGAGATACAGCCTGGAAGCTTTTTGGCACCAGAGAGGCAGAGGGACGCCAGCTTGTATACGGGGAAAAAACTTATCAGGTCCGTCAGGTGCTTCCCTGGAAGCAGAGGATGATCCTGATCCGTCCGGAGAAAGAAGAAACCGTGTATACCAGAGTATTTCTGAAAAATGAGAGACTGCAGGATTCAAAAACAGCAGAGCAGTTTCTGATGGCTTATGGACTGAACGGCATGGTGGTGGACTCCGGATTTCTTATGAGTACGGCCAGAATGCTTCTGCTGATATTTCCAGGGATTGTGCTTGGGGCTCTCTTTCTGAAAGCAAACCAGGAGAGAAGGCTTTGCAGGGGGGAGAAGGGCGCCCTGTGGATGTGGACAGGAGCCAGCGTCCTGATTGTGGCAGCAGCCGCAGTGCTGCTCTGGAAAAAACTTGAGATCCCTCAGGAGTGGATCCCGTCCAGATGGTCGGATTTTCAGTTCTGGTCCGATAAATTCAGGGAGCTGGAAGAAAAGGTGAGACTTTTTCTCATGCTTCCAAAGACTGTGGGGCAGGCGGAGAATATTTCAGGGTTTGTGAAGTGCGTGGGATGCTCGGTGGGGGCTGTGGTATTCGGGGAGTTGTATCTGTTATCAAAAAGGAGCTCTTTGTCTTAAAGGACAGGGCTCTTTTTATTTTCATAGTTAGAAAAATGTGTAAAATAATGACGAAGAAACAGAAAAAATGTGTAAAAGTAGTTTTGTAAAAGTGGGAAAAATGTGTTATACTATCTTTAAGAATCAGAGAATGGCAGGTGATTGATTTGGAACGTAATGCAATTCAGGAACTGATCAAGTGGAAGTCCAGCGAAGAGCGGAAACCAATGGTGCTTAAGGGAGCTCGCCAGGTAGGGAAAACATGGCTGATGAAAGAATTTGGGAAGTCCTGTTATAGTAGTTATGTTTATTTTAACTTAGATGAAGAAGAGGAACTGAAGTCAATTTTTGAGACAAATAAAAATCCGCATAGAATTTTGGAATTGTTATCTTTGATTGTAGGTAAAAAGATCTTACCGGGTGAGACACTGATTATTTTTGATGAAATTCAGGAGTGTCCGGAAGCATTAAATACTCTTAAATATTTTAAAGAAAAAGCTAATGATTATCATGTGATTGCTGCCGGAAGTCTTCTTGGAACTTTGTTTGCAAGACCAAAATCCTATCCGGTTGGTATGGTTAATCTTTTGGATATTTATCCATTGACTTTTGATGAATTTCTGGATGCAATGGACCCTGTTTTATATGTTTACTATCAAAGTATAAAGAAAGGGCAGCAGATCGAGGAAATCTTTCACAATCGTTTGCTGGAGGCATATAATAATTATCTTATCATTGGAGGAATGCCAGAGTGTGTTGCTTCATGGGTGAAATATAAGGATCCGGCAAGGATTTCGCAAATACAGAAGGAATTGATTGAAATTTATGAAAACGACTTTTCTAAGCACAATGGAAAAGTTAACAGCGGTCGGATTCTTATGGTTTTTCGAAGCATAGTCGCACAGCTGGCAAAACCTAATGAAAAGTTTATATATGGTGCAGTGCGTGAAGGCGCAAGAGCACGTGAGTTTGAAGAAGCTATTGAGTGGCTGGTATCGGCAGGAATGTTGAACCGTGTTTATAATGTGGCAAAAATAGAACATCCTCTTTCTGCTTTTGATAAATTGGAGCAATTTAAGCTGTTTGTATTTGATACAGGACTGCTTAAGCATATGGCAGGGGTTGATAATGCTGCAATTCTCCTGAAGTCAGAGTATCCGTTTAAAGGCCCTTTAACTGAAAATTATGTGTTACAGCAGCTGCGTGGACAATTTCCGGTAGAACCAAGATATTTTTCAGATAAATACAGAGAAATTGATTTTGTCATCCAGCATGGAACTGAAATTATTGCAGCAGAAGTTAAGGGAGGAGAAGACAAATCAGCGCCGTCCTTTAAAAAATATGTAGCAGATCATAAACCGGAATATGCTTTGCGTTTTTCGAAACGCGGATATCGGAAAGATGGTTATATTACAAACATTCCATTGTATCTGGCAAGGAAGACAAAGGAGCTATTGTAAGGAAATAAGTACTCCGGAAACAATCAGCAGAGCACCAAGTCCAAAATTCCAGGTTATCTGTTCGCCCAGAAGGAATACTCCAAGCAGTGTGGAGATCATAGGCTGTATCGGATAGAATGCGGAACATGTTCCTGCATCTAAAACAGACAGGCTTTTGTTCCACAGAAAGTAAGCGATGCCAGTACAGATGATTCCCATATAAAGCAGGGAAAATAGGTAGGAGGAATCATGAAGCAGGATGGAAGCAACGCTATTCTGTACTGTAAAAGCTTCAAAGGCTGCTATTGGCAGGTAACATACAGCTGCGATCCCGCAGGCAAGTCGTGTAATGTAGAGAGGATTATATTGCATTGTAATCTTACGAGCCAATACGGAGATAAATGACCATACAACAACAGAAAACAATGACAACACGATGCCGGCTAGACCGGCATCTCTTGCGTTTTCGCCAAGAATCACATACACGCCAAAGACAGCAAGAAGGATTCCAATGATTTTTTTTACAGTTAGTTTTTCGTGAAGGATCCAGGCGCCAAAGAGTGTCATGGTGACTGGATTCATGGAGTTTAATAGGGAGGCCATAGATGCGCCTGCGTATTTTGTTCCTAAAAGCTGAGCGCCTACAGAAATAAAATACCCTGTAAATCCAATACAGATTATATAGGGTATATGTTCACGGGCAAGCTTTTGGGAAGGCTTTGGCGTAAGTATAGCAAGAAAAAGGAATGCCAGTAAAAAACGAAAAAATGAAATTGTAAAGGTTGGCAGTTTTCCGAGAACGTATTTGCTTACCACATAAAGACTTCCCCATAGAGTAAAAGTGATGAGAAGATAAAGGTAACCTTTGACAGATTTTTTTGTTGGCTGTTTCATAGAGAACCTCCTGAAATATGTTATCTATGAAATCAGTATAGAATATTTTTAGAAAAATAACAGTGAATAGTAAGACATTTTTAGGAAGGACATGGCGTATTTTTGAAGTTATATTGACGAAAACAAAGAAAAATGCTAATTTAATTACAGAAAAATGCAAAAATTTCGAAAAGGCGAAAAGAGAGAGCTATGAAAGATCTTCTAATGAAAATTACCCAGGAAAAGATATCGCGTGCGCAGTATCAACAGTACCTTGATAGGGAAATTTGTTTTTCGGCAGAGGGTATGAGATTTTCTGTGAAAAATATTGCCCGTGGATATCTCCTGCGAATTATACCAAGCCATGCACATGGAGAAAATAGTTATGAAATGCATTATATTATTTCAGGTCAGGGGTGGATCAAAACTCGTTTTGGAATTTACGAAGCGAGATCAGGGACTTTGTTTTTAATGGGGCCAGGTGAAGAGCATGCTCAATTGTCTAAGAGTGATGATCCAATGGAGTACTGCTGCATTTATTTTCATTTGGAAGAATTGCTTCTGGATATTCCCAAGGGTTCTTTGGCAGATTGTTTTTTGAAGACAACAGGTTGGATTGGTCAGGATTATTATGGAATGAATCGACTCCTACAAAATCTTTTTCACGAGTTAACGGAAAAAAGACCTGGTTATATGACTGGGGCAGAGAGTATTCTCAGCCAGATTTTCGTGAATTTTGTGCGTAACTATTATGGAACAGGAACTGACAATCAAAAATCAGCAGCAGAGATTGTTGGTCATCCGATGTTGTCACCGGATAACAGTCGGGCTTTTGTAGTGGAAAAAGCTTTTTTATATGATTTTGCAGATCTTACCTTGGAAAGTCTGTCAGAGAGAATTGGCCTGAGTCCTCGTCAAACCCAGCGTTTTCTAAGAGAGAATTATGGCAGAAAATTTCAGGAACTACGTACAAAAGCCCGTATGTCAGCAGCAGAAATGCTGCTTGTGTATACAAATTGCAGTATTACTTGGATTGCACAGAGTGTGGGATACATGACTGCTGAATATTTTGCAACAAATTTTCGATATTTTTACGGGAAATCTCCCAGAGATTACAGGAAAGAAAAATGTAAAAGTAAATAAATGGAAAAAAACTGGAAACATTTACTATTTATTATAACTGTACTTGATTTGAGTGGAATATTTTTTCTTTGAAGAAAGCGAGACTTTGGTAGTGGTCTCGCTTTTCACAAAAAATTTCATAATATGATCATTGATGTAATATTCGGAACTGTTCCGGTGTAATCCCAGTCTTTTTCTTAAAAATCCGGAAGAAATATTTCGGATTGTCATATCCTACTGCCTTGGAAATCTGATAGGTTTTCTGGGCTGTGCCAGTCAGAAGTTCCTTGGATTTCTCAATCCTTATATCATTTAGATAATCCACAAACTTAATCCCGGTCTTTTGTTTAAACAGTGTGCTCAGATAGCTGCGGTTCAAATAGAACAGTGAAGCAATAAAATCCTGGGTCAGATTTTTTTGGAAATTATGCCGGATATATACTTTTATTTTTTCTATTATATCATCCAGAGCGTAAATGCTCTGAGGTTTCAGCATTTCAGTGATATTCAGGAAGAACTGCAGATAATATTCTTTTAGTTCTTCCAGATTGAAAATATGGTTTACAACATTCTGTATACTGTTGGAAGTTTTAGGATTATTTTGATTAAGATAATAATTCAAAATATTTCCACACTGGTTAGAAAGATAGTAACAGTAGTATTTGGCATCTGTCAGCGTAAAACCGGGAACAGAGTGAAACTGGCGAAACAGGTCTATTGTCAGCTCACGTACTTCGTCTGCCATACCGGCTTCCACACGAAAGAGGAATTCATCCTCCTGATTCCAGATAAATGTCCGAGGATCCGTGTCTTTTTGATAAGTGTAGCTGCAAAGTGCCGGAGCGTTAAGCAGTTGCTGGTTTAATGCGGCAGAAGTTTCTTCAAAGGCTGTATGCAGTTCTTTTAACTCATGATGAGAATGACTTATGCCGATAAGCAGAGAGAGATCCATATGGCGTGCGCGGGTGAGAAGCGCATCTGTAATCTGCTGTAACATATTATGGATACGCACAGCACTGTCATTTGGGATAAAAAGTACAAGAAAAATAAGGTGCGGTGTGTTTGGGGTGGAAAGCTGCAACACAAGGTTTCCAAAGCCACACTCTTCTAGCCATTCCTGAATATAAAACTCTGATGGCTGACTGTCAAAAAACAGGGTGAGAAGCACCAGCTTATGGATATTTGTGATAAATTTTAGTTTTTCAGAGGAAATGGAGGTATCTCCTGTATGGTACCCAAGAATCAGATTGGTAAGATACTGGATATCGTATTCATAATAGGCGGCTTCCTTTTGTTCATAACTGTCGGTAATCTGTCGGCTGATTGTCTGGTTGTTATCCAAGCGGTCAATAGCTTGCTGGACACATTCCTGAATGGCTTCTTTGCTGAAGGGTTTCAGAAGATAATCAATGGCATTGGATGTAATAGCCTGTTTGATATAATCAAAATTGCGGAAACCGCTGATGACGATCATGGGAAGTTCCGGATAATTTTCTGCCAGATAGGGCAAAAGTTCAGTTCCGTTCATTCCGGGCATCTGCATATCCAAAATAACGAAATCAGGATTTTTTTCCTCAATAAGAGAGATGCCCTCCCGGCCTTCTCCTGCTTCTCCTATGCAGGTAACGCGGTCTTCCATAGCCTGTAGCTTTTTTCGTGTTCCCTTACGGATTAAGGGCTCATCATCGATGATAATGTAAGTTCGCATGATACAGTTTCCTCCTGTTTCAGAATCGGCAGTTTGATCCTGATATTGCTCCATTCGCCAGGTTGGCTGGTGATAAACAATCCGTAGCCTCTGCCGTAATATAGTTCAATACGACTGTGGATGTTTTTGAGTCCGATGCTCTGTTTGTTGCGGTGTCCAAGCTCTGTGAAAGAGGCTTCTTGGTTTAAGCTGTTTTGAAGGGTACGCAGAGTAACTTCATCCATACCCTGGCCGTTGTCGTAAACATCAATATAAATAAAGCGTTCATCTGTTTGGCCTTTTATAGAAATAAAATCTCCCATAGTGCAGTATTGTAATCCGTGGTACAGGGCATTTTCTACCAGGGGCTGGAGAATAAGCTTTAAGACCTTTAATTTTCGGAATTCCGGCGAGGCATGGACTTCAAGACGGAATCGGGAATCAAAGCGCAGCTGTTGGATGGATACATAATCATTTACATGACCGAGTTCATCCTCTACAGTGACCAGTTCGCTCTGGGTTTTCAGAGTATATCGAAACATATTTCCAAGAGCCATAGACATGGTGGCAATTTGCTCATTATCGTCCAATTCCGCCATACTGTTGATTGATTCCAGTGTATTGAACAGGAAATGAGGGTTGATCTGAGCTTCCAGAGATTTCATCTGTGCATCCAAAATAACCAGTTTATCGTGGTAGTCTTGTTTGACAGATGCATTCAGAGATTCCACCATGGCATTGTATTCATTGTAAAGAGTTCCGATCTCGTCCTTACGGTTCAGATACTGGGTAGACTGGATCAGCGTATGACCTTTTTGAGAAGCCATTTTTCGGCTTAAATGTTCTACTGGATGTACCATATATCGGGACATGATATACGCAAATATGATAAATCCAAGTGCGCACACACCACAGACTAAAAGCATCAGTACTCCGGTAATATTGAATTCTTTGTACAGTGTGTCATAGTCAATAATCAGTGTAAGACGGAGCGGGCTGAGGTTCAGATCGGTACGTAGCATCTGACGGTTCTTTTCGGAAAAGACTCTTCCAATTTCCTCGTAGTTTGTGTAGAGGACATCCTGCCGTTCTGTGTTGTCCAAAATCATCAGTGTGATATCGGGCATAGTGTTTGCTGCGCTCAAATCAAACATTTCAGGATCACAGTCAATAAGAAGGATTCCAAGATTCTGATGAGAATACACATCCTTCAGAGATTGAGCAAAAAATATGGAATTTTTATCACCGGAAAAAATTTCGTGCTGGTTGATCAGGCTGACATAAAGCTCGCCGTCTTTGCGGAGAGTTTCCTGATACCAGTTTGTTTTGGGTAGATCGGGATCTTCACACATTGTTCCGTTTGCTCCATTGGTGTAGTTGAGAATGTAACCGCTTGGAGTCAGTATATAAATACCGTAAATATATGGATTGGAAAACAGGAGACTCTGGCAGGTTCGGTTAAATTCCTGGGAGGCTGTATAAAACTCGTAGGCACTTGGTTTTCGTTCCGGGTCTGCAAATTGTTTGAGATTCTGAACTACGGTAGAACCGTCATTATAATAAAACTGAAAGGCTCCTGTTACCTGACGGATGCCGTCCAGTGTATTATTTGCAGTTGTTTTTACGTTGTCAAAGAGGCGTTCAGAAACATCCGTAATACGCTGGTCAATAACCTGTGCGTGTCTTTCATAGGCGAAGCTGGTGAGAATAAACAGTGGGATGGTAGCTAAAATGCTGAAAACCAGAAAGATTTTTGTACGAAGTTTCATGGTAGTTCTCCTCTTGCCAAAAAATGTATACTGTAATATCCAACAAAAGTATACCATGGGTATGCTACAATGTAAACATCAAACAAAGAGACGGGCATGAAGGCCCGGAGAAACAGGAGGAATGAAAATGAAATGGAATAAGGTTTTAGCAATGACGTGTGCAGCGGCAATGACAACCGGAATGTTCGCAACAACTGCTTTTGCAGAGGAAACTTACGATCATGAGGCAATCGAAAAAGAGGATGATATCACGATCACTATGATGGTGTCCGGTACTGCATATGAGAATGATTTTGAGACAGAGCAGCTTCCGGCACTTATTAAAGAAAAATGGCCAAATGTAACACTTGAAGTTACAAAGCTTCCGGATGACAATTATTACACATCACTGAAGACAAAATTAGCTTCCGGTGAGTGCCCGGATATCATTCTTACGCAGCCCATGTACGCTGGTCAGAATTCCTGCTATGCTCTGGCTGAAGCTGGATATCTTGCCCCTTTGAATGATCTGGAGTGTGTTCAGGGAAGAGAAGACCTCGCATCTGTTACATATGAAGGTGACATTGTAACTGCGACAGCAGGCGTTTCTATTCTTGGATGTTATTATAATAAAGATATGTTTGCAGAGGTTGGTATTGAAGGCGTTCCTCAGACTTGGGATGAATTCCTTGAGGCTTGTCAGAAACTTCAGGACGCAGGTATTCAGCCAATTGTGATGGGAGACAAAGATCAGTATGTGTTGCAGTTTGGCCTGTATCAGCTGGCAGCAAATGAAATTTATTCCCAGAATCCGGACTTTGATACACAGTTGAGAGAGGGAGAGGCAAGCTTTACAGATGAAGGTACCTGGGATAAGGTTCTGGAAATGTATAAAACATTGTATGATAAGAAATATATTGATGCATCCAAATCTCTTGGTTATGGTGCATCTCAGGCGATTACAGATTTTATTGATGGAAAAGCGGCAATGACCTTTGACGGTTCCTTTAATGCTGCAGCACTTACTGCAGAAGGTGCAGGCGGTGCATTTGAGAGAGGATATTTTCCGATTCCTGGTACTAATGGGGTTTATACAGCAACCTGTTTAAGTGCTGGATATAGTATTTACAGCGAGTCCGAGTATGTAGACGAGTGTAAGCAGATTATTGATTACTGGATGGATGGTAAATCTGATGTATGGAAAGCACACCTTGGAACAGGCAGAATTATTGCCTCTTATGGTGAAGGGGCAGAGGAGACGCCAAACTATGAGCTGTTTAAACCATTTGTAGAGCTTCTTAACGAAGGAAAAGGTTTCTACTGGGCAAACCAGGCATGGCCGGCAGGAACTGAGACAGAGATGGAAGCACTGTTCAGCGAAATGGTAGGCGGACAGGGAACAGAGATTGAAGATATCACACAGGGTATGCAGGACAAATTCGAAGATCTTCTGGATGAATAATTGCCGTACCTGAACAAAGTAACAGGAAGATGAAATAGGGAGGGCTGCTCGGATTTCTTTTAAAGGATGAAGAGCAGCCTGAATAGAAAGGGTGAAAACATGGTGCAGCAATCGAAGACAAAGAAAAAGGGAGCGAATACTTCTTTAGTCTTTACAAATAAAATGTATTTCTTTTTGATACCGGCGATGGCTTTTTTTCTGATTTTCTGGATTTACCCGGTACTTCAGCTTTTTTATTACAGTGTTACAGACTTTAATGGCATCAACTATGACTTTGATTTTGTAGGAATGAAAAATTTCCTGAAGGTACTGGATAATGGTACCCTTACTAATTCGATGAAAAATACACTGGTTTATGCAGTGTTTACTGTAGTGGTCAGCAACGTGATCGGTATTGCAGTTGCAATGATCTTAAATACAAAAATCCGCTTTAAAGGTCTTTTCCGTACCTGTGCATATTTCCCGGCGCTGTTCAGTGCCATTGTAGTAGGATTTATCTGGTCTTATGTATATATGCCGGGTTCCGGTATGATCGGAAACCTTCTCACTCTGATTGGACTTGATGGAACGCTGTTCAATCCTCTGGGAAATTATAAAACTGCTTTGTATGCCATTGCCATTGTAGAGGTATGGAAGGCATTTGGAACGACTATGATCATTTATCTGGCAGGACTTCAGACAGTAGATGAAAGTCTTCTGGAAGCCGGCCGGATTGATGGATGTACAGAATGGCAGTTAATCCGAAAGATCAAGCTTCCGTTGATCTCATCAACAATTACTATCAATGTGATTCTTTCGGTAATTGCCGGTCTGAAAGCATTTGACTATTCCTTTATCATGACAAACGGAGGTCCTGGAAAATCTACAAAGACATTGATGTTCCAGGTTTATGAGACCGCATTTACAGACATGAAGATGGGACGTGCCAGTGCATTTTCCGTTCTGGCATTTGCGTTTATCATTATTATTACAGTGGCGATGCTGTTTTACCTGAATAAGAAGGAGGTTGAGCTATAATGGCATTTGGAAAGAAAAAAGAGCCCTGCGAGGCGGGATCATATATGAAAATGTCACCAAAAGTATTCCTTCTTTATCTGGTGATCATTCTGTTTTGCATCATTGTAATTTCTCCATTGGTGATTGTATTTTCAAGTTCTCTGCGTTCGCCGGGAAATCAGATGTCCCCACTGGCGCTGTTTGTTGAGTTTACAGGAGCTAGTTATGTAAAGGCTTTTACAAACATGAATTATCCAATGGAATTGCTTAACAGTATTATGACAACAGTAGGGTCAGTGTTCTGTATCGTTATTTTTGCAACTATGGCAGCGTATCCTATTGGACGTATTAAAACAAAAACAGCCAGATTTTTATATTTCTTTTTTATTTCTGGTCTGATCATTCCGTCTCAGATGGTAATTGTACCTATTGCACAGACATTGAACAGACTCGGTGTGCCGAATACACGATTTACCCCGATGATTATGTTTATTACCTGCTCTCTGCCATTCTCCGTATTCCTGTTCTCAGGGTTTATGAAGGGTGTGCCCGTGGAAATTGAGGAGTCTGCTTATATTGACGGAGCTTCTCTGCCAAAACGTTTTGCTACGGTAGTGTTCCCACTTTTACAGCCGGCAATTGTATCCTGTGTGATTACCCAGGGATTGTGGATTTGGAATGATTACTTCTATCCAATGGTATTTATATCAAAAAAAGCGCAGTATTCCCTTCCCGTAGGAATGCTTCAGTTTCTCGGTGATAAGGAGAATCCGGCGCAGTGGAACGTGTTGTTTGCAGCCTGCGTGCTGTGTGCGCTACCGTTGATCCTGGTATTTTTGGCTTTGCAGAAGCAGTTCGTAAATGGTATTGCAGCCGGAGCAGTCAAAGGTTAAAAAATATTTACATATGGGTCGGTGTTTTCCGGCCCATTTTTTGAAAAAATATAAGGAGGTATTTCGGATGGATAAAAAAAGCACAAAGAATAATCTGGAATATTTCTGGATGTATTATAAGTGGCTGACAATCGCTGGAATTATTGTAGTGATTTTAGCAGTTTATTTTGGTTTTTCTGTTTTAATGAAAAAAGAAAATGCTTTATCTGTGATGCTTATTGACTGTCATACAGAAGTAAGTCAGGAGCAGATGGAAGAAGAGTTTATGAAGTTTTCAGGTTTGGATGATAAAGCTTATGAGGTGCAGATCCAAAACAATCTGATGTTTGCGGATTCAGATTCCGGAGGCTATGCCATGACAAGTTTCTCCAGATTTTTGGCGGATATTGGAAGTGAAAAACTGGATGTCTGCGGAATGTTGGAAGAGGATTTTATGAAATATGATAATTCGAATACTTTTATGGATTTGAGAGATTGCCTCACTGAGAAAGAACTTCTTGCATTAGAGGAGAAGCTGATAGAGACTGAGGATGGCCGTATCATTGGTATCTATGCAGACTCCCTTCCTGAAATAGAACGTTACGGATGCTATGAGGACCAGGAAACAAATGCAGGTCTTGGCATCATTTATAATACACAGCATAAAGAAACAGCAGTACAGTACCTGTGCTTTTTGGCAGGAATTGTATAAAAAAACAAGGAGAGATAAATATTATGGGTATTTTTGATGCAGATGGAAGGCTGGCAAGATTTTTGAATGCATTGGGGAATCTGATTGTTTTGAATATTCTTACATTAATCTGTTCGCTTCCGATCATTACAATTGGCACGTCTATGACTGCCTTGTATACGATGACAATGCGTATGGCAAGAAACGAGGAGAGCAGCATTATCAGAGGGTATTTCAGAGCTTTTCACAATAATTTTAAGCAGTCAACTATTTTCTGGGGGATTGGCGGCGGACTAATCGTATTTATGCTGTTTGATATCTGGCTCCTGCAGTCTGTAAAAGGTAACTTTGGACTTGCATATCGTCTACTTTTGTTTGTGATTGTTCTGCTGTTTGGAATGGAACTGATCCATATCTTTGCAGTGCAGGCACGTTTTGAAAACACAATGAAAAATACAGCAAAAAATGCCCTGCTGTTCTGTGTGGGACATTTTCCGCAGGCAATCTTGATGCTGACAGTGACATTGCTTCCGGTGATTTTGCTCAGTGTATCTTACCGTTTTATTTCTGTTAATTTTTTAATTGGAATTTCCGGACCTGCATATCTGGCAGGCTGGTATTTTAAATCAATCTTTAAAGCATATGAAAATGAGGAGGAAACGATATTATGAGGGTATTAAAGGAAAGACATTTTTCAGGGACTACAAAGCCGGAAATAAGCGAAAGAGAGTTTAAAAACCGGGAATTGGCAAGAAAAGCGGCAGCAGAAGGCATGGTACTTTTGAAGAATGAGGGCGGCCTTCTTCCCCTGGAAAAAGGAATAAAGGTGGCACTTTACGGTGTAGGAGCGTCCAGAACTATTAAGGGAGGAACTGGTTCCGGTGACGTAAATGAGAGGGAATGTATAAGTATTTATCAGGGGTTGAAAAATGCCGGTTATGTAATTACTACAGAGGACTGGATCCACGATTACGATAAATGCTATCAGGTAGCAAGAAGTGCGTGGAGAGACGATATCCTGGCAAAAGCAGAAAAAGAAAATGCTGTGACAGGCTTCTTTAATGTATATTCCAGTAATCCTTTTATGGTTCCGGCAGGAAATGCTGTGGAAAAAACAGATGCGGAGGTTGCTTTTTATATTATAAGTCGTGTAGCCGGAGAAAATGCGGACCGTTTTGATAAACCGGGAGATTATTATTTGACAGATGTGGAGAAAAAACAGCTTTCGGATATTTGTGCAATGTATCCTCATGTAGTGGTTGCTGTAAATACTGGCGGTCTTGCAGATTTGTCTTTTATGGATGAATTCAAAAATATTGAAGCGCTTCTTCAGATCGTGCAGCCGGGAATGGAGGCAGGAAATGCTTTTGCCGATGTAATTTCCGGAGCAGTGACACCTTCCGGAAAAATGACGGATACCTGGGCATATCAGTATAGTGATTATCCCAACAGCGCTACATTTTCACACAATAATGGAAATGTGAATAAGGAGTATTACACAGAAGGCATTTATGTCGGATACCGGTATTTTGATACGTTTGATATTCCTGTACGGTATGGCTTTGGCTTTGGTCTGTCTTATACATCTTTTGAGATAAAGGTTCTCTCTGCACTACTGAAAGATGATAAAAAGACGGTTGCAGTAAAAACTGAAGTGGTAAACACCGGAGATACCTACAGCGGACGGGAAGTGGTTCAGGCCTATGTAACGTGTCCGACAGGCAGACTTCAAAAAGAGTACCGTCGTCTGGCTACGTTTGGAAAGACAGAGGTTCTTGCGCCGGGAGAAAGCCAGAAAATGGTTCTTACCTTTACTCTGGATCAACTGACATCCTACAGTGAAAATGATGCCGCGTGGATTATGGAAGCAGGTAATTATGTGGTGTGGATCGGCAACAGTCTGGATTCTTCTGTGCCGGAAGCTGTGCTTAAACTGGATGGAGAAGCAGTTCTTTCCAGAACTGAGAATATCTGTCCGCTTCAGGAGGAGCTGAATGAGAAAAAAGCAGACGCTGAGAAGATGGAAGCAAAATTTGCAGCACTTATGGAAAGAACCTCAGGGCTGCCGGTGCTGCAGCTTTCAGCGGCAGAGATAGAGACAGAAATTGTTGTATATAAAACAAATGCAGAGGTGGTACCGGAGGAAGCGCGGGCATTTGTGGATACGCTTTCCACAGAACAACTGATCGCACTTGCTAGCGGTGATCCCGGTAAAGGACAGGGTAGCAATCTTGGTTCCGCAGGTATTTCTGTGCCGGGGTCGGCAGGAGAGACAAATGACTGCGCGCTTGAACAAAATCTGGCAAGTATTGTGCTTGCAGACGGTCCGGCAGGACTGCGTCTGATGAAGCATTACAATGTACATGAAGGAAGAATTGTAAATAAACCGTTTATGTTCAGTCTGGAAGGCGGTATCTTCTGTGAGGGAATGCCGGAAGATCCGGGAGAAACCTATTATCAGTACTGTACGGCCATTCCGGTCGGCACACTTCTTGCACAGACCTGGGATACAGCGCTGATACGTGAAGTGGGCGCAATGATCGGCGGTGAAATGGAAACATTTGGGGTGACCCTCTGGCTGGCTCCGGGAATGAATATTCATAGAAATCCTCTGTGTGGACGTAATTTTGAATATTATTCAGAAGATCCTCTTCTTTCAGGAAGAATTGCAGGAGCTATGACGGATGGAGTGCAGAGTGTACCGGGATGCGGAACAACGATCAAGCATTTTGCATGCAATAATCAGGAGGATAACCGTATGGATTCTGACAGTATTCTATCTGAGCGAACGCTGAGAGAGATTTACCTGAAAGGCTTTGAGATTGCAATTAAGGAATCTCAGCCTATGTCAATTATGACTAGCTATAATCTGATTAATGGCGTTCACGCAGCAAACTGCAATGATATTTGTACAAAAGCAGCCCGCTGTGAGTGGGGATTTGAGGGCATGATTATGACAGACTGGACTACCACGGAAAAAGGACCGGTCTGTACGGCTTCCGGATGTATGAGAGCCGGAAATGATCTGGTTATGCCGGGCGCTGTCTGCGACAGAGAAAATCTGGAACAGGAGCTTGCAGAAGGTAAACTCTCAATAGAAGATTTGAAAGCCTGCATCAGCCGTCTGGCGAATATTGTATGGCAGTCTAATCAGTATGAAAATGCAAAGCCGTATAAAAAGAATTAAGGTAGGAAAAAGATATGTTTCATATTTATGATATTAAAATAAATGAACTGGAAAATCCACTTGGGCTTGATATAAAAAGCCCAAGATTTTCTTGGAAATTACGTTCCGAAAAACAGAATACCATGCAGAAAAAAGCGCAGATTCTTGTCGGGACAACACCGGGGGCATCCGATGTCTGGGACAGTGGAGTTATGGAAAACGATTGTTCCATTGGGACTGCATATACAGGAAAAGAACTGAAGCCGGAAACAAGATATGAGGTTACAGTAAAGGTCTGGAATCAGGAGGAAGAACTGGCAGAAGGACATGTATTTTTTGAAACGGGTATGCTGAATCCGCACATTTCTGCATGGGAGGGCGCTGAGTGGATTGGAGCACCGGAATTTGCAGTGGCAGCAGATACCATTGGCGTATTTGTGATTGAAAGTGTTATTTGTGTGGAAAAAGGCAGCCGGGCAGGTATTGTGTTCGGAGCAAATGACTGGCGGCTAATGGATAAAAGTAAAAATGAAATGCAGTTGAGTGGGGAAAATTATATCCGCTTTGTGCTTAATGTGGAAACATCTCCGGCTATGATAGAAGTCTATCGGGTTGGCTATGCAACTGAGGACCGTCCGGATATACCGTTTTGCCAGTTTCCGGCTGTAGATCTGAAAACAGGAGAGGCTCTGATCACTGAGGAGAACAAAAGAAAACCGCACAAGCTGACTATTGAGGTAGAAGGAAACGGCGCATATACGTATCTGGATGACCGGAAGGTGGATCACTGTAAAAAAGAAACGCCGTCAGGAGAAATAATCATACCGCGTCAGCTGAATCCTCTTGGAGCATATGACGTGACAACATATCCGCGTTTGTGTGAGATCGGTTATTATGTGGGGCAGGACAGTGAGGCAGAATTTGGCGGAATATGCGTGCGGAATTTAAGAAATCCGGGACGTGAAATTCTTACGGTGGATAAAGAAGCAGGAAAGCATTTAAAAGGTGAATGTCAGGAAACGAAAGATCCAACCTGTCACAGCCTTCCCATGCTTCGTAGGAACTTTCAGGTGAATGGCAAGGTGGCTTCAGCCAGACTTTATGCGACAGCCAGAGGTATTTATGAGTGCAGTATAAACGGAAAACGTCTTAATGAGAATTACTTTGCACCTGGAGCGAGTCAGTTTGATAAGCATCTGATGTATCAGACCTACGATGTGACAGATATATTGATTCAGGGTGAAAACGGGATCGGCTGCATACTTGCGTCCGGATGGTGGAGTGATTCTTTTAGCTTCCGTATGCACAATTACAATTACTGGGGTGATAAGCCAAGCTTTCTTGGTAAACTGGTAATTCAGTATGAGGATGGAAGAAGAGATGCGATTGTCACAGACGATAAAGTTTGGGACTATTTTGGAGAAGGTCCGTACCGTTACGCCGGATTTTTTAATGGCGAGCAGTTTGACGCAAGAAAGATAGATATTTATGAAACATTTTCCAGGGCGGATTTTAAAATTGATGGCATGAAGAAACCGGAGATTATTAAGCCCGTATCTATGGAAGAAAAAGAAGGAATCTTTCCGGGGGCAGCCTGCTGGCCGTCTATGAACAGACAGGAGCCGGAGCTTGTCGGAAATTATCAGGCGCCTGTCAGTGAGGTGGAGATTTTTACTGCCAAATCTATGACAGAACCGGTTCGGGGAGTATATATTTATGATCTGGAACAGGAGATTGCAGGCGTACCTCGTCTGAAACTCAGAGGAAAAATGGGACAGAAGATCACTATCCGATACGGTGAAATTTTGTATCCTGATTTGGATGAGTATAAAGGCCTGTGTGGACAGATGCTTCAGGCAAACCTGCGCGAGGCTTCCAATACAGATATTTATATCTGCAGCGGAGAGGGAGAAGAGATATATCAGCCGCGCTTTACCTTTCATGGATATCGCTATATTGAAATCAGCGGAGTGCATACACCACCGGCACTTTCTGATGTGCAGGGTGTGTTGCTGTCAAGCGTAAAGGAGATTACAGGTGCTTTTGACTGTGATCATACACTTTTGAATCGCTTTGTAAAAAATGTAAAATACAGTCAGTTATGTAATTTTATCAGCATTCCTACAGATTGTCCTCAGAGGAACGAGCGTATGGGATGGCTGGGAGATACCCATATTTTCTGCAGGACAGCTACATATCAGAGTAATGTAAAGAATTTTTATCTTCGAAATCTGCAGGCGATGCAGGATATGCAGACAGAGGATGGAAGACTTCCTTGTATCGCGCCTTTTGGCGGCGGGTTTGGTGGGCTGACTTATGAAAGTGCAATGATTCTTATGGTCTGGGAGTTGTATCAGCAGTACGGAGACATTTCTGTGATCCGGGAGCATTATGATTCCATGTGCCTGTGGATGGATGGAATAAAAAAAGCCGGAATGCCGGGACTTCCAAAGCTTCCTTATCAGGCATGGTTGGGAGATTGGCTGGCTCCTGTTCCGGCAGATGATTATCTTCTCTGGAATGCTTTTCATTATCGCAATGCAGCTCTTATGGCAAAATTTGCAGGGCTTCTCGGAAGAAAAGCAGATATGGAGAAATATTATGAGGAAGCAGTACGGACAAAGGAATACTGGAATGCAATGTTTGTGGAAAAAGAAACCGGTAGGACAAAGAATGCAGATGGAAGTCTCTGCGATGTGCAGGGAAGCTACTCTGTGGCATTGAGTTGTGATGTATTTGGTCGGGAATATAAGGAGAAAGCTTATGCTCATTTGGCTCGGACTACAGAGGAAGGAAATTACACTGTACAGTCTGGATTCTTTGGCACAGGTCCCATTAACCCAATGCTGAGTGAAGGCGGTTATACGGAGATCGCACAAAAGGCCATGCTGCAGACAGCATATCCAAGCTGGCTGTATCCGGTAACACAGGGAGCAACTACCATTTGGGAACGTTGGGACAGCTATACTCATGAAAATGGCTTTGGCGGGAATAATTCTATGAACAGTTTTAATCACTATTCTCTTGGAAGTGTATTGAGCTGGCTGTATGAGAATATGCTAGGAATCCAGAGGGATGAAAAGAACCCTGGTTTTAAGCATTTTATTCTGAAACCGGAAATGGGAGCGCTTGGCTTTGCAAAAGGAGGTATTGATACTCCGCATGGAAGAATTGAAAGCGCCTGGGAGAAAACGGAAACGGGATATCGCTATACCTGTACTGTGCCGGAAAATACAGCGGCAACATTGATACTTGAAGGAAATCAGTGTGAGCTTGGAAGTGGGAATTATACATTTGAGATATAAAAAGAAAATAATATAAAACGGAGACATTTCTTCTGCTGAAGCAGTTAAGCAAGGTCTCCGTTTTACTGATCAGGGTATTTTTATGTACTGGAATTTTCTTATTCAGAAAAATATGTTAAAATATGAATAGAAACCCTGGAAGTGTAAAGAGATACAGATAGAAAGTTCAAAAAGGGAGATAGTAAATGAAAAGGCTTAGTGTTTTTTGGTTAACAGCAGGAATTATGTTGTCCGTATGCTCTGGCACTGCAAATGTTTCCGCGAATAGCTTCTTGCAGGAATTAAGCACCTGGGAAACAGACTATCACGTAGAAGTGTTTGCTCCGGACGGTGGTGTAAATTTTCGCTGGGGACCGGGAGCGGACTACGATAAACTGACAGAAAACATGATTCCCAATGGGACAGTTCTTCATGTTTCCAGAGAAGCCACAGCGTCAAATGGAAACAACTGGGGACTGATTACCTATGAGGAACAGACAGGATGGATTGCCCTGACACAGGTAAGCGTAACCGAGCAGATTCCACAGGAAGAAAAAAAGAACCAGATCGTATTCGAATACGGTTCTGATGGAAATACGGAATATGGAACAGTTACCAGATATGATGAGGAGGGCGCTGTTCTCTGGCAGTATTCCACGGACACTTATGAGCGGGCGCAGTGTGTGCGGGTGTCAGGAATCGGGCAGAAAAACGGACTTTATTATCTGGTTGAGGATGGAACTATTCTTGCGCTGAATGAGGCAACCGGAGAGATGGTATGGAAAAATGAAGAGTATATGGGATCATCCACAGAAAAAGGATATGTTTTTGATAAAGACGGCAATCGGTATATCAGCGGATATCTGGGACCGGATCTGTTTGTGGTGGACAAAGAGGGAAAAACTTTATACAAAAAAGATTCCTTTGATCCGGATGTATACTGGCCCTTTGAAATGAAATGGGAAAGTGAAAATGTTTTGAAGATTCATTTTGAGGGAGGGGAAGGCTCAGATGAAAACTGGAAATCGGTTGATTTGAATGAGATTTTAAATATTTCCTGAATTCTGCGGAAAAATCCGGAATGTATTCTGATAAGGCAACCGGAATGGAGAGGACAGTAAACGGTACAATGGATAATTGGGTGAATTGAGACTATCGTGGCAAATTTTTAATTGAGATACCCCAAAAAGTATGTTAAACTGTATACAGCATGTATTTTTCAGGATAAAGGAAATAAGGAGAATGCAGTATGAGAAAAATTGCCATTGTAACTGACAGCAACAGCGGCATTACGCAGGATGAGGGAAGAAAGCTTGGAATCTCTGTTCTGCCGATGCCCTTTTATATTAATGAGGTTATGTATCTGGAAGGGGTTACGCTTTCTCAGGAGGAGTTTTATGAGCGCCTGAAAAAGGATGAACCTATTTCCACCTCTCAGCCAAATCCGGGTGAAGTCTGCGGACTGTGGGATACACTTTTAAAAGAATACGATGAGATCGTGCATATTCCCATGTCAAGCGGGCTGAGCGCTTCCTGTGAAACGGCCATGGGACTTGCCCGTGATTATGACGGCAAGGTTCAGGTTGTGGATAACCAGAGGATTTCTGTAACTCAGAAGCAGTCTGTGATGGATGCGCTGACGCTTGTACAGGCTGGTAAAAGCGCTGCGGAGATCCGTGAGATCCTTGAGGCAGAAAGTCGGGAATCCAGCATTTATATTACGCTGGAAACTCTGAAATATCTCAAAAAAGGCGGACGTATCACACCGGCAGCCGCAGCGATCGGTACAGTTCTGAATCTGAAACCGGTACTGCAGATCCAGGGAGACAAGCTGGACGCCTATTCAAAGGTCAGAGGAAAGAAGCAGGCAAAAAGAGTGATGCTGAAAGCCATGAAAGAGGATTTTGACAGCCGTTTTGCAGAATATGCAAAGCGCGGCGAAATGTGTCTGGAGATGGCATATACGGGAAATCAGGAAGAAGCAGAGGAATTCAAAAAAGAGGTTCAGGAAATGTTTCCTGATTATGAGATCCAGATGGATCCCCTGTCTTTAAGCGTTGCCTGTCATATCGGACATGGAGCTCTTGCAGTTGCCTGCTCAAAAAAGGTTACTGTCTGAAAAAAGAAAAGAATAAATACGAGGAGTCATAAGACATGAAGAAACTGATGGAAATTATGGCAGAGGAACTTTCCTCAGCCTTTGAAAAAGCCGGATATAATCCGGAGTACGGAAAGGTAACAGTATCTAACCGGCCGGATCTCTGTGAGTTCCAGTGCAACGGGGCAATGGCAGGAGCCAAGGCATACAAAAAAGCCCCGTTTATGATCGCAGATGATGTGGTGGAATATTTAAAAGACAGCCGGGTATTTTCTGCGGCAGAGGTAGTAAAACCCGGATTTATCAACCTGAAAGTAAAAGAAGAGTTCCTTGCAGACTATCTGAAGGAGATGGCAGAGGATCCGAAATTTTCTGTTGCCCAGGCAGAAAATCCCAAAACGATCATTATTGATTATGGCGGACCAAATGTGGCAAAACCACTTCATGTAGGTCATCTTCGTTCAGCAATCATCGGAGAGAGCATTAAAAGAATCGGACGTTTTGTAGGCCATAAAGTGATCGGCGATGTACATCTGGGAGACTGGGGACTTCAGATGGGCCTGATCATCACAGAACTGAAACACCGCAAACCGGAGCTGGTATATTTTGACGACAGCTATCAGGGGGAATATCCTGCAGAAGCGCCGTTTACCATTGGAGAACTGGAAGAGATTTATCCCTGCGCCAGCGGAAAATCCAAAGAGGATGAGGATTACCGCAACGAGGCTCTGGAGGCAACTCACCTTCTGCAGCAGGGAAAGCCCGGCTATATGGCTCTCTGGAATCATATCATGCAGGTTTCTGTAACAGATCTTAAAAGAAATTACGATAATCTGAATGTTTCCTTTGATCTGTGGAAAAAGGAATCTGACGCGCAGCCTTATATTCCGGATATGGTCCAGGCCATGAAGGATCAGGGATTTGCTTATGAGGATCAGGGCGCTCTTGTTGTAGATGTAAAGGAAGAGACAGACACCAAGGAAATCCCGCCCTGTATGCTCTTGAAATCAGACGGAGCTTCCCTTTATACAACAACAGATCTTGCAACCATCGTAGAGCGTATGAAGCTTTATGATCCGGACGAGATCCTTTATGTGGTGGACAAACGCCAGGAACTTCATTTTATCCAGGTATTCCGCTGCGCGAGAAAGACAGGCCTTGTAAAAGAGGACACCAGGCTTTCTTTCCTTGGCTTCGGTACCATGAACGGAAAAGACGGCAAGCCTTTTAAGACAAGAGAAGGAGGCGTTATGCGTCTGGAACGTCTGATCGCGGATATTGACCAGGAAATGTATACCAAGATCGTAGAAAACAGAAGCGTAAGAGATAAGGATGCCACAGAGACAGCTCAGATCGTAGGTCTGTCTGCAATCAAGTACGGCGATCTTTCCAATCAGGCTACCAAGGATTACGTTTTTGATATTGACCGCTTTACCTCTTTTGAGGGAAATACAGGTCCGTACATCCTCTACACGATTGTGCGTATCAAATCCATTCTGAACCGTTATGTGGAAGAGGGAGGAAGCCTTGAGGGAATCCAGATGCTTCCTGCAGTAAATAACAGCCAGAAGAACCTGATGCTGGAGCTGACAAAATTCGGTGCAACCGTGGAGAATGCTTTTGAGGAAAAAGCGCCGCACAAGATCTGCGCATATATCTATGAGGTTTCCAATGCATTTAACAGCTTTTACCATGAGACAAAGATTTTAAGTGAGGAAGATCAGGCGCAGAAGGAATCCTTCCTGAAGCTCCTTGATGTGACAAAAGGTATTCTGGAGACCAGTATTGATCTTCTGGGATTTTCCGCACCGGATCGTATGTAAAACATTACAGAGATTTATTTTTTTTAATATCCGCCAGAGTGTGCTGCGGCTTATGCCCAGCCTTCTGGCGGTTTTTTCTTGTATAAAAATCTTGAATAGATTTTAAATATATGGTACAATAAGTGTATCAATACAGTTAATACACCATAAGCCAGAAGGGAGGAACGTCTTATTATTATCTTGGATTATCAGGATCGCAGACCGATCTATGAGCAGGTAACAGAAAAATTCCGTGTACTGATCTATCAGGAGGCTCTTCCGGCAGGCAGCCGTCTTCCTTCTGTCCGTCAGCTTGCCATGGAGCTTTCCATCAATCCCAATACCATACAGAGGGCCTATGCGGAGCTGGAACAGGAGGGATTGATCTATCCGGTTAAGGGCAGGGGGAATTTTGTGGCAGATGCCAATCAGATATTAAAAATAAAAAGGGAGGATTACCGTAAAGAGCTTCGAAAAACTGTACAAAAAGGGCAGAGCCTGGGAATACAGAAGGGAGAGCTGATACAGGTGGTAAACTCCTGTTATGAGGAGGAAGGCCAATGATAGAGATAAAAAAATGCAGCAAGTCTTTTGGCTCCGTAAAAGCAGTGGATAAAGTTTCTCTTGAAATAGGAGAAAGAGAAGTGTTTGGTCTGGTGGGAAGCAACGGTGCAGGAAAAAGTACTCTTCTTCGTATGGCGGCAGGGATTTTGAAGCCGGATGAGGGGGAGATAGAGATTGACGGCGAAAGTATATACGATAATGAAAAAGCAAAAGCCTGTATTTTTTATATACCTGACGACAGTTATTTCCCGGCTGATTATACACCACGGGATATAGCAGATTTTTACAGATGTTATTATCCGAAATTTGATGTGCAGAGATTTTCGAAATTCCTGCGGCAGTTTCATATGGATGATAAAAAACGAATCAGTACTTTTTCAAAAGGAATGAGAAAACAGCTTCTTGTGCTCCTGGGAGTCAGCGCCGGTACAAAATACCTGCTCTGCGATGAGACTTTTGACGGTCTTGATCCGGTTATGCGCCAGGGAGTAAAAAGCCTTTTTGCATCAGAGATCATGGGAAGAGAATTCACACCGGTGATCGCGTCTCATAACCTCAGAGAACTGGAGGATATCTGCGACCATGTGGGGCTTCTGTATAAAGGAGGAATTCTGCTTTCCAGAGATCTGGAGGATATGAAATTTCATATTCATAAAATCCAGTGTGTTCTGAAAGACAAAGATCAGGAACGTCAGCTTCAGAAAGAAATGGATGTATTAAAGACGGAGCATCAGGGTTCTCTGCTGCTTCTGACTGTACGGGGAACCCGGGAGCAGATCATGGAGAAAATACAGGGGAAAAATCCCCTTTTCTGTGAAATTCTTCCTTTGACTCTGGAAGAAATTTTTATTAGTGAAACGGAGGTGGCAGGCTATGAAATCAAAAATCTGTTCTTCTGAATACGTGAGAACTGTTTCCAGAGGAAAAAGCTGGATTCCTGCGTTTTTGAGTCTGGGGTTCTTCCTGGCATTTCCTGTTGCACTGCTTCTTGTGGTGGGAAACTGGAAAGCGGCCCGGTATACGCCGGATCAGCTTCATCTGCTCTATGAGGGACTGTGGAAAGAAAAGCTGGTCTTTACAGGAGGAGCAATAACCATTGTGGCTGCCATAATGAACAGTATAAATGGATTCAGCTATGTTTATTCCCGTAAAAAGGTGGATTTTTATCACAGCCTTCCGGTAAAGCGTTCCCGGATGTTCTGGAATCGTGTATACACGGGACTTTTATACTATCTTGTTCCTTATATGATCATGGAGTTTTTTGCGGTTTGTATAGGAGCGGCAAAAGGATTTTTCAGTCTGAAGCTTATGGAGCTGGCTGCCAGACTTTTGCTTGTTCATTTGCTTTTATACTTTCTGTTTTATTTCAGTATAGTCCTTGTTTTTTGTGTGACGGGGAATTTTCTCATGGGAGTTTTATGCCTGGCAGGTATGCAGTTATATGGACCGGCATTGGGAATCTTGATGTCATTTTGCGCATACGGCTTTTTCGACACCTTTTCTTCAAACTATCCATATGGGATTTTTAAAGCATTGGAGGACTATGCCTCGCCGATTACTCTGACGGCTGCGTTCTGGCAAAAATATGAGGCTGGACAGGGCGCGGCACTGGCGGCTGTTCTGTTTGTTCTGACATTGATATTTACAGCGGTCTCTTATTTTGCCTACATACACAGGCCGTCTGAGGCAGCAGGGAAACCAATGGTGTATGGGAAACTGGCAGCAGTAATAAAATTTATGGTTGTTGTGCCGTGCGGCATGGGAACAGGCTTTGTTTTTTATCTGATTCCCACAAGTCACGCTCGGAATATCTGGTGCGTATTTGGAATGATACTTGGAACGGTACTTGCTCATGGAATGATAGAAGCATTGTACCAAATGGATTTTCACGCATTTTTTTCCAAAAAGGTACAGCTGCTTGCGGCGGCGGTCCTTGTTACAGTATGCGCACTGATTTACCAGAAGGATCTTCTGAATTTTGATGCCTATATTCCCCGTCAGGAAGACATCAAAGCGCTCAACCTGGATATGATGACACTGTCCGGCGATATGACAGACTATGTAAAAGAACAGGAAGACGGTACATTCTCTATAGAAGACTCTACATCCTGGGAGAAAAGAGAGAATGCTTTTTCCGGAAAAGACGGAATCGGAGAGGAAACCTATGAGATTCTGCAGAAAATTGTTGAAAATCAGGAAAACAGAAAGTTCAGATATGGAGGAGAACAGACAGAAGAAGGAACTTTTCGCCGTTTGCAGCTGGGGTATCAGCTTCGGTCAGGCAGAGAAGTGAAGCGCAGTTATGTGATAAATACAGAAGAATGCGGTGAGCTTTTGTATAATCTTTATAAAGAAGAAAATCTGAAAAATAAAACAGAACAATTTCTGGCTTCAGATACCGCATATCTGGATAATATTTCTTTTATTTCAGGAAACGGAAGAGGATATGATATTTTTCAGGATCATCCGGAAAAACAGAAAAAACTGATTGAGGCGGTAAAAACAGATATTCAGGAAGCTGCTCCGGAAGATTTGCTTGCTCTTCCTTTTGCAGAGCTTCATATAAGCTATATACTTCCGGTAACTGAAGATATCCACAGTCTGGTCCCAGGAGAAGAGAAACCGGAAAAACGTGCATATGGAGAAATAAATCTTTTTCCTTCTTATAAAGATACGATTGCGGTTCTTAAAGAGACAGGATATCCTTTAAGCTTTGAAGAAACGGAAATCAAAAAAGCAAAGATCCTCTATTATAATGAATCGGGAGAAGAAGAAACAGCTGCAGAATATACAGAAAAAGAACAGCTTGAAGCTCTGGTACAGGCGGCGGCTCCATCTTTCGACACTTTTGCCTGGATAGAATATGAACCGGATGTAGCGGCAATCTTTCAGACAGAACAGGGGGAAGAATGTTATGCAGAGTTCCTGAGGGGCCGCATTCCGGAATTTATCCGTCAGGAAAGCGGAAGTACGGACAACAGGGAAGGCGAACTGACGGAGACAGGAAACCCGGAGAGGACAGAGGTTACAGGAGGGGTCGACGGACCCGCAGAGATTTCTGTTGAGAAAGAAAAAAGAGAGGGAGCGGATGAGTAAAGCAGTGAGACTGGATAAATTTCTGGCGGATGCCGGAAAGGGAACCAGAAGCGAGGTAAAAAAATTCATACAAAAAGGTCTGGTGCAGGTCAACGGCAGGACTGTGAAAAAACCGGAGCAAAAGATAACAGAAGAGGACCGGGTGGAGCTTCTGGGAAATCCTGTATCCATGGCTCCGGAGTTTGTGTACTACATTCTTCATAAGCCGGCCGGTTACGTAAGCGCCACGGAGGACAGATATGACAGAACAGTGATGGAACTGATTCCGGAGGCAAGAAAGGGAATGTTTCCCGTAGGACGTCTGGATAAGGATACAGAAGGACTTCTTCTTATCACAGATGACGGGGGACTGGCTCATGAGCTTTTATCCCCGGCGCATCATGTGGAAAAAACGTATTTCGTAAGAGTGGAGGGAACGGTAACAGAAGAGGACAGACAAAAGCTGGAGCAGGGGATTGATATTGGAGAAAAAAGACTGACGCTTCCGGCAAAGGTGCAGCTTTTTCCTCAGGAAGACAGCGACAGAGAAAAGGCTGAGCTTTTGCGCCGGGTACGCACAGAAAACCTTCCGGAGAGCTATACAGAACTGCTTCTGACCATCAGCGAGGGAAAATTTCACCAGGTCAAGCGGATGATGAAGGCAGTGGGAAAGCCCGTGATCTATCTGAAAAGGATCTCCATGGGACCACTTACTCTTCCGGATGAACTGAAAAAAGGAGAATACCGTCCTCTTACAGAGGAAGAGGTTCAAAAATTAAAAAATACAGGCGGCTCTTCAGCAGAAAAACAGAAAAAATGCTGAAAATACAGCTAAAAACAGGAAAACCCTCTTTACACAGAGGGTTTTTGTGTGTTATACTCCAAGAGTTGCAAAATAATCACGCGTGGAGATTCCGATGGATGGTGCCCATACGGTGTGACGGCGGGGTCCAGATAGAAAATGATCCGCGCGGAAGAATCTAACCAAAAAAGGAGAACAAAAACATGAGCGTTATTTCAATGAAACAGCTTTTGGAAGCAGGTGTTCATTTCGGACATCAGACAAGAAGATGGAACCCTAAAATGGCTCCGTACATCTACACAGAGAGAAACGGTATCTATATCATCGACCTTCAGCAGTCTGTAGGTATGGTTGACGATGCTTACAATGCAATCGCTGACATCGTAGCAAACGGCGGAAACATCCTTTTCGTAGGAACAAAGAAACAGGCTCAGGATGCTATCAAGGTTGAGGCAGAGCGCTGCGGACAGTTCTATGTAAACGAGAGATGGCTTGGCGGTATGCTTACAAACTTCAAGACAATCCAGAGCCGTATCGCAAGACTGAAAGAGATCGAGGCTATGGAGGCTGACGGAACATTTGACGTGCTTCCTAAGAAAGAAGTTATTGAATTAAGAAAAGAGCTTACAAAACTGCAGAAAAACCTTGGTGGTATCAAAGAGATGAAACGTCTTCCGGACGCTATCTTCATCGTTGACCCGAAAAAAGAGAGAATCTGCGTACAGGAAGCTCATACATTAGGTATTCCGCTTATCGGTATCTGTGATACAAACTGCGATCCGGAAGAGCTTGATTATGTAATTCCGGGTAATGATGACGCTATCCGTGCCGTAAAACTCATTGTTTCCAAGATGGCAGACGCTGTTATCGAGGCAAACCAGGGTACAGCTGAGGCTGACGGCGAGATCGAAGCAGAGTCTGAGGAGTTTGCTGAGACAGTAGAAGAGTAATTTTATTTTATTAAATTATTCAGGTTAAAAATATCCAGGAGGAAATTGAGATGGCTATTACAGCAGCACAGGTAAAAGAGTTAAGAGAAATGACCGGCGCCGGAATGATGGACTGTAAGAAAGCTCTTACAGCTACAGAAGGCGATATGGATAAAGCAGTAGAGTTCCTTCGCGAAAAAGGACTTGCAACTGCTCAGAAAAAAGCAAGCCGTGTAGCAGCAGAAGGTCTTTGCAAGACTGTTGTTGCAGAGGATGCTAAGAGCGCAGTAGTTGTTGAGGTTAATGCAGAGACAGACTTCGTGGCAAAGAATGAAAAATTCCAGAGCTATGTTGCAGACGTTGCCGCACAGGCGCTTACTACTACAGCAGCTGATATCGATGCTTTCCTTGCAGAGACATGGGCACTGAATAACGAGCAGACTGTAAAAGAAGCTCTTGCAGCTCAGATCGCAGTTATCGGCGAGAACATGAACATCAGAAGATTTGCTCAGGTAAAAGAAGAGAACGGCTTCGTTGCTTCCTATACACATATGGGCGGAAAAATCGGTGTTCTTGTTGACGTAGAGACAGACGTTGTAAACGACGCTGTAAAAGAGATGGCTAAGAATGTTGCAATGCAGATCGCAGCTCTGAAACCACAGTACACTAACAGCTCTGAAGTGAGCGCTGATTACATCGCTCATGAAAAAGAGATCCTTCTTGCTCAGATCATGAACGATCCGAAAGAGTCCCAGAAACCGGAGAAGGTTATCCAGGGTATGATCACCGGACGTATCAACAAAGAGCTGAAAGAAATCTGCCTTCTTGATCAGGTTTACGTTAAAGCAGAGGATGGAAAACAGACTGTTGCTAAATACGTAGAGCAGGTTGCTAAAGAAAATGGCGCAAACGTTGCAATCAAAGGCTTTGTTCGTTTCGAGACCGGCGAAGGAATCGAGAAGAAGGAAGAGGATTTTGCAGCTGAAGTAGCAAAACAGGCTGGAAACTAATTTTCCAGACAACATGAACTTTAAAACCCTTGAAAAGCTCAGAAAATGGGCATTTTCAAGGGTTTTTTGCAGTTTGGGAGAAATTCATAAATCCGATGATAAAATACCCGTATTTTATCATCGGATTTGGGACGAAAAAAGGCTGTAAAGGTATTGATCCTTTTTCAGAAATGCTCATACAGGCAGTCCCTTACTCCGGCAGTTCGTTTTTTAGATTCCGAATATGCATGTAAACGGTATTCTTGGAAATATTCAGGCGGCCGGCCACCTTGATCACACTGTCTTTCAGGTTAAAAATTCCTTTTTTGTAGAGGGCGGTTACAATTTCTTTGTTTTTGTTGTTGGTGGAAATGGACGTGTCGTTTAAAATCTGGTCTTTTACGTCGGCAAGGGCCGTCTCAATCAGATCGTCCACATTTTCGGTAAAGGTTTCTGTTGTGTGCGGGAAGCTCTGCAGGGAATTAAGGTTTTCCGGGATCATCTGCTGGATTACAGTTGAGAGTGGAATATTCGTATAAAAATTGATGCAGATCATTCCAATAATACGGTTTCCTTCACCGGGAATGGGGATCGTTGTGGACTTCAGTATCACTCCGTCCTGCCTGCGGTTAAAATAAGAAATGGCAGAATGATCTTTTGAGTTTTCAATTTGTGAGAGCATGCCAAGAGCAAGATCTGTGATGGGAGCTCCGATTTTTCTGCCGGAATGGTGACCGTTTACAATCTGCATAACAGAGTGTTCCAGAGACTCCAGATTGTGCAGTATGACTTCATAGCCTTCTCCAAGATATTGTCCCAGTCCCTGGACAACAGGGATATAAGACTGCAGTATCATTCGTTCATTTTGAGTTAAAGTAATATATTCTTTTTTCATAGCGTTCCTTTTTTAATTATCCATTTTTTTTAATTATAATCTTCTTTCGTGCAATATGCAATAAAAACTGAAATGAAATTCAGTAAAAATGACATATAAAAAGAAACTTAATTTCATTGACTAAAAAATAATTTAGTGATATTATCAAATTGAACAAAAAAATAATGTGGGAGGAAGAGAAAATGTTAAAAGTGGTGAACACATTGAAAGCACCGGCAGCTATTGGACCATATTCACAGGGAATTATACTGAAAAATATTTTATTCAGTTCCGGACAAATTCCGGCAAGCCCTGAGACAGGAGAGATTGTGGGAACTGATATTACGGCTCAGGCAGAGCAGGTAATGGAAAATGTGAAAGCGATTTTGGATGAAGCAGGAACCTGCTTTGAGAACGTAGTAAAAACCACCTGCTTTTTAAGCGATATGGCAGATTTCGCAGAATTTAACAAAGTATATGAAAAATATTTTGTGTCAAAGCCTGCAAGATCCTGTGTTGCAGTAAAAGCTTTACCGAAAAACGTTCTCTGTGAAGTAGAAGTAATTGCAGAAATTCAGTAAACCTGCTTTGCAGATTGTGGAATGAATTTATTTTGGAGGAATACTTATGAGTGGGAAAGCAAAAAAAGTAAGAGAGAAAAAAGAGACCACCCTGTTTCTGGCAGTAATTCCGATTCTGGCAATGATCGTACTGCTGGGAGTGGGATATGCGGTTATGGGCTTAAGTCCGGAGGTTCTGATGCTGGTATCAGCAGCAATTGCAGGCGTGATCGCAATTTATCTTGGTTATACCTGGGATGAGATTATGGACTCTATAGTAGCCAAGCTCAGTAAAACAATGCCGGCAATTTTTATTTTGATCATTGTTGGATTTATGATCGGTTCCTGGATGATCGGCGGAACCATTCCGATGATGGTATTTTATGGACTGAAGCTGATCAGCCCGAAGTATCTGGTTGTTACTTCGTTTCTGGTTACTGCGTTTGTATCAGTATGTACCGGAACATCCTGGGGCTCTGCGGGAACGATCGGTGTTGCTCTGATGGGCGTAGCGGCAGGTATGGGAGCTCCTCTTCCGATCGTGGCAGGCGCCATTGTATCCGGTGCATATTTCGGAGACAAAATGTCACCTCTGTCTGATACAACAAACCTTGCCCCTATTGCGGCAGGCGGAAAGCTTTATGATCATATTCAGCATATGTTCTGGACAACAGGTCCCGGATTTATTATCTGCTGCATTGTTTACACGATCGTAGGCTTTACATTTGGCGGAGATCTTGCGGCAGCAGGAACACCGGAAAAGGTTACTATTATTTTTGAGACACTTTCTCAGATCTTCAAATTTAATCCGTTGATCATTCTTCCGCCACTTATTGTGCTTTACGGATCTGTTGCCAAAAAGCCGACCATTCCGATTATGCTGGCGTCCAGTGCGGTTGCAATTTTCAATGCTGTTACTTTCCAGAATTTCAGCCTTCAGGACTGCTTTACCGCTGCGATCAGCGGATTTAATATGGATATGATCCATGTTGCAGGATTTACCACAGAGGGACTGATTGAAGATATTCCCAAGCTTCTGCAGCGAGGCGGTATGGTTTCCATGCTGAATACTGTATTGATCGCATTTTGCGCTTATGGCTTTGCGGGAACACTGGCAGTAACCGGATCACTGAATATTGTTCTGAATAAACTTATGACTATTGTGAAGTCTACAGGAGGACTGATTGTTTCTACAATTGTTTCCTGTATCACAGCAGTGTTTGTTACATCAAACGGCCAGCTGTCCATCCTGATTCCAGGTGAGATGTTTAAGGATACTTACCTGAAAAAAGGTCTTGAGCCAAGAAACCTTTCCAGAACTCTGGAAGACTCTGCTACCGTTGTAGAGCCCATTACACCATGGACCGCAGCCGGTGTTTACATGGCTACAACTCTGGGAGTTTCCACTCTGGAATATCTTCCATGGGCAATTATCTGTTATACAGGTGTTATCTTTGCCGTAATCTGGGGATTCACCGGAATCGGTATCAAAAAGATTACAAAAGACAGCGAATACTATGATGAATATGTGGCTTTGAATAAAGCGGACGGGATTGATGTAGAGTAAGAAGATCGTGTGAGATGTGCGATTGAATAGGAAAAGGGGATGCTGAAGGGAAACGTCTGGATGCATGTTCTGTGTGTTTTTGGTAAACAACGGAGCAGGCTGATCGGAATGCAGGCGGCATCCCCTGTTTTATAAAAAGAGCCTGATGAAAAGAATATGGGCCCGGAAAGGACAAAGAATATGAAAATTAATTTTGACGAATGGAATGAGAGAAGAAACACCAACTGTGGAAAATGGGATACCATGGATAAAAAATATCAGAAAGAAGGAATGCTGCATCTTGGTGTTGCGGATATGGATTTCCGGTCTCCAAAACAGATCATTGATGCTTTTCAGGATATTCTTGACAAAGGAATTTTTGGCTATACAGATTTAAGCGACAGATTCTATGAAAATATCCGGGAATGGATGAGACAGAAGCATCAGGCTGAGGTATCCAGAGAGGAGATTGTATTTTGTCCCCGTATCAATGTTTCTTCCAGTATCTGTGTGGAAACATTTACCGAAGAAATGGATGAAGTGATCATCAATACTCCTGCCTATGGTCCTCTGTATCAGGCTGTTGTAAAGAATCACCGTAAAGTAGTGGAAAGCCCTCTGATACTGGAAAACGGCAGTTATAAGATCGACTTTGCACATCTGGAATCTGTTGTGACGGATAAAACAAAAATGTTTATTCTCTGCAGTCCGCACAATCCGGTGGGAAGAGTATGGACTAGAGAAGAACTGGAAGAAGTTGGAGCATTCTGCAAAAAACATGATCTTCTTTTATTTGTAGATGAGATTCACGGTGATATTGTGGCAGAGGGAGTTACTTTTACAACGGCTCTTACTTTATCCGAGACAGTGAGAGAGCGGCTGATCGTTGCCACATCTCTGACAAAGACCTTTAATGTTCCGGGAGTGATCGTTTCTTATATGATTGTTCCTGATGAGGAGATCAGAAGCCGCATTGCTCAGACCATTGACCGTATTGGTATGCATAATCCCACTATTTTTGCAGTGGCAGCTGTAGAACACGGATATATGGAATGTGAAGAATGGTACCGGCAGATGCTTGCTTATGTAAATGAAAATGAAACATTTACACGTGAGTTTTTTGCAGAACATTTTCCGGAATTTGAGATTCTTGAAAGACAGGGAACATATCTTCTCTGGATCAGTTATGAGAAGCTTGGAATTACAGAGGAAGAGCTGGAAAAATGGTTTCTGGAAAAAGCCAATGTTTCTGTTTATATGGGAAGTGTTTTCGGAAACGAGGGCAGAGGCTTTATCCGTCTGAATATAGCAAGTCCAAGGGCAATGCTGAAAGAAGCTTATGAGAGAATGGCTGCAGTTTATTCAGAGATAAAATAAAAGATCTGAGACAAAAATAAAAAAGAGGATTTTCAACTGGTATATCTGTCCGGTGAAAGATCCTCTTTTTATATATGGATTCCGTTATTCAAAAATATAAAATACAGAGTGCTTCAGGTTGCTTACTACGCATCTTTTTCCATGTTTTTTACAGCAGTGGAAAGCATAAGCTTGATTCGGTTCAGCTGATTTACCTCGCTGGCGCCCGGGTCGTAGTCAATAGCAACAATATTTGCTTCCGGATGCCTGCGGCGGATCTCCTTGATCACGCCCTTGCCTACAATGTGGTTTGGCAGGCAGCCAAAGGGCTGAATACACACGATGTTCGGTACGCCGCTGTTGATCAGCTCCAGCATTTCGCCGGTAAGGAACCAGCCTTCTCCGGTCTGATTTCCCGGAGAGACAATAGGAGAAGCCATTTCCGCAAGCTGGCGGATATCCGCAGAAGAGGAAAAATGGCGGCTCTGTTCCAGAGCTTCGTCCGCGGCTTTGCGGAGCCAGTCAATTCCTTTGATTCCCCAGTTTGCAACTGTTGCCTTTGATTTTTTAAATCCAAGGTAATCGGACTTGAAATTCTGGTTAAAGAAACAGTAGCTGATAAAGTCGATCAGGTCAGGGCACACTGCCTCGGCGCCTTCTGCTTCCAGAAGCTCAGCCAGATGATTGTTTGCAGCAGGAAGGAATTTTACCAGGATCTCTCCTACGATTCCTACCCGGGGTCTGCGTTCTCCGGTAACCGGGATCATATCAAACTCGTGAACAAGATCACGGCACATTTTTTTGAACTGGCTGTGGCTGATGCTTCCTCCCTGAAGGAAAGAGATCACCCGCTGTTCCCATATTTTGTGTTTCCGGTTGACAATTCCTTTTTCCTGTTCATAAGGACGCATGCGGTAAACACATTTCATAAGAAGATCTCCGAACACAGCTCCATAGCATATTTTTTTCACCAGAGGGAGAGTCAGCTTAAAGCCAGGATTGCTTTCCAGACCGCTGAGGTTTAAAGAGATTACAGGAACCTGCTCCATATCGGCTTTTTTCAGCGCACGGCGGATAAATCCGATATAGTTGGAAGCCCGGCATCCGCCTCCTGTCTGGGTCATAATAACCGCTGTTTTATCCAGATCATATTTGCCGGATAAAAGCGCATCCATGATCTGTCCTACAACGATCAGCGAAGGATAGCAGGCGTCGTTGTTTACATATTTCAGTCCCACATCCACAGCACCTTTGTTGTCGTTTGGCAGAACCTCCAGATTGTATCCGCAGGAATTAAAGGCCGCCTGGAGAATACTGAAATGGAAAGGCGACATCTGCGGGCAGAGGATGGTGTAATCCTTTTTCATTTCTTTTGTAAAAACAACTTTTTGAATGGCAGAGGACTGGATATTCCGTTTCCTGTTCTGCTTTTCTTTGGCGCGGATGGCTGCCAGAAGAGAACGGATACGGATACGGGCTGCGCCGAGATTGTTTACCTCGTCAATTTTCAGACAGGTGTAGATCTTGCCGCTTCCGTCCAGGATTTCATACACCTCATCGGTTGTAACGGCATCCAGGCCGCAGCCAAAGGAATTCAGCTGGATCAGGTCAAGATCCTCCCTTGTTTTTACAAAGCTTGCGGCAGCATAAAGCCGGGAATGATACATCCACTGGTCATTGACGCGGATCGGACGCTCAATGTCTGCCAGATGGGAAATGGAATCCTCTGTGAGAACAGCAAGTCCGTAGCTGTTAATAAGATCCGGGATACCGTGATGGATTTCCGGGTCAATATGGTAAGGACGCCCTGCCAGGACAATGCCCCTGCGCCCTGTTTCTTTCAGGTATTCCAGAGTTTCTTCACCCTTTTTCTCAATATCTCTGCGGGCAGCGGCCAGTTCTTCCCAGGCAGCGTGAGCAGCAGCTTTTACTTCCTGAGCCGGCAGATCTTTAAAAACTTCTACAAGGCGGTCAGTAAGCACCGCTTCTGAGGTAAAGGCAAGAAAAGGATTACGGAAATCAATTTCCGGATCATGAAGCTCGTCCACATTGTTTTTGATGTTTTCCGCATAGGAAGTGACAATAGGGCAGTTGTAATGGTTTACTGCATCCGGGAACTCGTTGCGCTCATAGGGAATGCAGGGATAGAAAATGAATTTTATGCCCTTTTTCAAAAGCCAGCTTACATGCCCGTGGGCCATTTTTGCCGGATAACATTCGGATTCACTGGGAATGGATTCAATTCCAAGCTCATAAATTTTTCTGGTGGACGTAGGTGAAAGAACTACTTCATAATTCAGCTTTGTAAAAAAGGTAAACCAGAAGGGATAGTTCTCAAACATATTAAGAACACGGGGGATTCCTACCCTGCCACGGACTGCCTTGTCTGCAGAGAGTGGCTCATAGGAAAAAATTCTTTTATATTTGTATTCGTAAAGGTTCGGAATATGTTCTTTGTTCTTTTCCTTGCCAATTCCGCGCTCGCATCGGTTCCCGCTGACAAACTGGCGTCCTCCGCTGAATTTGTTGATAGTCAGCCGGCAGTTATTGGTGCAACCTCTGCAGTTTGCCATGGAGGTTGTATATTTCAGGGAATTGATCTTTTCAATAGGGAGCATAGTAGTTTCTTTGCCTTCTTCGTAACGCTCCCTGGCGATCAGAGCCGCGCCGAACGCTCCCATGATCCCTGCAATATCCGGACGGATTGCATGGCAGTCGGCGATTTTTTCAAAGCTTCTGAGAACTGCGTCATTATAAAAGGTTCCGCCCTGTACCACAATGTGCTTTCCGAGCTCAGAGGCGTCGGAAACCTTGATTACTTTGTAAAGCGCATTTTTGATAACGGAATAGGCAAGTCCGGCAGAAATATCAGAAACCTCTGCTCCTTCTTTCTGAGCCTGTTTCACCTTGGAGTTCATAAATACCGTACATCTTGTTCCGAGATCAATGGGATGTTCTGCATAAAGAGCCGCTTTTGCAAAATCCTGCACACTGTAGTTCAGAGACTTTGCAAAGGTTTCAATAAAGGAACCGCACCCGGAGGAGCAGGCTTCGTTAAGCTGCACACTGTCCACGGTCTGATTTTTGATCTTAATGCATTTCATATCCTGACCGCCGATATCAAGGATACAGTCTACCTCCGGATCAAAAAATGCAGCAGCATAATAATGGGAAACGGTTTCTACCTCTCCCTCGTCAAGAAGAAGCGCAGCCTTGATCAGAGCTTCTCCGTATCCTGTGGAACAGGCATAGGCAATGTGAGCGTCCTTTGGCAGACGGGAGTAAATCTCCTGAATAGAGCGGATGGCCGTATTCAGAGGACTTCCGTTGTTGCTGCTGTAAAAGGAATAAAGAAGGCTTCCGTCTTCGCCTACAAGGGCAGTTTTCGTGGTGGTACTTCCGGCATCAATGCCAAGATAACAGTTTCCACTGTAATTGGAAAGATCACCGGTGGCTACCCGGTAAGAGCTCTGGCGTTCTGTAAATTCCTGATAATCCTCTTCTGAAGAAAAAAGAGGCTCCATGCGCTCCACTTCAAAATCAAGCTTGATGGAATGGCGGAGCCGATCTTTTAAGTCAGTAAGAGAAACTGCCACTTCTTCCTTTGCATTGAGGGCAGAGCCAATGGCCGCAAAAAGATGAGAATTTTCCGGAACAATGGTGTGCTCCTCATCCAGCTTCAGAGTACGGATAAAGGCAGCTTTCAGCTCTGATAAAAAGTGCAGAGGACCACCCAGAAACGCAACATGTCCCCGGATTGGCTTACCGCAGGCAAGGCCGGAAATAGTCTGGTTGACAACTGCCTGAAAAATAGAGGCAGAAAGATCCTCTTTTGTAGCGCCCTCGTTGATCAGAGGCTGGATGTCTGTTTTGGCAAAAACACCGCAGCGGGCCGCGATAGGATAAAGGGCTTTATAGTTTTTTGCGTATTCGTTCAGTCCCGGAGCATCTGTCTGAAGAAGGGATGCCATCTGGTCAATAAAAGAACCGGTACCTCCGGCACAGATTCCGTTCATACGCTGTTCGATGTTTCCGCCCTCGAAATAAATGATCTTGGCATCCTCACCGCCAAGCTCAATGGCAACGTCTGTCTGCGGCGCCATTGTCTGCAGGGAGGAGGAAACAGCGATCACTTCCTGGACGAACGGGATCTCCAGATGATTGGCAAGAGTAAGACCTCCGGAACCGGTGATCACCGGATGAAGGGTACATTCGCCAAGCTTATCATGTGCTTTCTGGAGAAGATCGGCCAGAGTTTCCTGAATGTTTGCAAAATGTCTCTGATAATCGGCAAACAGCAGGGTTTGATTTTCATCAAGAATCGCAATCTTTACGGTGGTAGATCCGATATCAATTCCTAATGTATATGTATTCATAAAATGTGAGTCAGCCTCCTCGTGTCGTATCTGTTTGTATGATCTGTCAAATATTCTTTCTTATTAAAAGTAAACAATAAGATAAAGATTCCGTAACATTATACGACAAAGTTTTTAAAATGACAATGTATAACTTTCACAATTTGTAAGGGTAAACAGAGGTAAGATTCTGGAAAACAGATAAAAACGATCTGATTTTATTTTGCAAATACAGGAAGGGCTGTGCGAATGACACGATCTGTTTCAGCGTAAACCGCAGGATTTCCTCTGGCTGTATACTTTACTTTTTATGCAATACAAGTTATACTGAAAAACAGTTAAAATATTACCGCAGAAAGAGGAAGCAGAACTATGGCAGAATATAAGTTGCTGAAAACAGAGGGGCGTGCAAAAAGGGCAGAGTTTCATACGGTCCACGGCACAATACAGACCCCTGTATTTATGAATGTAGGAACCATCGGTGCAATCAAAGGCGCAGTGTCCACCATGGATCTTCATGAGATTGGGACTCAGGTAGAGCTTTCCAATACCTATCATCTTCATGTGCGCCCTGGCGATAAAGTGGTAAAACAGCTTGGCGGGCTTCACAAGTTTATGGTATGGGACAAACCGATCCTGACAGATTCCGGCGGATTCCAGGTGTTTTCCCTTGCCAAGCTTCGCAAGATCAAGGAGGAGGGCGTTCACTTCCAGTCTCATATTGACGGACATAAAATCTTTATGGGTCCGGAGGAAAGTATGCAGATCCAGTCCAATCTTGCATCCACCATTGCCATGGCTTTTGACGAATGTCCAAGCAGTGTTGCAGACAGAGATTATGTGCAGAAATCTGTAGAGAGGACTACCCGCTGGCTTGCCAGATGTAAAAAAGAAATGGCAAGGCTGAACAGTCTTCCGGATACCATCAATAAGAATCAGCTTCTTTTTGGTATTAATCAGGGAGCCATTTATGAAGATATCCGTATTGAACATGCAAAAGAAATCGCAAAAATGGATCTGGACGGCTATGCGGTAGGCGGGCTTGCAGTAGGAGAAACTCATGAAGAAATGTATCGGATCCTGGATGCAGTGGTTCCGTATCTGCCTCAGAACAAACCTACCTATCTTATGGGGGTGGGAACACCTGCCAATATCATTGAAGGCGTAGACAGAGGCGTGGACTTCTTTGACTGCGTATACCCAAGCCGAAACGGACGTCATGGCCATGTGTACACCAATCATGGAAAAATGAATATGTTCAATGCAAAATATGAATTGGATACAAGACCGATAGAAGAGGGATGCCAGTGTCCGGCCTGCCGCCATTACAGCAGAGCCTATATCCGTCATCTTCTGAAAGCCAAGGAAATGCTGGGAATGCGTCTCTGCGTTCTTCACAATCTGTATTTTTATAATCACATGATGGAGGAGATCAGAGAAGCCCTTGACGAGGGAAGATTTGCAGAATATAAGAAAATGCGTCTGGAAGGCTTCCTCAGAGGAGAATAAAGCTGTATAAATAAAATACAGAAATAGAAAAAAAGCAACAAAAACACTTGAAGAAATTCTTATTTTTGTGTATGATGTGTTATAATGCTTCCAGACAGGGAAGCAGGTAAGACAGTCAGGAAACAGGAGGAAACAAAATGGAAGCAAGCGGAGCTGCAAGTATGGGCATGATGATCATATGGATGGTAATCATCTTTGGAATTATGTATTTCCTGATGATCCGCCCTCAGAAAAAAGAGCAGAAAAGACTTCAGGCTATGCTGAACAGTATGGAAGTAGGCGACAGCGTTGTAACAACAAGCGGTTTCTACGGTGTTGTTATTGACATGACAGAAGAAGACGTTATTGTAGAGTTTGGAAACAACAAAAACTGCCGTATTCCTATGAGAAAACAGGCAATTGCAGAAGTAGAGAAAGCTGAGCAGGCAACTGCATAACGAAAAATAGGCACCGGGTGACCGGTGCTTATTTTTTGGGGAAAATTGCTTAAAAAAAGAAGTTTTAACAGTTATAGCCAGAATGACATACATTTAGACAGTATTTACATGGAACTTTTTCGCTTTAACAGGTTGAAATCTTCCGCAAAGTGCGTTATTATAGTAACAATCCAAAAAGGAAAGGGATCTGCAGGGTGGTTTCCTGCGGAAAAAGGAAATAAGAAAATGGAATACAAGATTGCTTTGATTCCCGGCGACGGGATTGGACCGGAAATTGTAAGGGAGGCCAGAAAGGTTCTGGACGCTGTCTGCAGCAAATATGGTCATAAGTTTATTTACTCGGAGGTTTTATTAGGAGGCGCTTCTATTGACGTACACGGAGTTCCGCTGACAGAAGAAGCAGTAGAAACTGCAAAGGCTTCTGATGCAGTTCTGATGGGCTCCATTGGAGGGGATGCAAAGACTTCTCCCTGGTACAAACTGGAACCGTCCAGACGCCCGGAGGCAGGGCTTCTGGCAATCCGCAAGGCTTTGAATCTTTTTGCTAATCTTCGTCCGGCGTATCTTTATCAGGAACTGAAGGCAGCCTGCCCCCTGAAAGAAGAGGTCATTGGAGAAGGCTTTGATATGATTATTGTCAGGGAGCTTACCGGAGGTCTTTATTTCGGGGAAAGAAAAACAGTTGAGGAAAATGGGATAAAAACAGCCGTTGATACACTTTCCTATAACGAAAATGAAATCCGCCGTATTGCAGTAAAGGCCTTTGACATTGCCATGAAGAGAAAGAAAAAGGTGACAAGCGTAGATAAGGCCAATGTGCTGGACTCTTCCCGGCTCTGGAGAAAGGTTGTGGAAGAAGTGGCAAAGGACTACCCGGAGGTAACTCTGGAGCATATGCTGGTTGACAATTGCGCTATGCAGCTTGTTCACAATCCGGGACAGTTTGATGTGATCCTTACAGAGAATATGTTTGGCGATATTCTTTCTGATGAGGCGAGCATGGTAACAGGCTCTATCGGAATGCTTTCTTCGGCAAGTCTGAATGATACAAAATTTGGTCTTTATGAGCCCAGTCACGGCTCTGCGCCGGATATTGCAGGACAAAATAAGGCAAATCCTATTGCAACTATTTTGTCAGCGGCAATGATGCTCCGCTACTCACTTGATCTTGACAGAGAAGCAGATGCAGTGGAGGCGGCTGTTCAGAAGGTCCTTACAGAAGGCTACCGGACAGGTGACATTATGTCAGAGGGCTGCAGACCAGTGGGAACCGCTGAGATGGGTGATCTGATCGCGGCAGCGGTGTGACAGAAAGGAAACGGACAAGAATCAGAAATTCTTTGCCGGACACTGAATTTACAGAAAAGATCAGCTGCAATTACCGGCTATTCAATTTACGGCAAACATCAGGCAGGATGATCTGTCTTACGATACAGAAGGGAGAGACATATACATGAGAAGTGATGCAGTAAAAAAAGGTTCACAGCAGGCTCCGCACAGGTCCCTGTTTAATGCTCTTGGATTTACAAAGGAAGAAATGGAACGTCCCATGGTAGGAATTGTAAGCTCTTACAATGAAATTGTTCCCGGACATATGAATCTTGACAAAATAGTGGATGCAGTAAAACAGGGAGTTGCCATGGCTGGCGGAACCCCTGTTGTATTCCCGGCCATTGCAGTCTGCGACGGCATTGCCATGGGACATACAGGAATGAAATATTCTCTTGTTACAAGAGATCTGATCGCGGATTCCACTGAGGCAATGGCAATGGCTCATCAGTTTGACGCCCTGGTGATGGTTCCGAACTGTGACAAGAATGTTCCGGGCCTTCTGATGGCAGCTGCCAGGATCAATGTGCCAACGGTATTTGTAAGCGGAGGTCCTATGCTTGCAGGACGTATCCACGGACACAAAACCAGTCTTTCCAGTATGTTTGAAGCAGTGGGCGCTTATGCGGCAGGAAATATTTCTGAGGATGAGCTGACAGAATACGAAAACAAAACCTGCCCTACTTGCGGATCCTGTTCCGGTATGTATACTGCAAACTCCATGAACTGTCTTACAGAGGTTCTGGGTATGGGGCTTGGCGGAAACGGAACGATTCCGGCCGTTTATTCTGAAAGGATCCGTCTTGCCAAACATGCAGGAATGCAGGTTATGGAAATGTACAGAAGAAATATCCGCCCAAGAGATATTATGACAGAGGAAGCTATTCTCAACGCTCTGACTGTGGATATGGCTCTTGGCTGTTCCACAAACAGCATGCTTCATCTTCCGGCTATTGCCCATGAGATCGGCATGGATTTTGATATCAGCTTTGCGAACAGCATCAGTGAAAAAACTCCAAACCTCTGTCACCTTGCTCCGGCAGGACCTACTTATATGGAAGATTTAAACGCAGCAGGCGGCGTTTATGCAGTTATGAACGAGCTGGATAAAAAAGGACTTCTTCATACAGAGTGTATGACTGTCACAGGAAAGACTGTGGGAGAAAACATTAAAAACTGTGTAAACCTGAATCCTGAGGTAATACGCCCCATTGACAATCCATACAGCCAGACAGGAGGACTTGCAGTCCTGAAAGGAAACCTTGCTCCTGACGGAGGAGTGGTAAAACGTTCTGCGGTTGTGGAAGAGATGATGGTTCATGAAGGACCGGCCAGAGTGTTTGACTGTGAAGAGGATGCCATTGACGCCATCAAGGGCGGAAAAATTGTACCGGGAGACGTAGTTGTAATCCGTTACGAAGGCCCGAAAGGCGGACCGGGAATGAGAGAAATGCTGAATCCTACTTCCGCAATTGCAGGCATGGGACTTGGCTCTTCAGTGGCTCTTATTACGGACGGAAGGTTCAGCGGCGCATCCAGAGGAGCCTCCATCGGACATGTTTCTCCGGAAGCGGCAGTAGGAGGAACTATTGCTCTGATCGAAGAAGGAGATATCATCAGTATTGATATTCCGGCACTGAAACTGGAAGTAAAGGTTTCCGATGAGGAAATGCAGGCAAGAAAAGAGAGATGGCAGCCCAGAGAACCAAAAGTAACCACAGGATATCTGGCAAGATATGCGTCTATGGTAACCTCCGGAAACCGCGGAGCGATCCTTGAGGTACCGAAGATCCAGAAATAATGAAAAAAATGATCTGTTATAAAAAGAAGTCTGAAAAATATTTTACAGGTATCATAAAACAGCAACAGTTTTACAGGGGATCAATATAAGATTGAAGAGATATACCGGAAAATACAGAGGGAATAAGGAGGAGACGATATGCAGCTGACAGGCGCGGAAATTATCATAGAATGTCTGAAGGAACAGGGCGTGGATACCGTTTTTGGCTATCCGGGCGGGGCTATCCTGAACGTCTATGATGCACTTTATAAATACAGAGATGAGATCCATCATGTTCTGACCTCCCATGAGCAGGGAGCGGCTCATGCGGCAGACGGCTATGCACGTGCAACCGGAAAAGTAGGAGTGTGTATGGCAACTTCAGGACCGGGAGCCACAAACCTGGTAACCGGAATCGCCACTGCATATATGGATTCTGTTCCGGTAGTGGCGATCACTGCAAACGTAGGAAAACCTCTTCTGGGAAAAGATTCCTTCCAGGAAGTGGATATTGCAGGAATCGTTATGCCGATCACCAAGCACAGTTATATTGTAAAGGATATCACCAAGCTTGCGGACACCATACGAAAGGCTTTTTATATTGCAAAGAGCGGACGTCCGGGGCCGGTTCTGGTGGATGTGACAAAGGATGTGACAGGGGCGCTTTATGATTATTCTCCCCGCCGTCCGGCAACCGTAAACCGTGAGACAAGCGAGATCCACAGGGAGAATGTGGAACAGGCAGTAAACATGATCTGCAAGGCGCAGAAACCGTTTATTTTTGTTGGCGGCGGTTCTGTGATTTCCGGCGCATCGGAAGAAATCGCAGAGCTTTCTCACAGGATTCAGGCTCCGGTCTGCGACAGCCTTATGGGGAAAGGCGGATTCTCAGGAGAAGATCCATATTATACGGGAATGCTGGGAATGCATGGAACAAAAACCTCCAATCTGGGAGTCAGTCAGTGCGATCTTCTGATTGTTCTGGGAGCGCGGTTCAGTGACCGTGTAACCGGAAATGCAAAAACCTTTGCCAATAAAGCAAAGATTCTTCAGATAGATATTGACGCTGCGGAAATCAATAAAAACGTTCTGGTGGATGCTTATATAGAAGGCGACATCAAGGAAGTTTTAAGAAGGCTTCTGGAGGAAATCCCGGAGAAAAAGCATCCTCAGTGGATGGAACATATTCAGGAGATGAAGGCAAAATATCCTCTGAATTACGATCATACCCAGCTTACCGGACCGTATATCATTGAAAAACTTTATGAACTGACCGACGGAGATGCAATTATCACTACAGATGTGGGACAGCATCAGATGTGGGCGGCTCAGTATTATAAATACAAAGAACCGAGAACATTTTTAAGCTCCGGCGGCCTGGGAACCATGGGATTTGGTCTGGGGGCAGCTATCGGAGCAAAAATGGGAAGACCGGAAAAAACTGTGGTAAATATCGCAGGTGACGGATGTTTCCGGATGAACATGAATGAGATTGCAACAGCAGTGCGCTGTGGAAAACCACTTGTGCAGATCGTTCTGAACAACCATGTTCTGGGAATGGTGCGCCAGTGGCAGACTTTATTCTACGATCACAGATATTCGCATACTGTATTAAATGATGCAGTGGATTTTGTGAAGATCTCCGAGGGCATGGGGGCAAAGGCGATCCGTGTCACAAAAATGGAGGAAGTGGAATCTGCGCTTAAAGAAGCTCTGTCTTCTGATGGTCCGGTGGTTTTGGACTGTTGGATCGATCAGGATTTAAGTGTATTTCCAATGGTGCCTGCTGGGGCAAATATTGATGATGTCTTTGACGAGGAGGATATGAAAAATGAGCAGAGTGTATAACTTTTCCGCCGGACCGGCTGTACTGCCGGAACCGGTACTGAAAGAACTGGCAGAAGAAATGATGGATTATCAGGGCTGTGGCATGTCTGTGATGGAAATGAGTCACAGAAGCCCTGAATTTCAGAAAATCATTGATGAGGCGGAGCAGGATCTGAGAGATCTGATGAACATTCCGGACAACTATAAGGTGCTTTTTTTGCAGGGAGGGGCATCACAGCAGTTTGCAATGATTCCCATGAACCTGATGAAAAACGGGGTGGCAGATTATATTGTCACCGGACAGTGGGCCAAAAAAGCTTATCAGGAAGCGCAGAAGTACGGCAAGGTCAATAAGATCGCATCTTCTGAGGATAAGACCTTTTCCTATATTCCGGACTGCAGTGATCTGGATATCAGTCCTGATGCCGATTATGTGTACATCTGCGAAAACAATACCATTTACGGAACAAAATTTAAAACTCTTCCCAATACAAAGGGCAAAACTCTGGTGGCAGATGTTTCCTCCTGCTTCCTTTCCGAGCCTGTTGACGTAAGTAAATACGGAATCATTTACGGCGGAGTCCAGAAAAATATCGGACCTGCGGGAATGGTGATCGTGATCATTCGTGAAGATCTGATCACTGAGGATGTCCTTCCAGGTACACCTACCATGCTCACCTACAAGACTCATGCAGACGCAGGATCTCTTTATAATACTCCAAACGCTTACTGCATCTATGTGTGCGGAAAGGTATTTAAGTGGCTGAAGTCCATGGGCGGACTTGAGGAGATGAAACGAAGAAACGAAGAAAAAGCAAAGATCCTTTATGATTTCCTGGATGAAAGTAAGCTGTTTAAAGGAACGGTAGAGCCGGAATCCCGCTCACTGATGAATGTTCCGTTTGTTACAGGAGATAAAGAGCTGGATGCGAAATTTGTAAAAGAAGCAAAGGCAGCAGGCTTTGTAAATCTGAAAGGTCACAGAACCGTGGGCGGCATGCGCGCCAGCATTTACAACGCAATGCCGAAAGAGGGAGTGGAAGCCCTTGTTGCTTTTATGAAAAAATTTGAGGAGGAGAATGCGTAATGTTTCAGTATCACTGCCTGAATCCCATTGCCGAAAGAGGCCTGAACATGTTCAGTGAGGATTACACAAAAACAGAAAATATCAATGAAGCGGACGCTGTTCTTGTAAGAAGCGCCAGGATGCATGATATGGAGCTTGGCGATTCTGTAAAGGCTATTGCCCGCGCCGGCGCCGGTGTAAATAATATTCCTGTTGATGCCTGCGCGGAACAGGGAATCGTTGTTTTTAACACTCCGGGGGCCAATGCCAACGGTGTAAAGGAGCTGGTAATTGCAGGAATGCTCCTTGCCTCCCGCGACATTGTGGGCGGCATTGAGTGGGTAGCCGGTCAGAAGGACAAGGAAAACATTGATAAGCTTGCGGAGAAGCAGAAAAAACAGTTTGCAGGCTGCGAGATCAGCGGCAAAAAGCTTGGAATCATCGGCCTGGGAGCCATTGGAGCCATGGTTGCCAATTCTGCTACTCATCTGGGAATGGAGGTTTACGGCTATGATCCGTATATTTCCATTGACGCTGCATGGAATCTTTCCAGAACCATCAAACACAGCAAATCCCTTGATGAGATCTACAGCCAGTGCGATTACATTACCATTCATGTGCCGCTTCTTGACAGCACACGCAAAATGATCAACAAAGAAGCCTTTGACAAAATGAAAGACGGAGTGGTTCTTTTAAACTTTGCCAGAGATCTTCTTGTTGATGAAGAAGCGCTGATCAATGCACTGGAAAGCGGAAAAGTGAAAAAATATGTGACAGATTTTGCAAATCCTCTTGTGGCAGGCCGGGAAGGGATACTGGTAACTCCTCATCTGGGAGCTTCCACAGAGGAATCAGAAGAAAACTGTGCAGAAATGGCAGTAAAAGAGCTTCGGAATTTCCTTGAAAACGGAAACATTAAAAATTCTGTGAATTTCCCCAACTGCGACATGGGAATCTGTGTGGCAGTGGGACGTATTGCTATCTGTCATAAAAATATCCCTAATATGATCAGCCAGTTTACCAAGATCCTTGGCGGAGAGGGCGTGAATATTGCGGATATGACAAATAAGAGTAAGGGCGAGTATGCCTATACTCTTATTGATCTGGAGAGCACAGTTTCAAGAGAGGCGCTTGAAGAACTTCGTGCCGTAGAGGGAGTATCCAAGGTTCGTGTGGTAAAATAAAATTGATTTGCAGAAAAGGGTCTTACTGAAAAAGTGGGGCCTTTTTTTGATCAGATTAAAAAAACAAGCTGTACCAGGACCATGTATAGAATTGTCCCTCCGGCAATGGACAGCAGCATCTGCCGTTTCCACAGGTGGAGAAACACCACTGCAAGAATGGACAGAAATTCAGGGATACCATGGCTGCCGGTAAAAATGCTTACGTTTTTCAGACAGTAGACCACAAGCAGTCCAAACACAGCCGGAGGGAGAACCTTTCCCAGATACTGAATGTATTTGGGAGTGGCTTTTCCTGCCGGGAAAAGAAGAAAGGGCAGAAAACGTGTCAGGACAGTCCCAAGCATTACCATTGCAATGCTAATGATCTGTTCTGTAAGAGTCATTGGTTTTCACCTCCTCTGGTCAGAGGCGTCCGGAGAAAGGTCAGCATGGCAAGGAGCATCAGCATGGCGGGAATGATGAAACGGTCCGGACCGAAAATAATCAGGCAGATAAGAGAAAGCAAAAGCCCAAGAACAGAACAGGTATGGCTCTTTTCTTTCATCCATTGTTCCATAAAGATTACTACAAACATGGCTGTCATGACAAAATCCAGTCCCTCTGTACTGAAGTGAATCAGAGAACCGAAGATGCCTCCCAGAGTGGCGCCGGTTACCCAGTAAATGTGATTATACAGGGTTACAAAAAACATGAACCAGCTTCGATCCACATCTTCAGGGATTTCTGCGGCATAGTTTATGGAAAAACTTTCATCGCACATACCGAAGATCAGATAGAATTTTTTCAGACCGGCTCCCTAGTATTTTTCCAGCATGGAAATACCGTAAAAAAGATGACGGGCGTTAATCATCAGAGCCATGGCCAGTGCCTGAACAGGATGGAAGGCGCCCAGAAGAAGATTTACGGTAACAAATTCAATGAATCCGGCAAAAATTGTCAGGCTCATGAGCATGGGATACCAGAAGCTGAATCCAGAAGCATTCATGTAAATACCATAGGTCATGCCCAGAAACAAAAAACCTGTCAGAATAGGTATGGTGTGAGGAAAGGCACACCGGGCTGCTTTTTTATGGTGTGCCTTTCTCTGGAAGATTTATTCATAATCTGTTCCACGGAAAAATTACTGTCTGGATGCGATAAATTCCAGAACTTCTTCTCTGGACGGCATAACGCGAAGCGCGCCTTTTCTGGTGGTGATCAGAGAAGCGGCTGCGTTGGCAAAGGTCAGAAGCTCTTTTAAGTTTTCTGCAGTCAGATCCTCCAGACCATGCTCCAGAACATAGTTGAGAGCGCTTGCGCAGAAAGTATCTCCGGCGCCGGTAGTCTCAATGGTGTTTTCCTGAAGGAAAGGAGCAGCCTCCACTCTGAGATCCTTGTAATAAGCGCGGCTTCCGTCTTTTCCCATAGTGATAAGCACCAGAGGAATGTTGTATTTTTCGCGGATCAGGGCAGCGCCTTTGTCGTAATCAGTGGTTCCGAAAAGAAATTCTACTTCATTGTCAGAAATTTTCAGTACATCGCATTTTCCCATTCCGTATTCGATCTCTCTGCGTGCATCGTCCAGAGAATTCCACAGAGGAGGGCGGAGATTCGGATCAAAAGTAATGATACAGCCGGCCTCTTTTGCCAGTTCAATGGCATGACGGGTCGCTTCTCTGATACCTTCATGGGTGGAAGAAAGAGTACCGAAATGGAAAATACGGGAATCTTCAATCAGTTCTTTCTGAACCTCTTCCTTTGTGAGCATCATATCTGCGCCGGGATCACGATAAAAAGAAAAATCTCTGTCCCCGTCCGGATAAGTATGGACAAAAGCAAGCGTAGTATGATGCTTATGGTCCATGATCAGGTTGCGTGTATCAATTCCAACTTCCTCTACAGCCTTTTTTAACTGATTTCCGAACATATCGTTTCCGACTTTGCCAATAAAGGCTGTTTTTTTGCCAAGCTTCTGCAGCATGGCAAGGACATTGCAGGGAGCGCCGCCCGGATTTGCCTCCATCAGAGGATTCCCCTGAGCGCTGTCGCCGTTTTCGGTAAAATCGATCAGCAGTTCACCAAGTGCTGTTACATCGTATTTTCTGTTTTTCATAATAAACCTCCTTAAGTATCTTGTGATCCACACAGACTCCTGAGCTGGCAGGAACAGACCGGCAATCTGTATGTTTTCGCTATTATCAATTTAGCGTAGGGAATCAATTTTGTCAAACAAAATTCGGACAAATCTTTATTTTTTACAGTAAAAATGGTAAAATAACAATATTACAGATTCTTTTGCAGGGGAGAATCCATTTGTTTTAGATAATGGAGAGCCCTTTTTGCCGGAGGAATCAGTCAGGAGGTTGGAGAAGATGAACGGAAAAGCGTATGACTATATGGACTGGCCAGGAATTGAAGCGATCATATACGGGGAGGAAGTATCTCCAAAAGATATTATGGCTCCAAGGCTCACTCCGGACGGGATACTGCTGCAGGGCTTTTTCCCGGAGGCAGAAAAGGCCGAGGCGGTGATAGAGAAAAAGGCATATTCTATGGAAAAGGAAGATGAGGCAGGATATTTTGCAGTTCTTGTGCCCGGAAGAAAAATTCCTTCCTATTCTTTCCGTGTAACAAAAAACGGAGAAACAAAGGAGTTTGAAGACCCTTATGCCTTTTCTGGACAGATGACAGAGGAAGAGGAAAAGGCTTTTTGTGCAGGAGTATATTATCATGCCTATGAAAAAATGGGCGCCCATGTGATGACCATAGACGGAACAGAAGGAACCAGCTTTGCCGTGTGGGCTCCAAATGCGGTAAGCGTAAGCGTTGTGGGAGATTTTAACGGCTGGGACGGCAGAGGTCATCTGATGCACAGACGGCCCATGTCCGGTATTTTTGAACTTTTTATTCCAGGAGTAAAAAAAGGAGATCTTTATAAGTATGAGATCAGAATCCGGGGAGGTCAGAAGGTTCTGAAAGCGGATCCCTATGGAACCTGCACAGAGGCTTTTCCCGCCACAGCATCCATAGTGGACAAAGCTGCCGGAGACATTACCTGGACAGATGATTTCTGGATGGCGGAGCGTAAAAAATATGCGGACAGGAATCAGCCGGTATCTATTTACGAAACGGACCTGACTCAATGGAAAAACGGGGAAGAACTTGTTTCCTTTGTAAAAAAACTGGGCTATACCCATGTGGAGCTTCATCCGGTTATGGGATACCTGGACGAAGAGGCAGGGCCTTATTCTACATTCTCTTACTATGCACCTGACCGTAGATATGGCGTGCCGGAGGATTTTGCCCGTCTGGTCAATGAACTCCATAAAGAAAATATCGGTGTGATACTGGACTGGACTCCGGCTCATTTTCCGCGTCATGGAGAAGGACTGGAGCGCTTTGACGGAACACCTCTTTATGAGATTCCGGATCCGGCAATGGCAGTCCATCCTATGTGGGGAACCCTTCTTTATAATTATGAAAGTCCAATGGTAAAGGAGTTCCTGATCGCCAATGCGTTTTACTGGACAGAGGTGTACCATGTGGACGGATTCCGTGTGGATGATGTGGATTCCATGCTTTATCTGGACTATGGAAGAGAGGGCGAAAGCTGGCGGCCAAATCTTTACGGAACCAACGAAAACCTGGCGGCAGTAGAATTTCTGAAGCATCTGAATTCAGTTATGAAGAAAAAGCACCCCGGTGTTCTTATGATCGCTCAGGAGGACGGACTGTGGCCGGAGCTTACAGATGATGTGGAAAACGATCATATTGGTTTTGACTATAAATGGAACAATAACTGGACCAGTGATTTTATTCATTATCTGGAGCTGGATCCCGTTCAGCGTCAGTATGACCATGATCAGCTTACTTTGTCCATGCTCTATGCTTACTGCGAGCATTATGTACTGACACTGGGAACAAGAAGTGCCGGGGAGATCAGTGAATTTATGGATAAGCTTCCGGGCGATGAGAAACAGAAGCTTGCCCAGATAAGAGCTGCCTATACGTATCAGATGCTTCATCCGGGAATTAAAATGACTTCTCCGGGTAAAGAGCTTTCCCGGGAAATGGAAACATTTTTCCATGATCTGAATGAGCTTTACTGTTCTCATCCCGCGCTGTGGCAGAAAGACCATGAATATGAAGGTTTTGAATGGATCCAGCTGATGAAGTATGAAGAAAATGTACTGACCTTTATGAGGAAAACAGAAAAACCGGAAGAAACCCTTGTAGCGGTGGTGAATTTTGCGGCAGTACCCTATGAAAACTACCAGATCGGCGTTCCTTTTAAGGGTAAATACAAAGAAATCTTTAACAGCGACCGAAAAGAATACGGAGGTATGGGTGCCGGAAATCCAAGGGCAAAATCCAGTAAGGCAGAGGAATGTGATGAGAGAGAAAATTCTCTGAAGATACGGATTCCGGCTTTTGGAGCCGTAGTGCTGTCCTGTACACTGGCAGAAAAAGCAGAAAAGAAGCCGCTGAAAAAGCCGGCTGCCCGTAAAAGATCAACAGCAAAAAAAACATCCAAAAAGCCTGCGGCCTGAAAAAAGAAGGTGGCGAAAAATTTGGACTTTCAAGATTGTAGCCCCTGTTTTCTGATGATATAATAAAAAAGGCAAGGAGACCGCTTTCATGTTAAAAATGATGATCCGCATGGATGATGATAAGATAACGACAGAGAAAAAATACCATTTGGACGGTATTTACAGTACAATCAATAACACATTCCTTACAGTGGGACTTTCTCATATTGAGGATGGTTCTGGTGCGTTAGTATATCGTGATTGTGGACGGGCAAGGGATTTCAGCCTGTTTGGGAAAATAGTCAATACTTTGAAAAGGCAGACTTGGTTTATGGATAATGTAGCCGTTTGGCGTTTATATGACAGTGATGATTCCGACAGCTCCGAAAATTTTAATGAAGAAGATCTGCTGACCCATTACAGAGAAAAACAGGCTATGAGGGCTTGATCTTTTGGAGAGAAAATATTTTAAGGCACTGAATTTTTGACAGAATTATTAAAACCATCAGAAGACATTGTAATCGACGATTCACTTCTGATTGCTCCATCCGAGGAACCAACAGAATAAGGATACATATCAGGCAGGACATGAAAAATGTCCTGCTTTTTGGGCTCTATGTCAAGTTTTGGGGTGGGATTCTTAGGAATCTCGCCCCGTTACTGCGTTTGGAGCCTTTTTTACATTTTTAAGTTCTATACTTATATTTGGGCATGAAAAATAAACCTTCGTGCCAGTCTTGTTTATAAGTTTCTATTTAAATTGTCGTTCATCTCGTTCTATCTTCATAACATCACCTGATATAATTTTATATTTCATGTGATATTATTTGAACGATTATAAATTTCATACAACCGACTATTTATTTTTATAATAAGGGCAATAAATTTGTATTGTAACTATTAACGATATAAAGCCCAGAGGTCAAGTATATAGAAAATTATAGGAGGAAAAATGAGTAGAGAGACTATAAAATATTTGATTGATATGATCCCCGAAAAAGACATTGATACAATTTATAGAGTTTTAGTGCGTTTTGTTCCTGAGACAAAACCACTTCCGGACGAAATAGAAGCAATATTAGAAGCAAAAGCAGATACATCTCCGACAATTTCTCATAACGAGATTAACTGGGATTAAAAGCAAATTTATAAAAGTTTTCAAAAAGAACAGGTTTTATCTTGTTCTTTTTTTATACTCAAAATTAATGTAAAAGCAGGCACAGAAAGGAGAACAAAATCATGAAAAAACAATGAAAATAATCGAACTTAGAAACCACCTTTACAAAATGGCAGAGGACAGCACTTTAGGATGGAAATACTCTTCCGATCACAAAGCTTACATGGAAATGATTGATTATCACACCGGAAAAGTTTATGCACTGGAGCATGATGTATTCGATCAAGAATACTCAAAGGGAAGACGGCTAAATCCATGTCAAATTGCAACTTTTCAGGATGTGCCTGTTATTGGTGTTTTTGATATGCGGAATGTAGATGAACCTGATATCTGGGGCAACGCAAATTATTTGAAATACATTCGTAAAAAACTTTGACTTTTCAAGGAAAGATTGATTATCTCAAGGATAAACTTGCTAAAATAGAACAAGCGAAATCACAGTTTGCTTTTCATGTATACGAGCATGTAAAGGAACAATGCCCCAACGCAGATGCAACTTTCAAGGAAAATTTAATTACTATGGTGGGTGTACCGGGATTCCATTTGCTTGAAGAAGCTGGATATATTGAACTGCTTTCATTTTCGCCCACTACAATGCTTAAGACTTCTTTCATGCCATCTTCATTGATTCCAAGTACCACAATGCAGCCAGCTTCCTGATCACACCATCATCCCGTACAGAGAAGTGCACAGCATCAATAAAAACGATTGGATACACAGGTGACAAAGGACGGTTCTGCCATTCCTCGATTTTTGGAAGGAGCTTATCTGTGATACCGGATACCATTCCTTCACTGACTTCAAACCCATAAACATCCTCTATGGTTTCTGAAATCTGCCGTGTAGTCATCCCCTTGGCATACATTGCAATAATCTTATCATCAATCGCAGAAATATCCTTTTGACGTTTTGGGAGCACTTGCGGTTCAAAAGAACTTTGGCGATCCTGAGGTACATCTACTTCGAATTCACCGTATTTACTACGAACAGTTTTAGACTTTGTTCCATTACGGTAATTAGGCTCACCAGATCTTTCATAACGATCGTATCCAAGATGATTGTCCATTTCTGTTTCAAGCATATCTTGAAGGGCTCCGGAAAGCAGATCTTTAAGTGCCTCCTGAATATCCTCAGCTGATTGGATATCGTATTCCTGGAGTAGTCCCTGAATAAGATTTCTTTTTCCTTCTGTCATCGGTTTTGGTTTGTAAACTTCTTTTTTCTGTTTGCCATAATAAAAGGCCTCCTATGATTTAATATATTTTATCATAGAAGACCTTTATAGTGTTTAATTTACAGAGATTTTTTTACAGGCTCATGTGCGCTTATCAGCCAATCTATAACCATCATATCTTATACTTTCCCCCATAATACAATCTTCGTATCCATCATAAGTAGATCTTTTTACTTCCGAAAATTTTTCCTTTTTGAGCCATTTAAGTATTCCACCGCTGAAAGTCTGAGATCTTACTTCTTTGCTTTTGTCTACAATAGTTTGTTTTTAAGACTTTTCTTAGCATCTTTATACTTTTCGCAATAAGCATCCTTTTTGGCGTTGATTTCTGCATTGGTTTTCCGTAGAAATAGTTACCGTTTACATCTTTGTAGAATTTATATTTGATTCCATTAATTGTTTTGGTTCCCCATGAACCTTCTCCATTTTTTCTTCGACTTGCCATTGCATCATACCTCCAACCATCCAAAACGTATGTTCGCAATAGCTGATTAGTTTTTTAATTTTACTTGACAATCTTATATTTGTGCATTAAGATAATAAATGTGTTTGGAGAACACGTTGTACTTTTACCATAACTATAATGAAAACTATGGTAAAAGTAAATAGGGTAAAAGCAGGAAAGAAATTACCATAGTTAGAATAACATTAGATGGTATTATAAGGTACAGCGAAGTAATACTTAACCAGTTGGAAAATCTGCTAAAAACCCTTATAACATGCGGAAATAAAGGAAAATCTTTGATTTCCGTTGTCACAGGCTGGAATAGCTCAGTCGGTAGAGCACTTCACTCGTAATGAAGGGGTCGTGAGTTCGAGTCTCATTTCCAGCTTTTATGATACAGATATCAGTAAGTGATATATACGATCCAAATAAAATGACTGTTCTTTCAGAAAATGAGAGAACAGTTTTTTGTTTTTACAGGAAAAACCAGGAGCAGGAAGGTTGTTCAGGAAAACGGAAATGTTGCTTTTGCAAATGGATTTTGGTTTTGCTGACACTTGCAATAGACAGAGATTATGGTATGATTAAATATCAGTAAGATGTTTCAGATCATGTATAAACTGACAGAAAGGATAAGCGAACCCCCATCCTTTTTATTGGCGATATACTTATTTATGAGGAGAAGCGTTATGGATGAAACAGAACAGCGGATCATTGATCTTATAGAAGAGCACAGACAGGAGATTCTGGATTTTGCCAGGGATATTGAAGGGCATCCGGAGCCTGGCTTTCAGGAAGTACGAACAGCGAAAAAAACAGCAGAGCTTCTGAAAAAATATGGATATGAGGTTCAGGAGGGAATTGCCCTGACCGGAGTCCGGGGCGGCTGGAACAGCCAGGACGGAGGTCTGGAACGGATATCCGGAGCAGGAAAAAACGTTGCAGGAAAAAGTACGGGAAAGTTTCCGAATATTTCAGTGATCGGGGAGATGGATGCCATTGGATGCAAAGCTCACCCGATGGCAGATGCGCAGAACGGCACAGCCCACGCCTGCGGCCACCATGCTCAGATGGCTGTGCTGGCCGGGGCGGCAATGGTTTTTGCAGATCCTGAGATCAGAAAACAGATTACAGGCTCTCTGACTTTTTTGGCTGTGCCTGCAGAAGAATACATTGATGCAGATAAAAGAACAGCCCTTCGGAAACAGGGAATCTGTTTCGGTTCCGGCAAAAGTGAAATGATCCGAAGAGGAGAGTTTGACAATACAGATCTTGTGATGACGACTCATGTACATATGGTTCCGGTTGAAGAGGACTTTTATCTGGGGAATCCTGCCTGCAATGGTTTTACAGCAGAACGAGTGACCGTCCGGGGAAAAGCAGCCCATGCAGCCATTGATCCCTGGAATGGCGTCAACGCGCTAAGTATTGCCTCAAGCGCCATTCAGATGATGGGACTGATGCGGGAAAACTTCCGGGAGGAGGATCATGTGCGGCTTCACAATGTAATCCGAAAAGCCGGAGATGTGGTAAACAGTGTGCCGGATGAGGCGGTTGTGGAAACAAAGATCAGAGCATCTTCTCTGGAACGGATTCAGGAAGTACAGGAGATGATCGACCGGGCCTATGACGGAGCTGCCTATGCTTTCGGTGGAAAAATTGAAAGAGAAAGGATTCCCGGCTACATGCCTGTCCGTCCAAGGGAGGCGGATCCGGCGCTGGTTCAGGCGGCAGAGGCGTTGGGAGTTTCTTTTCGTACTGTGAAGCCGGGAGATTTTAACAATGCATGTACGGATATGGGAGATCTTACCCAGCTGTTTCCGGTAGTAAATTTTACCTTCCGGGGCTTTGAAGGCCGGCTTCACGGAGAAGATTTCCGGATCACAGATGAAGAAAAGGCATATATTCTTCCGGCAAAGCTTATGGCGCTTACCATTTACCGGCTTTTGAGAAACGATGCCCGGAAGGCAAAAAAGATCGTGGATGATTTCACTCCGGTTTTTGACAAAAAACAATATATAGAGTATATTGAAAAGCAAATGTAAATATATAGAGTTACTGATCACTCCGTTCACAGAAATCTGGTCAAAACGCATTTCAAATCGCTTTCGTTGATGGTATTTTGCCCCGTATGTCCCGGAACTTTGGAATATATATCAGAACACCTTCCGGGACAGTGAGGTGCAGACAGTAACGATATAAATAAAAGCATCCCGGACAGAAAATGTGTGCGGGACAGAAACAGTAAGGAGGTAGTATAAAAAACAGAGATGACAGAAAAGTGTTTGGAATTAAAAAATATCAGAAAAGGATTTTCAAATGAGGAGGAAGTTTTAAAGGGCATCAGTCTTGCTATTGAAAAAGGTGAGTTTATTACCCTTCTGGGATCTTCCGGATGTGGAAAGACAACAACGCTGCGTATTATTGCAGGACTTGAAATGCCGGATGCGGGACAGGTGTTTCTGGATGGAAAGGATGTAACTGCTCTGAATCCGGAGGACCGGGATGTAAACACGGTATTTCAGAACTATGCTCTTTTTCCTCATATGAATGTGGCAGATAATATCGGTTACGGTCTGAGGCTGAAAAAGGTTCCCAGGACTGAAATCCGCAGAAGAGTAAAGGAAATGCTGGAGCTGGTGCAGCTTCCCGGCTATGAAAAAAGAAAGCCCTCTGAGCTTTCAGGCGGTCAGAAGCAAAGAGTTGCCATTGCCAGAGCCCTTATTAATAATCCGAGGGTGCTTCTTCTTGACGAGCCTCTGGGAGCTCTTGACCTTCAGCTGAGACGGGCCATGCAGGTGGAATTAAAGCGGCTCCAGAAAAAGCTTGGCATTACGTTTATTTATATTACTCACGATCAGGAGGAGGCTATTAACATGTCCGACCGGATCGCGGTAATGAATCACGGAACCTTTGAACAGATCGGAACTCCGGATGAAATCTACAATCATCCCCGCACAAGCTATGTGGCAACCTTTGTGGGAAATGCGAATATCCTGAAAGGAGTGGCAGGAGCCACAGAAAACGGAAAGGTAGCTGTTAATATTTCAGGAGGCCATATTCAGGCGGATTCTTACAATGAGACAATCCGGCCCGGAGAAAAAGTGACTCTGGCAGTGCGGAGCGAAAACATAAGAATTGACGAGGAATGTTCCTGCGGCCTTTCGGCAGTGGTAACGGAAAAAACCTTTGCAGGAGGACTTCTTCGGGTTGTTCTGAAGCTTACAGACGGGACAGAGCTTGTGGCAAGCCGCTATGGCATAGATGCGAGAGTGCAGCAGGGGCAGACAGTCAGCGTGTGCTTTGCGCCGGAGGATGCGGTTCTTGTAGACCGGGATGCTGTCCGGGAAGGCGGGGAGGCCTGAGGATGAAAGGAACAAAAGCAAAAAAGAAAACCACCTCAGTGTGGATGATCCTGCCTCTGTATTTTTTTACGCTGGTGTTTGTGGCAGGACCTCTTATTTATATGGTGGCTCTTAGCTTCGCCCAGCCGGGAAGCGGAACCTCCGTGGAGTGGAACCTGACCCTGGAAAATTACAGAAAAATTCTGGACCCGGTTTATCTTCAGACCTTCCGGGAATCCTTTCAGCTTGCCCTGACCAGTACGGTGATCATCTGTCTGGTGGGATATCCTTTCGGGTATTTTATGGCAAAAATGTCTGATACCTGGAAAAAAAGAGCCATGCTTCTTCTGATGCTGCCCTTCTGGATCAATTCCCTGATCCGTCTTTACGGATGGATCATCATCCTTCAGAACAAGGGTGTGCTGAATTATATTTTAAAGGGGCTGGGTATCATTGATAAGCCGCTGAAAATCCTGTACAGCTATCCGGCTATTGTAGTGGGTATGGTTTATGTACTTCTGCCCTTTATGATCCTTTCCGTATATTCCAGTGCGGAAAAGCTGGACTGGTCTCTTGTGGAGGCAGCCCGTGACCTTGGGGCGGGAAAAATAAAGGCATTCTGGACCGTTTCCTTTAAGCTGACCCTTCCGGGACTTCTGTCAGGAGTAATCCTTACCTTTATTCCGTCTATGGGACTGTTCTTTATAGCGGACATCCTGGGAGGAAATAAGATCGTTCTGGTAGGAAGTCTGATCCAGGAGCAGATGACAAGGGGAAATAACTGGCCCTTTGCGGCAGCTCTTGCAGTGGTGCTGATGATCCTTACCTCACTGATGATCGGTCTTTACCGTAAAATAACAAATGTAAAAGAATTGGAGGGAATCGGATGAAAAAAAATACGAAGCTCTCCGGGCTGTATCTTGGAATTGTGTTTTTTCTGATGTATCTGCCGGTGGCAGTGGTGATTATTTTTTCCTTTAACGAGTCCAGGCTTCCTGTGCGGTTTACGGGATTTTCCCTTAAATGGTATCAGGAGCTTTTAAATGACAGAGCCATGATCGAGGCTCTGGGAAACAGTCTGGTACTGGGCGCAGCAAGCTGTCTTGTTTCCGCGGTGATCGGAACTCTGGGAGCAGTGGGACTTTCCAGAATACACTGGAAAACAAAAGGGGCTCTGGAATATATATCCATTCTTCCGCTGATGATCCCGGAGATCATTCTGGGAATGGTACTGATGGCATTCTTTTATCTTCTGGATATGCCGTTCGGAATGCTGACTCTTCTTCTGGGCCACACGGTTTTCTGTGTTCCCTATATTCTGATGGAGGTAAAAGCAAGACTTGCAGGAATGGATCCGTCTCTGGAAGAGGCGGCCCGTGATCTTGGCGCAGGAAGCTTCCGGGCTTTCTGGGATATTACGCTGCCTCTTATTATGCCGGCAGTTATGTCAGGCTCTCTTCTGGCATTTGCCATGTCCATGGATGATGTGGTGATCAGTATTTTTGTAAACGGACCCCGGATCTCCACCCTGCCCGTAAAGGTTTACACACAGCTGAAAACAGGAGTGACGCCTGAGATCAATGCACTCTGTACCCTGATGCTTGCATTTACTCTGGCAGTGCTTCTGGTGTATACGCTGATCACCAGACTGGTAAAAGGGAAAAACAGACTCTTTTCAACAAAACAAAAATAGGTTATACTAAAATAGTACAGATTAAAATAACAGATAGAGGAGGACAACATGAAAAAATCATTTGTAATGGCGTTATGTGCAGCTCTGACAGTAACTGCGGCAGCGGTTCCGGTCAGCGCAGATTCTGATAAGGAGCTGGTACTGTTTACCTGGGAAAATATGTTCCCCCAGGAGGTACTGGACGGATTTGAAAAAGAAACAGGCGTAAAGATCATATATTCCAACTTTGACACAGACGAAACCATGCTGGAAAAGCTTTCCATGGCAAAGGGCGGAGATTATGACATTGTAATTGCGGACGATTACATTCTGGAAAATGTGATCCAGGAAGGCCTGGCAGAAAAGCTGGATAAATCAAAGCTGTCCGGCTTTGAAAATATCAACCCTCTTTATCAGGGCCAGTTTTATGACCCGGAGGATGCATATACGGTTCCTTATGGTGCAGGAATCCCCCTGATCGTGTATGATCCGGAAATGGTTGACATTGATATTAAGGGATATGCAGATCTCTGGGATCCGTCTCTGGAAGACAGCATTGCCCTGGTTGCCAACTACCGTGTGATCAATGGAATCACCAATCTGATGCTTGGAAAGAGCATGAATGAAGAAGATGTAGATTCCATCAAAGAAACCGGAGAAAAGCTTCTGGAGCTGGCTCCCAACGTGCGTCTGATCCAGGATGACAACACACAGAATGCGCTTCTGAACGGAGAGGCAAGTGTGGGCTTTCTTTATACTTCACAGGTAACGGCTGCTCTTGCAGAATATCCGGAGCTTGAAGTGGTTTATCCGGAAGAAGGTCTGGGATTCGGAATTATGGGAATGTTCATTCCAAGCGAGGCTCCAAATAAGGAGGCTGCATACCAGTTTATGGACTATATCCTTCAGCCGGAGATCGCAGCACAGTGTACAGATTTTATCGGCTACTACAGCACAAATAAAGCGGCAGACGAGCTGGTAAATCCGGATCTGGTAGTGCCGGATTCAGTGAAAAAAGGCGATATTGTACAGAATGTAAGTGCAGAGGCAGAAGAGCAGTACAGCAAAAACTGGACAGAATTCAAGGCAGCCTGCGACTGACGGAAATAAGGGGGGACAAGATGGAAATCTACAAAGGGACAGCGACCTTTTCCGGAATTGCCATCGGTAAAATACTGTATTACAGCAGAGGTGAATACCAGATACGGCAGTGTCTGGTAAGCAACATAAAAAAAGAAATCCAGGAATTTCATACAGCCAGACTGCAGGCTGTTAAAGAACTGGAAGAACTTTATGAAAAAAACAGAAGTTTGAATGAACAGGAGGCAAAGTTTTTTCTGGGACAGATCAGACTTCTGGAATCAGAAAGCTATCAGAAAGCAATTGAAAGCTGCATTTCGCTGGAGAAGGTAAACGCAGCATATGCGATCATGACAAACAGGGATGAGCTGACAGAAACCTTCCGGAATCTGGAGGAGCCTGTGGTGCGCCGGCGCATCCAGGATATTCAGGAAATTTCTGCGCGGCTGATCCGTATTCTGGGAGGCTCCTGCACCCGGATCAGCCTGGGTGACGAGCCGGTGATCGTGGTGGCAGAATCTCTTGCGCCTACAGAGATCATGGAAATGGACAAGCAAAAGCTTCTGGCAGTTGTCATGCATCACGGTTCAGCAGTATCTCATACTTCTATTATGACAAAGACTATGGAAATCCCTGCTCTTGTGGATATAGAAGCAGATGATGAGTGGGACGGCCAGACAGCCATTGTGGACGGTTATACAGGGACTCTGTATCTGAACCCGGATGCGGAGATCAAGAGAGAATACCGGATCCGTCTGGAGGCGGATAAAAAGGAAAAAGAAGAGCTTCTGAAGCTGAAAAACCAGACAGATGAAACAGCAGACGGAAAAAAGATCGGGCTTTATGCCAATATCGGAAATATGAGCGATCTGAACAATGTGCTCTTTTACGGTGCGGCAGGAATCGGGCTTCTCCGCAGTGAGTTTCAATATCTGGGAAGAGAAAATTATCCGAGAGAAAACGAGCTTTTCCGGGCATATAAACAGCTTGCAGAAACTATGGGAGACCGTCTTACAGTAATCCGTACCTCTGATCTGGGAGCGGACAAACAGGCCTCCTATCTGGACATTCCGGAAGAGACAAATCCCATTATGGGAAATCGGGGAATCCGCCTCTGTCTGGACCGGAAACGTATGTTTAAGGCGCAGCTTCGCGCCATCTACCGGGCCAGCGCCTACGGGAATCTTGCCATAATGTATCCCATGGTTTCCTCAGAGGCTGAAATGGATGAAATTGAGGAGATCATTGGTGAGGTAAAGGAAGGATTGAAAGAAAAAGAAATTCCCTTCCGCGATATTCAGACAAGCATAATGATCGAAACTCCGGCTGCAGTGATGATCAGCCGTGAGCTGGCAAAAAGAGTGGATTTTTTAAGTATTGGCACAAATGACCTTACTCAGTATACACTGGCTATGGACAGGCAGAATCCCCTTTTGAAAAATAAATATGACGATCATCATCCTGCCATTCTGCGAATGATCCGCATGGTGGTGGAGGCTGCGCACGCAGAAGGAAAAAAAGCAGGAATCTGCGGTGAAATTGCCGCTGATACAGAGCTGACAGAAACCTTTCTCCGAATGGGAGTGGATTTCCTGTCCGTAGTTCCTGCCTGTATCCTTCCGGTAAGAAAGGCTCTCAGAGACACCGATTTAAGCGTCGGTGAGGCTTTGGAGACAGAACGCAGCATTTAAGAAAGAAAGGCAGCTCATGAAAAATAAAAGTAAAGTAATTCTTCTTCCCTGTAATTCCTACAGGGAAGAACTTGTTTATGATAGTTTAAAAAAGGGATTAAAGCTTCTGGGCGGACTGGAAGCCCTTATCTCAAAAGACGAAAAAATTCTTTTAAAGCCCAACCTTCTGAAGCGGGCAGAGGTAGAAAAGGCAGTGATCACTCATCCTGCAGTGGTGGGAATGTTCGGGAAACTTTTAAAAGAAGAGGGATATGAAAGAGTGATTCTGGCAGATTCCTGCGGACATGGAAATACCACAAAAGTCATTGCCGGAACAGGAATGGACACGTATCTTCAGGAACTTGGCATCCCGGCCGTTGACTTTTCGGAAGGCATCCGGACTCCCTATGAGGAAGGCGTTCAGGCAAAAGAGTTTATTCTTGGCAAAGAGCTTCTGGAAATCAACTGCGTGATCTCTCTGTGCAAAATGAAAACCCATGCGCTGGAGCGGATCACAGGGGCGGTGAAGAACAGCTATGGATTTATTTACGGCCTTCATAAAGCAAAAGGACATACCCTTTTTCCAAGTGCAGACAGTTTTGCCAGAATGCTGATCGATCTGAACCAGTGCGTAAATCCCAGACTTTATATTATGGACGGTATTACAGCCATGGAGGGAAACGGCCCGGGCTCAGGAGATCCTGTTGATATGAAGGTTATGCTGATGTCCACAGATCCGGTGGCTCTGGACAGTGTATTCTGCCGTCTGGTGCATCTGAAGCCTCAGATGGTTCCCACCTGTTATCATGGAGAGAAGATGGGACTTGGAACCTGGAAAGAAGAGGAAATACAGCTTCTGACCCCGGAAGGAGAACTCTCCATGGCAGAAGCTGTAAAAAAATACGGAAATCCGGAATTTAATGTAGACAGAAGAATAATAAAATATGGAATCTGGGAAAAAATGGCAAAGGCTTTGAATCTTTTCCAGAAAAAGCCGTATATTGAGGGATCCAGATGCATCCGCTGCGGAATCTGTGTGAACAGCTGTCCGGTACCGGAAAAAGCAGTGGATTTTAAAAACGGAAAAGACCATCCTCCGGTTTATAATTATAAAAAATGTATCCGGTGTTTCTGCTGCCAGGAAATGTGCCCGGAAAAGGCAATAAAAGTAAAGTGAAAAAAATTATCCCAGAAGTTTTTTCATTTCCCGTATGAAATCCGGAGTGGTTCCGCAGCAGCCTCCGATGATCCCTGCGCCGTTTTCCACAAGAACCTGCATATGTTTTGCAAAGTCCGCCGGGTTCATGCTGTATACCGCATTTCCCTGATCGTCAATAACAGGCATTCCGGCGTTGGGCTTGGCAATAACCGGAATGGAAACGGCTTCCCGGATATTCCGGATGACAGATACAAGCTGATCCGGTCCTACAGAACAGTTGATCCCAACAGCCGCGGCTCCTGCGCTCTCAAAGGCAACAGCGGCTTCTACGGCATTTCCACCGCTGAAAATACTTCCGTCAGCTTCTACCGTAACCGTACACATAACGGGAAGATCGCAGACGGAATTGGCGGCATCCACAGCGGCCAGAGTTTCCTCAATATTGATCATGGTTTCTGCTGCGATCAGATCCACTCCTGCGTTTTTCAGAATTGTGATCTGTTCTTTATACATTTCAAAGGCATCTTCATAGGTATATTCGCCGTCAGCAGTAACAAACTGGCCGGAGGTGGTAATGTCTCCTGCCACAAAGGCTTTGTTTCCCGCAATTTCTCTGGAGTAGGAAACCAGAGTACTGTTGATCTCCTGAATTTTATTTTCCAGTCCGTGCTGCTTCAGGCTCAGCCGGTTCCCTCCGAAGGTGGGGGCATAAATGATCCGGCTTCCTGCTTCTATATAAGATTTCTGAAGCTTCTGGATCACATCCCTGTGCTCGATCACCCAACGTTCTGTGCAGATGCCCCGGGGCATTCCCTGGGCCATAAGATTGGAACCGGTGGCTCCGTCAAGAAAAAGAAGGTTTTCTGTTAATTTCTGAAATTCCTGTTTTGTCATAATAGCTGCCTCCTCTGTAAGCTTTATTTTATAAGCAGCCTGTGTGCAAGCTCCGCATATCCTGCGAAAAGGTGCTTATGTCTCTGATAACAAAATCGTTATCAGTTTCAGGTGTCATTATAGCATTTTCAGGAACAGATGACTACAAAAACATAGAAAAACGTTCTGTCCGGAAAAAATCAAAATACAATATAATAAAGCCTTTTTGCACAGAAAAATAAGGAGGCGGGAGAGTGCTATGAATTTATTTGATTTTACCTACTGCGGAAATTATAACCGGCACATTCAGAATCTTTCCAGAATGGTTCCCGAAAAGTGGAGCTTTGGCGAGAATGAGGACAGAGGAATCCTGAAAGGCTATCTGGAGCATACCTTCCAGAGGGTGTATGAAGAGGGAAAGGTACTGGAAGAAGACAGCTATGCGATTTTTAATACAGGACTTTTTAATTATTATTATCAGCCTGTGTACGCGTTTTTTGTGAAAAATCTGGTTCCGGACCGGCAGAAGTGGTTTCTGGAAGGATTTTACACAGAGTATTATTTATTAAAATCAGGAATCGTCAGTCTTCCGGAGAGGGCGGAATATGTAAAAAATCCTGCGGATCTTGTGTTTGATTCCCGTTTGGAGATCATCCCTCAGTATGAGCATATTTTTGGAGATGAGGAAAATATTCAGAGACTTCCGGAAAATGTCAGGACAAGCAGGATGAAGGTACAGCTTTTTGACGGAGCCCTGCGCCAGACCAGACATATGTTGGAGGCTGATTACCGCACCGCAGTGCCCCAGTATTACAATCATGGGATCCAGCTTCTGATCCCTGTCTGTCTGCAGAATCCGGGAAAGGCAGATCTGGCTCTTGCCTGTGTAAAAACCTCAGACGGAAAAAAATATCTGGGCAGGACATGCCTGACCATTAAAATGGCTTATCACAATGCAAGACTTCTTGCCAGGCTTGACAGCAGCTGGCTGCATCCGTAAGGGATAAAAGCGCTGAATTTCTGTTAATTTTAAAAATCGTATAAAAGTTATTGAAATCCCCCTGATTTTGTGATATACAGGTAGAGTTGCCCTGTATAAAAACAGGGGGATTTTTTAGGGAGGAATGGTCATGAGTAATAAACTGATTGATTTTATGAATATCTCAAAGGCGTATGGGATGCAGACCGTTCTGGATGATTTTAATCTTTACATAAGAGAAAATGAATTCCTGACACTTCTGGGACCCAGCGGCTGCGGAAAAACAACCACACTCCGTATTCTGGGAGGCTTTGAAACACCGGATGCCGGCCGTGTGATCTTTGACGGAAAGGATATTACGGATCTGCCGCCAAATAAAAGACAGCTGAACACGGTATTTCAGAAATATGCGCTTTTTACCCATATGACGATTGCGGATAACATTGCTTTTGGACTGAAGATCAAAAATAAAAGTAAGCAGTATATTCACGATAAAATAAAATACGCATTAAAACTGGTAAATCTGGACGGCTTCGAAAACCGTATGCCGGATTCTTTAAGCGGCGGACAGCAGCAGAGGATCGCCATTGCCCGGGCAATCGTAAATGAGCCAAAAGTCCTTCTTCTGGACGAGCCTCTGGGAGCCCTTGATCTGAAGCTGCGCCAGGATATGCAGTATGAGCTGATCCGCCTGAAAAATGAGCTGGGCATTACCTTTTTGTATGTAACTCACGATCAGGAAGAGGCTCTTACCATGTCTGATACCATTGTAGTTATGAATCAGGGATATATCCAGCAGATCGGAACGCCGGAAAAAATATACAATGAACCGGAAAATGCTTTTGTTGCGGATTTCATCGGAGAGAGCAACATCATTCCTGCCACCATGGTGGAAGACCGTCTGGTTAAGATCCTGGGTGTGAATTTTGCCTGTGTGGACGAGGGATTCGGACAGAATAAGCCGGTTGATGTGGTAATCCGGCCGGAGGATATTGATCTTCTCAAACCCGGACAGGGAAGCATGGACGGAGTTGTGACACATCTGATCTTTAAGGGTGTTCATTACGAGATGGAAGTCATGGCAAATAATTATGAATGGCTGGTTCACAGCACCGATATGTTTCCTGTGGGAACAGAGGTTAGCATTCATGTAGATCCTTTTGATATCCAGACTATGAAAAAACCGGAATCTGAGGATGAGGAGGCGGTAAACATTGAAGAATAAACGTCTTCTGGCAGGACCGTATCTTTTCTGGTCTGTGTCCTTTGTTGTGATCCCTCTTCTGGTGATTGTTTATTATGCGTTTACTACAGATGAGGGAGGCTTTACCTTTGCCAATCTGGCGCAGATCACAACGCCGGAAAATCTGAAGGCTCTGGGGATTTCCGTGCTTTTATCCCTGATAAGCACTCTGGTGTGCCTGGTGATGGCTTATCCTCTGGCAATGATATTAAGCCAGAAGCAGGTCAGCCAGACAAGCTTTATTGTATTGATTTTTATTCTGCCCATGTGGATGAATTTTCTTTTAAGGACAATGGCCTGGCAGACCCTTCTGGAAAAGAACGGTGTCATAAACAGTATTCTGAGCCTTTTTCATCTGCCGGCTCTGGAGATCATCAATACTCCTTATGCCATTGTTCTTGGAATGGTGTATAATTTCCTGCCTTTTATGGTGCTGCCCATTTACAATGTACTGATCAAAATTGATTCCAATGTGCTGAATGCAGCAAGAGATCTGGGGGCAAATCCGGTGCAGACTTTTGTAAAAGTAACCTTTCCTTTAAGCATTCCGGGGGTGATCAGCGGAATCACCATGGTGTTTGTGCCGGCGCTGACAACTTTTGTGATCTCTGATCTTCTCGGAGGAGGAAAGCTCCTTCTTATCGGAAATGTGATCGAGCAGTCCTTTAAACAGAACAGCAACTGGCATGTGGGAAGCGGACTTTCCCTGGTGCTGATGGTATTTATTATTGCCAGCATGGCTCTGGTGGCAAAATATGACAAAGGAGAAGGAGGTACGGCATTTTGATAAAAAAATCTTTGCAGAAGCTGTATCTGGCTCTGATTTTTATAATACTTTACGCTCCTATTGTCACCTTGATAGTCCTGTCCTTTAATCAGTCAAAAACAAGGTCAAAATGGGGCGGATTCACCCTGAAATGGTATAAGGAACTGTTTCAGAATGAACAGATCATGAGCGCGTTTTATACCACGCTGATCATTGCCTTTCTTTCTGCGGCAGCGGCAACCGTTATAGGAACTGCGGCGGCCATTGCCATTCAGGGAATGAAAAACAGATGGCGCACCCTTTATATGGGAGTGACGAATATTCCCATGATGAATGCAGAAATTGTGATGGGCGTGTCCCTGATGCTGCTTTTTATTGCCTGTCGTATGACTTTGGGCTTCGGCACGATCCTGATCGCTCATATTACCTTTAATATTCCGTATGTGATCCTCAGTGTGGCGCCCAAGCTGAAACAGACAAACCGCCATGTATATGAGGCGGCTCTGGATCTGGGAGCATCACCTCTGAATGCTTTTTTTAAGGTGGTATTTCCGGATATTGTACCTGGGGTGCTTTCCGGATTTATGCTGGCATTTACCATGTCTCTGGATGATTTTGTAATCACGCATTTTACAAAGGGGCCGGGAATCGATACCCTTTCTACGAAAATTTACACAGAGGTGCGAAAAGGGATCAAACCGGAAATTTATGCGCTGTCTACTATTATGTTTGTGACAGTCCTTGTGCTTCTGATCCTGATCAATTATTCTCCAAAGGAAAAAGAGGAGACCAGAAAGAAGCGGGTGAAAAAGCCGTCAAAAGTAAAGAAAGTACTTTTCCGCCGTGTGATCCCGGCAGTGATCTGCGCAGTTTTTGTGTTCGGTGGCTTTTATTACGCACAGGAAAGCAATATGATGAATTCCGAAAAAGTGGTTGTTTACAACTGGGGAGAATATCTTGATCCTGAGGTTCTTACCTTGTTTGAGCAAGAGACGGGAATTGATGTCGTGTATGAGGAATTCGAGACAAACGAGATTCTTTATCCAAAGATCAGCTCCGGCGCCATTGCCTACGATGTGATCTGTCCAAGTGATTACATGATCCAGAGAATGATAGAAAACGATCTTCTTGCAGAAATCAATTTTGACAATATTCCAAATGTGAAGAATATTGGAAAGGATTATATGGAGCAGTCCAGACAGTTTGACCCGGAAAACAAATATTCTGTCCCATACTGCTGGGGAACCGTTGGTATTCTTTACAACAAAACCATGGTGGATGAACCTATAACAAGCTGGTCTGTTCTGTGGGATGAAAAATATAAGGACAATATCCTTATGCAGGATTCTGTGAGAGATGCCTTTGGGGTGACTCTGAAGTATCTGGGATATTCTCTGAATTCCACAGATCTGGATGAGCTGACTGAGGCAAGAGATCTTCTGATCAAACAGAAACCACTGGTGCAGGCTTATGTGATCGATCAGGTTCGCGATAAGATGATCGGAAACGAGGCTGCTATCGGAGTGATCTATTCCGGAGAGGCTATTTATACGCAGATGGAAAATCCTGATCTGGAATATGTGATCCCGGAAGAAGGAAGCAATATCTGGATCGATTCCTGGGTGATCCCCAAAAACGCCGAGAATAAGGAGAATGCAGAGAAATTTATTAACTTCCTTTGCAGACCGGAGATTGCCCTGATGAATTTTGAGTATATTACATACTCAACACCGAATAGCGAAGCCCGGAAACTGATCGAGGATGAAGCGATCCGAAACAGCGAGATCGCTTTCCCGGATCTTTCCAAATATGATAACCTGGAAACCTTCCAGTATCTTGGAACTGAGGCAGACCAGACCTATGGGGAGCTGTGGAACCAGGTAAAATCACGTTGATATAAGAAAACTTAAGAGATTTGCTCCGCTTTGCGCGCCAGATGCAGACTGCCACAGGCAGTCATATTCCAAATGTATCTGGCGGCATCTTTGCGGAGCATTTTTTATTTGCAGGATCAGTTTTTTGCTATCTTTGTTTCGTATATCGTTTCTCGATCAGATTCAGGATGCTGTAAAGCCCCATTGCAATGATACACAGCACAAGAATCGCCATCAGAACAGTAGTAAGCTTAAAGGTCTGGCTGGAATAAATAATCAGATAGCCAAGCCCCTGTCTGGCTCCGATAAATTCACCGATGATGACACCTACAAGACAAAGACCGATATTAACCTTCATGATGCTCAGGATCAAAGGCACGGAGGAGGGAAGGACAATTTTTGTCAGCTCATCCTTTTTGTTTCCTCCAAGGGTGGCAATCAGCTTTCGTTTATCAGGGTCTGCATCCTGAAAGCCTGTATAAAGATTGATCACTGATCCGAAAATCGCCACAGACATACCTGCAACGATGATAGTTCTTACATTTGCGCCAAGCCATACGATCAGAAGGGGCGCAAGGGCGGATTTCGGCAGGCTGTTCAGTACCACAAGATAGGGCTCCAGAATTTTTGCAAGCTTTGGAAACATCCACAGAAGCACTGCAGTTCCGATTCCAAGGATCACTACAAAAAAGAAGCTTAACAGCGTCTCAGTAAGAGTGATTCCGATATGAGTAAAAAGAGACTGGTTTCTGCACATGTCAAGGAAATTTAACCCTATGGCAGAAGGACTGCTGAAAATAAAAGAGTCGATCCAGCCGATACGGGCAGAGACTTCCCACAGAGCCAGAAAGCCTGCGAAGAGAACCAGTCTGGAAATATTGACAAAATATTTTTCCCGTTTCAGCCGGGACAGATATTTTGTCTGGGCAGAGGAAAGGTCAGGCATATTGGTTCAGCTCCTTCCAGATCAGATTAAAATAAGATTTGAAATCCGGCGCATTTCGCGAGGAAAGAGGCGTGCGGTTTTCTATATCAAGATGAATGGAAACAATTTTTGCCACAGATGCAGGGCGTTTTGTCAGAATAATCACCCGGTCTGCCATACTGATCGCTTCTGAAATGTCGTGAGTTACCAGTATGGCGGGCTTGTTTTCTTTTTTCAGGATTTTGCCGATATCATCACTGACATTCAGCCGTGTCTGATAATCCAGGGCAGAAAACGGCTCGTCAAGAAGCAGAAGCTCCGGCTTCAGCGCAAGGGTACGTATCAGGGCTGCCCTCTGGCGCATTCCACCGGATAACTGAGAGGGACGGGCAGAACGGAATTTGTCCAAACCGTAGGTGTGAAGCATTTTTTCAATATAGGACAGCTTCTCAGGGGTAAGCTCCCGGCGTACTTCCAGTCCCAGGAGTACATTTTTGTAAATGGTCCGCCATTCCAGAAGGTGATCCTTCTGAAGCATGTAGCCCATACGGGGATCACCGCGGGAAACCGATGTGCCGTTCATAAGAACAGAACCCTGCTCAGGAGCCAGAAGCCCGCAGATCACATTGAGCAGAGTGGATTTTCCGCAGCCGGAAGGCCCTACAACAGCGAGAAATTCTCCCGGCATCAGATCAAAGGATATATGAGAAAGGGCGGCAGTTTCCCCGGAAGGCGTATGGTAGGAAAGAGAAACATCTCTTACTTCCAGAAGTGGTTTCATGAAATTACCTCCATATCTATAACTGCAGCAGTTCAGATGAAATCTGAAAATGCTATATGTTATGATATGCGTACCGGGAATCTTGTGTACAGCAGATAAAATAAAAATGCACCATTACTCTGCGAAAGAGAGAATAGTGCATTTTTTTGGCTATTTTAATTTTCCGTAATACATATCACTGAAAATACCCTCCTGGCTTATGAGCTCCTGGTATTTGCCGGACTGTACCACCTGTCCATGATCCATAACAATAATATTGTCGCAGTTTTTCAGGGTGGTAAGCCTGTGGGCAATAGAAATGATAGTCATGTTGTTTTCCTTTTTCAGCTGTTCGATTTCATTTTGTATAAAACGCTCAGAGGTATTGTCCAGAGCTGAGGTGGCCTCATCCAAAATCAGAATTTCCGGCTTCCGTAAAAAAATACGGGCAATGGCGATTCGCTGTCTCTGGCCGCCGGATAAATTATTGCCTCCCTCGCTGATCTTTGTGTGAATTCCTTCCGGCAGACTGTTGACAAAATCATAGAGATTGGCTTTTGTGAGGGCTTCTTTTACTTCTTTGTCAGAAGGCTGCTGTTCCAGGCCATAGCAGATATTTTCCAGTATAGTTCCGGCAATTAAAAATGGATTTTGAGGAACCAGAGCTATGATCCGGGACAAATCCTTTCTTGATAAAGAGAGAATGTCCATATTGTTGATAAAAACAGAACCACTGCATTTTTCCAGCTTACAGACTGCTTTTATCAGAGAGGATTTTCCACAGCCGCTGGGGCCTGCAATTCCCCAGAAAGAGCCTTTTTCAATACTCAGATCCAGATTTTTTATAATGTTTTTTTCGTTATTATAGGAAAAATTCAGATTGCGGATATCTATCATATAAGGGCCGGAGTTTTTCTGAGAGGGTACACCTGAAATTGCATCATAGGAAAAATCATGAGGAATATCTGCCATTTTAAAAAAGTCTTCTGCCAGGATCAGACTTTCGGAAAGCTCGTCCAGAATTCTGTGAAGCTCCTCCAGAGGTCTGATAAGTTGAGAAAAACACAGGTAGGAGGTGAGAACAGCTCCCACACTGATTTTGCCCTGAGCAGCCAGCCAGGCGGAGATACCGATCATCAGAACTGTAAAAAATATTTCATTGATAAATTTGAGACAGTCATATTTTGCCATTTGTAAATGATGTCTCATTTCTTTGCTTCTTAAATATTCTGATTTATCTGTAAATCTTTTTTCCTCTAAGGCATTGCTGTCTGTGATCCGGATTACTTCTATGCCGTTTAAAAGTTCAACAATAGCTCCGTCCATTTGTGCTTTTGATTCCAGAAGTTCTACCCGGATTCCCTTTTGTGTATGAATTTGCCGGAAAACAATTGCAATTCCAATGGGGACAACAAGGAGCATCAGAACGGCAAGCTTCACCGGAAGGGTGGTGAAGATCACAACAATGGCTGCGATACTGTTAAAGATGGCTGGAGCGAAGTCCATAAAAATAAGCTTTTCCAGTTTGACAGTGCCCTCCAGACAGCGGTTTAATCTTCCATGGATATTTCCTGTCATATGTTCCTTAAAGTATGCCAGAGGTGCTTTCAGCAGGGAAGAGATCACAAGTCCCCGCGCCTTTTTCTCGGTTTTTGTTGCAATATCTTCCACAAGGATTCTTCTTATAATTTTTATGATCTCATTGGCAACATTGACGATCAGAATAAAAAACAGGATAGGTAAAATTGCGGAAAAATGAATTTGAGCCTGGGAAAGAATATCGTCTGTCAGCCAGCCGATCGCCTTGGGAGTGAGCTGCGTTAAGACGGAGGACAGGATCATGATCAGCATAATAAATAAAAATGTGATTTTTTGCTTCCAGTCCAACAGGCAGTGTACATTTTTTAAAATCTGTTTTGGATTCATATGGGAATCGCCTCTGTTTCTGTATATTTTTGTATCAGGTATGAGCCAATTATACTTGCCGCGAAGCAAAAAGTCGAGAAAGTTTTGCATATCTGTGTAAATCCTAAAATTTCATTTCAGTTGTCTGGATGCAGCAGCTGTTTTTGTTGACGGTGCCTGTAAAAAGGGATAAAATATGACCCATGAGCAAAAGGAATTTTAACAGTAAAATAAAGGTCTTTTTACGTTACTATTCACACGGCTCTATCCCGCGAGGTGTTTTGGTATGTATATGCCAAAATTCCGAGACATACAAGCCAAAATTCCATTGCCGCAGGCAATCTGAAATGAATTTTGGCCCGTTGCTGTGAACGGAGTGAACAGTAACCTTTTTACAGTGGGCAGTGTCTCTGTCTGCTGAAAAAAATGACTGAGAGTATAAGGAGTAAAGAACTTTACATGAACAACAGAAATTATCAGAGAGAGCTGGACGCTCTGATCACCGGTTTTGAAAAAGAAAACAAGGTGCCCCGGCTGTTTCTTCACAGTTGCTGTGCGCCCTGCTCCAGCTATGTACTGGAATATCTGTCCAAATATTTTGAGATCACAGTCTTTTTTTATAATCCCAATATTTCTCCAAAGGAGGAGTACGAAAAAAGGGTGGAGGAGATCCGCCGCATGATCGGAGAAATGAATTTTATTCATCCGGTAAAGCTGGTTGAGGGAACCTATGATCCTCAGATTTTTTTCCGGATGGCAAAAGGGCTGGAGCAGGTTCCCGAAGGAGGAGAGCGGTGTTTTCGCTGCTATCGTCTCCGCATGGAGGAGGCGGCGAAGCTGGCAAAGGAAGGCGGTTATGATTATTTTACAACCACTTTGTCCATCAGTCCTCTGAAAAATGCGCCTAAAATAAATGAAATCGGAGAAGAACTGGCAGAGATTTACGGAGTGGCCCATCTTCCTTCTGATTTCAAGAAAAAAAACGGCTACAAGCGTTCCATTGAGCTGTCCGGAGAACATCATCTGTACCGTCAGGATTACTGTGGCTGTGTATTTTCAAAAAGAGACAGAAATGAATAAATATGCAAAAAATATTCTTTTTGTTTGATTTTTGAAAAAAGTGTGATATACTGGTAGCAATCAGCCGGAAACACTGTGAATGCAGGGCGTTATTTGATGCGGAAAAGCAGTTGCTGAATGGTTAATTATTAATATTATACAGAAATGAGGAGTAATTATTATGGCACAGTTATGGGGAGGCCGTTTTACAAAGGAAACGGATCAGCTTGTTTATAACTTTAATGCTTCGATTTCTTTTGATCAGAAGTTTTATGAGCAGGATATCAGAGGAAGCAGGGCTCATGTAAAAATGCTGGCAAAGCAGGGAATCCTCACAGAAAAAGAGCGGGATCAGATCCTGGAAGGTCTGGAAGGAATTCTGGAAGATGTAAAATCCGGGAAGCTTGAGATCACTTCCGAGTATGAGGATATCCACAGCTTTGTGGAAGCAAATCTGATTGACAGGATCGGTGATCCGGGTAAAAAGCTTCACACTGGAAGAAGTCGCAACGATCAGGTGGCTCTGGATATGAAGCTGTATACAAGAGATGAAATTGACGCTATTGACGGTCTTTTAAAAGAGCTTCTTGTGGCTCTTCAGAAGATCATGGAAGAGAATATCCATACCTACATGCCGGGCTTTACCCATTTACAGAAAGCGCAGCCGGTAACTCTGGCTCATCATGTGGGAGCATATTTTGAGATGTTCCGGAGAGACAGAAGCCGCATGGCAGATATCCGAAAAAGAATGAACACCTGTCCTCTCGGGGCAGGGGCGCTGGCAGGAACCACCTATCCTCTTGACCGGGAATATACAGCAGAGCTTCTGGGCTTTGACGAGCCTACAAAAAACAGCATGGATTCTGTGTCAGACCGGGATTATGTGATCGAGCTTCTGTCTGCTCTGTCTACAGTGATGATGCATCTCAGCCGTTTTTCTGAGGAGATTATCCTCTGGAATTCCAATGAGTACCGTTTTGTGGAAATTGACGATGCATACAGCACAGGCAGCAGTATTATGCCTCAGAAAAAGAATCCTGATATTGCGGAGCTTCTCCGTGGAAAAACAGGCCGTGTGTATGGAGCACTGATATCCATTCTCACAACCATGAAGGGAATTCCTCTGGCATATAACAAAGATATGCAGGAGGACAAGGAGCTGACCTTTGATGCCATTGATACGGTAAAAGGCTGTCTTGCCCTGTTTACAGGAATGGTTTCTACCATGGAATTTCGTAAGGATGTCATGGAAGCCAGCGCAAAGAACGGATTTACAAATGCCACAGATGCAGCAGATTATCTTGTAAATCACGGTGTTCCTTTCCGCGATGCTCACGGCATTGTGGGACGGCTGGTACTGACCTGTATTGACCGGGGAATTTCTCTGGATGAGCTGCCCCTTGAAGCTTATCAGGAGATCAGCCCTGTTTTTGAAAAAGACATTTACGAAACCATCAGCATGAAAACCTGTGTGGAAAAACGCTGCACCTACGGCGCTCCCGGTTCAGAGGTGATGGAACAGGTGATCAGAGCTAATCAGGAATATCTTCAAAATCATTGAAACATAAGAAAAAACACTTGCATTTTTCCAAAAAGTGTTATAGTATTTACAAGAACGACAAATGTATGCAATACAAAGACATAAAGTGAGGAGAGCGATTATTATGAGCGAGAAACTGAGAGTCGGTATTTTAGGAGCTACCGGAATGGTAGGACAGAGATTTATTTCTCTTCTGGAAAATCATCCGTGGTTTGAGGTTGTTACACTTGCAGCAAGCCCGAGAAGCGCAGGCAAGACCTATGAAGAGGCTGTAGGCGGAAGATGGAAAATGGATACTCCGATGCCGGAAGCAGTAAAAAATATTGTTGTAATGAATGTAAATGAGGTAGAGAAGGTTGCGGCAACTGTTGACTTTGTTTTCTCTGCTGTAGATATGTCCAAGGACGAGATCAAGGCTATTGAGGAAGAGTACGCAAAAACAGAAACTCCGGTTGTTTCCAACAACAGCGCTCACCGCTGGACACCGGATGTTCCGATGGTTGTTCCGGAAATCAACCCTGAACACTTTGACGTAATCGAATTCCAGAAGAAACGTCTTGGTACAACAAGAGGCTTTATCGCAGTAAAACCAAATTGCTCCATTCAGAGCTATGCTCCGGTTCTTACTGCATGGAAAGAATTTGAACCATATGAAGTAGTGGCTACTACATATCAGGCAATTTCCGGCGCCGGAAAAACCTTTAAGGACTGGCCGGAAATGGAACACAACATTATTCCGTACATCGGCGGCGAGGAAGAGAAGAGCGAGAAAGAGCCGCTGAGACTGTGGGGCAAAATTGAGGACGGTGTGATCGTTCCTGCTCAGGAACCGGTGATCACCTGCCAGTGCATCCGTGTACCGGTACTGAACGGCCATACAGCAGCTGTTTTTGTAAAATTCCGCAAGAAACCTACGAAAGAGCAGCTGATCGAAGCTCTTAAAAACTTCAGCGGCGTTCCTCAGGAGCTTGAGCTTCCAAGCGCACCGAAGCACTTTATCCAGTACCTTGAGGAAGACAACCGTCCTCAGGTAACAGAGGATGTAAATTATGAGAATGGAATGGGCGTTTCTATTGGACGTCTCCGTGAGGATACCGTATACGATTACAAATTCGTAGGTCTGTCCCACAATACAGTAAGAGGCGCTGCAGGCGGAGCTGTTCTCTGCGCAGAGACTCTGAAAGCAAAAGGATTCATCACAAAGAAGTAAATATTGGCAAATTATATTAAAAAAGCAGGCTGCCGGCTCTGGCTCACAGAGATATGGCAGCCTGTTTGTGTATGTTTTGGGATTTTGGGACAGGATGATCAAGGCAGAAATGGTGAGGGATTTTTCGTATGATTGGCGAAAATCCATTTGTGCAAGATAAATTCTGCTATACGAAGTGGAATTTTTGCATTTTAGGTTCAATAACAATCTGGAAAATAAATAATGACAGATGAATTTTTGGATGATATAATCATATAAAATAAAAATTCAGAAAATATATAGCGGATTAAAATTCAGGAGGAGAGCTGGTGAAGAAACAAACAATGTATTGTTCTATTGGTCTGCTTATCCTGGTAACAGGTCTTCTGGCATTGCGTTTCTGGTATGACAGTAAATGCGTAAAATTCCAGGATAAAAATATGGAAATACAGACGCTTTATCTTCTGGATTCAGGAAGAGGAAGTGTGCTGAAGGAAGAAGCAGACCGGATCAAAAGCTTTTATGTAACAGACACCTCCGGGCGTTTTGAGACGCTGGAAGATCTGAAATTATTTCCAAATCTGGAAGAACTGCATCTGACATATGACACAGGCAGTATGACAGATGAGGAAAAGGAAGAATTTCAGAAGCACAGAGCCGGAATTACAAATATGCTGGAGGAAACGCTTCCGGAGCTGAAAAAGCTGAGAAAATTAAGTCTGACATATTTTGATTATTTTGAAGATCTGGACTTTCTTTCAGAATGCAGGCAGATAGAAGAACTGGATATTAATTATAACATTATCAAAAATATTCGTGGGTTGAGAAATATGAAAAATCTTCGTATTTTAGATTTGGCTTATAATCCCTTTACTGATATTTCTGTCTTGTCTGAACTGAGAAAACTGGAAGCAGTAAATCTGTACGAGGTTTCTGTGGAGAATCTGGAGGTTTTGGCAGAGCCTCCTTCCCTGAAATTAATTGTTTATGAACCAAAAGATAAAAAACAGGAGGAAGTCTTACAGAAATTAGAGGCCGGAGGTATTGCGGTATACAGAGAAAAAGACTATAGAACAGGATTTGATTATCTGGTCAGAGAAATGGAAGAAGCAGAGCAGTAAACATACAAAAATAAAGTCCGGGAGGGAATGCTATGAGTAAAAGCAGAGATGCTGTAATTGCTGTAACGGCAACCATATTTTTCGGTGTGTTTTCCAGAGTGACTGTGCGCATCCCCTACATGGTCTGGGGATATTTTGACGAATCATTTTTTATTTCATTTGTATGGTGGCTTCTTTATGCAGGAAGCCTCTATGTGGCAATAAGAGAGTATATGGAAAATGTTGACGGTTATTTTAAGGTGATCCTTCAGGCGGGGCTGTTCGGAGGGGCAGCAGCTTTGATAAAAACAGCTGCCGATGTTCTTACAGAGCAGATAATAATCAATATGAACAGCGGAAATGCTGTAATTTCAGTGTTTGTTATGGAACTGGAACTGCTGATTTTTGGCAGTGGCGTGATGGTGTTTTTATATTATTTTGTGGCAAAAAAGAAAATTTTTTCATGGAAAAAATCCTTACATGTGTATGGGGGGATCATAGCAGGCGATCTTGCGGTTTATATTGGAATGATCTACTATTACCTTCTGAAAACAGACTGGGCGCTGGAACGGTTTTCAGGCGCAGTTCAACAGGTTGGCGCAGAACAGGCAAAGCTGAATCTGACAACAAAGTTTGCCCAGGAATCCACTGGCGTGGGGATGCTGGTATTTGTAGTGTTTTTTATTACATTGTGGCTGGGACTTCGTAAAAGTGCAGAAGACAGGAGCGGGTGAAGGGCATTATAACTACTGGAATGTTGTTGAGGAATATCAGTGGTGTTTGCCGGTGATATTGAAAGTACAGGAGAAATGAAAGGTCATTTATTGTCGAAACAGAATATAAACCTTAAATAAACCCCTTGACTCTGACCCTGCGTAATAGTTTATTCTGTAATCACCACACAGGAGGAACAGAAAGATGATGACAGTAAATGAAGTAAGCCGTCTGACCGGTGTAAGTATCCGTACTTTGCAGTATTATGATAAAATGGGGCTGTTAAAGCCCACAGAACATACGGCGGCAGGATATAGACTGTATGACAATCGCGCGCTGGAAAAACTGCAGCAGATTTTGTTATTTCGCGAACTGGAATTTTCGCTTAAGGACATTAAACAGATTATGGATGCTCCCGGTTTTGACAGACAGAAGGCCCTGGAGCAGCAGATTGAGGTTCTTATATTGAAAAAGCAGCGTCTTGAAAATCTGATCGCTCTTGCCTGTGGAATAAAGAAGAACGGAGAAAAATATATGGATTTTTCGGCATTTGATACCAGTAAAATACAGGAGTATAAAAAAGAGGCAAAAGCAGCCTGGGGAAAAACAGCGGAATATCAGGAATATGAGCAGAAAACAAAGGACAGAAACGCAGGGGGATATCAGGCTGCAATGATGCAGATGATGGGCATATTTGCAGAATTCGGAGAGATCCGTACAGGAGAGCCTGATTCTGCCCGGGCACAGCAGCTTGTGAAAAAACTTCAGCGCTGTATCACAGATAATTATTATACCTGTTCGGATAAAGTGCTTGCTGAACTTGGCAGAATGTATGTGGAAGATAAAAGATTTACAGAAAATATTGATAAGGCAGGAGGCTGCGGAACAGCAGAATTTGTTTATAAGGCCATAGAATGTTACTGTGGGGAATAAATCCGGTCAGTTATATCCGACAATCCTCCGGTTATTGTCACAAATACGGAAAAATCTGCTGACTTGTACCTGAATGTTATAAACAGTTAAAAATGGATGGCGGTTAGTCTTTGAAAGGCTGACCGCTGTTTGTTTTGGAGAATACACTTAAAAAACAGAAATTATCTGTATACATGCCCGAAAAAAAGTTTTATACTGGAAAGATAAACAGGATCTGTGTACAGACAGATAAACAGAATACACAGATTTATAAGCAAAGGTGATGTAATACTGTGGCAGAAAAGCAGAAAACAGGCAGGGCAGAGCTTTATTCCCTTCTCCTTCTGGCAGGCGGAAAAAGCAGCCGCATGGGAGAGGATAAGGCAGAACTTCTTCTGGATGGAGATAGTTTTCTTTCCTGTCAGATAAAAAAAGCCGAGAAGTTGGGAATCCATAAGGTTTATGTTTCCGGTCACGCTGCAGGAGCGGATGCTTTCCGGAATGGAGCAGTAAAAAGCAGCATACATATTCAAATGGTTCCTGATATTTACCGGGAACGGGGGCCTTTAGGCGGGCTCCATGCCTGTATGAAGGCAATGGACACACCCTATTGTCTGGTGCTTCCGGTGGATGTGCCTCAGTTTCCGGAGGAAACGCTGGAGGAGCTGCTTCTTGCTCATGAGAACAGCTTAGGCGCAGCTGCTTCTGAAAATGCCGGAAGCTTTGGGAATGGCAGAGAGGGTGGCAATTCCGGGAAACCTCTTCTGCTTGTTCACGGAGAACGGACAGAGCCTTTGATGGGGATTTATCCCGTCTGCATGGCTGATTGTATTGGAGAACAGATAGAGAAGGCTTCTGCTCCGGTGTTTCGGGTTCTTGATGCATGGGGATTCGATACCTTCCGGACATCCGCAGAGGAGTGGAAGATGAGAAATATCAATACTCCAGAAGATTATAGGGAGCTTTTAGCATACATGGAAAAGGGGAAGGTGAAATGATTGAGGGAATTTTGCTGGAAAATGCCCTGGAGGAAATTCTGAAACGGGCAGACAGGATTACAGATACAAAAAAAGTAAAGGTGGAGGAAGCCAATGGATTTTGTCTTGCAGAGGATATTTATGCAGAGCTGGACAATCCTCCGTTTCCAAGATCACCGGTAGACGGGTATGCGGTGCGCTCTGAGGATATCCGGGGAGCGGTCAGGGGAAATCCTGCGGTTCTGAAGGTGGCAGGCTGCATTTTTGCAGGAGATAATGGAGGGGCTTTTTCCATAAAACCAGGAGAAGCATACCGGATCATGACAGGAGCTCCTTTTCCGGAAGGGGCAGATACTGCGGTAAAGCAGGAGGATACAGACTGCGGGGAAGAAACTGTAAAAGTTAATAAAAGTCAGAAGCCATGGGACAATTATTGCTTTCAGGGCGAAGATTATAAAAAGAATTCGCTTCTTCTGGCAAAAGGTTCCAGAATTACTTTTGCAGAGCAGGGGATCCTGTCCGGTATCGGGCGTACAGAGGTGGCTGTTTACCGGAAACCGGTGATCCGCGTGCTTACCACAGGAGATGAACTCTGCCAGCCGGGAAATCCTCTGAAACCGGGAAAAATCTATGATTCCAATGGGATGATGGTTTCTTCCCGGCTTCGTGAGCTTGGAGTGAAGCCGGAATCGGTGTCTCATTGTGCAGACAGTGAGGCAGGTCTGGCAGCAGAACTGAAAAAAGCGGCAGAGGATGCGGATATCATTGTTACCACCGGCGGTGTCTCTGTAGGAAAAAAAGATATTCTTCATGGAGCCCTGGAAATCCTTGGAGCAGAAAAAATATTCTGGAGGATCCGGCTTCAGCCCGGGACCCCTACTATTTTTTCCGTATACGGGAAAACTCTGATCCTTTCCCTGTCCGGAAATCCCTTTGGCGCCATGGCAAATCTGGAACTGATTTTGCGCCCTGCGTTGGAAACCATGACCGGAGATTCTGCCTTTGCTATGGAAATGAGAAGAGGGATCATGGAAGTGGACTTTGAAAAAAGATGTAAAGTCCGCAGGTTTGTGAGGGCTGTGTATAAGAATGGGAAGGTTTCTTTTCCACAGGGGATTTTTTCTTCAGGCGCAATCGGAACTTTGCGGGGCTGCAACTGCCTTCTGGATATCCCGGCGGGCAGGGAAAATGTAAAAGCCGGAGAGCAGGTGGCTGTATGGATGCTGTAAAAAGAACGGGAAAACCTTTTATTGCAGCAGTCAGCGGAGTAAAAAATTCCGGCAAGACTACTTTTATGGAAAAGCTGATTTCCGAACTTGCCGGACAGGGATACCGGGTGGCTGTGATCAAGCATGACGGTCATGAATTTCAGGCGGACCGGGAGGGAACGGACACTTACCGGATGCGTCAGGCAGGCGCTTACGGAACCTGTATTTTTTCCTCCGGACAGTGGCAGGTGGTGAAACAGCAGCAGGATGTCCGGGCGGAGGAGCTGGCAGAATTTTTTCCGGAGGCGGATATTATTCTTCTGGAGGGGATGAAGGATTCTGATTATCCCAAGTTTGAGCTGGTGAGAGGAGAAATTTCCCATAAAAGTGTCTGCAGGCCGGATACTTTACTGGGACTTGTGACAGACACAGAGCTTAAAATTCCGGGAGTTCCGGTGTTTGGTTTCCATGAAACAGAGAAATGCACAGAAATTCTGATAAAAATAGTTCAAACTAACAAAGATTAAGGTTAAAGAAAAAAGAATTTGGCTGTTTTGTACAAAAAATAGAGCTGGATTCTTGTAAATAAAAATTAACAATGTTAAAATATAAACGAAGATTCATCAGCTTTTGCATATGAAAATGCAGAAGCAGTTATCTCAGGGATAACAGACATCATATATTTTTATGTTAGGAGGGAACAAGTATGGCTTTAAAACAAGTCCAGACAACCTGCGCGTATTGCGGAGCAGGCTGCCAGATTATGTTCACAGTCGATACAGATGCAAACAAGATTGTGGAAGCAGTCCCTGCAGACGGAAGAACCAATGCGGGAACCCTCTGTCTGAAAGGTCATTACGGCTGGGATTATCTTAATGATCCCCAGATTCTTACGAAACGTCTTCGTAAACCGATGATCCGTAAAGGCGGAAAAAAATCACCCCTTGTAGAGGTTTCCTGGGAGGAAGCAATTTCCTATGTAGCGAAACGTCTTGGGGAAATCAAAGAAAAATTCGGTCCGGATTCCATTATGGGAACAGGCTCTGCCAGAGGAGCAGGAAACGAGGCCAATTATCTGATGCAGAAATTTATGCGCGCGTGCATCGGCACCAACAACGTCGATCACTGCGCCCGAATATGACATGCGCCTTCGGTAGCGGGTCTACTGTATTCTTTAGGTTCAGGCGCAATGTCAATGGGCATCCCGGAGATCGAGGATGCAGGCTGTTTACTTTGCTTCGGCTATAACGGAGCAGATTCCCACCCTATTGTGGCAAGACGCATTGTAAGGGGAAAACAAAAGGGAATGAAGATCATCTGTGCAGATCCCCGCGTGACGGAGACCGCACGTATTTCAGATATTCATCTGCAGCTTAAGGGCGGTTCCAACCTTGCTCTTGTAAATGCCATGGCAAATGTGATCTGGAATGAAGGTCTTGCAGATAAAAAGTTTATTGATGAACACACGAAGGGATTTGACGAATTCCTGAAAGTAATAGAAAAATACACTCCGGAATATGCAGAGCCTATTACGCACATTCCGGCAGAAACCATTCGCAGGGCGGCAAGAATGTACGCAACCACCAAACCGGCCATGATTCTTTATGGTATGGGAGTCTGTCAGTTTACACAGGCAGTTGATGTTGTGAAGGGACTTGCCAACCTTGCGCTGATGACTGGAAACTTCGGCGGCCCGTCCATGGGCATCGGTCCGGTCCGCGGACAGAACAACGTGCAGGGAGCCTGCGACATGGGAGCTCTTCCAAACTCCTATCCGGGCTATCAGAATGTAACCGTTCCGGAAATCCGCGAAAAATTTGAAAAAGCATGGGGCGTTCCTCTTTCTGATCAGGTTGGCTGCCCGATCACTCATGTGCCTCACAGAATCCTTCATGAGAAGGAAGAAAAGAAGAGAATCCACGCATACTACATATTCGGAGAAGATCCGGCTCAGTCCGATCCTGACCTTGCAGAGGTCCGCGAGGCTCTGGACAAATGTGATTTTGTGGTAATGCAGGATATCTATATGAATAAGACCGGGCTTTATGCGGATGTAATCCTTCCGGCTACTGCCTGGGGTGAAAACGAAGGTATTTATACCTGTGCGGACCGTGGCTTCCAGAGAGTGCGCAAGCTGATCGAGCCGGAAGGAGATATGCGTCCGGACTGGCAGATCATTGCAGATATTTCCACAGCCATGGGATATCCAATGAATTACAAAAATACAGAAGAGATCTGGAATGAAATGATCGACCTCTGTCCAAGCTTTACAGGCGCTACTTACGAAAAAATTGAAAAATACGGCGGCGTTCAGTGGCCCTGCCGGGACAAATCCATGGAGGATAAGGGAACACCGTATCTCCATAAGGACGGAATTTTTGCAACAAAGGATCATAAGGCTCTGTTTTACGGCACTGACTGGCATCCGCCGGTAGAGCTGGAAAACGACCAGTATCCAATGACTCTTTCCACTGTCCGCGAAGTAGGTCATTATTCTGTGCGTACTATGACAGGAAACTGCCGTACTCTCCGTAATCTGGAGGATGAACCGGGATGGGTTCAGATGAATACAGAGGACTGCGAGAAAATGAACCTGAAAAAGGGCGAGCTTGTGAAGATCCTTTCCAAGAGAGGCTACTGTATTACACGGTGTCTTCCTACGGACCGTGTAAAACCGGGTGCAACCTACATGACCTACCAGTGGTGGATCGGAGCCTGCAATGAGCTGACAACAGCCAAGCTTGACCCCATCAGCAATACGCCCGAGTATAAATACTGTGCCTGCCGTGTAGAAAAGATTGAGGACCAGCAGTGGGCGGAGCGCCATGTTATGGAGCTGTATGACGATATCCGTGCGCAGATGGGCATTGATACAGGAAAGGGGGCAAAAGCATGAATTACTTTGTGAAAGGAAACCCTGACCTTTGTATCGGCTGCCGTACCTGCATGATCGGCTGTGTGGTTGCCCATGAGGGAAAGCATATCTTTGAGGTGGATCCGGATTCCTACAGCTTTAATCCGAAGCTTCATATGGTAAAAACAGCGAATTTAAGTGTTCCGGTGCAGTGCAAGCATTGTGAAAATCCTGCCTGTATGGCAGTGTGTCCGGTTGGGGCTATTTCCCAGAAGGATCACTGTATTGTCATTGATACAGAAAAATGCATGGGCTGTAAATCCTGTATGGATGCCTGTCCTTTCGGCGCTATCAATATGACAGTCCAGACCGGAAAATTCCAGGCAGACGGAACAGAGAAAAAAGTGGCAAATAAATGTGATCTCTGTTACGGACTTTCCGGAGGCCCGGCCTGCGTGAGAGTCTGTCCTACAGAAGCTCTGACTCTTGTGACAGAGGATGAGCTTGGAGACGCCATGGAGCGTAAGAGAGCAGAAGCGGCAAGAAACGCATATCTGGAAACGCACCCACAGGAATAGGAGGACATAGAAATGAAAAAAGAAATCGGATCCTTTGTGGTGGGCGACAGTACAAAATGCACAGGCTGCAAGGCCTGTGAGCTTGCCTGCTTCACCGTTCATAACCGTAAGAGCAATCACCTTGGAAAAACAGTGGGAACCGTAACGGTTCCCGTAACTCCAAGACTGTTTCTTACAAAATTTGAGCAGGGCTGTATGCCCATCCAGTGTAAGCACTGTGAGGATGCTCCCTGCCTGAATGCCTGTACAAAAGGCGCGATCAGCCGCATTGACCATCAGGTGATCGTGGATGCGGAAAAATGTATCGGATGTAAAGACTGTATGCAGGCCTGTCCTTTTGGGGCGATCGCCCTTCTTCCTTATGCCAGGGACGGACGTCTGGTGGCCCAGGCAATGTCTTCGGAACCAAAGGTTTTTGCATCCAAATGTGATCTCTGCGAGGGAATTGAGGGAGGTCCGGCCTGTGTCCGTGTCTGTCCTCATCAGGCGCTCCGTCTGGTAGATCCTGAGGCAGAAAGAGAAGAAAAAAATATCAGGGCGGCAGAGGCTCTGCTTCTGACAAAAAACTGGAGATAAGGGAGGACAAAATTCATGATAGTAGCAATTGATCAGAATATCTGTACCGGCTGCCGTGAATGCGCAGAGGTCTGTCCTGCCTATGCCATTGTGGGAGAGCAGGGAAAACCGCAGACCATTGATACAGACAGATGCGTGATGTGCGGTCAGTGCGTGCAGAAATGTAAATCCTATGTTTCTGTACTGACCCATGGAAAAGACGCATACGAAAGAGTAAAAAAAGAAAGAAATATTCCGGATTCCGTTCAGGAGCCGCTTTTTGCAGCTCATGCAGTCTGCCACCTGAACGAGGTGAAGGCAGCTCTTGCAGACAAAAACAGATTCACCATTGTGCAGTGCGCTCCGGCAGTGCGGGTTGCCATTGCAGAGGAATTTGGCGCAGAGCTTGGAACCCTTACTCCGGGAAAATTATCCGCAGCTCTTCATGCTCTTGGCTTTGACCGGGTATACGATACCAACTTCCCGGCGGACGTAACTATTATGGAAGAGGGAACAGAGCTTGTAAAACGTGTGACAGAGGGAGGCGTTCTTCCTATGTTTACTTCCTGCTGTCCGGCCTGGGTAAAATTCCTGGAGGATAATTATCCGGAGCTTAAAGATCATTTATCTTCCGCGAAAAGTCCACAGCAGATCGGAGGAGCGATTTTTAAAACTTACGGAGCGCAGCTGGAAGGCAGAGAAGGTAAGGATATTTACAGCGTTTCTGTAATGCCATGTACCTGCAAGGAGTTTGAAAGCGAACGTCCGGAAATGAAAGACAGTGGATTCCGTGATGTAGATGCTGCCATTACAACAAGAGATCTGGCATGGCTTATTAAGGATATGGGAATTGACTGGGAGGCTCTTGATGAGCAGGAGTTTGACCAGCCTCTTGGTCTTTATACAGGCGCGGGAACTATTTTCGGCGTTACCGGCGGCGTTATGGAGGCAGCCATTCGTACCGGTTATGAGCTTGTGACCGGACAGCCGATCCCGGATCTGGAAGTGACAGCAGTCCGCGGTACAGAGGGCTTCCGCACTTCTGTGATAAAAGTGGGAGACCTGGATCTGAAAGTTGGTGTTGTCACAGGACTGAAAAATGTGGTTCCTGTGCTGGAAGCAGTAAAGAACGGTACGCTGGATCTTCATTTTATTGAAGTGATGACCTGCCCGGAGGGCTGTGTCAGCGGAGGCGGACAGCCCAAGCTTCTTATGGATACAGACAGAGAAGAGGCCTATGCGGCAAGAAGAGCTGCGACCTTTGCCCATGACAGAGAACTGGCCTACCGGAAATCTCACGAAAATCCTGCGATCAAAAAGATTTACGAAGAATTCCTGGAAGAGCCCAACAGCCATATTGCGCACCATCTTCTTCATACAACCTACTGTAATAAATAAAGCATAAAAATAAAAAGGTATTTCCAGACATTGTTTCAGTTTGGAAATACCTTTTTTGTGCGGATTGCTGTTAAGAGCTGAGGTAAAATGTTCTGCTCCTGTCCGGAAAGCCAGGAGGACTTTTTATCTGTTCAGATATTCGTTTACAGCCCTTTTGCCTTCATAAACAGCCTTTTCCTCGTCAATTCCAGTAAGCTTTCCGTTTCTGACAACAATTTTCCCATTTACAACAGTATAATCTACAGCGCCCTTAAATCCTACGGTTCCCAGCATGGATTTTGGATCCAGGTCTGCGCCTACAAGCTCCAGACGGTTTTTCCGTATAAGGAAAAGATCGCCTGCTTTACCCGGCTCCAGTGAACCGATGTCGCTGCGGCCAAGAACAGCAGCGCTTCCCTTGGTGGCAAGCTTCAGCAACTCATAGCCGTCAGGAGCCTGGCTGCTGGAATTCAGCCTGTGAAGAAGATAGGCGACACGGAGCTCTTCCAGAAGATTGGAGCCGTCATTGCTGGCGCTTCCGTCAACTGCCAGTCCCACGGGGATTCCAAGCTTCAGCATTTCCGGGATACGGCAGATCCCGGAGGAAAGCTTCATGTTGGAAATGGGGCAGTGAGCCACTCCTGTTTTTGTTTCCGCAAGGATTTTAAGCTCTTCATCATTAAAATGGATGCCATGTGCATACCATACGTCGCTGCCTGTCCAGCCAAGCCCTTCCATGTAGGAAAGAGGACGCTTTCCGTATTTTTCCAGAACATAGTTTTCTTCGTCCAGTGTTTCGCACAGATGGGTGTGAAGGCGGACTCTCAGATCTCTGGCAAGAAGAGCAGACTGCCGGTACAGCTCTTTCCCTGCGCTGAAAGGCGAGCAGGGAGCCAGGGCAACCATATTCATGGAAAAAGGCGCCGGATTGTGGAACTTTTCCACAGCGTTTCTGGAATCTTTCAGGATTTCGTCTACTGACTGAACCACACTGTCAGGGGGAAGGCCTCCGTCCTTTTTACTGAGATCCATACTTCCCCTGGATGCATACATGCGGATTCCAAGCTGCCGCGCCGCCTCAAACTGAGCTTCCAGAAGAGAGACAGAACTGCCGCCCGGGAAGACATAATGATGGTCAAAACAGGTAGTACAGCCTGTTTTTAATAATTCCCCCATACCCGTAACGGAACTGTGATAAATAATAGAACTGTCAAGGTTTTTCCAGATTTCATAAAGTGTGGTCAGCCATTCAAACAGTTCCATATTCTGTACCTGAGGCAGATTACGGCTGAAAGTCTGATAAAGGTGGTGATGGGTGTTGATAAGTCCCGGATAAACCATACATCCGGAAGCATCCAGAATTTCATCTGCGGAAAAAGTCTGCTGTCCGATGCTTCGGATAACCCCGTCTTCGATCAGAATACTGGAATTTTCCAGAACCGAATCCTGATCATCACAGGTTACAATAACAGAAGCATTTTTAATACATAAGCTGCTCATAATATGATCCTCCTATTTTCTGAATAAAAAAGCCCTAACAGCAGACAGTGACTTTATTAAGATGAAGTGTGTTTTGACAAAAACTGAGAAGAGCCTGCGCAGCTTCTGAGGCATATCCTTTATTGCAGTAATCTCTGTGAATGATCCATCCAAGTTCTCCGATTGTAAAAGCTTCATCTTCAGCGTAGACAGAAACCTCGCCAATATGTCGGCTGTTCTGTATGACAGCAAATACATAACAGCGGGGAAATTCTTTACTCCATTCTTGGCAGGTCTGTATGAGAAACTTTTTGCACACTTCCATAGATTCATCTGGATAGTATTTCATATATTTCACATGCTCTCCATCGGAAGAATAAGCATAAACAGTGGAAAGATCATCTGGACTGACTGGCCGGAGAAGCAGACGACTGGTTTGCAGGCGAATGTTTTCGTACATGGGAGGTCACCTCTTTCTGTGGATAAAAAATGAAATTGTTGTTTGATTATAGTTTACCATAACTGTAGTATTGCGGACAGAATTTTATAAAAAATCAGCGAAAAAGAAAGAAAATTAAAAACTGCTTTTTTGAAATGCGTTGACGTTAAAAAAATCGGACGATATAATAAAAAAGTACAGCTTATGGATACAAATACATGAAAGGAATTAGAGGGTGGAATCCTTGCTGTTTTTAATAACCAGGCGCTTCGGATTGTATTATACGGTTCTTATGCAAGAGAAACCTATACTTCTGAATCAGACGTGGATATTGCTGTTCTGCTAAATGGAAATCTGAATGAAAGTACAGAAGACAGGTTGGCGGATCTGGTTGTGGATTTAAACTTAAAATATGATAAGACATTTTCTGTATTGATATTAATATGAGATTTTTAAAAATGGGAAAAGATTTACGGCACAGTATTGAAATGAGAAAAGTTATGGATTCTAAGTAAAGGAAGTGATTTTGATATCAATAAAATTAATAAAAGGAAGTTACGAATACAAAGGACAGATTATTGACATGCTCAAGGAGTGGAAAAAATATAATGATACTTATGATGTGAACCGTTCACCAGAAGTTATTTTCAAAAACGATTATGATGACTTTGATTACTATCTGGATAATTTGGAAGCAAAGGAACCAAAAGACGGACTGGTTCCTCATTCCACATTCTTTTGTTTGGATGAGAGGCGAAATATCATTGTAGGTGCAGTAAATATCAGGCATTATTTAAATGAACATTTGCTATTACATGGAGGGCATATTGGTGACGGAATCAGACCATCTGAAAGAAGAAAAGGATATGCTGTACAAATGATTGGGCTTGCCTTAGAGGAATGTAAAAAATGGGAATCAAAAAAGTTTTAATGGTATGCGATAAAGATAATATTGGTTCTGCGAAATCCATCATAAAAAACGGCGGAATATTAGAAAATGAACAAATAGAAAACGGTAAGACAGAGCAAAGATACTGGATTGATTTAGAGTAATCGGATAAATATGAAAGTCAAGGGGAAAAACCTCGCAGCTGTTAAGAAATATGATGAGAGGAATTTTGGCGGCAATACATATGAATATGCGATGATGTTGTGCCTGGATGCGGTAGTGAAGATGTGATAGAAAAAACAGGCAGATGATTTAAAGAGAAGACGAAGGAGAGAATTTTTATGGGATTTCTTAAGAAACATTTTTCAATGTACAGCCATTTGCCAAAAGAAATCTATGTGCTGGCTTTTGGCAAAGTCATGACAAGTATGGGGGCGTTAATATGGCCCATGCTTACCTTGATCATGAGTGAAAAGCTGGGGTTGAACGGACAGACCATCGGCCTGTATATGATGATATTTTCTTTGTTTATGGGACCGTTTTATTTACTGGGAGGTAAGCTGGCTGACAAATATAATAAAAAGCATATCATCGTTACCTTCGACTTGATCGGAAACAGCCTGTATTTTGTCTGCGCTGCATTGCCAATGTCCATGACGACACTGTATTTACTGGCGATTGCTTCTTTATTTCAGGCAATGGAGCAGCCGGCTTACGATGCTCTGATCGCGGATCTGACAACCTACAGGGATCGGGAACGAGCATATTCGCTGAATTATCTTTCCATGAATTTAGGCCTGGTTTTGGCGCCCACCATTGGAGGCATTTTATTTAATCATTATCTCAGCCTTTCTTTTTTTATTAACGGCGTGGCAGATATCACCAGTACGCTTCTTCTGCTGATTTTTATTAAAAATATAAGAACTGCTGACCGGGATAACAGAACAGTGAACGAATATGAAAAAGGAGAAACAGGATCAATATTCAAGGTTTTTTCGCAACGAAAATTATTTTTTGTGCTGTTTGTCATTTACGGTATAGCTGCGCTGATTTATAATCAGTTCAGTTTTTTGATGCCCTTACATATGGAGGAAGCCTTTCAGGGATCAGGAGCTTTTAAATTTGGAGTTTTAACAAGTATTAATGCAGTTGTTGTGGTAATAGGTACGCCAATATTAACCCAAAAGCTTTCCGGATTTATGGATATCAGGATTATGTATTTGGGGCAGCTGCTGGAGTCATTAGGACTTGCATTTTTTATTTTTGTAAATCATCATTTTGTGATTGCGGTTGCAGGGATTATTATATTTACAATAGGTGAAATATTGGGTTCCATTTCAAAAACGCCTTATCTTACAAAAAGAATACCGGAAACACATCGTGGAAGAGTATTAAGTATTACGACCAGCTGCGCCGGATTAATTGGAGTATTAAGTAACTACATAATAGGAACACTTATCGACTATTATACATTCAGTACTGTATGGATAATTATAGCGGTGATCGGTTTATTTGTGATGATTCTGTATAGTATTTATTTAAGGCTGGATAAAAAGGCTTATTCCGGCCTTTATACAAAATAAAAGTGTTACTTGTTCAAAGGCATTATTCTACCTGATACGGAGAAGCGTTTCTGTAGTAAAAAAAACAGACGTGTGGTATGATAAGGAAGAATATAAGGCGATAAAGTATATTTGCTGTACAGATGCAGGATATTCTTTTTGCAGAAAAAAATCCATCAACTGGAATGAGGTAAAAGTTTACCTTGAATCTTATGTAGGCAATTTTTACGAAGTTATGGATACAAAAGATATCGTATACATTGGGAAAGATTTTCCAGATGAATATACGGGGTCAAAATATACTTATATGCTAAAAGGGGCAAATGCAAAAGTAAAGGCCAATGCGGTACAGGGAATTCCAGAATTGCTAGAAATTGCCTCAGGAAAACATTATCGAGAAAATACAGGAGAGAAACATCTGAGAGATGCAGCAAATGGATGGTATTGATATGATTCGTACTTTGCATTGCCAGTTTATGATGCAGAGGGAGAAGTGGAACGGTATAATGTGTTTCATGCATCTATGCTGATACGGCATGCAAATGACCGAAAAATGTATTTATATGATATTCTGGACATAAAAAAAGAAACGAGCAACCCTTTCAAATCACAAGATTTTACTTGGTAAAAACCCATTTCTTATTTTCAGTATAGGGTAAGCCCAGGGGATTGTCAAGGAGAAAATGATGTTTTATCCCTGACAATCTGAAAGGAAATTTGTTTCGTGTTGTGGACAATAACAATATATGAAGCCGGACAGGTTTTCCTCTCCGGTTTTTACAGGGGTTAAACTGATGAAATATGGAATTATAGGAACGGCAGGTCATGTGGATCACGGAAAAACCTGCCTGATCCGGGCATTGACGGGTATTGATACAGACCGTCTGAAGGAAGAAAAAAAACGGGGCATTACCATTGAGCTTGGTTTTGCCTGGATGGATTTCCCAAAAGGGGAGCGGGTAGGGATCGTGGATGTGCCCGGCCATGAAAAATTTGTAAAAAATATGCTGGCAGGTGTGGCTGGAATGGATATGGTCATGCTTGTGGTTGCAGCGGATGAGGGAATTATGCCTCAGACAGTGGAGCATCTGGACATTTTGTCCATTCTGGGGGTACGCTGCGGAGTGATTGTGATCACAAAAACAGACGCGGCAGATCCGGAGCTTACAGAGCTGGTGGAGGAGGACATCAGGGAACTGGTTAAGGGAACGTTCCTGGAGGATGCGCCCGTAGTTCCGGTTTCTGTATACAGGAATCAGGGAATCGACAGGCTTCGGGATACGCTGTATCAGTTATACAGAGATCTTCCGGGGCATAAGGAAACCCGGGCCTTCCGCCTGCCTGTTGACCGCGTATTTACATTGAAAGGCTTTGGAACTGTAGTAACAGGAACGCTTTTTGGCGGAAGGATCAAAAAGGAGCAGGAAGCGTATCTTTATCCGGAAAATACTTCTGTAAAAATCCGCAGCATTCAGGTGCATGAGACAAATGTGGAGGAGGCACATGCTGGGCAGAGGGTGGCTCTGAATCTTCCTGACAGGAAAAAACAGGAGATCCGAAGAGGCGATGTGGTTGCCCTTAAAAACAGTATGTATCCTACCATGATGGCAGATGTGTCTCTGACTGTGCTGCGTCACACACAGCGCAGCGTAAAGAACGGAAGCCGGGTGCATGTGTATCATGGTACAAGGGAGCTTCTGGGAAAGGTGATCCTGCTTGACAGAGATGAGCTGAAAGCAGGGGAGACCTGTTATGCTCAGCTCAGGCTGGAAGAGGAAACGGTTCTGGAAAAAGGAGAGCGGTTTGTGATCCGGTTTTATTCCCCGGCAGAAACCATTGGAGGCGGAACGGTTCTGGATATCTGCCCCAGAAAGCATAAAAGAAATGACCAAAAGGCGCTGGAGGCCTGCCGGATCAAGGAAAGCGGAACCAGGGAGGAAATGCTTGAACTTTCAGCCTGGGAGCACTGGGGAAGCTTTTTTACTTTGGAGGAGCTGGCAGGACGAAGCGCTCTTGATAAATCCGGGCTGAAACATACAGCGGAGAAGCTGGCGGAGCGAAAAATTCTGGTGCGTCTTAATGAAAATCTGTACATTCACAGGCAGGAAATGGATTTTTACCGGAAAAGGGCAGAGGCAGTTCTGGATGAATTTCATAAAGCCAATCCTTTAAAGGAAGGCATGGGAATTGAAGAACTGCGAAGCAGGATGAAGCTTGCAGACGGGAAGCTTGCAGACGATATTCTTGCCGTTTTAAAGACCGAAAAAGTAATCAAGGAAGAGCACGGACTGATCAGTAAAAAGCGTTTTCGGGTAGTTCTGAAGGAGGATGAGGACGCTATGGTAAAAGAAATCCTTAACCATTATCTGGATGAGGGCTTTGCGCCTCTTGCTACCGAGCTTTATCTGAAGGAACACCGGAATCAGAAGAAGTTTCCGGCTGTGTTTACGTCCCTTCTGAACAAAAAAGCGCTGATCCGGCTGGATGTTCAATACTGTGTTCACCGTGATTACTATGAGAAGGCAAAAACAGCTTTCCGGGAAATGGCAGAGAAGAAGCCGGAAGTTGCTCTTGGAGAATACCGGGATTATCTGGGCTGTTCCCGGAAGGTGGCGGTAGCCCTTTTGGAGCATTTTGATAAAAACGGTTTTACAAGAAAAACAGAGGGCGGAAGGGTTCTGAAAGCCTCTGGAAAATAAAGGTTATGGGAAATGAAGAAGGCTTTAAAGGAAAAGATGACAGGAAATTATGTAATGGAGGTGAGTGATATGGCAGACACAGAAATTCGTTTGACGCAGATGTCAACTACCTCCGGCTGAGCGGCGAAAAAAGGTCCGAAGACCCTTGCCCAAGTTTTGGGTAAGCTGCCAAAATTTAATGATCCCATGCTTTTAGTGGGAACAGAAACCGCGGATGATGCCGCAGTTTATCAGATCAGTGAGGAACTGGCAATGATCCAGACCGTTGATTTTTTTACCCCGGTGGTAGACGATCCCTATCTGTTTGGGCAGATTGTAGCAGCAAATGCTTTAAGCGACGTATACGCCATGGGCGGAGAACCTAAGGTGGCGCTGAATCTGGCGGCCTTTCCGGACTGTCTGGATATTGAGATACTGGGAAAAATCCTTCAGGGCGGCGCGGATAAGGTAATGGAAGCAGGAGCTGTGCTTGCAGGAGGTCATACCATTTCCGACAATGAACCAAAGTACGGGCTTTGCGTCAGCGGTTTTGTTGATCCGAAAGCCATGTGGAAAAATTATGGAGCGCAGCCGGGAGATGTGCTGATCCTTACCAAGCCTCTGGGTACCGGAATTATTTCCACTGCCATTAAGGGAGAGCTTGCCTCAGAGGAAGAGATAAGCTCTGCAGTAAAAACAATGACTGCCTTAAATAAATATGCCAGGGATATTGCGGTGGGATTTGAAATCCACAGCTGTACAGATATCACCGGCTTCGGGCTGGCAGGCCACGCTATGGAAATGGCAAAGGGCAGTGAAATGACGCTGGTTCTCCATACAGAGAAGCTTCCGGTTTTGCCCGGAGTAAAGGAATATGCCCGGATGGGACTGATTCCTGCGGGAGCATACAGAAACCGGGAATATCTGGAAGAGGATGTTTTCAGTGAAATTGCAGGAACCTGGCAGGAAGATCTTGTGTATGATCCCCAGACGTCAGGAGGGCTTCTTCTTGCAGTAAAAAAAGAAGATGCCGCTGAGCTTCTGGAACGTCTGGCTGATCTTGGTTCTCCGGGCACAGCCGTGGGAGAAGTAACCGGAAAACAGGAAAAATATCTGATATTAAAATAAGCGGACAGTATATGAATAAAAATGAGATTTTAAGACAGCTTCCGAAGATGGATCGGATCCTTCAGGAGCCGGAGGCGGAAGAGCTGTGCAGACTATATGGAAAAAACAGGATCCTTGGTATACTCCGGCAAGAGCTGGACAGTCTGAGAAAGGAGCTTCTGGAAGGGAAAGCAACAGAAGCTGCTGTTGAAAATGCTCAGCCAACAGAGCTTTTTATTTCCCGGCTGCTCCAACAGGCCAGGGAGAGGACAAAGGCGCTGGAAGAACCCTCTTATAGACGGGTTTTTAACGCAACAGGAATTCTTCTTCATACGAATCTTGGACGGGCGCCTCTTGGAAAACGTCAGATGGAGGCCGCCTTTCAGTCCATGTGCGGATTTTCTAATCTGGAATACAGGCTTTCGGAAGGAAAAAGAGGAAAGCGGCAGGCTCACTATGCAGATATGATCTGCCAGATCACCGGTGCGGAGGCTGCGGTGGCAGTGAACAATAACGCAGCGGCAGTGACTTTAATTTTTGCGACTATGGCGCACAAAAAAGAAGTGATTGTTTCCAGAGGAGAGCTGATTGAGATCGGAGGACATTTCCGTATCCCGGAGGTTATGGAGCAGAGCGGCGCCTTCCTTCGGGAAACCGGCTGCACAAACCGGACCAGGATTTCAGATTATGAACAGGCAGTAACAGAAGAAACTGCGGCATTTCTGAAGGTCCATACAAGCAATTATAAAATTGTGGGATTTACGGAGGAAACCTCTGTGGAGGAGCTTTCTGCTCTGGGAAAAAAACACGGGATTCCTGTGATCGTTGATCTGGGAAGCGGGGTTCTGGTTGATCTGGAAAAATACGGGCTTGCCCATGAGCCTACAGTAGGCGAAATCCTCCGAAAAGGAGCGGATGTGGTCTGCTTTTCCGGGGATAAGCTTCTGGGCGGGCCTCAGGCCGGGATTATTGTGGGAAAAAAGGAATACATACAAAAAATGGAGCAGCATCCTCTGATGCGGGCGCTGCGCCTTGACAAATGCACAACTGCGGTTCTGGAAGCTACTTTCCGGGAGTATTTTTGTGAGAAACAGGCCTGGGAAAACATTCCGGTTCTTAAAATGATTGCAAGAACCAAAGATGAGCTTCTTGCCCAGGCAGAAGAAATTTCCTGGGAACTGAATTCCTGCTCCTGTTCCGGAAAAATTGCAGTAACAGAGAGCAGCGCTGTGATTGGTGGAGGCTCTCTTCCGGGAGAAACAATGCCGGATTATGCAGTGGAAATTTTTCCGGAAAAAGAAACTGCACAGCAGCTGGCAGACCGTCTTCGTCTGCTTCCTGTTCCGATTGTTTCTCATATAAAAAACGACAGGGTTTTGCTGGAAATGCGGACGATTTCAGAGGAAGAGAAACGGGAATTTACAGCAGAACTGAAAGAAGTGCTTGATGAAAAATAAATTTTTTTTGCAGAAGCTGACGGATGAGCTTTTAAGGAGAAAAAAACGGCTGTGGAAATTAATTCCGCAGCCTCATTATATTCTGGCGGATGCCTGTGAGAATCGAACTCACCCAGGGCGCTCTTAACGTCCAGCACAGGTTTTGAAGACCAGGGGGCACACCAGTTACCCAACGACACCCAAAAATCTTTTTTATTATAGCAGTGTGAGAGATATTTTTCAAGACATTACGGCTTACTTTGTTTACAGCAGACTGGTTAAAATGCCTTCCAGATCATCCTCGGTGATGGCCTTCTGTCCTGTATGTCTCGGGATAGCCGCCTGTGAACAGTAAAATCCAAAGTGCGCAGGAAAGCATTTTTGATGAGGGTGATTTGCCTTGCATATCTCAGTATAATAGGATATATAAATGTTAAAACAACTTGTGGGACAGTGATCTGTGGATGATAACTTCATAATTAAGGACTTCGGGAGAGAAAAGCTTATGAAAAAAACATTGGTAAATATAAAAAAAATAAAAAACAGACAGGAAATTTTCTGTGAAGATACGGTAGCGCTGGAAACGGAATACAGCCTTTTTGTAAACGGTCAGAAGCTGGTCAGATTAAGCTGTACGCCGGAAGATCTTAAGGAACTGGCCCTGGGGCGGCTGTATACAGAAGGTCTGGTAAGAAATATCAGGCAGATCAGAAGCATTCAGATTCAGGAAGAAGAACGGACAATTTATGTTGAGATTTCTGAAAACGAGAAGCAGAGGACAGAGAAAGAATCGGGGAAGAATACAAAAAATGAAGTGGAGAGTTCTATAGAATCCAGGGAAAAAGAGCCGGGTAAAACAGAGCCGATACAGTATCGAAATGCAGAAACTACGATGCCGGAGAGGAAACAACGGTCAGAGGGGAATAGAATTGTCGGTTTTTCTGAGATCTTCTCCGCGGCAGAGGTTTTTTTCTCTCAGCCGGGAGAACTGTTCCGGGAAACCGGCTGCGCTCATTCCTGTGCGTTCTGGAAAGAAAGGGAGATAGTCTGCAGCTTTGAGGACATTGGCCGTCATAATGCTCTTGACAAGGTGGCGGGAAAGCTTCTGATTCAGGAAATCGATCCCGGAGACGGTGTGATTTTTACAAGCGGAAGAATATCTGCAGACTATCTCAAAAAAATCATCCAGATGGGAGTTGCAACTGTAGTTTCCCGGGCTGCTGTCACAGAGGCGGCAGTTCTTCTGGCAGAAAAGTATGGGATTCTGTTACTGGGATTTGTAAGGAACTACACCGGAAATCTTTATGCAGGGCAGTTATAACCTCTTTTATTTCCAGATCACATTGGCCTCTTTTCTGGGGGCTGTCCGTTCATAGGAAACATTGGGATAGCCAAGGAGCATACAGGCTTTGATAGTTTTTCCTTTTATGCCAAGCCAGTCCTTAAGCTTTTCGTTTGCATTGGTAATGCGGGCAAGATAGCCGTTATACAGTGCGCCAAGCCCCAGAGCTACAGCCATAAGCTCCATATTCTGGGCGGCAAGTCCGGCGTCAAGGGGCCAGTCGGAGGTAATGTACGCCACTACAGGAGCATTGCGGAACAGATAATCGTCTTTGCAGTTGGCTTTTCTGCGCTGATTGAAAGAAAGATAGGGAAGCATATCTGCTGAGGCGTTATCGCTGTGGGAGGCGGCGTAGTCGTCGATAAAATCCCAGACCTGCTGTTTGAGCGCAGCAAGTTCTTTTTGTACAAAAATAAAATGACAGTCCTGGTTGTTTTTGGCAGTGGCAGTGTAGCGGCCTGCCTGAAGGACTTTCTGAAGTGTCTCCTTTTCTACGGGAAGGGGCTTATAATCCCGGATGCTTCTGCGGAATTTGATGGTGCGCAGCAGGGTGTCCGGTTCCAGAGAGAAAGAATTTTCATTATATATTTCCACATCATTCATATCGTAGCCGGGAATTGAAATCGCTTCTTTGGGGCAGAGGGCAGCACAGTGACCGCAGTTCATGCAGTCGCCAGATGCCGAGGCCTTGTGGTCAGTGATGGAAATGCAGAAAACAGGGCAGTCCTTAACGCATTTTCCGCATCCGATGCATAGTTCTTTGTTTATCTGGACCATGGTATCCTCCTTGTTCTGATGAGATTTGTTGAAATGGCTATAAGTGTTGCATTGTAAATTTATATCCGTATTATACGCTGTCTGGATAATGGATTCAACAGGATTGTAGCAGGCGTGAACAGCAGATAACCGGAAAGGGGGGCTGGCGGGGTGTACGGTAAAACACTCAGAAAGCTGTTTTTTGGGGGCGCAGGGCAGATGAAGGGAATCATACACAAACAGGCTCAGCAAATTATGTTGAGAGAACCACAAAATAATGATATAATATGAACACTTAATGAATCCAAGCCAAAGGCTTCAATCCATAGGCGCAGGCGGGGGGCCTGGCTTATGTAAAAGCAGGAAAGGACAAGGGTGGCAAAAGATGAACTATGAAGATGTACAAAAGGTATCAAACGCGGCAGCGGCAAAATCACAGCTTGTAAACACCGGCTTCGGCAAATATTTTACAAGAGCTGTGATGGCAGGATTTTTTATTGTTCTTGCCATGATTTTTTCAAATGTAGTGGGCAATGTATTTTCTGGGGCAGAGCTTCCTGCCTGGGGCAAATTTTTCAGTGCGGTGGTGTTTTCCATTGCAGTTCTTCTGATTTCTATGGTAGGCGGCGAGCTGTTTACCGGAAACAATTTTGTTATGGCTTTCGGCGCCATTGACAAAAAAGTAACCTGGAAAGAAACCGGTAAGGTATGGCTGGTAAGCTATATCGGCAATTTTGTGGGCTGTCTGATCCTGACTCTGATCTTTGTATGGGCAGGCGCAGCAGGAACCAAAGATTATTTTGCCGGCTTTATCAACAATAAACTTTCAATTCCGCTGGGAGAAATGTTCTTCCGGGCTGTTCTCTGTAACTTCTTCGTATGTCTTGGCGTTCTTTGCGGCATCAAGCTGAAAAGTGAGGCGGCAAAAATCCTGATGATCATCATGTGTATTTCAGGATTTGTGATCAGTGGATTTGAACACAGCATTGCGAATATGAGTACTTTTGTGGCTGCATATTGTCTGGTTCCGGGACTTTCCGTAACCGCCATGCTGAAAAGTATGCTGGTAGTCACAGTTGGAAATATGGTAGGCGGCGCGGTTCTTCTTGCCTGGCCGCTGAGAAAGATGAGTGCAGATCAATAATGGGAAAAGCTTTATACATAGCAGAAAAGCCAAGCGTGGCGCAGGAGTTTGCAAAAGCTCTTAAAATCAACGGACAAAGAAGGGACGGCTATCTGGAATCAGAGGATTCTGTAGTGACCTGGTGCGTAGGGCATCTGGTCACTATGAGCTACCCGGAAAAATATGATATCAAGTACAAAAGGTGGAGTCTCGATACCCTGCCTTTTTTACCGCGCGATTTTAAATATGAAATCATTCCGGCAGTGCAGAAACAGTTTAATATTGTCAGGGGCCTTCTGAACCGCCCGGATGTGGATACTATTTATGTGTGCACAGACTCCGGGCGCGAGGGTGAGTATATCTATCGTCTTGTGGCTCAGATGGCGGGGGTCCATGATAAGACTCAGAAGCGTGTGTGGATCGATTCTCAGACAGAAGAAGAGATTTTAAGAGGAATCCGGGAGGCAAAGGATATCTCAGAGTATGATAATCTTTCTGCATCTGCTTATCTCCGGGCAAAGGAGGACTACCTTATGGGAATTAATTTTTCCCGTGTTCTGACCCTGAGATATGGAAACAGTGTGTCCAACTATCTGAAAACAAAATATCAGGCTATTTCCGTGGGTCGTGTAATGACCTGTGTTCTTGGAATGGTTGTACGAAGAGAGCGGGAAATCCGTTCCTTTGTAAAAACACCGTTTTACCGGGTTCTTGGCAGTATTTCCCTTGAGGGCGAAAACTTTGACGGCGAGTGGCGGGCTGTGGAGGGCAGCAGGTATTTTCGGTCTCCGTATCTTTATAAGGAAAACGGTTTTAAAGAAAAACAGTACGCAGAGAAGCTGATCGGAGAACTCAGTCAGAATTCTCCGCTTGTCTGTCAGGTAGAAAAAATCGAGAGGAAAAAAGAAAACAAGAATCCGCCGCTTCTTTTTAACCTGGCGGAGCTTCAGAACGTCTGCTCCAGGCTTTTTAAGATCAGTCCGGATGAAACCCTGAGGATCGTTCAGGAGCTTTATGAGAAAAAGCTGGTGACCTATCCCAGAACAGATGCCCGGGTGCTTTCCACTGCGGTTGCAAAAGAAATTTACAAAAACATTTCCGGCCTTCGCAGATATCCTCAGATCGACGGGGCGGCAGATGAGGTTCTGGAAATGGAAACCTACAAAAATATTGCAAAAACAAGATATGTCAATGACAAGCAGATTACAGATCATTATGCCATTATTCCCACAGGTCAGGGACTGAGTGCATTGAATGGGATTTCCCTGACGGCTCAGAGGGTGTATGAGACGATTGTGCGGCGGTTTTTATGCATTTTTTATCCTCCTGCAGTTTATCAGAAGGTAAATCTGGTAACGGTTATGGAAAAAGAACACTTTTTTTCCTCGTTCCGTGTCCTTCAGAGCGAGGGATATCTGAAGATCGCAGCCAATTCCTTTGCGGCAAAAAAAGCCTCGGAAAAGTCCCAGGATTCCGAGGAAGAGGAAAACACCTCCTGCAACGAGGTACTTCTGGCAGCATTGCAGAAGCTGAAAAAGAATGATATACTTTCCGTAGATTCTCTGAGCATCAAGGAAGGAGAAACCTCTCCGCCCAAGCGCTACAATTCCGGTTCTATGATTCTTGCCATGGAAAATGCCGGTCAGCTGATCGAGGATGAAGAACTGAGAGCACAGATCCGGGGAAGCGGGATCGGAACCAGCGCCACCAGAGCGGAAATCCTGAAAAAACTGTTTTCTATTAAATATCTTTCCCTGAATAAAAAGACCCAGGTGATCACGCCTACACTTTTGGGAGAAATGATCTTCGATGTGGTGAACTGTTCCATACGGCAGCTTCTGAATCCTGAGCTTACAGCAAGCTGGGAAAAGGGGCTTACCTATGTGGCAGAGGGAAGCATTACCCCTCAGGAGTATATGGATAAGCTGGAGCATTTTGTGCGGGTACGGACTGTTCAGGTGGAACAGAGCAATTACCAGTATGCGCTGAGGCAGTTTTTTGATGCGGCGGCAGAGAATTATAAAAAGAAGCCTTCAGCTTCGAAACGAGGAGGAAAAGAATTATGATGAAAGATTTTACCATTGAGAAGCTTCTTGATCTGAAGGAAACAATGGCTGCAGAGCTTTTTGAGGGAAAAACGTATCCCTGGGAAGTACTTCCTGAGATTAAAGATTTTATCCTGAAGCTTGGCAAAACACTGGATCCGGATGAGTACGAGTACCGGGAGGGCGATATCTGGATTGCAAAATCTGCAAAGATTGCTCCTACTGCCTGCATTAGCGGGCCTGCGATCATCGGTAAGGATACAGAGGTTCGTCACTGCGCGTTTATCCGGGGAAATGCCATTGTAGGAGAGGACTGCGTGGTAGGAAACTCTACAGAGCTTAAAAATGTGGTCCTTTTTAACTGCGTGCAGGTTCCTCATTATAATTATGTGGGAGATGCAGTTCTTGGATACAAATCCCATATGGGAGCAGGTTCTATCTGTTCCAATGTAAAATCCGACAAACAGCTGGTTGTTGTAAAGGATGGAGAGGAAAAAATCGAGACCGGATTAAAAAAATTCGGCGCCATGCTGGGAGACCATGTGGAGGTAGGCTGCGGATCTGTCCTGAATCCGGGAACTGTGATCGGCAGAAACAGTAATATTTATCCTCTTTCTCCGGTAAGAGGGTGTGTGCCTGCAGACAGTATTTATAAAAGCAGGACGGAAATTGTCAGTAAAAATTAAGGGAATATAGGAAATACAGAGAATAAAGCTGCGGTGATATACTTTGACCTGTAAAACATTATGTGAAAGGGGACAGAGTTATGAAAAAAGCAGCTTTATTTTTTTTGTTAGCAGTAATGTCAGGAAGTGTTCTTACAGGATGCGGTTCAGGTTCAGAAACAGTGGAAAAAACAGAAGTTACGGCAACGCCGAACCCCACAAAAGCTCCCCAAAAATCAGGAACTTCTGAGAAAACACCGGCAAATGAAAACAAATCACAGGGAACTTCCGGAGAAAAAGATAATTCTTCAGCAGGCAGCTCTGGTACTTCGGAAAACACACAGGAAGATACTTCCAGGACAATTGAAGAAAAAGTAGAGAGCGGAGAAATCACCCAGGGATGGAATTCAATTGTCCTTTATGATATTGACCTGAATGGAATTCAGGTAAAAAGAGCTGATGACGGAATCTGGTATGATGAAAACGGAGTTTCTTATGGGAATCTGGATAATGCAGATGAATCCCAGCCTATTGTCAACGAAAACGGAGAGATCTGGTACTGGAACGGAGATCTTGCAGAACAGGCAGCAGAAGAAAATTCCGATAACTCTTCAGAAGATTCTTCCGGTACAGAAGATATCAGTGATCCCTTTGATCTGTACAGCTGGGATGCGGGAACCGGTCAGTATATCCCGTTCCAACAGGCAGAGACGGATGCCTCTCCTGTCGGAAGAGGAAACGGCTGGTACTATTATGATGAAGAAAGCAGCGAGTTTCTTCCCTGGTAGGTTTTTGCATCAAAACAGGAGCCTGCGCAGGATCACAAGAACCGTAATGTGCAGCGGATAAAATACATAAAAGAAATATTTGGAAAGCTTTCCGCGGATAAAGCCTCTTTGTCCGTTATACATATTAATGGGCAGAAAGGCAAAGCAGGCTTTCCATTCATATGCAAGCCAACAGCTCCCTATGATCGCCTGGGGAGCTTTGTCATCTCTTAAAAGGTACATGATCAGAAGAAAGATAAAGCCCCTCCATCCATAATCTGCCTGAAGGAAAAAGGAAACGGCCAGAAGCCCGCTCAGGGTCAGGAATAGCCTGGTGCGGTTTTCCCGGAAATGTTCCAGTGCGCAGAAGGCAAGATAGCCCAGAAATAAAGTAAAAAATACATTTTGTTTTTTATAATGCCAGGTATCTGCAAACATGTAATTCCACGGAAGCTCAGAGATCAGGGCAAAGAGAAGCAGATTTCTGCCGTAATTTTTTCTGTTTCGGGTATGGGAAAAGCCTTCCAGCAGAAGAAAACAGAAAATAGGAAATGCAATCCGTCCGATATCCCGGCAGATACGGTAAGGCGTATAAGCGTTTTGCCCGATACAAAAAAGCGGAGTCAGGGCTGGAGGATACTGTGAAAGAAGAATACAGGCGCTGTGGTCGATTAGCATAACAAAAATGGCGATGAGCTTCAGTGCGCTTCCGCTTAAAATCTGAAATTTCTGCGGAAGAAAGGACGGCGGAAGAGCACTGCCGTGGTGATTTTGAGACATAGGAACCTCCTGTGTGATTTTTATTCAGTTTATCATATTCTGAAGGGGAATTCCAGAACAGGATTGAGAAAGAGCAGATACCTGTCTGTATAAAAAAGAATAAAATTATAAGAAGTGACAGGAAAACATGATATTTTTTTACAAAATTTGACTGGACTATTAGACAGTTTTATGAGAAAATATTGTAAGGTTGTTAAGGGTACCTTGACAACATTAAAGTAAATCTACACTTGAAAGGAGTTTTACAATGATTTATTCACGCGAAGTAGAAGAAATGTGTCCAGTGGCACAGGGCGTTCATCATGGGGCTGCTCCGATCCCGGAAGAAGCAAAATGGGTACAGGCAAAAGAAGTAAAGGATATTTCCGGCCTGACACACGGTGTTGGCTGGTGTGCTCCGCAGCAGGGTGCATGTAAGCTGACTCTGAACGTTAAAGAAGGTATCATCCAGGAAGCTCTTGTAGAGACTATCGGATGCTCCGGTATGACACATTCTGCAGCTATGGCTTCCGAGATCCTTCCGGGCCGTACTGTAATGGAAGCGCTGAACACAGACCTTGTTTGTGATGCAATTAATACAGCTATGAGAGAACTGTTCCTTCAGATCGTATACGGACGTTCCCAGTCTGCTTTCTCTGAGGACGGACTTCCGATCGGAGCAGGACTTGAGGACCTTGGAAAAGGACTTCGTTCCCAGGTTGGTACTATGTACGGAACTCTGAAAAAAGGACCTCGTTATCTGGAAATGGCAGAGGGTTATGTAACAGGTATCGCTCTTGATGAGGACAACGAGATCATCGGATATCAGTTCGTAAGCCTTGGAAAAATGACTGATTTCATCAAAAAAGGTGATGACCCGAATACTGCATGGGAAAAAGCAAAAGGTCAGTATGGCCGTGTTGACGATGCTGTTAAGATCATCGACCCGAGAAAAGAATAATTATTTTTAGATGAAAAAATCAGGAGGAAAAGTAAATGGCTTTATTTGAATCATACGAGAGACGAATTGACAAGATCAATTCTGTTTTAAACAGCTATGGAATCGCTTCTATCGAAGAGGCAGAAAAAATCACAAAAGATGCAGGTCTGAACGTTTACGACCAGATCAAAGGCATCCAGCCAATCTGCTTTGAGAACGCTTGCTGGGCATACATCGTAGGCGCAGCTATCGCTATCAAAAAAGGCTGCAAAAGAGCAGCTGATGCAGCAGCAGCTATTGGAGAAGGTCTTCAGGCTTTCTGTATCCCGGGCTCCGTTGCTGATACACGTAAAGTAGGTCTTGGCCATGGTAACCTTGGCAAAATGCTTCTTGAAGAGGAGACAGAGTGCTTTGCATTCCTTGCAGGCCATGAGTCTTTCGCAGCAGCTGAGGGTGCTATCGGTATCGCAGAAAAAGCAAACAAGGTTCGTCAGAAACCGCTTCGCGTTATCCTGAACGGTCTTGGAAAAGATGCTGCTCAGATCATTGCAAGAATCAACGGATTTACATATGTTGAGACAGAGTATGATCCATACACAAACGAAGTTAAGGAAGTATTCCGTAAATCCTATTCTGAGGGACTTCGTGCAAAGGTAAACTGCTACGGCGCTAACAGCGTTCCGGAAGGTGTTGCTATCATGTGGAAAGAGGGCGTAGACGTTTCCATTACAGGTAACTCCACCAACCCGACACGTTTCCAGCATCCGGTTGCAGGTACCTACAAAAAAGAGTGCCTGGAAAAAGGCAAAAAATACTTCTCCGTTGCTTCCGGCGGTGGTACAGGACGTACTCTTCATCCGGACAACATGGCAGCAGGTCCTGCTTCCTACGGTATGACAGATACACTTGGACGTATGCATTCTGACGCTCAGTTTGCAGGTTCCTCTTCCGTACCGGCTCACGTAGAGATGATGGGTCTGATCGGCGCAGGAAACAACCCGATGGTTGGTATGACTGTTGCTGTTGCCGTTTCCATCGAGGAAGCTGCTAAAGAGGGCAAATTCTAAGAAATGGCTTAAAATCAAGGTTTTTGAAGATGGTTGAACATCAATAAAAAACGTTGAAAACTGAGTATTAATACAATGCTTATACATTATTAATACAATGTTATCAGTATATTAAAAGCGGCATCCACAGAGGTGCCGCTTTTTCATAATAATCTATTTTTCGGCCATAACAGACATAAATTCTAAAACAGCCATAATAAGAGAATAGATTAAAAATATTACTAAAAATATAAGGAAAAGAAACAAAGGGTAGACAGGAAAAATCAGATCTATGATTTTTCTGTAATTTATATACATGAGTATTAAGAATATTACCGTTGCTACAAATAAAAAACTTGTTATTAGCTTGGCGTGAGGTATCCAAAACAGTTCTTTCTTTTTTTTAGTTCTGATATTATTTTTGTACATAAAAATCCCTCCCATTTATGAATTGTACCGGCTTTTGTAATTTGTCAAATTTAATCTTTGGTGAGAGGTAATAAGGTGTATGTATACTTTAATCTGTGAATTTATGATATCATATCAAATATGCAAAATCAATTGTTTTGACAGAAGCAGGAAACAGTAGAAGGAAACATTTCCACTGTGCAGAGGATTGACTTTCTTCGGAAGAACACCTTATAATATCTGAAAAAAGCAAGAGAGGAAAAATCATGAGTGAGATAAAAATCAGCGTAGCAGGTCCACAGGATGCCGAAGAATTACTGGAAATCTATGCTCCTTATGTGAGGGATACAGCAGTATCCTTTGAATATACTGTTCCTTCTCCGGAGGAATTCAGACAGCGGATCATTCATACGCTGGAAAAATACCCGTATTTAAAAGCAGAAAAGGATGGGGAGGTGGTCGGGTATGCCTATGCGGGCCCGCTTCATCCAAGAGCTGCTTATGCCTGGTCTGTGGAAACTTCTATTTATGTAAAAAAGGATAAAAAACATCTGGGTATTGGAAAGCTGCTTTATGATACGCTGGAAAAGATCTTGAAAGAGCAGAATATCCTCAGTGTCAATGCCTGTATTGCCTGGCCGGAAAAAGAGGACGAATATCTTACCGGAGACAGCGTAAGATTTCATGAGCATATGGGTTATCGTAAAGTGGCGGAGTTTCATAAATGCGCCTGTAAATTCGGACGCTGGTACAATATGGTCTGGATGGAAAAGCATATTGGAGTCCATTCAGATAATCCGGCAGAAATAAAAATATTTGACGAAGTCCGGGGGATGCTGAAATAGTGGGAACACAGAAGGTAAAAGGAAAATTAAATAATATAGAGTTTATCAGATTCTTTTTTGCAGCAGCAATTATATATTTTCATCTTCTTCATTCTTTTATGATGCCTTATACGGGAGAATCGGTGATTTATCAGAATCTTGCAGAACAGTCAAAGTACGCAAAATATATTGTGGAATGTTTTTTTATTATATCAGGATATTTTCTGTACCGCTCTTTACTGTCCCGGCCTGAACAGAAAACAACTGATTTTTTATGGAAAAAAATTGTCCGTCTGTGGCCGGTACTGGCAGTTTCTACGGTTTTTTCAGTTGTATTTCTTGAAGTTCCGGCAAGCGAGGGGATTTTAAATCTCTTCTTTTTGCAGTCTACAGGGCTTACAACAGGGTGGACCGGTCTGAACTGGTATGTTTCCGCCTTCTTTTTTGCAGAGGTTTTTTATTTTCTTTTACATAAAGCAATGAAAAACTCAGCGGGAATGAAGCTTTTGATATGCGTAATCGCGTATTTTGGCTATACGTTGAATATTATGACTACAGACGGCGGCTTTGGCAGAAAAGTTGTTTACGGAGTATTCAGCCTTGCTATGGCAAGGGCGGTTGCCGGCATAGGAACAGGCTATCTTCTGGGAGTTTTTTATGATTCCGTAAAAGAAAAATGGGAAAAACCAGAAGGAGATCTTTTGCACGAAAAAAAGAGGACCATAATGATCTCTTTCATAGAGCTGGGAAGCTTTTTGTTTCTTCTGACAGATTTTTTTGCAGGAAAAAATGCAGGGAAAAATCAGTTTTCTGTAGTGGTCTTCTTCTGTATATTTTTCCTCTGTATGCTCACAGAAAAGGGGCTTTTATCCAGAATCATCAGCAGGACAGGTTTCTGCAGACTGGGAAAATATTCCTATTCCATATATGTAATGCAGGAAGCTGCTTTTTATATTCTCAGCCATACACTGTGGAAAAATGCAGGATTTTTAAAGCGATGTCCGGCAGCTGCACTGGGACTGTCTGTTGTCCTGACCATTCTTTTTGGCGCAGGTATTTATTATCTGGTGGAAAGACCGATGCAAACAGCGGGAAAAAATTAATTTTTCCTGCTGTTTGTAAATTTAGATGCAATTTCTACCAATTGGTGGGCTCTTGCTTCGAAAGAAAATTTTTCATGTATCAGAGTTTGTTGTTCAAGGACTGTTTGAGATATCTGGGAATAGTTATTTTCTATGTTATGAATGCAGTTTTTGAAATCTTGTCTGGTATGATAATACAGGATAGCGGTTGGGAATATTTTTTTTAATTCATCGCATTCATCGGAAATAACTGGAAGTCCACAGGCCAGCGCATCAAAAATCCGATTATTAATAAATTGCTTTTGCAGCATATCGTCCCAATGATCATTTAATGTTACTTTGGCTGAACGGTAGATATTGGGAAGTTCATAATTTTCTACAGAAGGCGATTCAAAAAGATCCATATGATCTTTGAGTATAGTATTCCAGCCACTTCCCCACATACGAAGCGGAATATTTTCATCAATGGCCCACATAACACAATTACGGGCTACACCTCTGGAATTCCCGATAAAAATATAGTCCCATTTTTTTTCCTGATGTTTATCTGCTGGAAAAAACAGCTCTGTATCAGTACATTGTAAAAGGGGAAAAACAGGTACTTTTACCTGATTTCTGATTATCTCAGCATAGTAATCAGAAGCAATACATACGACATCATAAAGATTGTATTCATCAATTGTAATCTTATCTGGATGACTGATGTTCCACATGATATAGAGCGCTGTTTTGTTACGGCGGTCAGGGCGGTAGAAATAGGTTCCTCTTAAAACAAGAACAACATCAGCGCCTTCTTCACATCCCCAGTCTTCTCGTGTATCAATAATAACAAAACAATTCAGACGCTCCAGGTACTTTTTCAGAGCTAATGCATAGGGATAATCACCCCACAGTACTTTATCTTTACCTTCTGGAGCAGGACATTTGATTACCCAGATTGGACGCCCGCCAGCAGAACGTTTATTTTCAGCCGACATTGTCTTCCATCTATCCCGGCGCTTAAGTTCCCAGTCAAGATGATCATTTATGGTTGATGCAATACGATTATGTTCGGTTGTGATATGGTGCAGGAGATTTTGAATATTATTTTGTTGTTGCTTTGTTATATGTGTTTCCAGAGAGGAGAGTTGCTGTATGATTTCGTCAAAAGATGCACTCTGATAGTTGGTTAATTGGTTGAATAGAGCAGATTGCTTTTCAATTTGATTTGTATAAGTACTTTCAAGGTCTTTAATTTTTGCGTCAACATAGGTTCTGCTGACCGGGACAAAGCGCCGGAGATATTTTTTTATTTTCATAAATTCCCTCATAAAATAAATGTTTGTAGTCTTTTGTATATCATAGCATGATGCTGCAAAAGATTCATGATAATTACGTGAATGTGAATGAAAATTAATTAATAGATAATAAGATTGTTTTATTATTGTGAGAAATAAAAACTGTTTGTAACAAAAATGTTACATTGGTTTGTAGTTAAACTTGATATTATGATTGTATCATGTTATACTTACGAAAAAATGTAATACAGAGGATTGATATGAATTATATACCACAAGCAGAAAATTGTATGAAAAAAGGCGGAAGGATTGAAACAATTGATATTGCAAAAGGGTTAGGGATATTATTTGTAGTGTGGTCTCATGCAAAAGGTCCTTTTACGCCGTATATGTATCAATTTCATATGCCGTTATTTTTTTTGATTTCAGGTTTCCTTTTTAACAGCAGAAATACTCCGGCTCAGTTTCTTGGCAAAAAGGTCAGATCTTTATATATTCCTTTTGTATTTTGGAATCTTTGCTCTCTTCTGATTACAACAGCTCTTCATATACAGGAGTTTTCAGATATCCATTTAGTTAAAAAAATACTTAAAATTATTCTTACATTAGACAAGGACGGCAAATTTATGGGAGCGACCTGGTTCTTGGGAGCTTTATTTGTTGTATCAGTAGTGTATAAATTAATGGATTATTATATGCCATCGGTAAAAGGGAAAAGTATATTTCTTGTGATTTTATTTGGATGTGTTGCAGCAACTGGTTTTTCAATTAATTTTCCATATTTATTGAGCAGGACATTGATTCTTTCTTTTTATTTTGCAATCGGACGGGCAGCTAAAGAGTACAAAGAAGTAATATATGTATATCATTCAGGTATTTTGGTTTGTTTTTCAATTATATTGTTTGCCATAATTGGCCATTATAATGCCATCAATATGGCGAAGAATACATATACTTATCCGTTTTTATTTGCGATAGGGGCATTGCTTGCATCATATGTGGTTATTTATGTTTCGGAAATTTTGCAAAAAAGAACCATATGGATAAAAAAAGCATTGATTGTAATGGGGGAAAACAGTATTTCAATTGTAATCTGGCAATTTGTTGTTTTTTGGATTATTGAGGCAGTACAATTTAAGTTGTTTGGGATTCCTTTCGTACAACTTTTTGAAAATTATCCACCATATAAAACCACGAACGGCTGGTGGATTGTATATTTGATTGTTGGAGCAGTTGCATCCATGCTGATTGGAGAAATTATTTCTGCAGTAAAGCAGGGAATTGGGCGTGTTACGAAAAAGATTTTAATGAAGCCATATAAAATGTAATATTCAGAAATTTTACTGGGAGGAAAATAGATAGTGCAGCATGAAAAAGAAATACCGGATGTTTCAATTATTATTCCTACATATAACGTGGAGAAATATATTGAACAGTGTTTGAAAAGTTTATTCGCTCAGAAATATAAAAATTTTGAGATAATCTGTGTAGATGATGGTTCTGATGATCAGACGGTTTTTATAATTAAAAAATATATGCGGTTGAATAAAAGAATTCGATTATATGAATTACCGCATTGTGGTAAAGCCGGTATTATGAGAAACCTGGGAATAGAAAAGGCAGAGGGAGAATACTGCCTTTTTCTTGATGGAGATGATTTTTTTGAACCTGAATTAGTTGGAGATACATTAAAAAGAATCAGGGAAGATAAAAGCGATATATGCCTTTTTGATGCACGCTTGTATTATGAGAAATCTGGCAATTTTATAGATGCAGGGCACATGTTAAAAAAGGAGTATGTTCCTCAGAAGATTCCGTTTGAAGGCAAAAGCTTTCCTTATATTTTCAATATCAGTACAGGCTGTCCGTGGACTAAATTATATCGGAAAAATTTTATAAAAGAAAATAATTTACAATTTATGGAAACACATCGTTCAAATGATCTTTATTTTGTATGCATATCACTGGCAATGGCAAAACGAGTTACGATTCTTGAAGAAAAACTGGTTAATTATCGAAAATCATCAGGAAGCTTGCAGGCTAATAATGCCAACAGTCCGTGGGACTGGTATGAAGCATTGAAAGCGGTAAGGACAAAATTAATGGAACTGGGAATTTATGAAGATGTTGAGTACAGTTATAAAAATTATGTTCTTGATGTCAGTTTTTATAATTTGGAATCAATGGGAAATGCTCAGGTATTTTCTATGGTATATGAAAAAATAAAAAAAGAGATTTTTAAAGAATTAGGTATGGAAGAGTTAAAAAAAGAAGAGATTAATTCCTGGAATGAGAAGTACTATGAGCAATATCTTCAGTTAAAAGCATCCGGTGAAAAAGAATATTTATTTTACAGGATAAAAGAATTGAAAAAAGAAAATCAATATTGGATGGAGAGGGCAAGGAAAGCAGAACAGGATACTAAAAATAATATTATATATATTACAGCTAGGAATATATGGATTATGGCTAGAAGAATATTGAGAAAGAAAGGAAATTAAAAAAGCATAGTATTATGTGTTTCGATGAAAGTGTTGGCAACAGGAATGTTCTATGTTAAAATGTACATAGCTGAAATTGGAACAATTTTATGAGAGGAAAGAAAAATGACTGTAAAAGTATCTGTGATATTACCTGTATATAATGTTGAAAAATATTTGAAAGAATGTTTGGATTCTATATTAAATCAGACATTACAGGAAATAGAAGTGATTTGTGTTGACGATGGGTCAACAGACCGTTCTCTGGAGATTTTGCGAGAATATGAAAAAAAGGATAAAAGAGTTATTGTACTGACTCAGGAGAATAAAGGCGCAGGCGCTGCAAGAAATAAAGGACTTGCTATTGCAAAGGGCGAATATTTATCATTTTTAGATTCCGATGATTTTTTTGCTTCCGGAATGTTGGAGGAAGCTTATCGAAGATGTGTTGAGAAGAAAGCGCAGATTTGTGTTTATCAGGTTCTGCGCTATAATGAAAAAACAAAAGAAACCATATATGACAAGGGCTCATTTAAGAAAGAGAATGCACCCAGAAAAGATGTATTTTGTTATAAGGATATGCCGGATCATATATTAGATTCATTTCAAAACTGGGCATGGAATAAGCTGATTAGTCATGAGCTTGTAAAGAAATATCATATTAAATTTCAGGAGATTTTCAGAACAAATGATTTCCTTTTTGTGGCATCCTGCATGATGCTTGCGGACAGGATTACTCTTTTAGAAAAGAAATTGGTTTATTATCGGATTGGAATGTCAAATAATTGTCAGGCAACAAACTATAAATTCCCATTGGATTTTTTGACGGCATTTTATGCGGTAAAAGATTTTCTTGAAAAAAATAATTTTTATTCTGCTGTTGAACGCAGTTATGTGAATAAAGCTTTAGCAGGTTGTATTTATAATATGAATTCAATAGGAGATGTGCAGGCAAAAAAAGCTGTTTTTGATGAACTGAAAAAAGACGGATTTAAAAAGCTGGGAATTGAAGGGAAAAACGAGGAATATTTTTATAATTACAATAAGAATAACTATAAAATTTTTCGGGAGATTAGTATGAGTGATTTTGACGAGTTTATGATTAAAAACGGATCCAGAATGGAAAAGAGACAATTTTTACAAAACAAGTATCTTCAGGTGAAATCTGATATTCCCAAAGTGTCGATCGTGGTTCCTATTTATAACGTTGAAGACTATCTGGAAGAATGTCTGGAGAGTGTGGTCAGACAGACTTTGGAAGATATTGAAATTATATGTATTAATGATGGATCAACAGACAGATCAATGGAAATTCTTAAAACATATGCAGCCGCAGATGCCCGGATTATTGTTGTTGATAAAAAAAATGAGGGATATGGTATTGGGATGAATATTGGTCTGGACAAAGCTACCGGTGAATATGTGGGTATAGTAGAACCTGACGATTATGTACCGTTAAATATGTTTGAAGATCTTTATTTAAAAGCCAAAGAATATGAACTTGACTTTGTAAAGGCTGATTTTTATCGCTTTGTTACTGCTGCAAATGGAAATATGCAGCTGACCTACAATCATTTAACCGGAATGAAAGAAAAATATAATGTTGTTTTTAATCCCAGTATGGAGCCTGAAGCATTGACATATGTTATGAATACCTGGAGTGGAATATATAAAAATGAGTTTTTAAGAGAAAACCATATACGTCACCATGAAACCCCGGGTGCGTCTTTTCAGGATAATGGTTTTTGGATTCAGACGTTCTGTTATGCAAAACGTGCTATGATCTTAGATATACCATATTATATGAACAGAAGAGATAATCCAAATTCTTCAGTAAATAGTCCGGAAAAGGTTTACTGTATGAATGAAGAATATAAGTATATTAAAGAAATACTGTCAGGAAATACTGAATTGTGGAATAGATTTAAGTATTACTATACATGGAAAAAATTCAATAACTATATGTTTACATTAAACAGAATAAACGTTAAATTTAAACATCAGTATATTCTTGATATTAGTCAGGAAATGAGGCAGGCAGAATCAGATCATGAATTGGATAAAAGCCTGTTTAGTGACATGAACCGAAAACGTCTTGATATGCTGATGGCAAATCCGGAAGCTTTCTATCATTTGGAATGTGTTAGTGGAACAACAAATCTGGAAAGACGTGTTGCTGAACTGGAAAATTCTACCACAATGAAAGTAGGGCGTATAGTAATGTACATTCCTATTAAGATCAAAAAATTTATCAGAAGAATGGGTAAAAAATAATTCAGATATTTTTACTGTCTGTAGAAAGGACAAGTGGCAGATCATGCAGAATAAATATGATTATTTAGTAGTTGGAGCCGGATTATATGGAGCTGTCTTTGCTCATGAAGCAAAAAAAGCCGGTAAATCAGTTTTAGTGATTGATAAGAGAGACAATATTGCAGGAAATGTATACACTGAAAAAATAGAAGGAATTCATGTTCATAAATATGGAGCGCATATTTTCCACACAAATAACAAAAAAGTATGGGAGTATGTCAATCAATTTGCTGAATTTAATCGTTTTACAAACAGTCCTGTAGCCAATTATCACGGCGAGTTATACTCTCTTCCGTTTAATATGTATACTTTTAATAAGATGTGGGGAGTGGTAACTCCGGAAGAGGCAGTTGCTAAAATTGAGGAACAGAAAAAAGAGGCAGGTATTACAAATCCTGAAAATCTTGAAGAACAGGCAATTTCTCTTGTAGGCAAGGATATTTTTGAAAAGCTTATTAAAGGATATACAGAAAAACAGTGGGGACGCAGTTGTCGGGAACTTCCGGCTTTTATTATCAAGCGTCTTCCGGTTCGCCTGACATATGATAATAATTATTTTAATGCGCTTTATCAGGGCATTCCGATTGGTGGATATACCAAAATGGTTGATAATATGTTAAAAGGAATAGAAGTTCGACTTGGGGAGGATTATCTTCAGCAGAAGGATGAATATGATTCAATAGCAGACAGAGTAATTTATACAGGTGCAATCGATGCATATTTTAATTTTGCTATTGGTCATTTGGAATACCGTTCTGTACGATTTGACACAGAAGTTTTAGATAAGCCAAATTATCAGGGGAATGCGGCAGTGAATTATACGGACGTAGAAACACCGTGGACCAGAATCATTGAACATAAATGGTTTGAATTTGGAAAAGACGAACAGGGAAACGATTTACCGAAAACAGTTATCAGCCGTGAATATAGTTCTGAATGGAAACCGGGTGATGAACCATATTATCCTGTAAATGATGAGAAAAACAGCTCTCTCTATTCTGAATATAAAAAAATGGCTGATAAAGAAGATAAAGTTGTATTTGGCGGACGACTTGGAGAGTACAGATATTATGATATGGATGCTGTAATTGCATCTGCTTTGGACATGTGCGAAAAGGAGCTTGGAGTATAATGCTCTTTGGCTGAGAGAGGTAAATAAAATGAAACGTGTAATCACTTATGGAACTTTCGATTTGCTTCATTATGGGCACATCAATCTGTTGCGCCGTGCGAGACAGATGGGAGATTATTTGATTGTGGCCTTATCGACTGATGAATTTAACTGGAGAGAAAAACAAAAAAAATGTTATTTTTCCTACGAAAAACGTAAACAGTTGTTAGAGGCAATACGATATGTGGATTTGGTGATTCCAGAGGAAAGTTGGGCACAGAAACGTAAAGATGTAAAAGAGTACCATGTAGATACTTTTGTTATGGGGGATGACTGGCTTGGAAAATTTGATTTTTTAAAGGAAGAAGGATGCGAAGTTGTTTATTTACCACGGACACCTGAAATTTCCAGCAGTCAGATTAAAGAGGAACTTCACTCTAAAAAGGATATATGAAAGTGAACGAATTGACCGGGATTATATCCCGGTCAATTCGTTTAAAGAACCAAATCGGTATCCCATTTCTTCCCATTTGCTAAGAAGTTCGTCAAGAATTTCTGCATTTGTTGAAGATGTATTATGAAGAAGAACGATGGCACCAGGATGTATGCGGGAAAGCAATTTGTCAAAGGCTTCTTCTTTTGAAGGTTGCTGATCCTGAATCCAGTCTACATAAGCAAGGCTCCAGAAAAAAGTTGAGTATCCGAGGTTTTTGGCCATAGTTAGATTTTCCGTACTGTAAATTCCGCGAGGAGGACGATAAAGTTTAGGCATATCTTGATCGGTTATGTTCTTGTACAGTTGTTCGACCGAGGAAAGCTCATTTTGAAAAGCTTGTACAGAAGAAATTTTGGACATATCCGGATGAGTCATTGTGTGATTTCCGACCGTATGTCCTTCTGAAATCATGCGTTGAATAAGTTTGGGATTATCGGCTATAAAATTTCCGACTACAAAGAATGTGGCAGGACAGTTGTGTTTTTTTAATGCATCTAAAATAGCTGGGGTATTTCCGTTTTCATATCCGGCATCGAAAGTAAGATACAGAATTTTTGAGTCTGTATTTTGAGCATAGTAAGCATTATATTTTTTTAATTGTTCGATTGATGCGTTACCGGTAGGACGCTTCCCTTCTTCGTCAAAACCAAGACCCCAGTTTGTGGATTCTGAGGAGATGGCAGAGGAACTGGAATTTATAGAGGATGATGCTATTGACGGTACATGCTTGGGGAGCTTTTCAATCCGTGTGACGATTTTTCCTGTTCCTGCACCCAGGATAAAAGAGCCTGTCAGAATTACAGCAATTTGATATTTGAGAATAAATCTGGTAAGAGCATTCTGCTTTTTAAAAAACATATTTATAAAACTCCAGTACAAATATTTGATATTAATATATGATAGAAAAAGGATAATAGAATATAAAAAATCAAAATATAACGAAAATATGAAAGAAAGATGAAAATTATATTGAATTTCATATAGAACCTGATATAATCATAACCAGAGTAACAGAAACAGACAGTATGAAATAAGGAGTAATATATGAATCGGAAGCTTTGTAAGTGGAAAGGTATATTTTTTTTGCTTATGTTATTTTTTTGGTTGTTTGGTGGAAATAAGCAGGTTTCTGCTGCATCGGCAAAGTGTAAAGTAGTATTTGCTAATGCCCGGGGGGTAGTGTCAACGCCAACGTATAAAAGTTGGGAGAGGACAGTAAAACCAGGACAGTGGATTAATCTTCCGGAGTATTCATGGTCCGGATACAGATGTTATTGGGAAGAGAAGTCGGGTAATACGGTAAAAAGATATAGTCCCGGGGCAAGATATAAGGTGACAAAGAATACAAAATTCTGTCTGCATAGATATGAACTGTATGATGTAAAATTTTACAGTGAAGATGGGAAAAAAGAACATAAAGATTTAAGAAAACAGGCGATTAAAGGTGAAAATATAACACTGCCGTCAGTGCCCCATTCGTCAACAACAATGGGACTGGGATGGTCGACTACAGCGAATGCTAAAACGTATCAAAAATCGGGAACAAAAATTAAAATAAATGGGGACATGAAGTTTTACTCAAAAACTCAGACAATCACTAGTGTAAACTTGTATAAATATGATGGCAAATTCTGGAAATCAGTACCTACCAATACAGGAAGTACGCCAGTATTTCCATCAGTAAATTTAGGAAGCATCAATATGTGCCTTGGGTGGTCTAAGACAATGGGAAAAAATTCCAGACCAGAGTATTATGCCGGAGACAGAATCCCTACAAAAACAGGTAATTATTATATGGTAAAATTTGGACCTGAGGATGACAAAGCACCTTCTTATATACGAACTCCGGAAGGATATGATATGGTTTACTTTGTTGGAGATTCCAGAACTATTGGACTTCAATGGGGACTGGGATCAAGAAAACCATCTAATGTGGATTTTGTAGCTGATAGCGGTGAAGGTCTGGAGTGGTTTGAAAGACGAGATGATACAGGAGGATATAAAAACCTTTATAGGAAAGTGCGTAAAATATTTGAAAATTCCGGAGGAAGAGCCAGACAGGCGGTAATAATTAATCTTGGAGTAAACGATCTTTGGAATTCGTCTTCATATATAGATTATATGAGACGTGTATCTCAACAGTTAAGAGGCGAGTTTAGATGCGATATGTACTATATGTCAGTAAATCCTGTAAACAGTGCCATGATCAAAGCATATGGAGGTACATATAGAACAGAAGCTCAAGTAGCTGCATTTAATAAAAGTATACGTATGTCATTGTGTAGTGGAAGCAATAACTATTTTACGTATATTGATGCTTGTACGGCACTTCAGAAGTATGGATGGATCAGTAACTTTCAGAATAAAGGAATATATGACGGTGTGCATTATTCTTATCAAACCTATCTCAGAATTTATGATTATTGTATAAGGAATTTGAGGAGATAAAAAGCAAAATGACAGAGTAGAAACTCTGAGACCATTTCAAGCTTTGTGTACACAGAAAATTGATATAAGATATGCCATTAGTTATTGAGGGGCTATCGGGAAATAGATAGTTCCAAACAGGGGCAGATTTGACTCATGCGAGTCAAATCTGCCCCTAAAACTTTTCCATAAAAAGAGAAAAAAGATGGCTAATGACAACCGTCTCCTCTCCGTTCCATGTTATAATGGAACTATGTTAAAATAAAATTATTAATCACATCTATTTATGGATTGACAACAGTAAAAAAATAAAGTAAACTAAAGTTAGTTGAAGCTAATTCGAAGAGGCCTATGTTTAGATAATGGGATAGGTTTATAAAACTGTAAAAACGTACATCGGATGTTTTTAATGAAAGCAAGGTGTACATATTTTTTACACGTGAATTAGCAAAAACTAACTTATGATAAAAACTTACGGAGGAGAGTAGATTCATTTTCAGAAAAGATGTTTAAGGAGAAGTGAAAGAAAATGTCAGAGGAAATGTTAGTATGCTATTGTTCGCCTACATTAGCTGGGCTGAAAACAGGAAGTCTTTTTTCATGCCCTTATAGTTCTCAAAAGATGATCATAAAAGAAATACGTGAATTTAATCAAAAATTGACACAAAAAGGAATCCGTATTATCCCGGTTCACATATCAGACAAACGGGCGTTAATTTATGTCTATCGTCCGGAAAAGTTAAAAGAAGATTTTTCTGATGAGACAACTCAGATCATATTGAAATGCGAGGGATATGATTGTACGAACCCATCACAGTGCATCTGCAGATTGATCCAAAAACTGCAGAGTGCCCCGGATTTTCCACATGAAATAGGTTTATTCTTAGGATATCCGGCAGAGGATGTAAAAGGATTTATTGAGAATAAGGCAGCCTGCAGCAAATGTTCCGGGTGTTGGAAGGTATACGGGGATGAACAGACCGCGAGGATCCTGTTTAAAAAATATAAAAAATGCACAGAAATTTATTGCAGGAAATGGAAAAGTGGCGTGGCTGTTGAACAGCTCACGATTACTATATAATCACAAACTTCAGAAAGGAAGATAAAAATCATGAGTAAAATTGCAGTAGTTTATTGGAGCGGCACAGGAAATACGGAAGCCATGGCAAAGGCAGTACTGGAGGGGGCGAAGGAGAAGGGGGCAGAGGCTGTATTATTAGCTCCGGATGAATTCGATGTTTCCATAATGGAGTCTTATGATGCAATCGCTTTTGGGTGCCCGGCAATGGGAGCTGAGGTATTGGAAGAAGACGAATTTGAACCGATGTTTGCTTCCTGTGAATCAAAACTTTCAGGAAAAAGAATTGCACTATTTGGTTCTTATGGCTGGGGAGACGGAGAGTGGATGAGAGACTGGGAGACAAGATGTAAAGAGGCGGGAGCTGTCTTAATTTGCGAAAGCGTGATCTGCAATGAAATGCCCGATGATGAGGGGATTCAATCCTGCAAAGCGTTGGGTGAAAATCTGGGTCAATAAATATTGGGGGAATGCTGCGAGAAAAGATTTTAATCAGTTTACAGCGGCATTCCCATAATACGATTTATAAGGTAACCGATGATTAAGAATGGCTGATTTTGTAGATATCTGTTATCGGAGTGTTTAATGAATATATTAAAATGGGAGGTTGGGTATGAGTGTTGTTATTATAGGGGGACATGATAGAATGGTCTGTCAGTATAAACAAATTTGTAAGAGATTAATTGTAAGGAAAAAATTTTACACAGATGTCTGCAACCTTAGATAAACAAATTGGGGATCCGGAACTGATCGTACTGTTCACAAATACGGTTTCCCATAAAATGGCCCGGTGTACAGTGGAGGAGACGGAACGCTGCAGTGAGATGCCATACAAGTAGTAAAATGCGTTACGGGAGATTCTTGGAAGTATCTGTATGTAGCGAAATTTGTTTTTTATTGGCAAAGAACAGATATTGTTTTGGTGAGTTTATAGAGGTATAGGTTATGTCTTTTTTTTCAAAATACTTGTAAGCCAAAAGAAATCGGCGGCAAAATTATGGTTCATATGATGAACACCGGTCATTCATCTATGGCTGAATGGGGATTTACACATATGGAAATTCAAAGCGATGACGTATGTTTGGATATTGGATGCGGCGGTGGGGCAAATGTCAGAAAGTTATTAGAAAAAAGTCCGTATGGCAGAGTGACTGGCATTGATTATTCAGAAATCAGTGTAGAAAAAACCAGGAAAATCAATAAAGCAGGGATAGAAAGTAAGCGTTGTGAAATCCTGCAGGGCGATGTCATGAAGCTCCCTTTCAGAGATGAGATTTTTGATGTAATTACAGCGTTTGAAACAATATATTTTTGGCCGGATATCTGTGAGGCTTTTAAGCAGGTGTATAAAATTCTGAAAGTTGGAGGAACTTTTATGATCTGTAATGAATCAAATGGTGAAAATCCAAGGGATGAAAAGTGGACGAATAGAATACAGGGTATGAAAATTTACAATTCTGAGCAAATAAAAAAGTTTTTAGAGGATGCTGGTTTTACAGACGTGAAAGTAGATAAAACGAAAAAAGGGTGGATTTGTGTGGTGGTGAAAAAGTTATGAAAAACAAAAGAAAACGGTGGTATTTATTGTGGTTTGTAGGATCGCTGATATGGATGACGAATTTTTTTGAAAGTTTCGGAAAAGACGGACTTGATTTTTGGGTGAGCATGCAACTTTTAACCGCAATACTCTTCTTTGCTGCAGGCATTGTTGGGTATATTTCATATGAAAAACACGATAGAGATCAATAATGCAATTCTAAATATGGAGAATGAAAAGATTATATGAAAAAACCGGGAAAGTCTAAAATTCCCGGTTTTAAAATGCTAATTAGCCTGCAGTAGGAAAAATTTATTCGATATGCTTTTTGATTGCTTCAAAGCTTTCAGAACTGATGACATGTTCTATCTTGCATGCATCCTGTGAGGCAATATCTGGATCAACCCCCAGATGTTCCAGCCAGGAAGAAAGAAGAACATGGCGTTCATAAATCTGTGTAGCTATTTCTTTTCCGGACTCAGTTAAATTGATATATCCTTCCGGAGATACTGTGATATGTCCGCTTGTGCGCAGCTTCTTCATAGCTACACTTACGCTGGGCTTTTTAAAATCTAATTCTGTAGCGATGTCCACAGAACGAACAACAGGACGTTTTTTGCTCAATATTAAAATAGTTTCCAGATAGTTTTCACCAGACGGATTTATATACATAGATTGTCACCTCTTATATCATTCAGAATCTTTTATAAAAATTGTATAGTTATTGTATCATAATTCGTGGTATTCAGCCAGATATATTTATAAAATAAAATAGCAATAAAATACTATAAATAATTATTGACAACTTACAGGAATTAGAATATACTAACAATATCAAATGAGAAAAATATTTAAGCATAATTGTAAAAATTGCCATAAGGAGCGAGTGGATATGAATTTAATAAAAGCCAAAGAAGGGGAAGAATATATCATTAAGGAAATTTTGACAGATGATGAAGA
>OFMK01000027.1_pt1 | contig 154292 bp, 160 predicted proteins | sample 1541781 | NCBI WGS metagenome assembly OFMK01 (sample SAMN04209250, study PRJEB22552) | human gut metagenome | biome: gut; material: feces | host: Homo sapiens | place: USA: Oklahoma
TCCCTTCTGCGCCGGGCCTCCTGGCGCTTTCTGGCCGCTGGGGCAATGGCCCGCAGCAGGATGTCCATATCATGGCGTTGCTTGATTTCTTGTACTGGGTTCATTCCAAGTTCTCCTTTCTAAATTTTCCCGGCATGAATGATTGTTAAGTAATCCTCATCTGTAAAGCGAAGCGCTTCCCCCATAAGGATCAATTCATTGAGGGTAAACTTCCCTGGGTCTTTTCGACGGGCCTGCAATGGAGGTCTCGTTTGCAATCCGATGAGCATCGCAATGTTTTCTTCTGTCAGTCCAGCTCTTGCTTTTCCAATGCGATACACAACGCCGAATTCATCCCGCCACCGGTCCACCCGGTTTTGCTTCTTCCTTCCCATTGTTTCGCTCCTTTCTGGCTGTCTCAATGTCAGAGACATTACAGCGGTAAATTCTCGCCAGATGTACCCACTTCTTCCGCAGAGGGAACGTATTTCCTTGTTCCCAATGACTAATTGCAGATTGCTCAAGATCAAGCATCTTTGCTGCGGCTTCCTGGGTTAAACCGGCATTGATTCTCAATTCTTTCAGATTGATAAAAATCACTCCATTCTATTAGTTATAATTTCATTGCCCTTTTCTATTGTTTGTGTTATGCTGGTCCAAAAAGTTTTTCCACTGTGCTCTTGACTGATCGGGCTATCAGGATGGCGGTATCTAAACTTGGCCGTTGAGTACCGTATTCTATCCGCTGATAGCTCACTTCAGAAATCCCCACCTTTTTCGCAACTTCCACTTGCGTAAGGTGGCATTTTTCGCGTGCTTCTACGAGTTTTATATTTTTCATCACCCACTCGCTTTCTGGGCTCAACACTACGTATCACGTTGTGTTATGCCCCTATCATACACTACGCATTACGTAGCGTCAAGTATTTTCTTGGGGGGAGTTTTTATGTCTGTTATTGGGACAAGGATTAAAGAATTACGACTCAACAAAAAGGTTACGCAAAAAGAAATTGCCGAAGGGATAGGTGTTAGCTCTGTGTCCATCCAGAGGTTTGAATACGGTTCCGTACGCCCGAGTTTGGACACCCTCCTCGCCCTTGCCGACTACTTTGATGTCAGCTTAGATTACCTGGTCGGCAGATCGAATAACCCAAAGAGATCAGATTGATTCCATCTCATGCGAAAACGTTTACAATAAAACACAGCCAAATAAAAGAAATATCAGAAAACAATGCAAAGCAGGCAACGATGTTGCGCCAATTTGTATTATCCTCTTGACCACTTCCTGGAGTTATGCTCAAAAGCAACCATCTTAAATTTGCTATAATCGTGATGACGAAATGACAAATTATGTAATTGTTTATTGGGAATTAACTCCTTTCCTTCCACCCCAGCGCATGAGGGACGGTCCCATAAAAGAAAGGAAACGAAGCATCAAGGGGGGGAGATGCTGAAATAGATTCCTGTGGGAACCGCCCCTCATACGCTGGATTTAGTTATTTCTATTATCATCCTACTTCCAGGAATAGTAATCGGAAGGTTTCCCTCCCCTTTGGGGTTACCAAGGTTTGTGTCCCAGTCCATTGGGTCTTTTCGCTGAAGCACTCTTTCAATTCAAACAAACCGTTGTTAACATGAACCTGATAGGGCATCAGCTTGCCTTTTTTGTCCCGGTACAGGTATTTACGAGACAGAAGGAAAGAAATAAACTCTTTCGGTTTGATCCTGAGTTCCTTGGCAGTTTCCCGAAGACCAGTTAAAAGATTCCGGTCTACCAAATCGTCAAAGTAGTCCGCCTTTGGCTGCATGATCTGGTTTTCCACCGTCAGGGTGGACAGTCGGACTTTCTGATTCTCAATGGTCTTGTTCGCCATAATGAGCGCCGCCGCCATGAGTTCCTCGGGGGTCATGTTCTCCTGGCCGTTGATGTACCCACCGTTCTTGCGGATGGAGGGGAGAACCTCATCAAAAATCCAGCGTTCAAATTGATCCGCACCTGGTAATTCTGACCTGGCAGCCAGGCGGTAGATATCACCCTCGGGGATAAAGTTCATTTCCTGTTCTCCTCCGTTTGTAAGGGTGCGGCGCTTCACCGCCCCCTTGCAATGAGCAGAAACCGCGTCCTTCGGGCGCTTATACCCAAGTGCCTTTGCTACATCAGACCCGCAGAACAGCACCTTGCCATCTTCTTCGATGGTGCGGATTTGTCCAAACTCGGGATTGTTGAAAATTATCAGTTCGCTCATTTACACACTCCTTCTCATCGTTATCATATTTATATTTATTAGTTGTTCGCGTTTACGCGAGTTAATCAGCAAAAAAAATATCTGTTCGCTCAGTTTCATTAAGATCTAAAATTTCTGAAAGCTTAGAAGCTTGATCTAACGTGAAGGTTGCACCGCCTCTACTTAATTTCCGGTAATACGTAGATTGGTTAATACCAAGTTCCTTGGCTATTTCTGCGCCAGTTTTCTCCTTTTCTACTATTTTTCCTTTCAGGCGATTAATATTTACAGACAAAATAGCTTCTCCTTTCTCGCGGCTTCGCGATTTTATACTTATATAATACTCGCGTATCCGGTAAATGTCAATATATTTTTTGCGCTTATGCGATATTTTTTTATTCCTTGTATTGCATTTTTGCTATGATTATGATTTAATACAAATGATGAGAGGTGATTAAAATGCGTGTTGGCGAACGCATCAAATCAAGGAGAAAAGAAATTGGATTATCTGCTGAACAGGTTGCAAAAGAACTTGGCGTTTCTCCAGCAACTGTGTATCGGTATGAATCTAATGATATTATGAACATGAGAATTGATAAGCTGGAACCGATTGCAAAGGCTTTGCGTACAACTCCTGCCTATCTCATGGGTTGGGAAGATGACAAAAAAGAAAATCCTCCGGCCGAAAGCCAGAGGATTCTTGAAAGTGTCAATTCATCTGAAAATATAGACTTGCTTCTTCACATAATAAAGAATGAAGCATCTCTCAGCAGGGAACAACTTTTGAAGCTGCAAGGTTTTGTGTCAGCACTGGAAGCGGAAAATAAATAAAAATATCCTACCTTCTCTGCATCAATACCCCGTGTAGGGATGTAGGATTTAGAGAAAGATAGGAAATTTTATGAAGCTAAATTTAGATTGTATGAAAGATATTCTTTTACGGATTGAATCGGGGCCGTATGGAGAAATAATAAAATTCCATAGTCTATGCGATGATCTCTCGGAATATGAACAGGATGTTATAGCCTATTCTTGTCTTATGCTGGAATCCGAAAAATGTATTACACTGGAAAGCAAAAGATATATTCGTTCAAATGGGATCGTAATAAACACGATAACTGGGATGACAATGAAGGGGCACAATTTAGTTGCCACGTTTTCAGATAAAGATAAATGGAGTAAAATAAAGAAATTCGCAGCAGAAAATGCAACAAAAGCCTTTAGTGTTATTTTGGAACATTCTTTAAGACTTGGTTTGGACGCCCTATAATATTAAGCCTCATGTCGTCTATTACGTCAAATTTTAGTGTGACAGTCGGAGGCGCATCCACATTCTCCTCGATTTTGTATGAGATGAGATGTTCAATAGGATGTCCGTCCACTAAAACTTCACGCTCATCTCCATAGGCACGCACTTCAAATCTTTTCGCCATACTTGACATTCCTTTCCGTCAATCAAAAAAACATAATTTTTTCGCTTCTTCTACTGTTTTCGCTTGGTTTTCTTTCGATAATTTCATTATGCTATTTATCAGTGCCTTTCGCAACTCGGAATCAGGAACACATTGTTTCGTATTTTCCATGCACATAACAAAACCCTCCATAAAGCAAGCGATAACAGTATCGTGTTATTTTAGTTTACAATACCCAATAGGATATTCACTGCTGGATTTGTCATATTTTACCATAATACAACAGAAAAACAACACAGGAAATGTCGAACGGCATAAAATTTTGTATCCTGCGTTTATTATAGCATATATTCCCCAAATGTGTCTATGAGGAATAAACGAGGAGTTTTTGTTCCTGTGTCTATATATTCACGATAAAGGAGGTCTTATTATGAAAAAGAGAGTTCTTGCGCTTGCCCTTTCCCTTGTGGTGGTTGTTTCTGTTTCGGCGTGTGAAAATAGTAACGAGAGTAAAGAAGAAAGCAGTACTAAATCAGAAACGACAGAAACGGTACAAAAGCAAACACAAACCAAGACACAATCAACCATAAAAACTTCCGATTTTCAAAGCGGGGTTTCAAAATTTTATATCGAAAATATTTATTTTGATATTCCCAGCAACTGGATACACGAAAGAAAAGAGATGGCCTGGTTTTATCCAACGAATAACAAAAACTTGGATGGCTTCTTACTTGTAGGGTTTGAGAAACTTAATGGTTCGATTACGGATGAAAAAAACTTTGAATCTTTTTTGAACTCACTTGGAAATTCAAGTGGTAATAGTAAATTCGAAATAATAAGTTCAGGATTTGAAAAGAACAAAAATGGAACTCCATTAGCAAAAGCAAATCTTTCTATGGTCACAACAAATGGGATAAGCTATAAAGAAAGCGTAGCTTGTTTTGATTGTGATGGAGGGTATGTTGCGTTTCTGTTTGCTACTATAAACTACTATAAATATGATTTTTCCTATGATTTTGATTGTATAGTTGATTCTGTATCGGTGAAAGATATTGAAAACAATACGCAACAGGAAAAGAACACGCAAACAAAAAATATAACGATGGGGCAACAGAATGCTTTGCGTTCTGCATTGCAATATCTAAACACAATGGCATTCTCAAAGAGTGGCCTTATAGATCAACTGGAATATGAGGGATATTCCACTGAAGAAGCAACTTACGCCGTCGAGAACTGCGGTGCAGACTGGAATGAACAGGCCGCAAAATCGGCACAGAATTACATTAATACTATGTCATTCTCCCGGTCTGGCTTGATAGATCAACTTATTTATGAAGGGTTCACACGGGAACAAGCAGAGCACGGAGTAAGTGCAGTAGGATACTAAAAAAATCCCCCTGGTGCGGTAACACCAGGGGGACCTTCTAAATAGGGTGATATGAGATGCTCCACATCACCCTCCAATCATATCAGAATGGAGGAAGAAAAGCAACATGAAAAAGAAAATGCCAACCGCGACAAAGCTTCCAAGCGGCTCCTGGCGCTGCCTGGTGACCGTAAATGGCAAAAGGGTATCTATTACCGCTGACACACCAAGTGAGGCTCAGGCGAAAGCTATCGCTCTGAGAGCGGGCCTTATAGATAAGAAGAAAGAAAAGAGAGGGGCAAAAACACTTTCAGAGGCAATCAATGAATATATAGATCAGAAATTTAACGTATTGTCTCCAGCTACCGTTCGAGGGTACAACACAATCAAGAGGAACAGGTTCAAGACGATTATAAACAGAAATATTTTTGAGCTAAGCAAAGACGACGTTCAAAGAGCAATAAATGATGAAGTTAAGATCGCTTCGGCTAAAACAATCAAAAACGCCTATGGGCTTGTTCGGACTGTCTTAGAGGCAAATGAAATTTATATCCGAGGAATTAAGCTCCCCCAAATCATAAAACCAAATAAAAAATATATTCAAGAGGAAGAAATATCAAAGTTATTAGAAGCGATCAAGGGTGACCAATGTGAAGCTGCCATTCTTCTCGCGTTGTGTACTGGTATGCGTAGATCCGAAATCATTGGACTGTGCTCAGACTGTATAAATGTAGAAGCTTGCACGGTAACTGTCCGGCGAAAGATGGTCCCCAATGATAAAAACAAAATGGTTTTAGTCGGTGGCGCCAAAAATGAAATGTCACAGAGAACTGTAATCTGTCCAAAGTTTGTTATGGATAAAATAGAACCATTGATTAAAGAAAATAAGACAACACCGATATTTAAGTTTCATCCTGATACGCTGCGAAAACATATTCATAAATCCTGTGAAATCGCCGGGATAACAGATACGGCAACCCATGGGCTTAGGCATACAAACGCCGCATTGATGAAATATCTCGGCGTAGACGATGCCCATGCAATGCAGCGCGGCGGGTGGTCGAGCGAAGCAACTTATAAAAAAACCTACTCTTATGTATTCGAATCTGCGGCCAAAACAGGGGATGAAAGCATAAACAACTACTTTGACAGTCTTACAAACAGAGAAAAAATCGCACACGAAACTGCACACGAAATTCTAAAACACATTGATAAATAAGGAAAAATTAAATTTTTTCGGGATGGTTCAAATCCCTCCTTCTCCGCCAAAAGAAAAGCCTTGATCTTCAATGGATCAAGGCTTTTTTTCTTTTTGTGGACTCAGAAAAGTCACCGTTGCTCCTTTTCTGAAAATTTTTCTCTTTTTCAAAATATTCTCTTGCCTTCTCCTTTACTCTGTTGTATAATATAAAAGATTTCTAAATGTATGATTGATTGCCACCGGTTGTAAGTCAACTTCCATTTTGACTTGCTGCCGGTGGTTTTTCTTTTCTGAATTTCGGATCAAAACTTTTTAGGAGGTTCTCAACATGAATCATGGTACAGTAAAGTGGTTTAACGAGGAAAAAGGATTTGGATTTATTTCCAACGAAGACGGAAGCGGAGATGTGTTTGTCCATTTTTCCGCCATACAGGGCACAGGGTTCCGCTCTCTCCAGCCAGGTCAGCAGGTAACGTATGACACAGAGGCAGATCCCAGAAACGTCAATCGGCTCCGTGCCGTCCGAGTCACATGCATTGCCTAACCACCAGATGCCTTTCACCGTCCTGGTATACCAGGACGGTGTTTCTTTGTTTTCTGCCGAGAAACGTCTGTATTGCTTTTTCCGATTTCTTCCGCTAAAATTGAACAGAACCCAAAGAAATCATGTCATTTCTATCGGAGGCGCACAATGTCACATCCAAAGGAATCTTTCATCTTGGGCCGTCTGCTTCAACGGCAGGACCCAACTTATCGAGATTTTCATAAGAAACTTCTTCCAACCGTGGACCCAGAGCGGCTCATCGGGGTTCGAACACCTCAGCTTCGCAGTCTGGCCAAAGAGTTGTCCGGTACACCAGAGGCCGAGGATTTCCTGGCCAGTCTGCCTCATATGTACTATGATGAGAATACCCTCCATGGTCTCTTGATTTCCAACGGAAAAGACATTTCTTGGGTCATCGCTCAACTGGACCGTTTCCTGCCCTTCGTCGATAATTGGGCCACCTGCGATCTCACGCGTCCAAAGATCTTTCAAAAACACTTGCCGGAGCTGCTTCCCAAAGTGAAGGAATGGCTTGCATCCGATCATGAATATACCGTCCGTTTTGGAATCGGTATGTTATTGTCCTTCTATCTTGACCGGGCATTTCAACCTGAATATTTAACCTGGGTTGCATCCCTGCACAGGCAGGAATACTATGTCAACATGATGATTGCCTGGTACTTTGCAACCGCTCTGACCAAACAGTATGAGGCAGCACTTCCCTATCTGCAGTCCCACTGCTTGGAGCAATGGACTCACAACAAGGCCATACAAAAAGCTCTGGAGAGCACTCGAATTCCCCCAGAACATAAAGAGATACTTAGAAGCCTAAAACGGAAACAAGGTAAGGAGGAATTGTGATGACGACTCGGGAAGAAGCCATCCAAGCCTGTCTCATCAATTCTTCCGTTTATCCAGACACCCCATTCCACGATGCAAACTGGACCATAATACGACACCAAGAGAACCAAAAAATGTTTGCTGCTGTTTACCAACGGAAGGGACAAACTTGGATGAATGTGAAGGTCGAGCCCCTAACAGGAGATTTTTTGCGGCAAACCTACCCCGCTGTGGTACCTGCTTACCACATGAATAAAACCCATTGGATCAGCCTTATTTTGGATGGATCTTTAGAGGATTCCATGATCCAGGACTTAATCTGGCGCAGCTACCTTTTGACTGCGCCCCGCAGAAAAAACACAACACCATGAACAGGAGGCGCCATCATGCTATCTTATACGTACCTCTCCCCTGGAAAATTCGGCCTTATCCAGAAGCCGAAACCTGTCCTGCGCCATGACAGAGACGCGATTGTCCGGGTAACCCTCTCTAGCATTTGCACCAGTGACCTGCATATTAAGCACGGCACAGTTCCACGAGCCGTCCCTGGCGTTACGGTCGGCCACGAAATGGTTGGCATTGTGGAATCTGTCGGCGCGGAAGTTTCCACAGTAAAACCTGGTGACCGGGTGTCGGTCAACGTGGAGACCTTCTGCGGCACATGTTTCTTCTGCCAACACGGATATGTCAACAACTGCACCGATCCCAACGGCGGCTGGGCACTGGGGTGTCGAATTGACGGCGGTCAGGCAGAATATGTCCGGGTTCCTTATGCGGATCAAGGTCTCACCATCATCCCGGATACGGTAACAGACCGTCAAGCTCTCTTTGTAGGTGACCTCTTGGCCACGGGATTTTGGGCCACCCGCATTTCGGAGATCGGTCCAGAAGACACTGTGCTCCTCTTGGGGGCGGGCCCCACTGGCATTTGCACTCTCTTATGCGCTCTCTTAAAAGAACCCAGGAAAATCATTGTCTGTGAGCCAGATCCTATGCGTCGAGCCTTTGTGCAGACACAATATCCTCAGGTCTTGACCACCACACCGGAAGAAGTGGTCTCTGTGGTGCGAAAAGAGGGCGCACACGGCGGCGCAGACGTTGTTCTGGAAATTGCCGGTAGCTCGGACTCGTTTCAACTGGCCTGGCAGTGCGCCCGCCCCAATGCCATCGTCACGATTGTGGCGATGTATGACCTCCCGCAGATTCTCCCCCTTCCAGAAATGTATGGGAAGAATTTGATTTTCAAAACAGGTGGGGTAGACGGTTGTCATTGTAAGGAACTCCTTTCTCTGATTCAGGCAGGGCAGCTGGATACCACTCCCCTGATTACTCATAAATTTCCCTTGACTGAGATCGAGGCGGCTTATGACCTCTTTGAGTACCGACGGGATGGCGTTATTAAGGTAGCAATTCAAGGTACCTAACCATCCTCAACCGAAAATTCGAAATGAAAAAACTATTTTATGTTATTTTTACACGGTCACGTCAGATTCTGTGACCGTGTAAATAATAGTTGAATCGAACCTCTTTGAGATATCAAAATAAGAGATCATCATTTCATTGACCAGTATATTAGAAATGCTACGCTATTTCCAATATACTGGTTTACTGTTTAACGATGTTGAAACCTGCTCTGTTGTCCATCGTCTGCCGGATAAAGCAATAAGAATGATTTTAGGTTGCAAGATTGATCCATTTAATTTATTAATTTTCTCAATATTTTTAAAATAATGTTTGACAATACATTATATATATTATAGTATATAATTGTAAGATATCAATAAAATTCAGTGTAATATAGAACGGTGGTTTATAAAATGAGATATTCTTGCAATGACATTTTTATGGTTAGGACTCCGAGTTTACCAGCAAGTGTGTTTTCTGATTTTGTACAGTTTGAAGGCAATGATGTGGAGAATTTTCTTCAGCAAACCCCCTTCCGTGATTTTATGGATAAAAGTATTCTGTTGTCTAGTCGTGAATTGTACAATGCTAAAAAGCGAAATTTGCAGAGTAGCACCAAAAAAAGCAAAGCAAGAAATTTAGCACGCATTAAATTCCTAATTCGAGCATGTACAAGACCAACGCCGTACGGCCTTTTTGCTGGGGCTGCGTTGGGAGAGTTTTGTGAGAATCCAAATATAGAACCTATGGTTATCGACGAAAGAAAAGCCATTCTCGAATGTCGAGCAGATTATTCTTGGCTCTCTCATTTTATTTATGAGATGGAGAATAATCCATCCGTATATCCACAACTTCAGTTACGATTTAACAACAATTGCTATGTTTCTGGAGACCGATTAAAGAACCCGCATCACTCAAATCATTGTTTTCTTATGCCAGAAGAAACCGTTACCGAAAGAACTCACATGCGAAATACGCCTTTGATCACCTATGTGAAACAACAGGCACAGACGTTCATTCGCTACGATTTATTAAAATCTCGCATTCAAAGTAAATATCCTAGTGTTCCAGAGGAAAAAATTATTTCAACGATCAATGCACTCATGGAAAATGAAGTTTTACTTAGCAATTTGAGGGCTCCAGCAAACTGCGAAAATGGATTGGAATATGTCTTGAAAATTCTGGCGCCCATAGAAGGAATTGATCGGCAGAAGGAAACGCTACAAAAAATTAATACACTAATTAACCAAATGAATGGTGAATTGGAGATTGATCAGGTGAATGCAAAAACCATTGAGTCTGTCTATACCTTGATGGATGGTTTGCTTAGCCAGAAAAATGAGAAAGACCTTCTGGCCGTGAATAAGGGTATGGTTCTTCAGCAAAACAAGTTGCCTTATCAAGTGAAAGAAATTGTAGAACAATTTGTTGAAGCATTGACATACCTACAAGTCGATGTGCCCTCAAGGTTAGAAAAGTTTAAGCGGCAGTTTCAGGAAGAATATGGATCCAATGTAGAAGTACCGTTTTGTACTATCATCGACCAAAATGACTTTAACGGGCTTTCCTACTTAGAAAAGTATCAACCATCTCAGGATGAAAAAGATCAAAAAATCAAACAAATTGTGGATGAAAAGATTTTGGATTGTCTGCAGGCGCAGCAGGAGGAGATTAATTTATCTATAGATAATTTTTCATCCCTGGAAATAAGTCGAGAAGATAGGTATCCAGAATCTTTTGACATTAACTTCTTTGTCTCCAAAGAAAAAGAACACTATCGTTTGTGGCTTGCGCCAATCGGTGGAAGTGGAGCTGCCGGGGATATGTTCAATCGATTTAACTGTGTATTGGATGCAGACCTTTTCCATCAATACAAAGAAAACAATCGCTCCCTTGTTTGTTCAGATAAAGCTCTGATTACAGTAGAGATCAGAGAAGGAAGTGTAAAGGGGCGGATGAGCAATGTCAATAATCACAGAAATGAAAGCCAGTATTATATTGCGCTTGCTACAAATGATGACAATTCCAACGCAGAAGAACTTCCTTTGGATGACCTACTGATAGGCATGCAATATAATCAACTTTATATAAAATCCAAACGGCTCGGAAAACGTTGCAAGGTTCGCCAAAACTGCATGGTCAATCCATCTTCCTTGTCGGAAGTATCCCAACTACTAATGCAAATTTCCTCAGATGAAGAGACCAGTGTCATAGCCAGAGCGTTTCAGCTATTTCAAAATGATTACGTTTTTCTCCCGAGGATTTCGTTGGAAGATGTTGTAGTTTTTCCAAAAAGATGGAACTTACCATTACATCTCTTTGCGCTTCATTCTCAGGAATCTTTTGAAGAATCTTTTCAAAAACTTCGTCGCAAGTACACGATTGATGATATTGTCTACTTATCAGAAGGAGACAGGAGATTAGCTTTAAACTTAGATAAAGCATATTCTATGGAAATTTTATATAAACATATTCAGAAAAACAACAGTCTACGTTTATCTGAAATAGAAAAAAATATTTTCAACGAAAGCATTTGTGTAGACATAAAGGGAAAATCCTATATTACAGAGATTAGTTGTTCCTTATTTCGTCCCAGCGTTTCCAAATATCCTACAAGAGCGACCGAACCGTGGAATGTGCTGCAGAATGAAAACAGATCCTTGATGCTTTTACAGGATGGATGGATCTATGCAAAGCTTTATCAGCTGGACGATCGGGAGAATGAAACCCTTAATTACATTGTCTCCTGCTTAGGTTCTATTGGCAACCCGAAATTTTTCTATCTCCGCTACTCTGATGAAATCGGGCGGCATTTAAGAGTGAGATTCAAATACGAAAACGAATGGACAGCACAAAAGCATTTGCTTGCAATACAGAAAATGTTGATAAATTTCCGAACATGGAAGCTTATCAACAAAGTTCAATTTGATATTTATTTTAGAGAAAACAACCGGTACGGAGGCAGTCAACTCATTGCATCGGCAGAGGAGGTGTTTTTTGCTGACAGCCGTTTTGTGATTGGTCTTTTGGATGAATTTAATATCGAGGAAACAGAAGGGTTGGAAAATGCCTATCTATTGGGCATCAGCACAATATTAACTGCTTTTTTTGATCATTGGGAGAAAATGCTACTGCAAGTGAATTTGACGCCGTTGCTTGCAGAAAATAAAAAACTCTTTCGGGAAAAAAAGCAATCTTATATTAAAAAGATAGAATGGTTACTCTCTTGTAATGATTCAAATTTAAGTGAGCAGACAGTTGCACTCCTTACAGAGAGAAATGATGCAATCAAAAATTATCGAAATAAGATATTATGCACAGAACAATTAACAGCGCATCAAGAAGAAATCATCTCTTCTGTCATTCACATGTTTTGCAATCGCTTAACAGGAGATAGAAGCTTAGAGCAAAAATATCTCAACATTATGCGAGAAGGATTATCTAATATTATTGAAAAAGGCAAGCGTAATCCCATTAACGAACATTAGCTAAATGGAATATTACAGTAGTTACATATCATAGACTCAGCTCTTGGACAATCATTATATGAAAGGAGATACATAATGGGAAACTATAATGATTTTGATCTTGACATTAAAAAAGTGCAAGGCGAAAATGATATTGGCCCCGCATCTATTACAACAACTATAATACTTAGTATAAAGACTTGTACTGAAGCGTTATCTTGCGATGGAGGCTGTTCTGGCAGCGATACCTGCGGTATCACCTGTGGGGGAGTAGGTGCGAGTTGCAGTGGACACTGCAGATAAAGAGATATTTTTCTCTTCCTTACGTAGAAAAGTCCACACTTCATAGGTAGACGAAAGCATAGATAAAATTTTTGTCCAAGAGTTGATTCTATGTTATGTGATTTTACTGTAAATTCCATGGTTCATCAGCATAATGTTTTAGCAGTTGTGAAAAAAGGGAGCGCTTGCTATGAAAAAGTCAGAGACACATTCCGCCCAAAAAGAATGTAGAGAACTTCTAATATTCCTCTTGGTAACCTATGGCATTCCATATCTCATGATAATTCCCATGGCGATTCTTACCGATATGGGAAAGAAAGTAGACTTTTTTGTATCCGCTCAGATGTTTTGCCCCGCAGCCGGTCTGCTGCTCGCCAAACTTCTCTGTGATAAAGACAAGCGTTGTATGCCAAAAAATTTCTTCATTGGTTATTTAGTGCTGACAGGGATCACTCTTTTGTGGTGTTTTACCACTTTCTTCTTGCCGTTTCAGCAAGTTTCGACTGGTGGAATGGTTCTATCTATCATTACTGCTTTGGTATTTATTAGCGTGTATTTATCTGAAAGCAATGACGCGCGCAGTGCTTACGGACTGAAAAGTAAAAATTGGAAACTTTCTGTTCGTCTATTGATTTTGTTTGTGGTCTTGCACTGTGTTTCCCTTCTGCTGGTGATCCTTTTGACGGCGACAGGAAATGTGATGGACGCGTTACGAACCTGCTTCTCACAGTTGTTTCAACCAGCTATATTATTTCTGTTTTTGTATAATTTCCATTACCACTTTGGGGAAGAATATGGCTGGCGTTCCTATTTTCAACCACTGTTGCAGAAAAAGTTTGGCATCGTCAAGGGGGTGCTCCTCTTTGGTGTATTATGGGAACTTTGGCACCTGCCAATGGTCATTTTTTTCTTTGCACCTTGGGTATCCATGACATCCCCTATCGAGCTGGTGCAAGCTATTTTGGGACGGTTGATTTCTACTACTATACTCGGAATTTTTATAGCATACGCTTACATGCGGACCAATAATGTATGGCTGCCTGTAATAATACATTTTTTACATAACTCTATTGTAATGCTTAGTTTGATGAATTTTGCAAGCATGGAGGCTCCAAATGGGGGAGTAGAATATTGGCATATCATTTTTGTCTACGTCTTAATTCTGATGGTTTTCTTCACACCGCTTTTATTCTCCAAAGTATTTCGAAGCAAAATATAAATTGAAAAGCCGTACAATGTTAGAAGGTTTTTAGCCAAAAATATGTTATTAAAGATTACATATCATAGATTTAGCTCTTGGACAAATAGAAAAGGAGGAAATAAAATGGGAAACTATAATGATTTTGATCTGAATATTAAAAACATTCAGACGCAAAAAGAGGATGAAAATTTGCGTTTTACAAGTATTTATACCTGCGGAGATTCCTGCTCTTGCGGAGATACCTGCTATAATACCTGTGGAGGGTTACAAACCAGTTGTAGTGGACACTGCAGATAACATATCTTTTATATTCAGAAACATATCTGCAAGTCTGTAAAATTGCGTTTATATTAAGATGCCTCGCAATTTCTAACGATGTCCTTTGAGCATGAGAGACACCATAGATAAAACTATTTGTCCAAGGGTTAAGTCTATGGTATGTTTTCAAGTGGCAAATATCTAAAAATATTGTATGGGTTAGACAGTACATCCGTCCAGCGATTGGAAAGAGCCAAACAGAGAAAGGTTGGAACCATAGCATGACTGGAAAACAAATTTTTTGGAATAAATCTATAGAAACAGATATCTCAGAAATTGTTCAGGAAATCTTGCATTATGTAGATTCCCAGAGAGACAATGGAACCTTAAACCCCAATTATTATGACAGCATACTGTTGCTCATTGCTGAGATCCTGCCTTATGTAAAAGAAAAAGAGAGGTGGACAGATTTAGGATACTTGATTTGTCGGAATATAAAGGAATCTATAGAAAATTACGGATACCAACACCGAACAGCCATGTTTGGCGGGTTAGGTTCTCAATGCTTTGCTGTGAATGCTTTTTGTCAGGAAAGCAACCTATTGCAGAAATTTGCAAAGAGCATGAATCAACTCTTGTTTTTGGCAATCGACAAAAAATTATTACAATTGAAAAAAGCTCCAGTTTGCGATTCCAACCATGACATGATTAGTGGCATATCGGGGGCTGTATATTATCTCTTAGACTGCGACTATACCAAAGAAGAGAAGCACATTTTGAAAGCATGTATTGAGTACTTAGTGGCCCTTACAAGAGACACAAAGTTTGAGGGCAAATCAATAATCAAGTTTCATGTTTTACAGCCCAATCAAAACCCTAATTTTAATCAGGAAAAATTTAAACGTGGAAATATCAACTTTGGGCTCGCGCATGGTATGCTGGGACCACTAATTGCGCTGGCAAAAGCCCATGCAAAAGGTTTCAACATAGAAGGGCTAAAAGATGGAATCGAGAAAGTCTATCATTTGTATGAAGTGTTTCAAGTAGTCAATGAGGAAAAAATACCTTGTTGGCCGGGACCTATGACCGTTGAAGAATACTGGAACGGCACGTGTAACCCAGAGAATTTGCACATTAGCTCCTCATGGTGCTATGGGAACGCAGGCGTAATGCGAGGGTTACAAAAAGTTGCCGGCTATATGGGGTGGAAAGAGAAGGAACAGGCACATGTCGAAACAATGATACGTTTTTTCTCCCAGAACATAAAGACATATGATTTATATAGTCCATCCTTGTGTCACGGTTTTTCCAGTTTGGTAGCAATTCAAATGTGTGCCTATTCTTCTTACAGAAATCCCAAGCTACTTACAAATTTGGAACGCCATATACAAAAAATGATTGCAGGGTATCGAAAAAATAATGAGAATGAGTTGAATCTTACAGACATTCGTAATAAATCAATTCTAATTGAGGGGCACTTGAACGATCTATCGATTTTGACTGGCTCAGTCGGAATCGCGATTACCCTGCTGTCACTGAAGAGAACAACAAAGACAGGGAAATTGCTTATGATTGATTGATGCGTTTACGCATGATATCGCGGTAGAAGGGAGCGGTAAAGAAATGAAAAATACAGGAGATCAATATCGTTTTTTCATTCTTTTTCCCAGAATTATAAAAAGTATGTTTGAGGTAGACAAGCGATATCTCTTCGTTTCTTCTGCCGTAACGATCATACAAAGCTTGGCCCCAGCAATTTCTCTTTTGATTATGCAGCAAATTATCAATTTAATTCAGCAAGGGATTCAGAGCATTACGTTTATTCTCCAGCTGGTTGTGCTCTATGTTTGCATCGATCTGGCCTCAACCATTATAAGTGGCCTCATGAATTATTACACTACAAAATTTTCTCTTAAGTTCAATTTACACATCAAAGATTGTATCATGCAAAAAGCGAGTCAATTGAGTTTGTGGCATTATGAAAATAGTAATACTTATGACAAAATCAAATTAGCCGAAGGTGCAAACGGTGGGACGCTGATGTCACAGTTTACATCTTTTACAACATTGATTGGTCAAGCTATCACATCTCTATCTTATATTGTAATTCTTCTTCATTTTAATTATATCATCATTCTTATCATTGTAATTATGCCAATTATAAAATTTCTTATTACAAATCTAATCAATAAAAAGCAATTCTGCATTATCAAGGCAAGAACCAATCAAGAACGGAAAGCATGGTATTATAGTTTTATTGTCACAAACGGAACACATTTCAAAGAGCTAAAGACTTATAATTTATTAAATTATTTTATCAAAAAATATGACGATTTATATAAAAAATTTAATCAACAAGATGCTGCCATTGCAAAAGAAACAATGGTCAAAATGACAAGTCTTAGTATCATTGAGCAAATTATTACAGGAGCGATCTTCGCGTATATTATTTACTGTGGTTTCGTCGGCGGGATTTTATTGGGAGATGTGGTGGCTTACACAAGAGCTGCAATCTCAAACCAGACAAATATTCAATCTATTTTACAAAATATATCTTCGATTAAAAAGTCAAACCTTTATATTGGTCAATATTATAGTTTTATTGATCTGGAAAATGCAAAAACTTTAGATGAAGGAAAAATCATCATAGATAAAATTCACAGTCTGAAATTAGAAAACCTTTCTTTCAAGTATGACACAGGAGGCTATGTGTTAAAAAATGTGAATTTTGAATTCAAGGAAGGAAATAGTTATGCAATTGTAGGAAAAAACGGAAGTGGAAAAACAACCTTGGCAAAATTACTTATGGGGTTATACGATAATTATGAGGGCAATATCTATGTCAATGGAATCGAATTGAGGTCCATTCATAAAGAGCATTACAGCAAAAGAATAGCGTCTTTGTTTCAAGATTTTATTAAGTACGACGCGACTTTCCGCGAAAATATCGCGTATGGAAACCTCGATTTAATGGATAAAGATGCAGAACTGCGAGACCTAAGCAATGAATTTAGAATCGGTCATATCATTGATCACAGCAAACAAAATTTGGATACCCAGTTAGGGTATTGGTTCGATGAAGGAAAACAGATTTCTTTTGGCGAGTGGCAAAAACTTGCAATTGCAAGAACATTTTCTAAAGATGCAGATGTTATTTTCTTGGATGAACCCAATTCTGCCCTTGATGCAATTTCTGATTATGAGATTTCTCAGCTCTACCAAAAGTTATTCCAGGATAAGATGGGTATTATCATTGCACATAAATTTAATAATCTGATTAACCAAGTCAACAACATTTTAGTGATAGAGAATGGGCGTTTGGCGGAAAGTGGTACTCACACAGAACTTCTTCATCAAGGGAAGATTTATTATGAAATGTACCAGCTACAAAATAAAAATAGCGCTGTTCTTTGAGCCAAACTAATTCCTAAGGTTAATGGTGGCCCAGCGGGAGAATCCGCTGGGCCACCATCTCTTTATTGGTCAAAAGCAGGGTTGGTGTAATACACGTTTTTCTGATCCAAGTGTTCCCGCACCATTTGCACCGCGCTGCCAAAACGCTGGAAATGCACAATTTCCCGTTCCCGCAGAAAGCGAATCACATCGGTGACATCGGGATCATCTTTGGCCAACCGCAGAATGTTGTCATAGGTTACTCTGGCTTTCTGTTCTGCTGCCATATCTTCGGTCAAATCGCAGATAGGATCTCCTTTTACACCGATGGAGGCCGCCGTCCAGGGGAACCCAGAAGCTGCCGTGGGATAGATCCCTGTGGTGTGGTCCACAAAATAGGAGGCAAAGGCCGGATCACTTTGAATCTGCTCATCCGTCAGATTTCGGGTCAGCTGGTGTACGATGGATGCCACCATTTCCAGATGCCCCAACTCCTCTGTGCCGATGTCCGTCAGCAAGCCTTGAATCTGTGGATAGGGCATGGCGTAGCGCTGGGAGAGATACCGCAGGGAGGCGCCCAGCTCCCCGTCAGGACCACCTGAGTGCAATAGGCTACGATTGCGTACAAGAAACTTTTCTCCGGATTACAGCCGAAGACGATAGACCAGCCGAACCACCCCCTCCTCCTTGTTCCAGATACAGGATTCCAATACATGGTGGGCAGCCCGGTATTTCTCCTCCGTGCCAGAGGTAGGGTCCTCCAATGTGGTTACGATTTTCTGTATCTCGTCATGTTGCTCCGAGGCCGCACATACCTCCCGGCTGGAAGAGAGCAATTCTTGACGGAGATGATTTGCCTGCGCTGTCAAACGTTCCTTTTCCCGCTTATACTCCTGGATTCCTTCCGCACCGCACAGAAACGCATCCCGTAACCGCTGTAACTTTTTTTCCAGAGCCGCTAACTCCATTCTTAGAGCCTCCTGCTGGCGCTGGGTGTCAGATACCACTGGTTGCACAGAAAACCGTGTTTTCCCCGCCGCATCCAAACGCATACGGGATAAGACCGCAGCCTCTAACGTCTCCGCCACAATATGCTGTGAAACACTACATTTCCCTTTCGTATATCGTCCACATTTGAGATAGTGAGGTTTAGAAAAAACAAGACCGCTCCCACAGGCTCCACAGCGGGCCAAACCGGCCAGCCAGTGTTTTCTCTCCCCCCAAGGTCGGGCATGCTTTGAAGAACGTGCCACCTGTGCATCCAAACGAATCCCGGCAGCCTGAAAGACCGACTCCTCAATCAGCGGCGTATGCTTTCCCTGTACCAGCATCGACCCGCCTTCTTGTTCTCCCTCCCCATGCCAACGCAGCTTTCCCACGTAAACCGGGTTGGAAAGAATGTACCGAATGCTTCGGCTGTCCAGGGGATTCCCGCGGTGGGTCAGCATCCCCATCTGCTGGGTCCATCGGGCAATGGATACCATAGCCTCCCCCGCTAAAAAGCGCCGGTAAATCTCCTGTACCACAAAAGCCTCCCGGGGAACTGGCTGGAGTATGTTGTCCTTCACCCCATAACCAAAAGGTGGGGCCGTCTGTAGTTCGCCCCGGCGGGCTTTCTCCCGCATCCCCTTTCGCACCTCATCCCCCAAATTAATCGAGTAATATTCCGCCATAGCCTCCAGCATGGCTTCTAAAATCAGGCTCATTTTGTCGTCTTCCAGGTGTTCTGTGATACTGACAACTTGCACTCCGCACTGCCGCCGCAGCATAGATTTATAGACGATACTGTCCTCCCGGTTCCGGGCAAAACGGTCGAACTTATGAACCAAGATCACAGAAAACGGAGGCGGACGTTTCTTCGCCGCTGCAATCATGGCCATAAAGGCGGGACGCGTTTCCGCCCTGCGGCCAGAGATGCCAGCGTCAATGTACACATGCTCTGGAGAAATCGTCAGCTGGTGCTGCCTGGCATAGTGTTCCAGCGCCCGGCGCTGCGCCTCTGGAGAATACTCCGTCTGATCCTCCGTGGACACGCGGATATAACATGCGGCTTCCTGCCATGTTTCCATACTGCTCCCCCTCTCTACTTCAAAACCTATGTGAAAACACAGGAAAGAATCCCCCTCTCCATGCATAATGTACTTGCAGAGAGGTGATCCAGCATAGACAAAGACATCCGGTGCGAAAGCTACCTATGGGTTCAGGGCATTCAAACCTCCACAGAGGACCTAACACCAACCCAGCGAGAAGCTTTGGCAATCTGGCTCAAAAAAGAATATCTCAATGAACTGTGTCGCGGGAAATACGCTTTTACTCCCAAGGAACAAGAGGAAAACATGAAATAACCGGTGAGGAAAGAATTCCCTCATCGGTTATTTCATGTTTTAGACCAGAGTATCATGATAAAACTGTCTTTCCCTCTTACGGGAAGAAGACACTTTATTGAATGTCTGCGGCGTTCTTCTTTTCCAGGTAGGTCAGGATTTCCGATGCATTGGTATCTGGTTTTACTTTGGGCATAGCCGCTTCAATAACGCCGTTCTCATCCATGATATAGGTGGCACGCACGGTTCCCATGCTGACCTTTCCGTAGAGCTTCTTCTCTTTCCAGACATCATACGCCTCAATCACCCGATGCTCTGGATCAGACAGGATCAGGAAGGGAAGCGCATGCTTCGCCGCGAATTTTTCATGGGAGGTGACAGTATCTTTACTGACACCAATTACAACCACGCCCTTCGCCTGGAACTGCCCATAGGCAACCCCAAACGCACAGGCCTGCCTGGTACAGCCTGGGGTGTTATCCCGAGGATAGAAGTACAGGACCACCTTCTGTCCCAAAAAATCAGACAATCGAACCGGATTGCCGTGCTGGTCCGGCAGTATAAAATCAGGCGCTTTCGTTCCAACTTCCAACATTGGCTTTATCCTCCTTACAAAATACATAGGTTATCTCATCGGATCGGTCGGGACGAAATTGGTAGCCTAAGCGGTCAAATGCCTTCATTTGCTCCGGCGTTTTCCCTTGGACCTGGGCCAGATAGCGAACCATCTCTCCGCGCGCCATTTTGCAGAGGGTTCCCTTCTCCACCACGGTTCCATCCTTCTCCTCCCCGAAAATGCAAGTAATCATCGTGACTTCCGGGGGCAAGTGTGCCGCGATACAACGACTGTACTCCTTTGATGCCAGGTTGACAACCACCCGCGTCTCCCGAGAAAGGGCCTTGGCCAAGGTATCCCCCCAATAGGCGTAAAGATCCTTGGCACCGGACACGGCGAGTTTGGCCTGCATTTCCAAGCGGTAAGGCGTCACCCCATCAAAGGGGCGCAAAAGGCCGTAAAACCCTGACAGAATCCGCAGATGCTCTTCCACATAGGCCAGTTCTTCCTGGTTAAACACACCAGGTGCCATGTACTGATATTGAATTCCCTCGTAAGCAAGGATCGCCGGTGTCAACATACGATTCAGGTCCATACAGGCCAGCCGCTGCTGGTTCAGCAAAGCAATTTTGTCACTGCACTTCCAAAGGGATTTCAGTTCCTGTCCCGACAGCCTCTGCAGACGCGCCAAAATTTCCTGGGTTTGGGGCAAAAACGCCGGAAGCCTGTGACAAGGAAAGCTGTCGGTGTCCACCTTCATTTTCTTGGCCGGTGAAATAATCAGCCGCATCTGCTTTTCTCCTTTCATAGGGCATATATCTCTGATTCATGCCCTGTGGTCTTCTGGACACCAATAGCGCACCTTTCCCTGGCTCCGGCGTCCATACTCGACGGCCTCTGCGGGACATCCACAGATACAAGCCATACAATGGGTACATCGATTCCCCCAATGGGGATGCCGCTCTGCCAAGTGAATATTATTCAGGGGGCAGAGCTCTACACAGCGGCCACAGCCAGTGCAGGCCTCTGTGCTGTAAAAAGGCTTCGCCCGAATCACAAACTGGTAGAATACTCGATTGACCAGCCCGCTCTTCAGGCGGTCCAGACAGGTTACCCGCTTCTCCGGAAAGGGCTTTCCCTCTGCAATCCAAACCGCTCCCTGGTTCAGGGTCGGCAGTGCTTTCCTCAAAATGGCCTGGGCTTCCGCTTTTTCCGGCGCGGAGAAGAGAGCAATATAGTTCTCCGGCATAACCACCTCCAGCACCCCCTGATAGGTAAGTCCCTTTCTCCTGCAAAGGGACTGGATGCTTTGGGCCGCGTTTCCAATATCTCCCCCGCAGGTCATGACAAAGTATGCCATCTGACTGCCGGAAAACTCCGCCGTTTGGAGGAACTCCATCAGCACATGGGGCAGCTGCCATCCGTAGGTAGGGGCCACAACCACCCAGGGACGGTCAGCGCGAAATTCACCCTTTCGCCCCTCCTTGATCCAGAGTCCTACATCCTCCGCCTGGTCTCCCAATGCCTGGGCCAAAAACTCTGCCGCGTACCGGCTGTTTCCTGTTCCTGAAAAATAAAGAATCATTTCTGCGCTCCCCTCTCCCCTGCCTGCAAACGGGCCAAAATCACATCATCAGCCGGACAAAAGGGGTATTGAGAAATCTCTTCTCGGGTGATCCAGCGAATGTCCTGGTGCTCCAACTTTTGGGGCTCTCCCTGCACGATCACCGCATGGAACAAGGTCAGATGCACAGTAAGGTCGGGATACGAATGGGTGACTTCCATAAACAGCTCCCCCACTGACACAACAACGCCCAGCTCCTCCTGACATTCCCGCACCAAGGCAGCCTCTTTGGTTTCCCCCGGCTCCACCTTGCCCCCCACAAATTCCCACAGCAGGCCTCGAGCCTTGTCAGGTGGGCGCTGACAGGCCAAGAAGCGGTCTCCTTCCCAAATCAAGGCCGCAACCACTTCTGTCATGCTATACTTCCTCCCCTTTTCTCCGCAAAAACGACTCCGCCAGTGGGATCAGTTTCTCCTCCAGCACCGTCAAATAGATTTGCATCTCATGTTCGGCGAGAAATGCCTGCATCGAAGACACGGCAATCTCCAACGCCTGCTTCAGGGGATAGCCATAAATACCGGCGGAAATCAGAGGAAAGGCAATGGAATGAAAGCCCGCCTCTGCCGCCAAAGTAAGGGAGGTACGATAGCAGCTGCCCAGAAGCACGGCCTCTCCTGACTCTCCCCCGCGCCAAATGGGGCCCACCGTGTGGATCACCGCCTGCGCTGGCAGTGCAAACCCTTCTGTCATCACTGCCTGTCCTGTGGGACAGCCTCCCAACTTCCGGCAGGCACGCGCCATCTCCGCATACCCTGCTGCGGCAAAAATCGCACCGCAGACCCCTCCTCCAGGGGCCAGGGCGGAATTGGCCGCATTGACAATGACATCCACATGCATCGTGGTAATGTCCTGTTTTACAATCGTAAGTGGCACACAAATTGCCCCCTTTCTCTGGTGTTTCTACGGCCCAGTATACCGGCCTGCCTATACAAAGTCAATGAAAAGGCCGCCGACGGAGCATTCTTCCGTCGGCGGCTACTCAATTATGCTGTTTTTGGGCGCTTTCCCAGGCAAAAACTGCCGCACCCAAGGCCCCCATCACCTGAGGATTGTCCAAAATGCAAACGGGATGCCCCAAACTTTTGCTTAAGGCCTCCACCAAAGCGCCATTCAGTGCGCCGCCGCCCGTCATAACCACCTGCGGCTCCACCCCGACACGCCCAGCCATCCCGGTGATCCGTGTGGCAATGGATGCGATGGCACCCGCCGCCACATTGGCCTGGGACACACCGGCGGAGAGGTGGGAGATGACCTCTGATTCAGCGAATACCGTGCAGAGATTGCTGATGGGAACCGCTTCCTCTCCCTGTTGGGCCAGCTGGGAGAGGGAGGCAATGGGGCAGTCCAGCACCCGGGCCATTACTTCCAAAAAACGGCCCGTCCCGGCGGCGCATTTGTCGTTCATGACGAAGTTCTCCACGCTTCCATCCTGCCCCAGACGAATGACCTTGGTGTCTTGCCCGCCCACATCCACAATGGTTCGGGCAGAGGAGGAGAGGTGAAAAACTCCTTTGGCGTGGCAGCTGATCTCCGTAATTTGCCGATCCGCCCCCTGGTAAGTCATACGCCCATAGCCTGTTACCACCGTATAACGAACCTCTTCTGGCCCAATCCCCGCCTGGCGATAGACTGCCTCCAGCACCTGCCCCACACCCTTGGTGCCCGTGCCCAAATTCACCACCTGGGCCGCCAAGGATTCCTGATTTTCTCCAAGCAGAACTGCCTTTGACGAAGAGGAACCAATATCCAATCCCAAATACACCGCAATCTCTCCTTTTATCTTCTTTAAGACAGATTAATTTCCAAAAATCCCTGTATTCTGGTGCGAAGCTGCTCTGTGGATTCGACGAGTTGGTCGTGCTCTATGCTCAGCAGAGGGATTCCCTGGGCTGCCAAGTCTTTCTTGACCAAGGGATGGTCAAAAGCTTCCGGGTCGCAGAACTTCATCAGGCAGAATAACACGCCATCTGCTCCTCGCTCCCTGGCCAGCTGCGCGAGCAGCTCTCCGCGGGGCTTTCTCGGCTCATAGAGAGGAGAGGCTCCCTTCAGGTCCAGGAAACGATAGGCCAGTTTGGACTCTACGGTTCCGCCAGCGCGGGTTGGCGTACGGAACTGCATGGATTCATGGCAGAGAAGGTCATCCACTACCGCCACCCCCAGCTCCTCCAGAAGCTCCAGAACCGGTTCTGCGTCCAGCATGATACCAGTGACCAAAAATTTCTTGCCAGTAAAATCCTCCTTAGGCCGAGCTTTCAGCGCGTCCAACAGTTCCCGCATCAGGGCGGTATAGTATTTTTTATCCATGAACCAAGCTGCCTTCAGAATCAGGTGCCGAACTTTAGGAGAGATGGTTGTTAAGTAATCTGGGACAGTGTTAATGAATTCCATCATAACGGCCCGGTATTCCTCATAGACCGCAAATGCCTCTTCCAGAGGCATGGGGCAGCAGTCCGCTGTCTGCACCTGCTCCAGCGCCTGGGACAGATAGTCAAACTCATCCAGCAACTGCCCATGGGCTGCCTGAATGGTCCGGTTATTGGGAATGGTGACGCCGATGACGGGGACCTTGGGCACCGCCACCTTAAAGTTTTCACAAACGCATTTCAGCGTATCACACTGGGACGGAATGAGCGCAGCCTTCAACATATCATATTTTCCAGAGAGCCCCAGTTCCAGGTTGGCCCGCATGATAGAGCAGGCAAAGCTCTGAATGTACTGATTGGACTTCTGGAAAGAGGAAATGCCCCCCCATAGCCCCACCGGCAGGAATCCGGCAGCATAGACCAGCTCCTCTGGAACGAAGAGAGGGAAACAGCCCACGGCAGGCTTGCCCGTCTCTTTCACACTGGACCGAATGGTTTCTTCCGGACAGCGACCTGCCTGACAGAGTGTCTGAATCATCATCTCCAAAGTTTTCATTGTGCCGCACGTCCTTTCTTCGCCCGGTTGGTCTCCATCATCTCTGCCAGTGCCTGCACCCGGGTTTCATACTGGGCCTCCGAGAACAGCCGCGGGTCCGTTTGGTCTCCATCAAAAATCACAGAGGGAACCCCGCACGCCTCCAAAACCCGGCGCTGCACCTCATACTGCCGGAAATCCATCAGTTTACAGCTGCGGTTGGAGTGAAAAATGATCCCATCCAGGTCAAACTTCCGCGCCAGGCCCACCATATTATCCACGTCGTAGTTCAAATTCCGGTTGGGATAGACATTGCCGGAATAGGCCCGTGCCATTCCTTCAATATCCCCGGTTTCATAGCTCACCGTCCAGGACTTGGGATAAGTTGAGGTCACCATATTGATGCCCAATTTTTTTAAGGTTTTGTAAGTGTAACGCAGGTAGGGCCAGCAAGCAATCCCATCCCACAGAACCCGGTATTTTTCCTCCTGATCCTTCCAAGGTCCCTGGTGAAGGCGAATTTTTTCCTGCAGTTCATCGTGCCAGAGATGGAACAGATCCCTCGCCTGGGTGGTCCCCCGGGCGAAAACAATGATGGCCATGTAGTTAAAGATGTCAAACCCATCCAGTGGTGAGGGGTGGGCAGCTGCCAGCTCCGTGGCTTTTTTCCACCAGTAACACGTCTCATTGGAGATCTCCATGACTTCACGCAGCCGCTCATAGTCGAACTTCCGGCCGGTAATCTCCTCCAGCTGGTCAATGATGTGATACAACTGTCCCTTCATATATTTGGCGTTGTGATCCTGCACCTGGTCGGTGTGGTTAAACGGCGTGTCAAACATAATCAGCGGAATATTGAGCTCTTTGGACAAGTTTTCATACCACTTGATCACCGTGTGGCAGATATTGCTGGTGCACAGGAGGAAATCCGGCATGGGCATATTCTCCGCCTCACTGTGCTGCAACTCCGCATACGCCAGGTTGACCCGGGCATAGGAACATAAATCCGAAGAATACCCCTTGCGTTCCGTATAGGCAATAAAGGGCTCTGTATCCCGGCGCGCGCCAATGGCCGCAGCATGGTTTTCCGGATACATGGTCACAATATCCATGGTAGTCAGCAATTCCTGGGGCGCAATGGAGGTGCTCCAGCACACCAGACACCCGTCCTCTTTGGCCTGCCGGGCATCCCGGTAATGGTCCCGCAGCATCTCATCCACCCATTCCTTGGATGTGCGCGGCATCGCTTGCTTCTGCATGGTCAGTCCTCCTGTTCGGTTGGTTTTCTTCCGGCTTTCCCGCCGGGAATCTCTAAAGTCAGTATATCCTTGCTCCGTAGGATTTGTAAAACTACGTTTTTTGAAACTTGATTTCAAAACCCTTCATACCCCCAATCAGGACAGGATACAAGATTTATGATATACTACAACACGTGAGGGATACGATTGAAAAAAACAGGGAGGCACCCACCATGAGCATTAAAAAGTACGAAGTCTTATTGCAGACAGCAGACCTGGGCAGCTTTACCAAGGCTTCCGAGGTCCTCGGTTACACACAGTCCGCCATCAGTCACATTGTTACCGGATTGGAGGACGAGCTGGGTCTGAAACTTTTGACCCGCGACCGGTTCGGCGTGCGGCTTACACCGGAGGGAGAGGCCCTTCTTCCCGCCATCCGCGCTGTCTGCCAGCAAAATCAAGAGGTCACCCGTCAGGCCGCCCAGTTCCATGGCTTAGAGATTGGACAGGTGCGCATCGGCACCTTCCTCAGTGTTTCCGTGCATATTCTTCCTGACCTGCTTCACACCTTTTCCCAGCGGCATCCCAACATTACGTTTGAGCTTCTTCAGGGCAGTTACGAGGATATTGAGCGATGGCTTAGCGAGGGCCGCATCGACCTTGGTTTTCTCCGTTTGCCAACCAACAGTCACTTTGAATGTACCCTTTTGCTGGAGGAACGTATCCTGGCGATTTTCCCCGAGGACCAGGCCCCGGAAGAAGACACCTTCCCTGTGGAAGCACTGAAGCAGGCGCCATACATCCTCCGTCCGGACTCCCTGGACAATGAGACCCGAGAAATCTTTCGCAAAACCCTTTGCAATCCCAGAATCACCTATTCCGCGAAGGATGACTACGCCGTTATGGCCATGGTAGAGCGCGGTCTGGGGATCAGCATTCTGCCGGAACTCCTTCTCAAACGCACACCCTATCGTCTGGCCAAACGGGAACTGTCTCCACCTGCCACCCGGCAGATTGGTGTGGCTTGCAAAAACCCGCAGGCCCTTCCACCTGCGGCCCGGCAGTTTCTTCATCACATCAAGCAGGCTGCGCCTCTCTGAGCCCATGCCCTCAATTTTCTTGATACCTGGTTTCAAGATTCCGCGTTTTACATTCTCCTTTCAGGCCGTTATACTGCAAATGAGGATGCGGCGGGGCCTCCGCCGGACAACAGGAAGGAGAATGGTTATGGCAAAATTCGTCACAGCCCAAGAGGCAGTGCAGTATATTCACTCCGGAGACCGGGTTGCCCTGGCCCACAGTGTGGGGGAACCCCAGGCCCTGGTCAACGCCATGCTGGACAACTATCGGGCCTATCAGCAGGTGGAAATCTGTCACATGCTGGCCTTGGGCCCCTGCAAATACACCCGACCGGAGATGGCGGGACACTTCTGGCATAACTCGCTCTTTGCCGGGCCGGGCAGCCGGGATGCTGTCAACGAGGGAAGAGCTGACTACACACCCAATCTCTTCGGGGAATCTCCCCGCCTTTTTTACGAAGGGTTTCTTCCCATTGACGTAGCCTTAATTACCCTCTCCCCTCCCGATGAACGGAGGTACTGTTCCTATGGCGTGACGGTGGACTATACGAAGTGCATCACCGAATGTGCCAAACTGGTCATCGCACAGATCAATCGTTACATGCCCCGGACATACGGTGATACTCTGGTCCATATCGATGACATTGACCTGGCCGTAGAATGTGATGAGCCCCTCTTCCACCGTCCCGTTCTCCCTGTGGGAGAGATTGAAGAGCGCATTGGACAGCACTGTGCCAGCCTGATTGAGGACGGTGCTGCCATTCAGCTGGGCATTGGTACCATTCCCGACGCCATTCTTCATTTCCTGGGGGAGAAAAACGACCTGGGAGTTCATTCGGAAATGCTCTGTGACGGGGCACTGGGCCTGCTCAAGGCAGGCAACATCAACAATAGCCGGAAGCAGATCAACAAAGGGGTGTCCGTGGTCACCTACCTCTATGGCCGCGATGAATTATACGAGTATGCGCACCTAAACCCAAAACTTCAAATTTTCCCTGTCAACTATGTCAACGATCCCCGTATCATCGGCCAAAATGACAATGTGGTCTCTGTCAATTCCGCCCTCAGCGTAGACCTGATCGGGCAGGTTGCAGCAGATGCCATCTCTGCCGATAAAATTTTCAGCGGTGCGGGCGGGTTTGTGGATTTCGTCCGGGGTGCCTCCTTCTCCAAGGGAGGGAAATCCATTATCGCCATGCCCTCTACCGCAATGGGCGGGAAAGCCTCCCGAATTGTCGATCAATTTGAGGCGGGACGCCCAGTGACCCTCTCCCGCTTTGAGACCCACTATGTGGTCACGGAATACGGCATCGCACAGCTTCGCGGAAAAACCCTTCGTCAGAGGGCCCAAGCACTCATTGCCATTGCCCACCCTTCCTTCCGGGATCAGCTCAAGGAAGCCTACGAGCGGAGATTCAAAGAGCCCTATCCCTCCTAACAGAAAAAGCTCCCTTCCCATGTAATTTTGGGAAGGGAGCTTTCTTATCCGCTCCACCGTTCCAGCTCCGCCTCTAAATTCTGATAAAAGCGGGCCATATGCAGACCGTCTACCAATGCGTGGTGGCAGAGAAGGGAAACCGGGAGAAAGGCCCGTGTTCCCTCCCGGCGGTAACGCCCCCAAGTAATCCGGGGATTGGAGTCGGCGGGAGAAGGCGTGGGCTGCACAATGCCATCATAGGTGATCCAAGGCAGGGAGGAGACAAACAAAAGAGGCAGAGACTCCTCCTCTGTTCCATCCTCCAAGCTCTGCCGGCGCTTCGCTGCCTCCTGGGCCTGTACCGCCTCCGGCAAATATTCTTGAAATGGTTTTTCACTACGCAACATGCAGTAGCAGTAGGTCCCATCCGGCAAGGCCACCGTGTGGGAGGTTGGGCAGTTTTGATATTCTATAATCTCACCCTTCCAAATTCGCTGCCGAAGCTCTGGAACTTGATTGGCCGCCCGGGAGACGCAGTAGAGGAAAGAGAGGAAGAAAGGGCTGCCCTTTTCCTGTACGCTCTCTAAAAAGTGGGTAATTTCAACGGAAACGGTCACACCGGCATACGGCTGTGCCATTGTGCTGAAATAGGCAAAGTGCGCCCGCCGCGGGTAGGTCTCCATGGGGATAATACGATACTCCATTCTTTTCTTCTCCTTTCAGAATCTTTAACGGTAGGCAGTCAGTAAACGAAGATTCTGCTGATCCAACGAGGAGAACTCCAGCTGATCCGTCTCTCTGGTCCAACCGTGGTACCAAGGCTGTCCCTGGAACATCATCTGGAGGGTGTTTGTCTCAAAAATATAACCGTTCTTGGCATAAATGGTATTGATGAGCAGTTGAACATCATAGCGGGACAGATTCCGAATGTAATCCTCTGTCAAAGCCTGATCCACTGCGTGCCGGGTCCAAATCCATCCCAGGGAGGAGGTTTCTTGCGCGCCGCTGTCCCGGTAACGAACCAAGAGATTCAAATTACTGCGGTCCAGGGATGACATCCGCAGGCGGGATGCGTCGTTGGACACCGCCACATACCAGGGCATCTGACTGAAGTAGCTCTGAATACTTCCCGTCTGGAAGACATAGCCGTTTTTGGCATAGATCTGGTTGATAATAAATTGAATCTGCTCTCCATCCATGGCCGCCACTTCGCGCTCTGACAGGTAATAGGTGGGGTACACCGCAGCGGCATTGGTCTCCTCCACGTAGGAGACCTCCGCCTCTTCTGAAGCATCGCCAGAGTTATCAGCGGCATCAGAGGTGCCATCCTCCCCCACAATGACTTCCACATGGCAGGAGACCGTGCTGTATGCTTTGGACGCAACCGTCACCGTGCAGGTTCCCTGGGACAGAGCGGAGACCATTCCTGCCTCATCCACCGTGGCCACAGCTTTATTGCTGCTGGCCCAGACCAGTTCCTGCTCCGAGGCATCGGAGGGGCTCAGTACCACTTGAATCCCCTCATGGCTTCCCACCGTCAAATGCATGGTCTCCGGCTAAGCCGCAATGGAAGTCAACGCTTCTGTTTGATCCGGCGCAGAGGTCCCGCAGCCTGCCAGCAGAAGTGCCAACGCGCCAGCCAGGAAGATATACTTTCTCATCTTTCTTTCCTCCCACGAAAAAATCTCTCTTTTTCGTTTCATACTGTTAGATTAATTATACGATATAGAGACAGTCAACGCAAGAAAAAGGCAAGCATTCCCCATTCATTCCTCCAGAAGAAACGACTGCCCATTGTAAAAAATCTCCATCACGCGATCCCGATACGGATCGCTGCATGGAAGCGCCTTCAACTTCTGTGTCAAGGAAAAAGACTCCCAACTGTGCATGGGAAAGGCCAACTGCACCTGCATGGTGCGCATCCACCAGTCAAATCCCCACCAAAAGTACGACTCCTGACGGGGATCCAAAACCAGGAAAGCCACATCTATTTTCCGCCCCATCAGCTTTGCGCCTTCCTTTTTGAACTCCCGTTCCATCTCATCATTCCAGTGTTTCGGTTCCTCTTCCCAATGCCACCATTGCAAATCCCCTGCGTGGAATAAGGTTTTTCCCTCCGTCTCAACGAGAAACGCAACGCCGGCATCTGTGGAACGAAAGGTCGTAATCCGCAGTTCTTCCAACAGGAATGTCCGCCCTGCAGACACCCGAAGTACATGCGTCTCCTCAATACCCAAGGCTGCTTTCCGTTTGACGGACAGGCGAATGCAATTGGCCAGGACATACCAGACATTGTCCATTCCCAGAAGGGAAAAAATCTCCGGGGAATAATGGTCCCCATGATGATGACTGGAAAAAACATAGAGTGGTTTATGGCGGTCAAATGCAGGGATTGCTCCCCCATACCAGTCAAACAGAAGGCTGCAGTGGGACAGCTCCACCAAAAACGCACTGTGGTAGAGAAAGGTAACCTTCAACATGTGTCTCCCCCCAAAACGTCGGCCGCCCCATACCAAATCGCTGGCAGAAGGGACTGGCCGCTTATTTTTGTCTCAGTTTACGGGATATTCGTAGAAATGTCAATCTTCTCCCTTGACCTGCAACGGGGACCGGCCCTGCGCATAGACTGGGGAGAAAGGAGGTCATTGCTATGCCCTATTCCGGAACTTTAATGACCCGTGTCTTCACCAGCCGAAGCCAACTTCCTGTGGAAGATGCCGCCGTCTCCATTCTTCAGCATGAGCCGGGCGGACGTCAGCGGCTGATCAACATTCAGACCAGTGACCGCAGCGGCAACACCGTCCCCACCATCATTGAGACACCAGACGCCCAAAACAGCCAATCCCCCGGGCAGGAAACTCCGTTTTCCCTCTGCGATATCTGGGTCGAGTGCCCCGGCTACCAGCTTTTGCTCATTCAAAACGTTCAAATTTTCCCTGGAATCGCCAGTATTCAAGATTTGCCCCTGATCCCCTTGGCGGAAACAGGCGGCCGGCCGGCCAGCAAAGTGGATATCTCTCCACAGGACCTATAAAGGAAGGAGCGGTTCTATGCCAATTATCGTCACACCGTATATTCCAACCTATATCACCGTTCATTTAGGTACACCAGACAGCGACGCGGAAAATCTGACTATCTCCTTCCGAGAGTACATCAAAAACGTAGCTTCCAGCGAGGTCTACCCAACTTGGCACAACTCCGCCCTTCGCGCCAACATTCTGGCACAAGTCTCTTTTGCGCTAAATCGCGTCTATACGGAATTCTATCCCAGTCAGGGATACTCTTTCAATATCACAGCGTCCACAGCTTACGATCAAAAGTTCATCAAAGGAAGAAACATCTTTGACAGCGTCAGCACCTTAGTGGATGAGCTCTTTACCGTCTATATCCGACGGCAGGGATTTGTGGAGCCGCTGGCTGCCAGTTTCTGCAACGGCACTACCACAGTCTGTGATGGACTCTCACAGTGGGGGAGTGAAAACATGGCCCAGCAGGGATATGATTCGGTACAAATTTTGCGTCACTATTACGGTGACAACATTGAGTTGGTGACAAACGCCCCCATGCAAGACATTCAATATTCCTATCCTGGCGCCCCCCTTCGCCTGGGAGACATCAGCCCAGAGGTCCAGGTCGCTCAAATCATGATCAACCGTATTTCTGTTGCCTACCCCGCCATTCCAAAAATTTGGCAGGTGGACGGAATTTTTTCTTCTTCCACTGAAGACGCGGTACGGGAACTGCAGCACATTTTCAATTTAACGGTGGATGGGATCATTGGAAAATCCACCTGGTACATGATGGTCCATCTATATACCGGAATTCTTCGCTTGTCTGAACTGGTAAGCGAGGGGCAGACCTTCTTTCAGTTGGATTTCGAATACCACCAAGCCATTGTCTATGGACAAAGGGGAGAAAGCGTCACCCTTCTCCAGTATCTTCTCTCGATTCTGGCACAGTTCTATCTCACCATCCCATTCCTTACCATTGACGGCGTCTTCGGAGATGAGACCCAGGCCGCAGTGCAAGCACTTCAGTTAGACGCCGGTCTGCCACAGACAGGAACGGTGGATGAGGAAACTTGGGACGTTATTATAGACCGGTTCATTGGCATCGACCGAACCGTTCTCAGCAACCCCAAGTTTTTCCCTTACCAAAGTCCCTCTTCTGGAGAAGTCGAGCCAGAGCTCCTTCATTCCTATTTTTCTGCCCGGCCCGGTCAGTTCCCTGGCTTTCCCTTGGAACTGGGGGCCAGTGACAATGACCAAGAAAGGAGCGAATCATGAGCACCTCACTTCCCCCTGCTTTTTCCCTGGGGCCGGTCAGTACCCTGCAGGAGATGCTGCGTACCATCGCCTTTGTGAACCGTTCCCTCCCCTTTCTCCGTCCCACCGGCCGGTTTGACGAAGAAACCCTGGAAGCGGTAATGATGTTTCAAAAGATAAACGGTTTCCCGGTGACTGGTATCGTAGACCGGCGAACTTGGGACGCTATCATGAACGCCTTTTTGCAGGCTTACAGTCATCTGGCACCGCCCCGCACTGTCACCATTTTTTCCCAAGGTGCGGAACCGATCCACCCCGGCCAAAGTTCTCCCCTACTCCGTCCTCTCCAAGATATGTTCCGTGCATTGGCTGAAATTCTGGAGGGAATCGCATCTACCCCCTCCACAGGTGTCCTGGATGAGGACACCACAGCTAACCTTCGCTGGCTCCAGGGACACTCCGGCCTTCCGCAAACCGGCGTTCTGGATCAAAACACCTGGGAAATGCTGGTTCGTCTGTTTGAAACCTTTGTCTCACAAAAACCAGTGCAAAAAATAGATAACAACCAACAAACACACCTATAAAATGGTCCCCCTGGCTGTAAGCCGGGGGGACCATTTTCTCCTTTGTATATAGAAAGCCGCCATCTTACTTTACTCGTTGTTTCTCCGACTTTCCTTGGTTCCCGTTCCCCATCAATAGACCACCACCGTGGTTCCATTGGGAATGTTATTGTACATCCACCAGATATCCTCATTATACATCCGCAGGCATCCATGGCTGATCGGGAATCCAATTCGGGCATCGTAGTACCGGTCAGAATTCATCGGCCAGTATTGCAGCCGCGAGTGGAAAGCATAGCCAGAGGAGCCATAGAACCGGACAATAGGGCCACAGTAGTACGATCCATAATCCCAGGCCGATTGCTTATAGGAGGTGGTAAAGACCCCGCGGATAGTAGGCGTGGCATTGGTGCCCGAGCCGCACAGACAGGTTCGAATGAGCTTCCACTTCCCTTGCGATCCCTCAAAAATATTCACACGCTGGTAGGTCAAATTGACCCAAACAAGATATTTTGTATCACTCTTATATCCCTTGAGATTGACCCAAGCAGTTTTGATCTCTGGTTTATAATCGTGAGACTGCGCCCATGCCAATGTATAGTTGCCGGCATAACCACTGGTGACAGTCTTCAGCACATCTTCAGCGGTCAGACCATGGTAGTACAGATAATCATAATTTTCCAGCTGGATGGTTTTTGTCGCAGTAACTTTCTGTGCCCGGCCATCGGCTGTGGTATAGGAGAGGACAAACTTGATCTCCGAGGTCAGCTTCATATCCTCAGTATATTTGTATTTGTGAGACAGCTTCGGAGTATCCGTACCCAGCAAAACCGGCTGAACGGCAACCTGCGCACCGTCCACATACCAAGTCCCCGTACAAGCCTTCCCCGCCTCCGGATACTGAATGGAAGCTGTCACCTCCAGTGTCTTTCCCGCCTCCAGCTTGGCAGGGGCTTGGAGTGTGGCTGTCGCCCGGGCGATGCCGTTATCCGGGAAATTTTCCAGGGTCAGCTGAGAGGCCCCGGTTACTTCCTGCGCTCTGCCATCCTGGGTTGTGTATGTCAGACGATAAGAGACGGTACTGGTCTCTGGCATACCGTAGTAATAATCATAGCGATACACCAGCGTTGCCGGACCGCTTCCCAGGGTCAGGGGGCCAGAAGCCACCTCCTCTCCGTCCACATACCAGTAGCCCATGCAGGACTGTCCCACCTCCGGTGTATTAACCTCTGCTGTGGCAATCAGCGCCTGTCCTGCTTCCAAAACCTCCGGCAGCACCACCTCGATCTCCGCGTCAGCCAGACCCAAATCCGGGAAGGTCTCCAGTGCAACGGGTGCAGAGGCCGCTTTGGTAAAGGTGTCCCCATCATTGTTTTCATAGCTTAAAACAAATTTTACTGTTCCGTCTAACTTGAGATCATGGGTATAGTTGGGGAGAAAGTCGGAAACCAGGTCTCCCTGTCCCAGGCGTACAGGCGCCTGGGACATCAGTTCCCCATTGAGATACCAGGAGCCAGTGCACAGCTTTCCCAGGTCTTCTTCGGGTACCGTCAGATGGGCCGTTGCTTTCAACGACTCCCCGGCAGGAAGCTTCGCAGGGGCTTCCACTTCCACTTCGACGTTTTTAATATCATATCCTGTCCAGGGAATCAGCTGCTTTTTGGACACGGTAAGGGTGTAGTAACGCGTATTTAACTGGACCTCTGTGACACGTCCGCTGCCCCGCACAGTATTGTCTCGTCCCGCCAGCAAGAGGGTATCCGAGGTCCCATCCAGCGTCAGAACGTTATCCGTGCCCAGAATGACAATCTGTCCAATGGTACACCCACGCTTCACAGAAATGGTATTCCCACTGCCTGAAACCACCAGCGTGTCCAAAGAACTGTCAATGGAAATGGTCCGGGCCTCCCCTGTGACCTCCAGCCGGGAGACCGTTCCGGCAAGAGATACCGCGCCCGTTCCCTCGCCCACGGCCAGGGTTTCCAAAGAATAGGTATCTGGCAGCGTCAGCGCCACGTCTCCAGTCCCTGCGGCCAACACCAACCGTCCGATTTTCCCTGTGCCGTCCAGCCTCAGGGATTCCAGCCGGTCTGCGCGAATGGTAACGGAAGACGCGGTAACATCCGTCAAGTGAATATTCGAAGAGGACTGATCAAACCACAAATCGCCGGCTGTTCTCCCTACGATCTCCGCATCTCCGGAAAGAACCGATCCGGTTCCAATATGCCCTTCATACTCTGCCGCTGGGATATATTGATCGGCCAAACGATACAGAATCGTGGCAAACTCCGCCCGAGTCAGAGGGCGGTCCAACTGAAGCGCCCCCCCACTGCCGGAGACGATTCCCGCTTCCACCAAAGCCGCTGCGGCACGGGCCTGTTCTCCTGTCAGAAACGCAGTATCGGGGAACTGGTCCAGTACAGACAAATCCGGCTGTGCGCCAACCACTTGAAACGCCTGGCCAAACAAGATAAAAGCCTGTCCCCGGGGAATGGGGTCGTTTAGGACCTGGGCATCCTGTTCCTCCAGCAATCCAGCATAAACCCCTTTCGCCACATCTTGGGCATACCAAGCATTCTGCGGAATCTCAAACTGTGAAATATCCCCCAGTCCCGTCACATGGAGAACTCGGCACAGAATGGTCACCGCCTGCACCATGGTCACACTGCGGTTGGGCGCCATGGTCTTGGCGTCATATCCTTTCAGGATACCGTCATCATAGGCCTGGTGCAAGGTGCCCTCCGCCCAGTGTCCTTTGACATCTGTAAAGTCAGAAAACGCAGCACTGGCCGTGGTGGTCAAACTCAGAAGGAGCGCCACACTGAAAAGCAATGGAATGATAGCTCGAAAGGGTTGCTTCATTTCTGGTTCCTCCCAACTCTGGGTAATTTCATATGACTTCACACGGCCGCTGTGCAACCTGTAAAACCTATGGGTTCAGTGTAGCGGATTCTCCGGCAGAATGCAACTGGCCTGGGAAATTTTCCTTTTTCTTTTCCAAACAAAACAGCACAGCGTTTGACGCTGTGCTGTGAAATGAGACAGAAAATATTATCGGTACGTATAGTCATTGAGGGCCTGTCGCCGCTCTCTCCAGTCCGGCACAAAGGCTTCCAGACAGGCGTAAAACTGTCTGGAGTGGTTTGGATGGAGAAAATGAACCAGCTCATGGAAAACCACATATTCCATACAGGTCAGCGGCGCCTCCACCAACTGCCGGGCAAAGGTAACCCGCCGGGCGCCCGGTGTACAGCTCCCCCAACGGGATGTCATGGAACGAACTCGGATTTCCGGCATAGGAACTCCCAAATGCGCCATAGATGGCTGAATGGCACCGCAGAGGGAAGACGTCACCGAGAGACACAGGGCTTTCAAGAAATCCTCCATAACCCTTTTCCGCAAGGCGGCATTCTCCGGTTCTTTCACCGTCAAGACAATCTGTGTTTCCTTTTGACAGACCGTATTCTTCTCCCCTTGCTCCAGCACTAAGACATATCGTTTTCCCAGTAAATACAGCAGCTCCCCAGTCCGATAGCTCAACGGCACCGGGCGACGGTCTGCCTGTGCTGAAAATTTCTCCAAAGCACGCAGGAGAAACAATGCACGCGCCTGTAAAATCGCCTCTATCTGTCCCTCGGAAACCCACTCTCCCGCCGAGACGCTCACGGAACCGTCTGCCCGTACCCGAATGTTAACATACTTCACGGGTTTTCTCGTCAGTTCATAGGAAACCTGCTGGCCATGCAGGACAATAGAGCGTTTCATTCTGATTTTTCCCGCTGCGCTAACTGCAAAAACGCTTTCACCAGTGTCGTTTCGCCTCGCTTAATCTGCACAGCCATTTCTTGGGCTTCCGTCTGGCAGTAAACCTGAATCTCCTCTCCTTCCACCGATTCATTGACATAGTGCACATCAAATTCCTGTACCCGATACCTATCCCAAAACGAGGATGGCTGGGCGTCCAGAATCAGTCGAATATAATTGGTATTATTCATATGGTGGTTCAAATCCGTGTCCATGGTACGGACCTGATAAGAATAGACCAAGCATTCCTCCCCCAGCTTCAGCTTCATTCTCCGGCAGGGCGCCGTGACTACGGGCCGCAACAAATCCATGTCCATAGGAAATGGCGTACTGTCTACCCGTCGAAGGCTGTGGTCCCGCACGTCAATGGCACACATCTCCTGCCGTGCCCGGAGAAGGGGTTCTCCGTCCAATGTCTCCAATAGGACATTCAAATGAATGGAAATGGGAGATACCTTTACAGGAAAGACTTTTAACCGGATATGATCCATCCAGAGCATTTCTTTGTCGTAGCAGATTTTCGTCCGCGCCACAGCCCAAACCACCTGATGCGTCCGAGCCAGTCGAATGGCATCACAGCGGTACTGATGAAACAGCTCTGTCATCGCATCCTGCAAAAGCAAAGCGGCCTGAAAGATCCCCAGTTCACACCGGCGGTCAGAGTAAGTGGAGGTGAGATTCACTTCTTTTTCATAGTGATTTTTCAAAATTGTTCTCCTATCTTCTATCGGGTTGCTGTCCCACCGGAAAGAATCGACCACAAAAACGGTTGCGTCGTCCCTTCCCTTTCGGTATAATCTATGTTGGTTTTCCAGGGATACCCCTCTTTTCCCCTATTGGGAGCCGCCATCCTCCGTTCCTTCCCATCCAGTCCAGAAAAAAGACAACGATTTTCACCCGGATTTCCCGGGAAACCAATGATTTTACTTCCTTAATTGAATAGTTTACAACATTTTTTCGCAGGAAGCAAGGGAAAAGCCATGGAACAAAACTATACTTACATTCTTCTTTGCGCTGACAACACTCTGTACACAGGCTGGACCACCAACCTAAAGAGGCGTTTGGCATCCCACAATGCCGGCACTGGAGCGAAATATACTCGTCCCCGCCGCCCAGTACATCTGGTCTACTGCGAGGTCTTTGACAGCAAAACGGGAGCAATGCGGCGAGAGTGGGAGATCAAACAACTCAGCAGAAAAGCAAAGCTTCTGTTGATTGCTTCCAACCCATACAGAAACAAGCCGTGAGGGGCTTCGACACAGCAATCCCTCACGGCTTGTTTTATTCTTCTGTTTTCGTGGACGAACCCGAAGTCTCCCCCTCCTCGCTTGGTTCCATAGGATGCTCTGGCGCTTTGTCCCCGGAAGCATCCCGGCCACGGCCTCCTTTTCGATAGTTCAGGTAGTGCCGCACCGCCACAATGAGAAAGAGAATCCAAATTTGGGTTCCAAAAAGCCACATCTCAGGAATCCCCGGTACCAACGCACGGAGGGCCTGGTCCCAAAAAATCCCCACCAATAAGGTCAGCCACAAAAGGATCAAGGACCCGAAGGAATTTTTCTTCCGAAAGAAGTAGCTCTGTACCAAAAAGACAACCACCCAGATCACAAGCCAAGGCAGATTGCTTACGATTTGCGGCATGAAAATACCGCCTCCTTCCCCTCCACAATTTTTATCATTCTACCATATTCCACGAAGGACCACAAGCCCTCTCTCCCTGTCCAGGCTAAGGCAAATTCTCCTTTAGAAAAGAAAAGGCTTGCCATTGGCAAGTCTTTTCTACTCGTTTATCGTTTTCCGCCCTTCGTGTCACAATATAAGCAGCGGTAAACACCATGTTCCCGGTCGGTCAACCGGAAAATATGAGGAAGCTCTTGCTCAATGGATGTGATACAGCGAGGGTTTTTACAGCGGATGACACCCGTAATCGTCTCTGGGAGGTGGGGATGAATTTTCTCCATCCGCTCTCCGCCGCGGATAATATTGACGGTAATGTGAGGATCAATATAACCCAACATGTCGTAGTTCAGGTCAATGACCTCATTGATTTTCAAAATATCTTTTTTCCCATACTTGCCGCTGGAGGCGTTTTTGATGACCGCCACCTCACATTCCAGCTTATCCAGGCCCAGATCCCGGTAGAGGTCCATGGCCCGCCCTGCAGGGATATGGTCAATGACAATGCCATCTACAATGGTCCCTATGATCATCTCACTCCACCTCCAACAATTTCAGGATCAGCGCCATTCGAATGAACTTCCCACAGAGAACTTGTCGGAAATAGCAGGCCCGGGGATCGTCGTCAATGGCAATGGAAATCTCATTGACACGAGGCAGCGGGTGCAAAATGGCCAAATCCCACTTGGCTGTCCGAAGCTTGTCTGGGGTGAGGATATAGCTGTCCTTCAAGCGGACATAGTCATCCTCATTGAAAAACCGCTCCCGCTGCACCCGGGTCATGTAGAGGATGTCCAGTTGGGGCATAGCCTCCTCCAGAGAAGTGGTCTCCTCATAGTCAATGCCGTTTTTCTCCAGCAGGTCGGTACGCACACTCTCAGGCACACGGAGCTCCTCAGGGGAAATGAGCACAAAACGAACATTCGGATACCGGGACATCGCACCAATCAGGGAATGGACCGTCCGGCCAAATTTCAGGTCACCGCAGCAGCCAACCACCAGCGAATCCAGTCTTCCCTTCTCCCGTTTGATGGTCAGCAGATCCGTCAGGGTCTGCGTGGGGTGGTGATGTCCCCCGTCACCGGCATTGATCACCGGAACCGTAGCCTTCATGGACGCCACCAGCGGCGCACCCTCCTTGGGATGGCGCATGGCTATGATATCCGCAAAGCAGCTTACTGTCCGCGCGGTATCCGCCACACTTTCTCCCTTGGTGGCGGAAGAGCTCTGGGCCTCATGGAACCCCAGCACCTGTCCCCCCAATTCATACATGGCTGACTCAAAGCTCAAACGGGTTCGGGTCGAAGGTTCATAGAAAAGGGTTGCCAGCTTTTTATACCGGCACTTCTCCCGGTAAACCTCGGGGTGCTCGATGATATCCTCCGCTTTGGCAATCAGCTCGTCAATTTCTTCCACCGTCAGATCCGTAATGTCAATCAGATCTCGCTTCATACACTGACCCTTCCTTTCTGTTCACGGTAAGACATAAACAAGGCTGTGCCAGCCGGTTACTTCTGAATCCAACGGGTATCGGAGGGGTTGTCCCGGAAAGCCAGCAGCCGCGCCTGGTCTTCTGTCCGGATATACCCCTCTTCCGCCGCCACTTGGGCCACCGTGTCCAGGTCGGTCAGGCTTACGTTTTTCACCTGAGCCTCGGCCAGGCGTTCCACGCTTTTTCGCATTCCATAGGTAAAAATGCTGGCAATGCCTAAAACCTCTGCTCCCGCCTGGCGCAGAACCTCCACCACCTCCAACACACTGCCGCCGGTGGAGATCAGGTCCTCAATCACCACCACCTTTTGTCCGGGAACCAGCTTGCCCTCAATTTGGTTTTTCCGTCCATGATCCTTCGCACCAGAGCGAACATATCCCATGGGGAGCGCCAGCAGGTGGGCGGTAATAGCAGCGTGGGCAATCCCCGCGGTGCTGGTCCCCATGAGGGCTTCCGCCTCGGGATAATGGGTTTTAACCAATTCCGCCAGGCCGTTCTCCACATCCAAACGGACCTGATGATCCGAGAGGGTCAGGCGGTTGTCACAATAAATGGGACTTTTGATCCCGCTGGCCCAAGTAAAGGGTTCATCCGGACGGAGAAACACCGCCTGAATCTTCAGCAAATCTTTCGCAATCTTTGTCTTCATGGAAATCGCCTCCTCAATCTGTAAATTCTCTCACGCAACGCTCATAGGCGGCCACCGGGTCTGCCGCAGCGGTAATGGGACGGCCCACCACAATATAATCGGAACCAAGGTCCTTTGCCTGGGCCGGTGTTGTCACACGGACCTGGTCCCCCTTGTCTCCCTCTGCAAACCGAATACCAGGGGTGACGGTCACAAAGTTTCTGCCGCAGGCCTCATGGACCTTTCCCGCCTCCATGGGAGAGCAGACCACACCATCCAATCCGGCCTGGGCCGCGTTGGCAGCATAAGCCATGACGGTCTCCTCCATCGTTCTGGGGATCAGCAGTTCCTCCTGCATTCTCGTTTGGCTGGTGGACGTCAGCTGGGTCACCGCAATCACCAAGGGACGAGAGCCGTCCGGTCGGGTTACCCCTTCCAGCGCACCCTCCATCATCGCCCGGGTGCCCGCCGCGTGAAGGTTTATCATATCCACGTCCAGTCGGGACAGAACCGCCATGGCCTTTTTTACTGTGTTGGGAATATCATGGAGTTTCAGGTCCAAAAAGATTTGATGCCCCCTTGCCTTAATCTCCCGCACAATGGACGGGCCTTCGGCATAGAACAACTCCATGCCGATTTTGACATAGGGCTTTCTCCCAGAAAACTGGTCCAAAAATGCCAAGGTTTCTGCTTTGCTGCTGAAATCGCAGGCTATGATCACATCTTTTCCCATCTGTGGGCACCTCCAATGATTTCGTTGATCTCTTGAATGCCCAGGCGCTCCATGAGCCCGGGCAGGCTGTCGATGATCTCTTGACAGGCAAACGGATTGACTAAGTTAGCCGCCCCCACCTGCACAGCGGTCGCTCCGGCCAGCATCATTTCCAGGACATCTTCCGCGCTTTGGATGCCGCCCATCCCAATGATGGGCAGATGGACCGCCTCGTAGACTTGCCAAACCATCCGCAACGCCACGGGAAAAACCGCTGGTCCGGAAAGACCGCCTGTGGTGTTGGCCAAAACAGGCGCCCGTTTTTTCAGGTCGATCCGCATGCCCATGAGGGTGTTGATGAGACTCAATCCGTCGGCCCCGCCCTCCTCACAGGCCTGGGCAATGGATACAATGTCTGTCACATTGGGGGAAAGCTTCATATATACTGGTTTTCGACACACTTCCTTCACCGCCCGGGTCACATCATAAACCATGTGCGGGTCTGTTCCAAAACTCATACCCCCATGATGGACGTTGGGACAGCTCACATTGACCTCAATGAGGTCCGTGTAGGGTGAGGCATCCGCCTTGGCGCAGCATGTCACGTACTCATCCAAAGAAAACCCACTGATGTTGGCCAAAATCGGTTTTTGATAGACCTCCCGCAGCTTGGGGAGCTCCTCAGACACCACCCGGTCAATCCCAGGATTCTGCAGTCCCACCGCATTGAGCATTCCCCCTGCCGTCTCCGCGATCCGGGGGGCCGGGTTGCCGAATCGAGGCTCCCGGGTGGTTCCCTTGATGCTGATGGCACCCAGACAGTTGATGTCATACCACTGAGCAAATTCATATCCGAATCCAAACGTACCACTGGCAGGAATCACGGGATTGTCCAGTAAAACGCCGCTCAATGTCACTGCGGTCTTCACCATAGAATTTCCTCCCTCTCCAGCACGGGGCCCTCCCGGCAAATTCGCTTGCTGCCATATTTGGTCTGACAGGTACATCCCATACAGGCTCCAAACCCACAGCCCATCCGTTCCTCAAAGCTGAATTGTCCCGAGGTCACAGCCTTTTCGTCGATGGCCCGAAGCATGGGCGCAGGCCCACAGGTATACAGATAGGTATATCCTGTCTGGGGCATGGCATCTGTGACAAAGCCTTTGATCCCCAGGGAACCATCCACCGTGGTCAAAGAGACTGCAATCCCCAATGCCCGGAACTCCGCAGTCAAAAATTGTTCCTCTTTCCGGTTGAACCCCAAAATAGCCCGAGGCGATTTGCCCTGTGCAATGAGCTTTTTGGCCAAGGCATACAGCGGCGGAATCCCAACCCCGCCTCCAATCAGCAGGGGCTTGTCCCCGGATTTCTCCAAGTCATAGCCATTGCCCAAGCCAGTCAGGAGGTCTAACTCCGTCCCCGGCACCATTTGACTCATCTGTGCCGTCCCCTGCCCCACTACCTTATAAATCAAAGTCAACTGCGCCTCATTCCAGTCACAGACGGAAATGGGGCGGCGGAGAAACTTCCCTGTCAGCGCGATGTTCACAAACTGTCCCGGCGCGGTGATGGCCTCTGTGTCTCCCGCTAAAACCATTCGGAACGTGGCCGGCGCCAGTTCCTTATTCTGAAGAACCGTAAACTTTCCTCGCTTCATCGGGACGCTCCCCCCTCCGCCTGCCAGGCGATCTTTCCGCCGCAGATAGTCAATAAGCACGTTCCAAATACGCTCCGGCCTGCAAAAGGAGAGCTTTTTCCCATGGAAAGAAAGTGCTCCGGCTGAATGGTCTCTTCCGCATCTAAATCAAATACCGTAAAATCAGCCGTTGCCCCTTCCTCCAGGGGCGCACCGATGCCAAATCGCTTGGCCGGATTGGTGTGCATCAGGTCAATCAGCTGTGCAAGGGTGAGAACCCCCGGTCTCACCAACTCCGTATAGAGCACAGGAAAGGCCGTTTCCAGGCCCACGATGCCGTTGAGGCTTTTTTCCAGTCCCCCCGCTTTTTCTTCGGCGGAATGCGGCGCGTGATCCGTGGCAATCATATCCACTGTCCCATCCAAAATTCCGGCAATGAGTGCCTGCCGGTCCTCCTCCCCACGAATGGGAGGATTCATTTTGAATCGCCCGTCCTCCTGAAGCATTCCATCATGGAATACCAGATAGTGCGGCGCGGTCTCACAGGTCACATCCAGCCCTTCCCGCTTGGCACTGCGGATCAGCTCCACCGATTCCTTGGTGGACACATGGCAGACGTGGTAGGCACAGCCTGTCTCCTGTACCAGCGCCAAATCCCGTTCCACCTGCTTCCACTCGCTGGCGGAGGGATTGCCTCTGTGTCCGTGTGCCTTTGCATAGGCACCATCGTGGATATAACCGCCTTGAATGAGGCTCTCGTCCTCACAGTGGGCCACAATCAGTTTGCCCAGTGCCTTCGCCCGCCGCATGGCCTGCTTCATTTTTTCCGGATCCTGCACCCCTTTTCCATCATCAGAAAAAGCCACCACATGGGGGGCCATCTCCTCCAATGCGGCCAGCGTTTCCCCCTGCTCTCCCACGGTAATGGCGCCATAGGGATAGGTATGAATCACGCTGTCCCGGGCAATGGCCTCTAACTGAGGACGCAGATGTGCCAAGCTGTCCGGCACCGGCTTCAAATTGGGCATGGGGCACACGGCGGTAAATCCCCCATGGGCCGCAGCCCGCGTCCCTGTGGCAATGGTTTCTTTGTACGAAAAACCCGGCTCACGGAGATGAACATGGACATCTACGAAACCGGGAAACAAAGAACCATTCTTTAATTCAATCACACGGGCGTCAGAAAGGGTGGGAGCCTCCTTGGAAAGAGAAACAATACGACCGTCCTCCACGAGAACAGACAGCTTCTCCGCAGTTCCCTTTCGAAACACCGTCACCTGATTCAGGAGAATCTTCATGCACTTGTTTCCTCCCGTCTTGAAAAGTAGCACTTGGCGTTTGTAGTATGTTACCAGATACCAGACGTTCTGTCAATTCTTAATGAAATAATATTTCTTTCTATCACATTTCCTTTCCCAGCCTGACGAATTATGGCGAGAGCCAAACTGTCATATTCCCATCTTCTCGCCGAGGAAAAGAATGATTTGACTTTTTCACATAATTATTGCACAATCAGAAGGAGAAAACACGATACTGCGTCTGAAAAGGAGCCTATGCTATGCTCAACAAAAAAATCGAATACTTTGTTACATTGGCCGAGTGTCTGAGTTTCACGCAAGCTGCCGCAGTACACTCTGTATCCCAAACCGCCATCAGCCAGTATATTGCCTCTCTGGAAGGAAAACTGCAGGTCCGTCTGTTTAACCGCAATGCCCATTCCGTCTCGCTGACAGATGCGGGCCAATTTTTTTATGAACGGGTTAATTTTATGCTGCGCTATGACAAAGACACCAAAAAGCGCCTCATCGCCATTGCAGAGCAGTATCGCGGCCACGTTAAAGTGGGAATCGGCATGTACGAATCCCGACATACGGAGGATTTCTTCTCCCGTTTCTTAATTGCTCATCCAGAAATTAAAGTGGATATTTTTCAATACCCCTACGGTGCGCTGACGGAAAAACTAAAATCCGGGGAATTGGACGTAATTTTGGCCAACGTTCTCTGTGAGCACGCTTTTGCCAAGGAGGACATTCTCTCCCGACCCATGTTTGAGGCTTACAACTACCTGGTCGCTGATCGCGCCATTGCCGCCAAGTATCCCCAGGGAGATGCGGTTTCCATGCTGCGGGGGGAATGTCTCATTACAAACTGTGAAGATACCGGGCCAAATTCCATGGACATGCTCCGCCAAATGCTTCTCCGGGAATTTGGTGTTGTGCCGGAACGGTTCGCCCAAACCAACAGTACCAATGCACAAATGCTGATGGTCCGGGCCCGCCACGGTGTCGCCATTGTTCCAGACATCGTCCCCGAAGCCCAGGAGTCCAATCTGGTCCGCATCAAAATGAACATGGGAGATATGACGCGATATGACATGGTACGTCTGGCGGGCAACAACAATCCCTCCGCGCAGATGCTGATGGAATTTGAATGATCTCCCCCCAAACAGGCGTGTTTCTCTGAATACAGAGAGCGCGCCTGTTCTCTATTTACGGACCTTCACGCCGATTGAGAATCCGGATTTTCTGGCTCAGCAGCGCCCAGTTTTGGGAAAAAGGCCGCAGCAAATTCCAATAAGCCACACCGCCAATCCCATATTGCAGCGCCAGTTGGAGCTTTGCCTGAATGCTCCGGGCATCCTCGAACCAGACCTGATGGGCAATTCCCTCCCGTGTATATCGGAAATAGGGGGCCTGAGATACCGTATCAAATTGAATTTCTGCCCCCACCTGTCCTGCCAGCCGAACCGCCTCCTGATTCCCTATGGTGGCAGCCCGGCGGCTGGGCTCATAGGGAAGGGTCCAATCATAGCCATAGTTCGGGATTCCCAGCTGAATCTTTCCCGGAGCAATCTCTGTCACACCATACTGTAATACCTCTTCCACTTGGGGCAGAGGGGCCACCGCCATCGGTGGGCCATAGGCATATCCCCACTCATACGTCATCAGCAGCACAGAGTCCGCAATGGCACCGATGACACTGTAATCATGGGCGGCATACAGCGGTCCAGACTGCTGGGCGTGGGTTTTGGGCGCCAGATCGACGTGAAGGAAAAAGCCATCCTGATGAAGCCTCTCCCGGGCCCTACCCAAAAAGTGAAAGAACGCCTCTTTGTCTCTCTCCTCCACATATTCAAAATCCACATCCAGCCCGAGGTATCCCTTCTCCAGCATCACTTGGAGCAATTGGTCCAGCACAACCTCCTGCAGCCTCTGATCTTGAAACAGATGGGATGCCCGCTGGGAGGAAAAGGTCCCGCTCTCATCTATGGAAGTCAAAACCAGAACTGCCCCTGCCCCAAACAGGGAGGCCTCCGCAAGCAGGCGGCTGTCCACCAAGGGAACCAGTGCTCCATCCTCCCGAAATCCATAGGAAAAGAGAGACAGGTCCGTCAGATATGGCATAGCCTGCCGGAGAACCCGTTGTTCTATATGGGGATAGGCATAGCCATTGACCATCAGAGAACCCTCCGGTTCTTCCTTCGGGCGAAGGGTAAGATGCTCCCCCACCGTAAGAGGCGCCCCTTGGGCAAGGGACGGATTTCTCTGGATCAGCTCCCGTGCCGAGATTCCCGCCTGCCGGGCAATGCCATAGATCGTGTCTCCTGACCTAACCTGGTAGGTCTCCTTCGGAATGAAAACAACCAATGCCTGCCCTGGCACCAGGGGCTGTTCCGGCAAAAGGCCGTTGTCGCTACGCAGGCGGTCCAAAGAGACCCCATACCGCTTCGCGATACTGGTCAAAGAATCTCCGCTCCGCACCACATAAATCATAGAATCCCTCCCCGCTGGCTTTCCTGCACTACCCTATGCACACAGGGATGCGTTCATGCAAAAACACGGGTTCCGGCGGGAACCCGTGTTTCCAGGAAAGGCAGATGTCAGCTCTGCCGCATACAATATTTCTGAGGTGATGAAACTATGGATGCCAGCGGAAGAAACGCCATCGTCACCCTTCTTGCCAATCTCCTGTCGGAACGTCTCGACGAAGAACAGCTGGCGGCGGCAGCTTCCGTCATCACCCAACTCGGAACCACCCTGGGGTTCTTGGCCGCCCAGCGTGCACTGGACGCCACGCGAAACTTAAATGCCGCCCAACGGCAGGCACTGTCTTCCGATCTTGCAGAGGATGGAACACAATCTCCCCAGCACAATATAGAAACGAAGCCATAAGACCATACGCCACACTTTTTCATGCGTGCGGGACCAACGCAGCTTTTTCTTACGGCTTGGTGTTCTGGCTTTCTTCCAACTTTCGATAATCCAGCTTTCCTCGCTCCGTATAAGGAAGCCGTGACCAGAAACAGTACATACCGGGAATCAGATACGTATTAAGCGCCTGCTTGGCGCGCAGCCGAAGTGCCCGCTCCAAGGTTTCCTGATCGGTCCCTGGTTGGGGGACAATATGGGCCACAGGAACGGTCTCTCCTCTGGAATTCCTGCCTCCCACCACTGCGCAGGCCTCCACTTGAGCCTCCTGCAAAAGGCACTCCTCAATGACAGAAGGAAAGATCTTAAAGCCATTGCGGGAAATCATGCGCTTTTTTCGCCCTGTGACCACAATTCTGCCGTCGGCGGTTTGATGGCCCAAATCCTTGGTCCATACCCATAAGGTCCCATCGGGGCCAGGACGGAGAACCTCAGCGTCCGCCTCCGGCACGCCGTAGTATCCATTCATCACTGTATTGCTTTGAATGATCAGCTCCCCCTGCCCCTCCGGTGGGCAGGCCGCTCCGGTCTCAGGGTCCACTGCTATGATCCGACAGCCCGGCAGGGGACGTCCTACATCCCCCGCCTCCCAGTCCCCATAGCTGACACAGACAATCCCGGCCACCTCAGACATTCCATATTCCTTGATCAGCCGGGCGGGGCAGCCTCTCTGGGCCAAAAAATCATTGATCCGTCGCTCCATCGCCGCCGTCATGGCATCGCCGCCGCAGCGTGGGACCTGCAGGAAAGACAGGTCGGCTTGGTCCGCCCACGGGTCCTGGAGAAGCAGCTGCCAGTAGGAGGTGGTTCCGCTGACCTGTTCCGGACGATAGCGCCGCAGCATCTCTCCCAACTGCTCGGGGCGAAACATGGGGTACAGGATAATCGTCATACCCAGGCACAGCGGCACATGAACACACTGGCACAGGCCGAATGCTGAAAAGAGTGGAAGAAGCACCAACGTGGCTCCCCCCCTCCCGTACATCGTCCCCACCTGAGTATACTGCTCCAGGGAGGCCCGAAACGCCCGGCGGGAGAGCATCACACCCTTGGCCGGGCCTGTTGTTCCACCGGTATATGTGATGGCCACCGGCTCCTCCCAGCGGGCAGATTCCGGAACAGATTCCCCTGTATCTTGGAGAAATTCTTTCCAGGAGACACATCCCGGCCCCTTCTCCCCTTCCCAGACGCCCACCCGGAGTTTCCGCCCCAGTTCCGGCGTGAGATAGGGAGCCAGAGGAAGCACCACAAAATGTTCCGCCGGCGCATGCCCACGGTTGGCGTATACCTTTTGGAAAATTAGTTCTAAAACCAGAACGACCTTAGACTTTGCCCGTGTCAGATAGGACTCCACTTCGGCTGGGCTCAGCTTCATATCGACCCAGTTGGCCACCGCGCCGATTCGGTCAATGGCATAAAATGCAATCACCGCCTCAGGGGTGTTCAGGGATAAAATGGTCACCAAATCCCCTGACTGCACGCCAAGCGCCCGCAGCCCTGCTTCCGCCCGAAGAATCTCCCGAAAGAAGGCGGCGAAGGTAAGACTTTGGTCCCCGCACCGCAGGGCAACTGCCGGCTCCATACCGGCCGCCCCTTCCCACAGGTCCTGATAAAGGGTCTTTTTCATTCCAACAGCGTCAGTTTGGGCCCCCCGTCGGGATTCCGGTCGTTGTCTGGGCCGCCCTTCTTATTGATGGCAATGTTGTTCGGATCAATGGGGACCTTCCGCAGCATCAATCCGGGAACCCCCGAGGCAGCAGCCAGGCTGGCACACTGGGACTGCATGTACGGAAAAAGCTGGTCATAGACCTCCCCATGCACTTGGCGCTTCACCTCGTCTGTCGTCGCATTGGAACAGTTGAAAATACCCACCAGTTCCACTGTCATGGTAAACTTGCCTCCCACAAACTCCTTATCCCGGAGGGTTTGCTGAAGCTTTCCCACGCAGCGGCTGCCGTCGGAGGAAAAACTCACGTTGAGGGAAAATGAACTGTCCAGCTGAATTTGGCCCGATTTCTCTAATTTATTGCTCAGGTGGATCTCCTGCACTTTTTGTGTGACTAATGTTGCGTTTGCCATAACTCCAGATCCTTTCTTCCGTTGTCAATCGGTGATGGTTTTATTATAGTACAGCAGGGGCCGGAAAGTCCAGGCCTTTCTTTTTGGCGGCGGGCTGTTGTAGAAGCCAAACATCTTTTTGCCTCTCTTGAATAATTCTACCAGGAAAACACACAATAAAGGCACAATCCAAATCAAGGGAGAGAATGCTTTGGACACGAAAAAACTTGGGCGGCAGACCGTCCGCCTCACTTCCCCTCCCTCCATTGCCGGCTTTGGCAGTGCCGTAGGGAAGAAAGAGGGACAAGGTCCCCTGGGCCGCTGCTTTGACTTCGCCAGCCAGGATGACAGCTTCGCTGAAAAAAGCTGGGAGAAAGCCGAGACGGCAATGCAGAAGCAGGCCCTTTCCTATGCCCTGGACAAAGCGGGGATTTCATCCGATCAATTGGACTATGTCTTTGCCGGAGACCTGCTGAATCAGTGCATTGCCACCTCCTACTCCCTCCGGGCACAGAACGCCCCTTTTTTCGGCCTATACGGCGCCTGCTCCACCATGGCGGAAGGGATGTCTCTGGCGGCCATGCTGGTGGATGGCGGCTTTGCTTCCTACGCAGCGGCTCTGACCTCCTCCCATTTTTGCTCGGCGGAGCGCCAGTACCGCAACCCTCTGGAGTACGGTGGGCAAAAGCCGCCCACTGCACAATGGACCACCACAGGGTCCGGCGCGGTCATTCTGTCCCGCAAAGGAACCGGTCCCTTTATTACCCATGTCACCACAGGCAAAGTTGTGGACAAGGGGATTACCGACGCCAACAACATGGGGGCTGCCATGGCCCCCGCCGCCTACGCCACACTCCACGCCCATTTTGAGGAAACCGGACGCTCCCCCGACTTTTATGACCTCATCGTCACCGGCGACTTGGGCAGCCTGGGAAAGGAAATTGTCACAGACTTTTTCCAACGGGATGGCATTGACCTGAGAGGCCGCTATGACGACTGCGGTGTCCTTCTCTTCGATCCCACCACCCAGGATGTCCATGCCGGTGGGTCCGGCTGCGGATGCAGTGCCGTAGTGCTTACAGGGCACCTTCTCCGAGAAATGCGGCGGGGAACCTACCGCAACCTGCTCTTCTGCGGGACAGGCGCCCTCCACTCTCCCACCGCGACCATGCAGGGGGAGAGCATCCCTGGAATCTGTCATGCCGTGGCCATCACCACGGAGAAAGGAGGTGCGTCATGAGTGACGCCAGCACCTATTTGGCCGCCTTCCTCTGCGGCGGCATTCTCTGTCTCATCGGACAGATCTTGATTGACAAAACCAAGCTCACCCCGGCACGAATTCTCGTTCTTTACGTGGTGGTGGGTGTCATCCTGGGCGCCACAGGACTGTACGGACATCTGGTAGAGCTTTGCGGTGCAGGTGCTACGGTCCCTCTCACAGGCTTTGGATATAACCTGGCCCGCGGGGTGTCCAAAGCAGTCGCAGAAAGCGGTTTCCTGGGGACCTTATTGGGCGGCGTGACCGCTGCCGCAGGGGGGATCACCGCTGCTGTCTTCTTCGGCTACCTCGCCGCTGTCCTCTTTAAGTCGAAGCCAAAAACCTGATCCCCGTTGCCTTTTCTCCCTCCGGCTGGTATAATGTTTGCAACATCGACGGGAAACTTCATGTTTCGCCAAGCACGGACGAGGAGGGCGCCATATGGTCACCTGGGAAGAATTAGAGGCTCGATGCCGGCAATGTCAAAACTGCCCCCTGTCAGAGACCCGCACCAACGTTGTCTTCGGCGTGGGAAACCGGCAGGCAGACATTTTATTCATTGGAGAAGGTCCCGGTGAGCAGGAAGATTTGCAGGGGGAGCCCTTCGTAGGCCCCGCCGGAAAACTGCTGGATTTGATGTTGTCCCTGATTGACCTGGACCGCTCCAAGGTCTACATCGCCAACATCGTCAAATGCCGCCCGCCCCGCAATCGGGACCCCTTGAACACAGAGCAGGACGCCTGTATTGGTTATCTCCGCGCCCAAACGGCCTTGATCCGCCCCAAAATCATCGTTTGTTTGGGCCGAATCGCCGCCATGCGGATCATTGACAAGGGATTTCGTATTACCAAGCAGCATGGGCAATGGTTCGACCGGGCCGGCGTGCAAATGACTGCCATTTATCACCCCTCTGCGGTCCTGCGGGACCCCCTGAAAGGTCCGGATACTTTTGTAGACCTAAAAGGCATTCAAGCCAAAGTACGAGAACTCTGCCCGGATAGTTTCTCCCCTCGCCCGGAATAATGCAGCATATAAAAACTCCCTTTGTCCCCGTTTCTCAGAGTACAAAGGGAGTTTCTTCTTCTCTTCTTCCATCAAAGGGGGCACACATTTTCAGGACACCCGTCCAGGTAGGCCTCCACATTCCGGAACACAATCTCCGCACGCCGAAGCATACTTTCCTCTGTGGCAAAGGCCACATGAGGGGTTAGAACGGTGTGTTTTGCCCTCAAAAGAGGATACGTTTCCGGAAGGGGCGGTTCCATATCAAATACATCAATACCAGCCCCAGCAATCTTTTCCTGGTTCAGTGCTTCCGCCAAAGCAGTATTGTCCACAACAGCGCCTCGGGCCACATTGATGAGAATGGCCGTGGGTTTCATCTTTTGCAGCATGGCCCTTGAGATCATCCCCTTGGTCTGAGGATTGCTGGGCAAATGCAGGGACACAATGTCACTCTGCGTCATCAGTGTTTCCAAGGAGACATAGGAAATCCCCATCTCCTCTACCTCGGGACGAACCGTGCGGGAATAGGCAATAACCTTGGCACCAAAAGCCTGGAACAACCGGGCTGTCATGGTTCCAATGGCGCCGGTTCCCACAATGCCCACAGTACGCCCTCCAATTTCGCGGCCACGGAGCGCCCCGCCTACGCCGCCGGTTCGGACAGCCGTTTCACAGTCCGGCATGTTCCGCAGGCAGGCGATGGTCAAGCCAATGGCAAGCTCCGCCACACACTGCGTTGAATATCCAGCGGCATTGCAGAGCATTACGCCCTTTCGCTTGCAGGCATCCAGGGCCACATGGTCAATCCCTGTAAACGCCACATCCAACATTTTAAGGTTTGGCGCAGCCTCCACCACTTCCGCAGGATAGGGGTTGTTGGCAAGAATGACAATCTCACTCTCCCCGGTGCGGCGGATGAGCTCAGCCGGGTCAGTGGTCTTCTCTCCATAGGCGGTGAACTGGTGTCCCCTCTTTTCCAGGCGGGACTGATACCGTGCCAACACTTCTTCTGGAATGCCAAGGGGCTCCAGCAATGTAATCTTCATGGAACCTTCCTCCTCTTCTCCCGCTCAGAAGGGCAAATTCATTCCGCCGGTAATTTTTCCCATGCTGGAGCTCATGTCCTCCATGGCCGCCCGAACCGCTTCATTGACCGCAGCAATCACCATATCCTGGAGCATTTCCACATCCTCCGGGTCCACTGCCTCGGGGTCGATGGTCAATGCCTTCAGCGTATGCTTGCCATCCACTGTGGCGGAGACCACGCCGCCGCCCGCCGTGGCGGTGTATTCCTTCTCCTGGAGCTCCGCCTGGGTTCGCTCCATATCTGCCTGCATTTTTTGGGCCTGCTTAATCATATCCATGTTCAGGCCGGGCATTCCCATGCCCATTCCTTTGCCGCCTTTCCGGCCCATTGGGGGACGTCCATAACCTTTTGCCATCGTGTTCTCGCTCCTTTAAATCCAGTTTATTTCACGGTAAAATTTCCAAATTGCCGGCCTAAGGCCAGCAGATCATCAAATTTATCCCCTTCCGGCGGAGTCTGGACTTCCGCATGGGACAATGCTTGAGAGGCAGAGGGATTCCGCCGTTCCGCCGGTTCCGGTTTTCCCACTTTGAAAACCACCCGCCGGGGCTGCCCCAGATAGGCCTCTGCCGCACGTTCCAGGAGGGAAGGGGTATCTCCCCTGCTGAGGAATCCTTTCGTCAGTTCTGAATCCACCCACAGCGTAAGGGTCCTCTCCTCAAAGGTTCCCGTTACAGACTCTGGCTTGTGCAAAAAGGAATGCACCATAGGCGGCAAATCCCGCAGGGTAGCCAAAAAGGCCGGCCACTGTCCTGAAGGCACCTCTTCCGATGGATGCCTCCCCCGCTGTTCATCATTCGCCGTCAGCATTTTTTTCTCTCTGTCCATCTTTATGTCGGGAGACAGAGCCGGCACATCGGATGGGCCAGAGGAAAGTCCAGCGTCCTCCCAAGGGGGCACATCCTCCTCCGAAAAGACAAACGTCTCCTCTTCCTCCTGGGGAGACACCGGCACCCACGGCGGTGTCTCCTCCGCAGGAATTGGTTCCTTTGAAGAAGCGTTCTCCTCTGGCGGCGAGACGATTTTCTCCTGCTGTATCGGGATGCTTCCCTGAGACAGCTGTTCCTCTAAACGGCTGAGGCGGGACAAAATCCCCTCCTCGGTCTCAGACAAACGGCGGTCGCAAAGCCGAATCAGGCAGAGCTCAACGTCGAAGCGCCGGCTGCTGCTACGGTACAGTTCTGCCTGTGCTCTCTGCAAAAGAGTCATGATCTGCACCAGCTCCCCGGAGGTAAACCGCTGGAGCAGCTGTCGGATGGTGCGCTCCTCATACCCTCCTGTCAGAAGTCCCTGGCCGCCCTCCGGCGCGGTTTTCCGAATCAGAAGATCCCGGACCAATGCCGCAAGCTCTCCCAGCAACGCCCCCATGTCCTTACCGTCCCGATAAAGGCCATCCAGCGCCTCTAACGCGCCGGCGGTGTCCTCCCGGGCCACACAGTCCAAAAGTTCAGCGGTTCGACGATTTCCCGCCAATCCCAAAACGTCCAAAACAACGGTTTCGTTGAGCTCTCCCTCTGCCCCGCTGCACTGATCCAGCAAAGACAATCCATCCCGCAGCCCACCATCGGCCAGACGGGCCAGAAGCTCCGCGGCAGGTGTTGACAACGGAATTCCCTCCTGGCGGGCAACATAATCCAGTCGCCCTGCCAACGCCTTAGGAGAGATCCGCTTAAAGGCAAATTGCTGACACCGGGATTTGATGGTGGCGGGCACCTTATGCAGTTCGGTCGTGGCCAAAATAAACATCAAATGGGCCGGAGGCTCCTCCAGAATCTTCAGCAGCGCATTGAATGCCGCTGTGGACAGCATGTGAACCTCATCCACAATATAGACCCGCTTACGCACCGCCGCCGGCGTATAGGCCGCCTCGTCCCGCAGCGTGCGAATCTGATCGACCCCGTTGTTGGAGGCGGCGTCCAATTCTAAAACGTCCAGGATAGAACCGTTCTCAATTCCCAGACAGGCGGGGCAGGCATTGCAGGGATTGCCGTCCACAGGATGCTCACAGTTCACCGCCCGAGCCAAGATCTTGGCACAGGTGGTCTTTCCAGTCCCCCGGGTTCCCGTAAAGAGGTAGGCATGGGATAAACGTCCCGTCGCCACTTGCCGTTTCAGCGTCTCTGTGATATGGGGCTGCCCCACCACCTCGTCAAAGGTGCGGGGGCGCCACTTGCGATAAAGCGCCTGATACACCCGCTCTCCTCCTCTGCCCACAAAAATCAGTCCGCCAGACACATTCGGGATCCGGCAGGACCGCACACCGGCCTTTGAAGGACCTCTCATTCCTGTCTCACCGGCAGCCAGCTCAAAACCGGCAAACCCGCGGCACACGCGGCGTTCTGCTTAGTGCTGCTCGGTTCCCCGCCTGACACGGTTCACAGTGCTGCGTTGCGCAGGACCGATTTATCATCACCGCTTACCGGCAACTAACGAAACAAGAGGCCTCCGGGGGTCCGGGATTCATCCCTGCTACAGCGGATTGCAGGTACAGGGCACCGCTATCTCCCCGACTAGTGCGGCCATGCCCGACACCGATACGGTATCTGGCAGACTGTTGGCTTGTATTGTACATCATTTTCCCAAAAGAATCAAGAAGCTCTCTCAAAAATCTTTCACTTCTTTTTCTGTTTTTCACACAGGGCTTCTCTATTTCTCTCCCCGCCTCTAAAATTTTTCCGGTTTTTTCTTCAAAAAAGACTTTACTTTTTAAATTCTCCTGATATAATATAGTCTTGCTTAAAGCATTTGGGCCTGTAGCGCAGTTGGGAGCGCACCACATTCGCATTGTGGGGGTCGTCGGTTCGAATCCGATCAGGTCCACCAAGAAGAGAACCACTGCAGTTATTCTGCCGTGGTTCTTTTTTATATTTTTGCATCAAAAATACCCATTGGCATACTCGTCCAAGCAGGCATTCCAGATAGCTTGTCTGGGCGACATTAAATTTCTTAAAATACTTTTCGACAATATATTTCACAATTCGACAAAGTGTGATACAATAAACTGCAACATAAACTGGATGATTTTTCCTGTCTCTGGAATAGAAAAGGTTATGATTGTATGACACGGCAGTACCTAACGCAAAACGTATATGAAGCCTTTCAGCAGCGGATGCACTTTATTTTTACAGAATTTGATAATATTTTTGTCTCGTTTTCCGGTGGGAAAGATAGCGGTCTTCTCTTAAACTTAACTCTGGATTTCCAAAAAAAATACTACCCAAGTAAACCCATCGGGGTATTTCATCAGGATTTTGAAGCCCAGTACACCGTTACAACGGAATATGTGGAGCGAACCTTTCAGAGACTGTCCCAAGATCCAATGGTGGAACTGTACTGGGTCTGCCTTCCCATGGCGGCCCGGACCTGCTTCAGCAGCTACCAAATGTATTGGTATCCGTGGGATGATACCAAGCAAGAACTCTGGGTCCGTCCCATGCCGCAGCATCCCTATGTAATTCACCTACAGAACAACCCCATAACGACCTACCAATATCGGATGCATCAGGAGGACTTGGCCAAGCAGTTTGGCCGCTGGTACCGGCTCTCTCATGGAAAGCAGAAAACCGTCTGTCTGCTGGGCATCCGCGCCGATGAATCGCTGCAGCGGTACAGCGGCATTCTGAATAAAAAATACGGTTATCGAGAACAGTGCTGGATCTCCAAGCAGTTCAAGGACACCTATGCCGCCTCCCCTCTCTATGACTGGTCCATCGACGATATCTGGCACGCCAACGCCTTGTTCGGCTATGATTACAATCGGCTATACGATTTATATTATATGGCCGGCTTGAAACCGAGCCAAATGCGGGTGGCTTCCCCTTTTAACGACGCAGCAAAAGACAGCCTGAACCTTTACCGCGTAATCGATCCGGAGATTTGGACCAGGCTGGTGGGCCGGGTTCGGGGGGCAAATTTCGGTGCCATTTACGGCAAAACCAAAGCACTGGCCTATCGGGGACTCTCCCTGCCGGATGGCCATACCTGGGAGTCCTACACCAAATTCTTATTGGCGACGCTCCCTGCCAGACTGCGCAATAACTACATCAAGAAGTTCCAGACTTCTCTGAACTTCTGGCACAAAACAGGAGGTGGTCTGGAGGAGAAAACCATTCAAGAACTCCTCGCCCATGGCTACCATATCCGGCGCAACGGTGTGTCCAATTACACGGTGATGCGCAACTCCCGGGTCATCTTTTTAGGGAAAATCCCGGATCATACCGACGACATTAAATCCACAAAGGACGTTCCCAGCTGGAAGCGTATGTGCTACTGCATTCTTCGCAACGATCATACTTGCCGCTTTATGGGGTTTGGCCTAACGCGGGAACAGAAACGGCAGATAGACGCGCTGAAGGCAAAATACAAACAGGTGGTGACTCAAAATGAGGTTTAGAAGCCCCGTGTATCACGTGACCGCAGTTCCTGTGGAAAAGATCGAGCCAAATACATACAATCCCAACGCCGTTGCCCCGCCTGAGCTCAAGCTGCTGTATGACAGCATCAAACAAGATGGCTACACGATGCCGGTTGTCTGCTATTATGATAAGGAGCGGGACAAGTACATCCTGGTAGACGGATTTCACCGCTACCGCATTATGCTGGATTATCCAGACATCTATGCGCGGGAGAACGGAATGCTGCCAGTCAGCATCATCGACAAGCCCTTGGACCACCGGATGGCCAGCACCATCCGCCACAATCGAGCCCGTGGTACCCACAACGTGGATTTGATGAGCAATATCATCAAGGAACTGCATGAATTGGGGCGGTCAGACGCATGGATTTCCAAACACTTGGGCATGGAGAAGGACGAAATTCTCCGCTTGAAGCAGATTACCGGCCTGGCCGCGCTTTTTCAAGAGATCGACTTCGGCGCGGCATGGCAGCCTGTCGAGGAAGAGGAAGAGGCACCCCCTGTGTAAATACGTCTCTTTTTTCATTTTGGGTCTGTAAAAGAAATGACACGACGTACGTCGTGTCATTTCTTTTACCCTCGATGCAGTCTTTTATTTACGCCATCCCAGTTGATAACATGGAACCAGGCATCAATATAATCTGCCCGCAGATTTTGGTACTTCAGGTAATAAGCGTGCTCCCAAACATCCAGGGGAAGAATGGGCGTCAACCCCTGAGACAGCGGATTATCTTGGTTCGGCAGGGCAATGATATGAAGGTCTCCAGAGGAATCAGCCACCAACCACGCAAATCCAGAACCAAACTGTCCCAGCGCCGCAGCCTTCATCTCTTTCTGCCAAGCTTCCTCCCCACCGAAACGCTCTGCAACCGCAGGTGATATTTTCTGCCCGGCAGGCGCCATAAGATCAAAGAAAAGATCATGGTTATAGACCCCGCCTCCATTGTTCCGCACTGCGGTTCGCAGACCATCGGGCAGTTCCTCCAGCTTTGTCAAAAGTGTCTCCAATGTCCAGGTGTGATATTGAGGATAGGCCTCCAGTGCCTTGTTGAGGTTATCCACATAGGTTTTCAGATGCTTATCATGGTGAAAATGCATGGTTGCTTCATCCACATAAGGCTCCAAAGCATCATAGGCATACGGCAGCGGAGGAAGCGCGAACGGATAGGTCGTCTGTGCAATCATAAGGTTACCTCCTATGGTATACGGGATTGTCTTTTGATTAGCCTAAGCTAACAATCGTAGTATACTCTTTTTTTGTCAAAAAGTAAATAGGGCAATCAAAAGAAAGGATGCCATCTCTTTCTTCTCATGCAGAGATACCTCCCCTTCCATGCTCCTTTCTCTTGCACCCCGCCCCAAAATACTATATACTAAAAAATCAAGAGATATTCAAACAATAAACGGTACGGAGGAAACAGGATGCTTACCCTTGACAAAATATATCACGCCGCTTTTGTGCTCAAAAAAGTGGCCCGAAAAACCGACCTCATCAGAGCCACAAAGCTCTCCAAGCAATGTGAGCTCTATCTGAAAACGGAAAACTTACAGGAGACAGGAAGTTTTAAGTTACGGGGCGCTTACTACAAAATCAGCCAGCTGACAGAGGAGGAAAAGAGCCGCGGCATCATTGCATGCAGTGCAGGCAATCACGCCCAAGGGGTCGCTATGGCGGCAACGCAAAGCGGTATCCAGTCCTTAATTTGTATGCCGGACGGTGCGCCCATCAGCAAGGTGGAAGCCACAAAACAGCTGGGAGCGGAAGTCCGCCTGGTAAAAGGCGCCTATGACGACGCCTATGCCACTGCCCTCCAGCTCCAGGAAGATACCGGCGCCACATTCATCCATCCCTTTGATGACGACGAAGTCATTGCCGGCCAGGGCACCATCGGCTTGGAGATCTTGGATGAACTGGAAAATCCCGACGCCGTTGTGGTCCCCATCGGCGGCGGTGGACTGATTTCCGGGGTGGCCTACGCCATCAAACACCTCAATCCCAATGTAAAAATCTACGGGGTCCAGGCCGCCGGCGCCGCCAGCATGGTAAAAAGCCAGCAAGAAGGCACCCCGATCACGCTGGACCAGGCAGAGACCTTCGCCGACGGCATTGCAGTCAAGCATCCCGGAGACATTACATACCAGTTGGTAGAACAATACGTGGATGAGATCGTTACTGTCAGTGAAGATGAGATTGCCGCCGCCATCCTGGCCCTCATCGAAAAGCAAAAAGTGATCGCAGAGGGCGCCGGCGCCGTCAGTGTTGCCGCTGTCCTGTTTCATAAACTGCCGGTAGAAGGGAAAAAGGTGGTTTGTATCGTCTCCGGCGGAAACATTGACGTCAATATTCTCAGCCGCGTGATTACCCGGGGGCTTCTGACCAGCGGACGAAACGTCAGTCTCACCATTGCCCTGACAGACAAACCGGGCCAGCTGCAGGAAGTCTCTGAAATCATTGCCCGCTGCGGTGGAAATGTGGTCTCTGTACACCACGACCGCTCCGATGCCAACATGGCCATCACCAGCTGCTTCCTCAAGCTGGGACTGGAAACAAGGGATCATGCCCAAATTGTGCAAATTCAAAAGGAATTGACCCAAGCTGGCTTTCATTTGGTGTCTGAACGGGTTTAATTTTGCATTTTATCAAAAAAGAGGCGCAACGATTGTCGTTGCGCCTCTTCTTTCTCATCATCCCAATTTTCTAAGTTTCTCCCATAACTCTCGTTTGTGATCATCCAATTTCCGGATCATATGAAAGATGCCGAACAAAAAGGTCAGACCCGCTAAAATGAGAGGATCTGTCAGGGAAAGAAAATCATAGAGACAGTACCCAAGGGCAGAGAGCAAAAGCAGAGGTATCCCGTAGGAAACAAGCAGGAAAACCACATACTGCCGGTTACTGACCTGTCGAAAATATTGCTCCCACGCCTCTCCATCCATTCTGCTCGCCTTCCCCTTGACCCAAATCATGCCCAAAATAACCGGAATAGACAGCAAAGCCGCTATTTTCTGCAATGCAAAAACCAGAACAATCGCCCCCAGCATCTCCATCCGCTGCACATCCCCTTTCTATCCACAGACCCCAAACCAGATCAGCAGAGCGAGGCCAATGGCCCCCAAGATCAATCCGCCGTGAAAGTATGCCCTTTCCTCATATTCGTCAAAACGGTACATCATGTTCGCCGCCATTCCTGCAAAAAGTAGCGCAAGGCACCCGATCCAGGCTGTGTTTCCTTTTACCACACACAAAATTGTAAAGACTTCAATACAGACCACCACAAAATCCCACGCACGGCTTTTGGAATGGGCATCAATTTCGTCATCCCGTTCATCGTAAACAGGGCGCATATGCTTTGACATGGTTCTTCTCCCCTTCCCTATTTCTTCTCTTCGTAGTACATTCCCACAAAAAGCTCTATAAAAATGACCAGCACCACGAAAAGTCCTGCGGCCAGGGCCATGCCTGCAAAGGGGAGATACCCTGTTTTCTTCAGACCTACCAAAGAAGCCACCATAACCACAAACAGTAACACCTGCATAATGTCCAAAGTCTTCGCTTTGCTGGCAAGCCGCACCAACTGATTCCGCTCGTCCATTTGCTCGATTCGCGCTTCCCGCGTCTTTTTTCTGGACAGCGCCCGGGCGCTGTCCGCTATCCCAAACGCCATGACAATCAGGCCGAGAATGAGGTTCCACTTTGCCTGGAACCCATTTGCAGAAGGAGAAGAAAGATCGTAGAAAAAGAAAAGTATTCCAATCGCAAGAATTCCAAGCCCACTCCAGAATTTCTTTTTATCATAAATCTTCATCACAATCCTCCTCATTTACTGATTTCTCTCATAATAAAGTCCGAGCACAATGGAGACAATCTGCAGCACGCCAAAGGGAATTCCCGCTCCTATGAGCAGCCACAGGAACGCTGTGTCCTTTGTTATTCCATAGCCAATCATACATCCGGCCACCATGGCAAACAGGAAATAGGTCATAATCTCCATCGTCTTTGCCCGGCACCGCAGTGCAATGTACTGGTTTCTCTCATCCCGCTGTGTAATCCGGTCCTCTCTGGACGCTTCCTTGGAACAGCTTCTCACAATACCGCTTACGCCAAACGAAAAGAGAAGAATCAGCAGAGTTCCAGCCTTCCAATCAAAAGTCTGAAACCCCGTTTGAACATAGATGCACACACCAACGATTCCCAGCAGAATCTCTCCCATCCCGAGAACCCATCCCTTTTTGTTATATATTTTCACAACAGTTCCTCCTTTCTGTTCTCCTGTCATTCTTCCTCATATTGCTGATCTTCCAGTGCTTTGTTCTCCTGCAAGCAGCAGAGGTCCTCTACTGTTGTCCCAAAGACCTGCGCTATGCGATAGGCAAGCATCAAGGAAGGATTATACTGTTCCTTTTCAATGGAAATAATGGTCCGCGAAGAAACCCGAACCAGATCCGCCAACTGCTGCTGCGTCATTTTGGCTGCTGTTCGCAGTTCTTTTACCCTTGTCTTCATGGGCGCCTCCTCCTAAAACATGAAGCTCGCTTCTCGTGAAGGCAGCTTCATATTACCATGGACGAACTTTTTTGTCAATGATAGCCCGACCAAATAAAAAACTGATGGGAAGCGAGTCAAGGTCTCTCCCCCACCAGTCCTTTGCCTTGTCACAAAAAGAACGTCACCTGGTATGAATCTTCAATCAAACTATAGTCCAGGCCATACTTCTTACACATTGCAAGGTTATGTTGATTTTCTTCCTGGAGCCGTGCCTTGGTACACCAGGAATCATCCCCTCGATGCTCTATTACATTGGCAAATGCCTTAATTTCATCAAAATGGTGGTCGATATATCTCTCCGTCATCACCAGACAGCAATAGCGGATCTCTTTCAAATACACTGTGTCAAAGCCGCGTTTCCAGTCAAATGGAATATAGCCGCCTTCCACCACCAAATTCTGTCGGTTTTCGATGGCAGTTTTGATCATCTCCCGCACAATGGGCCATAGATACTCCGTTAATTCCGCGTCATCCTCCGGGGATAAGTTGGTCTGTCCGCTTCGAATCAGTCCCATTTTCAGCAGGTCTATCGACAGATAGGGATATCCCTTCTGCTCCAACAAGCTCTGGGCCAATGCGGTTTTCCCAGTGTGGGAAGCTCCCGCAATTAAAACAACCATGGTTTTCTCTCCTAACCTCATCATCTTAGGATAAAATAATAATGTATTGTATCACAAATTTTATGTTCCTGACCAGACCTTCTGCACAGTTTGAGAGAAACATTGCTACTCTGCCAGGATTTGACCTTCTTTCCCATTGTATGGTATAATTTGCCCCGTCAAAATAACATAGGTATAAAATGAGGGAACGAATATGCAACAATGGAAAAAACGGGGAACCTATCATTCTGTCTTGGAAGCCATTCAGGAGATGTCCGGCCTGACAGAAGAGGAACTGCTCTCTCCTTCCCACATAGAACCCAATAGAATTCAGAACATCCCAGAGGCAGCAGAATGTATCCGGGCCTGTGCGATAACGCAGGGCATGCCTGTTGTCATTGTGGGAGATTACGACGCCGATGGAATCACCTCCACCGCCATTCTGGTCAAGCTGCTCGGCCATTTTGGCGTGCGTACAAAGACCATCATTCCAAAACGCTTTACCGATGGGTACGGTATCTCGGAGTCTCTGATTCAAGGCATAACAAATTCTCTCATTATCACCATTGACAACGGTGTATCCGCCATAGAGCCCATCCGCGCCGCCAAAGCGGCCGGAAACACTGTGATTGTCCTGGACCACCACCTCCCACAGGATACGCTGCCGGAAGCAGATCTCATTGTAGACCCCCATATCTTCCCAGAAAAAAATGGGTACGAACATTACTGTGGCGCGGGACTGGCCTATAAACTGGCCGAATTCCTATGCGCCTCGGAGTCTTCCCAGCAGAAGAAGGGTCTATTTTTCGACCTGCTGGTTTTGGCCTGCATTGGTACCTTGGCCGACGTGGTGCCATTGACAGGGGACAACCGGTATCTCGTGATCGCAGGGCTTCAGGTCATCAACCATAAAACTTGGTTCTATCAGCTCTCCAGCGGCATCCAGGCCATTCTCAACCTGGCGGACCGCCCCTATGATGAGGATACCATTAAATTTCAAATTGCTCCAATCCTGAACGCGGCAGGCCGTTTATACAATGCCGGAAGTTCCTCCGTTCTAAAAGCCCTTCTCTCAGAAGATGATACCCAGTCTCTCGTCTTTGCCTCTAAAATGAAGCAGATCAATGAAGAGAGGAAACGCCTGGTCACTCACTGGCTCACCATTGCCGCCGCAGCCGCAGAAGAACAAAGCCAAGCGCCCCTTCTTACTGTTTGCTGTCCTGGCATGCCGGAGGGAATTCTGGGTATCCTTGCCGGCAAACTGGCGGAATCCTTTCATCGTCCGGCGTTTCTCTTCTCCAGTGTGATGGGAAACCCTGAACTGCTCAAGGGCTCCGGACGAACTTACCTTGATTTTGACCTCTCCCCGCTCCTCCCTCTCATTTCTCCCTATGTGGAAACAGCCGGCGGACACGCCGGCGCCGCAGGCATCACCGTTTCCCAGGCACATTATCCCCAAATGGTACGCGCCATGGTCCAGTACATGGAAGATAACCCTTTGCCCGAACAGGAAGACGTGCTGTACTATGACCTGGATCTTTCCGAGGATGAACTTCCCGCCGCACTGGAAACCCTCAAATCCCATGCCCCCTACGGGCAGGGGGTTGAAAAGCCAGTATTTGCGCTGCGAAACTACTGCCTGGTCTCCAAAGGTACCCAAACCCATCGCCAGATGGGAAAACAGCAGGAACACATTAAGCTGTTTGGCCGGTTTGCGGACGCCGTAGGATTCCAGCTCGCGGAGGCCTACCAGTCCTTAGGCTGCCCCAGCACCGTGGACCTATTGGGGTCGATCGGCGAAAATACATTCCGCGGCGTCACCTCCCTGCAATTCCAGTTTCACGCGATTCAGGCCTCTCAGGAACCCCTCCTCCCTTGACACCGTCTTGCCCGTCACCGGTCCCTTCCCGCTTCCTCTGACGCGTTCCTCCTCATGCAGCTTAGAATGAATAATCCTCTCCAACACTGGCAAAATATCCATGTACCTGATCCCCAGCGGCGGGGGGTACAACTACAATGGAAGAGGTGATCCCATGACATCCAAAGAACTACTGTATTTAGAAGATGCACTGGGCCATGAGAAGTATTTTCAGAGCAAGTGCAAAGAGACCGCCAGCCAGCTCCAGGACATTGAGCTGAAAACCTGCATCGAGCAAATGGCGCAGAAGCACCAACAAATTTTTCAGCGTTTCTATGGCTTACTGTAAGGGAGGGCACAAGCATGGGTGATAAAAACTTAATGGAAAATATCCTTCTGCTGGAAAAGGGCGTTTGTGATCTCTTCCTCCATGGCACCATTGAATCCTCCACCAGCAGCGTCCACCAGGCCTTCAGCACTGCGCTGCATGATTCCCTTGGAATGCAGGACACCATCTATGACATGATGGCAGAGAAAGGCTGGTACCCGGCAGAACAGGCGGAACAGAAAAAAATTGATTCTGTGAGACAGAAATTCAGCAGCCAGCAGGCCAACTGAGTCCCTGTTCCTTCCATCGCAGACCGTTTCAAAACGGTCTGCGATTTCTTCATTTTCTCCAGTTCTCTCTTCCCTGGTTCTCTCTTGAGAATCTCCTGAAAATTTTATATAATAGGGCGAACCTCGAATGAAAGAAGATGATCTGCTTGCTTCATGTAGCAATTTGTGACGACGAGGAAACCTTTGTCCAGCACCTGAATGCCCTGCTCACCCGTTACGCACAGGAAACCGGGATTGCCCTTAAAATCAGCACCTATCGGGACGGCGCGGATCTGGTCGATCCCTATGATGCCTCCTTGGACCTCATTTTCCTGGATATTCAAATGTGCGCTATGGACGGCCTGCGGGCTGCCGAGCAGATTCGAAAGCTGGATAGCAAGGTGGCAATCATTTTTCTCACCACACTGACCCAATACGGTCTGGAGGGCTACCAATACCAGGCAACCAACTACATCATAAAGCCGCTTCAATACATCCGTCTCAAGGCCGAGATGGATAAATTCCTGGCCCGTCGGCAAACAGAACCAGACCCGTTTCTGCTCATCGTCAATGACACAGGGAAATATAAGGTATTTCTGCGGGACCTGCGCTACATCGAGACCTTTAACCGGAACTTGCTCTGCCATACAGAACAGGAAAATATCCTATCTTACAAAAGTATGAAAGAGATGGAGAGCACCTTGCAGGGACAGGGGTTTGCCCGGTGTCATACCAGTTACCTGGTGAATCTCTTTTTCGTAAAAGGGGTCAAAAAGCTGGAGATCACACTGGTCACAGGAGAAACCATCCCCATCAGCCAGCCCAAACGAAAGGAATTTATGGAGCGCCTGACGGAATACTGGGGGGATTTGCTGTGATTCTATGTCTGGAAGTGCTTTCCACCATTTTATCTCTTCTATACACCTTTCTTTTCTTCTGGATGCTGCATACCTTTCTGCCTGTCCGGAAGCATTGGGGCCTGCGGATTCCTGCCTTTCTCTGTTTCTGCTATATTGCAGATGTGATTATCTACTCCAACGACCTATCCAATCTATTGGGTGTCTTGGTTGGATTTCTTCTCTATGTCATGCTGTTTCATCAGGGCCGCTGGATGGCAAAAGCCGCTGCCGTACTGGTTTTCTACCCTGCACTGATCGCCATAAACTATTTGATGCTTGATACCAGCAGCCGCTTATTTTTCTCCTTTACCGGCGCATCCGGCGACTCCAGTCTGATCCCCTGGTCCCCTGAAGACTACCTGTGGAGCACTCTCTTCCACACCGCAGCTTTGTTCCTTCGCCTGCTGTTTTGGGCGTTGGCCTGGTTCTGTCTCCGGCGATATCTGGGGCAGATTTCCGCCAGTTTGACGTCCTCCATGTGGCTGATTGTAGATACCCTGATGCTGGCTCCATTTGTGGCTATCTTTACCATCCTTTGCTTTTTGCCGGAAAACATTGCTATCGTCTACCCCATCTGTTTTGCCTCCATCTTTTCCAGCTTTGGCTGCATCTATCTGGCCGCCTATATCTGTACCTCGGTCCAAACCACCTACCGGGCCCAGGCCCTGGAGAAACAGAAAACCTACTACAAGGACCGCCTTCAAGATGAGGAACGAGTCCGTCAGATCTACCATGACATGAAAAACCATCTTTTGGTTTTGCAGTCCCAATCCGAAAACAGTCCTGTTCTTCACCAAGCCGCTCAGACCCTCCAGGATCAGCTCCAGGCGTATGAGAGTTATCAGCATACCGGGAATGAGTATCTGGATGCAATCATTCGGGACAAAGCCAGGCTGGCCCGGGAAAAGTCCATTGACTTTACCTCGGTCATCCATTTTGAAGCCGGTCACTTCTTGGACCCTTTGGATATCAGCACGCTTTTCGGAAATGCCCTGGACAACGCCATCGAAGCCTGTATGCAACTTCCAGACGCACAGCGCCTGGTGACTGTGAAAACCTCCCGGGTTCGAGACATGCTTCTGGTTTTGGTGGAAAACACCATGTCTTCTTCCCTTGTCTGGAACGGTCGGACCACCAAGGAAGACCCCTTCCTCCACGGCTTCGGCTTGGCAAACATCCAACGTACCGTGGAAAAATACGGCGGGCATTGTCTCACCCATGGAAAGGACGGAATCTTTACCTTAAAAATTCTCCTGCCGATTCCCTCATAACATTTTGCAGCGCCGCCCCTTCCTTTGGGGCGGCGCTGCATTCATGTTTTTTAGATTTTACCTTCTCCGTGTTAATTTACGCATTTTCTCTTGTGGTTTTTGGGGCAGATGGTATTCTGTACCTACCGTTGAAACCAAAGAAACGAGGGAGAAACCATGGAAATCTTAACCGCATCGCATCTAACCAAACAGTATGGCCAAGGGCCGAATCTGGTCAAGGCATTGGATGATGTCTCCATCTCCATTCACCAAGGTGAATTTGTCGCTATCATCGGTACTTCCGGCAGCGGAAAATCCACACTGCTGAATATGCTGGGCGGATTGGACCGTCCCACCAGCGGCAGTGTCAAGGTGGATCGCTTCGAATTGGGAAAACTAAAGGATGAAGACCTCACCGTCTTCCGCCGGCAGCGAATTGGTTTTATTTTTCAGAATTATAATCTGGTCCCGATTCTCAGTGCCTATGAAAACATTGTTCTGCCCATGCAGTTGGACCGGAAACGTCCCGACGAAAGGTTCCTGGAAAAAGTCGTCGCCCTGCTTGGCTTGGAGAAAAAACTGAACAGCATGCCCAACCAGTTGTCCGGGGGGCAGCAGCAGCGGGTGGCCATCGCCCGGGCCCTGGCTTCCAAACCGGCCATTGTCTTGGCCGACGAGCCCACCGGCAACCTGGATTCCAAAACCAGCCAGGAGGTCATCGCCCTTCTGAAGCGGACCAGCCAAGAGTTCCACCAAACCATTGTCATGATTACCCACAACCCGGACATTGCCGCCCAGGCCGACCGAGTCATCCGCATTGAGGATGGCAGAATTCACCCCTAAGGAGGCCAGCACAATGAAACGAAAGACCTCTATCTTAGGAACGCTCACCGCCCGCACCTTTCGGCTTAGCAAAAGCCGCAATCTGGTGGCCATTCTCGCCATCCTGCTGACCACCATGATGTTCACCACATTGTTCACCCTATCCCAGAGCATGGGCCAAAACATGACGGAGATGTATCTTCGGCAGGCAGGTACCACAGCACACGCCAGCACCAAGTCCATTCTTGATGCGGAAATTACAAAAATTGTCTCTCACCCAGACGTGGTGTCCTGGGGCAAATCCATTCTGGTGGGCACCGTGGAAAATCAGGCTCTGGCCGGTCGTCAGGTGGAGATTCGCTTCGCCAGCGATTCCTACGCGGAAGCCTGCTTTGCCTCTCCCACAACAGGCCGGCTGCCACAGCGGGCCGACGAAATTGCCCTGGACACCCAAGTCCTGCACCGGCTGGGGATCTCCCCTGCCCTGGGGCAGACAGTCACCCTCTCTTGGCGCCCCGATCTCTCCAGCAGTGCATCAATTTCCAACACATTTACCCTCTGCGGTTTCTGGGAGGGCAACGAATCCGTCTACGCCAGCATGGCCTGGGTCAGCGAGGACTTCGCTTTATCCGCCTGCGGCGGGGCAGAGGGGCCGGCAGAGGGGCAAATCCTCGGCACCCGAAACCTGTGCCTGACCTTTGCCGATGCCGATGGAATCGAGGAAAAAACCGCACAAATTCTGGCGGACTGCGGCCTGACCGGCAAGGTGGAATTTACCACCAACCTGGCATACAGCGCGGAGACCCAGCAAATGATTTTCGCGGAAAATATCCCCATGTATGTGGGCATGGTACTGGTATTTCTGGCTGGATATTTGATCATCTTTAACGTGTTTCAAATCTCTGTGGCTTCGGAAATCGTCTTCTATGGTCAGCTGAAAACCCTGGGCGCCACCAAAAGGCAGATCCGGCGCATCATTTTCGGGCAGGGAAACCGGCTCTCCCTCATCGGGATTCCCCTCGGACTCGTTCTGGGGTATCTGTTGGGGCATCAGCTGGTCCCAATTCTGATCGCCACCCAGGATTTTACCCCCACAGTATCCGTCCATCCCCTGATTTTTGTGGGGTCAGCTCTATTTGCCTACTTGACCGTTATCATCTCGTGCCTCCTTCCCGCCCGGCTGGCCGGAAAGGTCTCCCCAGTGGAAGCACTGCGGTACACAGATGCCGCCCCAGGCTCCAGAAAGAAGGAGAAAAAAGGGCGGCGGGGCGCCTCCTTGGCCGCCATGGCCTGGGCCAATCTGTGGCGTAATAAAAAACGGACCTTTCTTGTCCTCTGCTCCCTTACCCTTGGTTTGGTGCTCATGAGCTTTTTCTACGCCAAGAACGCCAGCTTCGATGTGGAGAAATATCTCCTGGACCTCTCCGTGGCAGACTTCCAGCTGGATGATGCCACAAACCAAAGTGCCGACGGGTATGACCCCAACAGCCAGACCATTCAGCAGAGTCTCCTGGATCAGCTCAACCGCTTGGGCACTGTGGAGGCCACTGGCCGGCTGTACGCCCAAGAAGTGTCCCTTCCCGTCAGCCAGAAGGCTGCGGAGAATCTTTCCACCTATTATACCCAAGACCGTTTGGACGAATTTGCCTCCTACGACCCCATGTTCCCCACCTGGAAAGCCAGCTTCGATCAAGCGGTCGCCGGTGCCACCCTCCCCCACACCGTTTATGGCGCAGACGGGTTAATCCTGGAGGCCGCCGCCAGCGGAGATTATCTCCTGGACGGGACATATGATCCAGAGGCTTTTGCCACCGGAAACTATGTCCTTGCCATCGGGCCCGCAGCAGAGGCCCAATCCGGCGGCCTGCCCACTTATGCGGTGGGAGAAGAGATTCAGATAGAAGGACGGACATTTACCGTCATGGCAATCCTCTCTCCCCTCCAGCCCATGGTGGCGGGAACCACCCCCGCATTTGACCTTCCTCTGGTGTTGCAGGCCGATGTATTTACCCAGCTCTTCCCGCAAAATCATCTGCGGAAATTCTATTTTAACGTCGCCGATGAAAGTCTGGACGCAGTCTCTGCACTGCTCACTGATTATCAGCAAACCCAAGCCATTGGTATGAACATCACCTCCCGGCAAACCATGATAGACCAATACAAAGCACAGACCCGCTCCTCCTCCGTCATGGGATACGCCATCAGCGTGGTGATTGCCCTGGTTGGCGTACTCAACTTTGTCAACAGTATGGTCACCGCCATTGTCTCCCGGAAGCGGGAGTTCGCCATGATCCAAAGTGTGGGTATGACCAAACGGCAGCTGCGAACCATGCTGACCTTGGAGGGACTCTCTTACGCCGGTATCACGCTGCTCCTCTCCTATCTGCTCAGCGCTGTCGTGGTCGGCGTCCTGGTCCGTGCGATGACCGCAGATGGATTTTATACCTTCCAATTCACACTATTCCCCCTTCTTCTCTGCACTCCGATCCTTCTCGTTTTCGCCTGGCTCATTCCTGTTCTCTGTTTTCGAAACCTGGAAAAGCAGAGCATCGTGGAACGCCTGCGGGCCATTGATTAAAATTCCTTTGTTTCACAGAGAGCAGGACAGCATTTGCTGTCCTGCTCTCTCACTCTTTTCACCGGGCCGCACCGGCAAGGAATCCTGCTCCCAAGGCAGAGACCGTCACTTTTCCGGCGATCACAGAGGCCGGCAGCTGAAATGGCGGGTCCAGAACCCCCAGGGAATCCGGATAAGAGGAAAAGAAAGTTCCTCCATAAAGGTCCATCCAAGACGGCACCGGCACAACTGCCAGAAGCAAAACCACAGCCACCAGCGCCATCAAGAGTCTATGATGCACACGTCCCAGCCAAAGCCCCGTGCCCATGACCAGCAAGAAAGGCGGAAACACAGTTATCACCAGGGGTAGCAACAGCGTGCTCCAGTCTATCGCCCCAAAAATGATCCCATAAAATCCAACGGCGTACATCACAGGCACTGCTGTGACCACAAGAAATGCCACCGTGACCGCAGTATACCGAATCCGGCAGTGGACCGCTTGGGAAAGCGGGGTTGCCGCAATCAAAACTTCCACCCGTTTTCCTGTGTCAGAGGTGAGAATAGAAAGAAAACAGAGCAGAGCCACCAGGAGCAATGGCATCATTTCGGCCAGATAAGCCCCAAAACTCCAAGGGGAAAAGGGTGCCGTATTCGCTATACCCAACAGGATTTCCCCTCGCATGGTCCAGTACCCATATAGCAGGGCCACCAAGAGCAAGCCAACGGTAAACCGATTTCCCAACAGACGGCGAAGCTCATAGTAGAAAATCTTAACCATTTCCATGTCCCCCTTTCACCGCAAGCTGATCCTCTGTCAGGCCGCAGGCATCCAAAAAGTCCTGCCAAGTGACATAGGGAGGCATCTCCGTCCCCCCATGTTGGAAGAGGGTTTGGAGGATAGCGTCCATTGCCGCCTCTCCACCCACCAAGGTCTCCGCCTGTTTCACCTGCAAAGGTGCCTTTCCATAGGTGCTGGCGTCAAAGATCAGGGCTTGTATAGAGGCTTGATGCTCCTCTGACAAACGGCTGATATACTGCGGATGGCGGAGGTAAAACTGATCCATCATATCATCATACCGCGTCTGCCACTGGTCCACGTAGAACTGCTGGGCATAGTCCGCTCCCTTCCATTCTTTCATCATCCGGTATGTGGTGTAGCAGGTCAGAGCTTCCGCGCTCCAATCCGTATTCTCCAGATCCATGATGGGGCACTGGCTGCCCCACCACTGGTGCACAATTTCATGGGCAATCACCTCTTCCGCACTGGCCCCCTTAGAGGGGGCTTTCAGGTTGTCCTCCGAAAAGAAAAGTTCCCCCATATAGCTGAGATTGTCCGCGGCACCACCGCCCATCATGTGGGCGCTGGTCATCACGATATTGAGTGGATACTCCTCTGTATAGGGCAGCGCCCCATAATGCGCCGTGCAGTAAGATACGGTGTCTGTCAGCAAACGCTCAATCCCCAACGAGGTAAACTCCGTTTGGTGGGTCGCACTATACCAGAAATACACCGGGAATGCTGTGCCCTTGAGTTTGACACAGACATAGTTTCCCGCGAAAAAGGCCGGGCGGAGTCCCGTTCCCTCCAAATGCCAGGTTCGGGTTCCTTCCCCCTCTCCCACCACTTGTGCCGGCTTTCCTTTCGACACCATCTGCAACTGCTCCGGCAAAGTAACGCGGCCGGTAAAGGTGCAATCTTCCGCCGTCTCCCCGTGAAGGGCAGGAAGCACGCTATTGCCGCCCATGCTGATGTACTCCGGCGTGATCTCATCATAAATGGCCAACACCCCTGTGTTCGCAGGCAGTTGAATGCGCCCTTGATAGGAAATCTCCACCTGCAAATTCTTTTGCGCAGGGAGCGTGAGGGAGATATTTTTCAAAGAGATAAACTGATCGTTGTGTTGATCCGTAAACGGAACCTCTTCTCCATTCACCAAAATACGCTCAACGGTATAGCCCGGATTAATATCCAGCAGACACGCCTGTTCCGTACCGCTGATGTTTTCCACCTCATAGGTCGCGTTTCCCTCTGCCGTGCCTTGTTCCGGATGAACCAGCAGCTCCAGCTGCGTCTTATGAATGACCACCGTAGGTTCTTCCGTCTCCTCCATGCTGGAATAGGCCGTCCCTCCCCCTGTTACATTTCCGGTATCCAAAGAGACAGGCGGAGCATGGTCCAGGTAAGGTTGGCGGAAATACAAGCCAGCTCCGCTTGCCAGAAGACAAAGCGCCAGCAGCGGCAAGTAGAGCTTTCGCCCATAGCAAGCCATGGAGCCAAAAATACCCCTGCCGTGGTTTCGAACGCACAGAAGGGACCCCATCCAGAGCCCGCCAAAGAGGCACAGCCACAGCAAGCGGCTGTACCACGCCAGCCGGAAAATCGTCGTATTGCCTAAGTCTCCGGAAAAACCCAGGTTGGACAAATCCATCCAGTACAGCAAATAGGTGTCCTGACTCCAAGGGCCCAGTCCCACCAGCAAAAGTGCCAGGAGAAGCAGCACACAGACATCCACCCGCTGGAATATTTGGTAAAACGCAGCAGCCGCCAAAACCGTCATTTCCAGAAAGGGAAGCAAAAACAGCAGGACGACTTGGACATATTCCTTTCCCTGAAAGGTCTCCCCCAACCGGTACCAGGTATAGGGAAGGTAAAGTAGACTGGTCACCAGAGAGGACACCACTGCGGTCAGCATCAGCACAGCGGTCCGAACCACAGTCATCCGCAGGGGAGAGACCACACTGTCTGTCAAGGGTCCCATTCTCCCCTTTTTGACCCGGTTCATCTCTGACAAAGTTAACACCGCAAACGCAAGCGCCCCGCCCAGCGCGCCTGTCAGCATGGGATTCAGAAGAACCAAGGCCGCGGTTGTACCGCCCCCGGCGGGCTGATAGAGTCCATAGCCCACCAAGGGGGCAGCGGAAGCGGCCAGCAATGCCAGCCAGGTTCCCTTGGACCGAAACAGACGCATCCACTCCACTCGAAGGTCACGCCAAACTGTCATGGCCGCTTCCCCTCCTTCCCCACCAGATAGACATAGGCATCCTCTAAGGTAGGCTCTACTTTCTGAACTGTCTCCGGCAGTTTCTCCGCCACAGCCCGGCATAAGATTCCTCCGGCTGTGTTGACCTGGGCAGTTACCTCGCAGGAAATTCCTTGGGGCGGATAGCCTTGGAACACCCCCACGTGTCCCTGGGCCCGGGCAACCAGCTGCTCAGGGCGTCCGTCAAACAGGAGCTCTCCTCCATGAATGACAATGAGACGGTCACACACAGACTGCACATCCTCAATAATGTGGGTGGACAGCAGAACCAATTTATCTTTGGCCTCCTGTGCAAATAGGTTGCGGAAATGAATCCGCTCCTCCGGGTCCAGCCCCACGGTAGGCTCATCCAAAATCAAGAGCTGAGGGGAGCCCAGCAGCGCCTGCGCAATCCCCACCCGCTGGCGTTGCCCGCCGGAAAGGGTACGAATCCTGGCGCGCCGCTGCGGCGTCAAATTGGTGTCCGACAAAACCCGCCGAATCTCTGCTTTGGGGGCACGAATGCCCTTTAAGGCAGCCATATAGTCCAGAAACTGGGTTACCGTTAGCTCCTCATAAAGTCCAAAGTCCTGGGGCAGATAGCCAAGCTGGGCTTTCAAGGCCCCTTCGCTTTTGGCCAGGGGCCGCGCGTCCACAAAAATGCTTCCCTGGGTGGGAAGCAGCGCCGCCGTCAGAAGCTTCATCAGGGTGGACTTTCCCGCTCCATTTGGCCCCAGCAGTCCAATCATCTGGGGACTGCTCAATGTAAGGCTCATATCCTGAAGCGCCTTCTTTCCGGTGGGATAGGTCATGGTTAAATGTTCCATCTGTAGTTTCATCGCAAAAATCCTTTCCTTGCTTTTAAGAGCAAGGAAAGGATAGCAAAAAAATATGGAGTTAATTTAGCAGGAAGTTGTAGTTTCTGTGGAGTTGGTTCTGGGCAGCCAAACTTCCACACAGACTCCAGCGGCGGTATTTCTAATCCGTATCTCCCCACAATGGTATTCCAGAATCCGTTTCACCAGGTACAGCCCCAAACCGCTTCCGCCCGTCTGCCGGTTGCGAGAGCCCTCCCCCCGGTAAAAGGCCTCAAACAGATGGGGAATCCTTTCTTCTGACAGGTGAACCCCTGTGTTTTCCAGAGAGAAATAGATCTGCTCCCCTTCCTCCCGAGCAGAGAGAAAAAGTTCCGCCCCGTCCGGGGAATACATGGCTCCATTGGTTAAAAGATTGCAGACCGCCTTGGAGAGTAAATTCCACTCTCCCGGTACCTGAAGGTCCGGCGCAAGGGAAACATGCAGCGTCTGCTCCTTTTGGGCAAAGAGGTCCGTGTATTCCTCCACACAGGCAGTCAGGAGATCGGTTAGATTCAGAGGCTTTATGCTACGGCGGACCTTCTCCCCTTCCATCCGGGAAAGGGTCAGGAGTTCCCCCACCAAACGCTCCATGCTGCCCATCACTTGCAGACTTCTGGCCAGGTATCGCTCCCGGTCGGCATAGACCCCCACCCCGTCCAGCATCCCTCCCAGCTGCCCTTTGACAATGGTGATCGGTGTTTTTAGTTCATGGGAAGCTGCGGCAAAGAATTCCATCCGCTGCCGCTCCATTTCCCGCTCTCGTTCCATGTCTCGCCGCAGCGCCTCATTCGCCCCCTGCAGCGCCCCCATGGCGCGGGATAGCCGGGTAACATAGCGGGCGTAGAAAAAGGACCCCAAAATAGACACCGACACCACCGAGGCCAGCAGCCAAGGCCATAATTTCCCCAAGGCTTCCATTGCTTGATTCACCCCTCGGATTCTGCCTACCACCATCAGCTGATACACATCCTGACTGCCTTGAAAAGAAAACGGGGTCGCAACGGTTTGGGTAATGTGTATTGATTCGTTGGTTTGCAGCGTCATGCCCTCCTCCGTTTGAATCTGGCTAAACGTCACCCGGCCCTCTTCCTCCTCTGTTTGTGCAAGGTCCTTTGTCCCCGCCACCGGCTGACCAGTTTCATCTAAAATACTCACTTGGGCATCATAATCCGACGCAAATTTCTCCAGCAGCGGGCCACACGCAGATAGCGTAGTCTTGCTCAACTCTTGGATCAAACTCTCCGCCTGCTCCGATAACACGCGGTTTCTGTCTGCCTGGTATGTCACCGGCATCATCCAGGCGATCAGACCGTAGGTCACAATACAGACAGCCAACAGGAGCAGGCAGGTAAAACAGAAAATTTTCACCGGCAGATTACGTCTTATTTTCTCGCTCCATTCGGTAACCCACGCCGCGCACCGTCTCAATATAATCCGCCTCCAATTTTTTTTGTAGATTTTTGATATGTGTATCTACAATTCGCTCATCCCCGTAGAAATCGTAGCTCCACACACGGTTGAGCAGCATCTGCCGGGTTAGAACCCGCCCCTGGTTCTCTAACAGGGTCCGCAGCAGTGCAATCTCCCGCCTTGTCAAATCGACAGGGGTTCCTCCCAAATAGGCCTGATATCCCTCCAAATCCAAGGTTAGGTTCCGATAACAGATGGGCTCATCTCCGGCGTGCCCTGTGGTCCGGCGAAGAACTGCTCGAATTTTCTGCAACAGAACGGGGATGGAGAAGGGCTTGGTTACGTAGTCATCAATGTTGAACCGAAAGCCCTGCAGCTGATGCTCCTCACTGTCCAACGCAGTCACCATGATAACTGGTACGTCAGACTGTTCCCGGATGGCTTGGCAGACCGTATATCCGTCCATCTTGGGGAGCATCAAGTCCAAAAGCACCAAGTCAAAGGTTTCCTGATAAAACAGCGTCAACGCACTCTGTCCCTCCTGGGCCAAACGGGTCACATACCCGGCATGCTCCAAATAGGTCTGGAGGAGTTCCCCAATATCAGGCTCGTCCTCTACAATTAAAATTCGAAACATTCTTTTTCACCTCAAATGGTAGTATACCAGAGAAATTTGAATTTTTTGTGGAGTGTACTGCCCTCCATTGGGGTAAAAAACTTCCTCCCCGTACAGCAGGGAGGAAGTTCCTTCTATCACGCTGTTAAATTTTCTCCAGAATCATTTTCGCGCAGTCGATCTGGTTGGGGATGTTCCCCTTCTCGTCCCGGACTCTCCAGATGTCAGGTGTAATTTCATCCACCACATACATCTTGCCGTTTTCATCATAGCCTACCTCAATCTTAAAATCAATGAGCGTCAGGCCCATAGCGGACAGTTCCTTCTTCAGAACCTCTCCTACCTTGACCAGAATGCCCAGCGCCTCGTCGTACTGACCAGGGGCCAGCATCCCTTTCATGATGCACAGGCGCTCACTGATCAGAGGATCTCCCTGCTCATCGTCCTTCAATGTGACCTCCGTATAGGGAGGATCAAAGACAATGCCCTCTTCCAGGCTAAACCGGCGGCACATAGAGCCAGCCGTGTAATAACGCAGCACAAACTCCAGCTTCGGCACGGTCAGCTTGCGCACCTGCATCAGGCCCTGCTCCACATCCGCGCCCAGATAGTGGGTGGGAATGCCGTTTTTCTCCATGATTTCGAAAAAGTGCTTGGAGATTTTCAGGCCGATCTTTCCTTTGCCTTCCACACTGCCGCCCACGGTGTTGGAGCCGGGGTCAAAGACACCGTTTTCTCCCGTGGCGGAATCCTTGAAGAAGAGATTCACCACACCAGTGGCTTCGTCCAGCATGACCGTCTTCGTCTTTCCGTTGTACAGGGTTTTCATATTTCCTTGTCCTCCCTACTAAAAGTATCTCGGTGTTACACGACCATTTCTCCGTTATTATAGCACACTCTGCAAAAAACGGGAGAACTGAGAGAAAATTTTTTTCGTTTGTTCGCAGATTTTTTTGCCCCTTTCCCATACCTTTTCCGTCAAATTTCTCGTTCTTCCTCTCTTTCCCTTCCCTCCGGTCCCATGCCAGCCCGCAAAAACCATGGAATCCCCTTTCCTGGACTGGATCAGCGACAAAAGAAAGCCCGTTCTATTGAAGCTTCTCAAACTCTGTGATACCATAAACAAATACCAAGCGCAAGCAGAAAGCAGGACCCACCATGGAACAAAATACCTTATTCGGGCAAGAGCCCCCTCGTCCCCTGGCTGCCCGACTCCGCCCTCAGTGTTTAGAAGAATACGTCGGGCAAACCCATCTCTTGGGGGAAGGCAAGCTCCTCCGCCGGCTGATTGAAACGGATCAGCTTGCCTCTATGATCTTCTGGGGGCCGCCCGGTGTGGGAAAAACCACTTTAGCCCAAGTGATTGCCCATGCCACCAAAGCAGAGTTCATTGCATTCTCCGCTGTTACCGGCGGGATTAAGGAGATCCGCGCCATTATGCAGCAGGCGGAGAGCAACCGAAGATTCGGAACCCGCACCATTGTATTTGTAGATGAAATTCACCGGTTTAACAAAGCGCAGCAAGACGCATTCCTTCCCTTTGTAGAAAAGGGAAGTATTCTGCTTATCGGGGCTACTACGGAAAATCCCTCCTTTGAAGTCAACGGCGCTCTGCTCTCCCGGTGCAAGGTCTTCGTGCTCCACGCTTTAACCTCAGAAGAGCTTGTCCAGCTGCTGAACCGGGCCCTGCAGGACCCCCGCGGCTTTGGGGCTCAGCATATCCTCATCGAGCCGGACATGCTGGAGCACATTGCCCGTTTTGCCAATGGCGACGCGCGAATCGCCCTATCCACCCTGGAAATGGTGGTCCTCAACGGAGCGGTCTCCGACAATACCATTACAGTAACCAGAGAGACCCTGGAACAGTGCACCGCCCAAAAGTCCCTTCTCTACGACAAAAATGGAGAGGAACACTACAATCTGATCTCCGCCCTGCACAAATCCATGCGAAATTCTGACCCGGATGCCGCAGTTTACTGGCTGGCCCGGATGCTGGAAGCAGGAGAAGACCCCCTTTACGTCGCCCGACGTCTGACCCGGTTTGCCAGCGAGGATATCGGGCTGGCCGACGCCCGTGCCTTGGAAATCGCTGTGGCTGCCTATCAGGCCTGCCATTTCATTGGAATGCCTGAGTGCTCTGTTTTCCTGACCCAAGCTGCGGTTTACCTCTCCCTGGCACCCAAATCAAACGCTCTGTACCTGGCCTATGAACGTGCCAAACAAGACGCCCTGACCCAGTTGACGAAGCCTGTTCCCCTGGCGCTCCGAAACGGGGTCACCAAACTGATGAAGGACTTAAACTACGGCAAAGGCTATCAATACGCCCATGATGCCCCGGACAAGCTCACCACCCTGCAATGTCTCCCAGACACTCTGGTGAACCGGGTCTACTATCAGCCCACAGACCAGGGGCAAGAGGCCAAGTGGAAAGCCCGCCTGGAACAGATCAAAGATTGGAAACACGAAAATCGGCATGCATGACATTTGGAACCCCTGGCACGGCTGTCATAAGTGCAGCGAAGGGCGCCGGTACTGCTCCATGGACCAGAAAAGCGGCCGGAGCGGCGCAGATATCTACCGGACAAAAATTCCTACCCGCTCCAAAAAGACCGGCGGGGCCAATACAAAATTAGGCGTGGTGAAATGCTCTGGGTGTGCATGACCTCCGATTTTTTCCTACCGGAAGCAGACCCATGGCGGGATGATGCCTGGGATATGATTCGCATGCGACCAGATGTCATCTTTTTTCTCCTAACCAAGCATCCCCAAAGAGTATCCGCCTGTCTGCCGGAAGACTGGGGCAACGGTTGGGAAAACGTATTTTTTCACGTGGCTTGTGAGAACCAAATCCGAGCAGAGGAACGGATTCCCTTTCTGCTCTCCCTCCCCTTCCGTCACAAGGGCGTTTTCTGCACGCCTCTCCTGGGGCCCATCTCCCTGCGCTTCCAAGCCCATTTGCAATGGATGCGCGGACTGTAAAGTCTGCCGCGCCATGTAAGGAGAAGTGTCCCACTGAATGTTCCTATCGTTCTGTTTCATCATCCGTTCTCAGCCTTCCTTTACAGAATGTGTATCCACCATGGGCGGCAGCGGTCTGTTCTCTTTGTCTACCTATCTGACCATGTCCGCTTTGTCGGCATCCCTCGCAGCTTTTTTGCTGTGAAAGACGGATTATATAGGGCTTTTCTTTCTGGAGGCCAATCCCCTGGCAAGCAGGCACGCCGTTACCACCGCTGCCACATGGCTACACAAAACAGCAGCCCATATCCCATTTAGCCCGGCAGAGGAGAGCAGACAGGCCAACGGAATCCGAATGATTAAGTAGTACAGTACCATGCAAAGCATGCTGCGTCCTGGATGACCCATCCCATTGACTGCCCCCAGAAAACAGTTGGTTTCCATATTGAACAGATATCCCACACTGACCACCTGGAAATATCCGGCCACCACTTCCGCCACAGCCTTACTGTCTACAAACAGTTCAGACAAAGGATGAGCCAGTCCCACAACACCGCAGGAGAGAATGATCAACAGACCTCCGCCCCAAAGCAAAGCCGTTTTACAGTATACCCACGCGCGATCACGGCGTCCGGCCCCTATACACTGACCCACAATCGTTGTCAAAACCATTTGAAAGGACATCGCTGGATAGAAGAGAAGAAGCTCCAGCTTCCCAGCCACGCCATACGCCGCCAGGGCGGTCACCCCAAAACCGCTGACTATCGCAGTAAGCACACTGGTGCTGATGGCAGGAATACTTTGCTGAAACGCCGCTGGAAGGCTTTTTAAGCAAATGGTGCCAAGCTCCTTCCCGGACCAATCAGCAGCATGGAAAGAAAACAAGGCTTTCTTTCTCAGATAACACACCATAAACCCCAAACAAATTCCCTGAGACAAAACCGTCGCCGCTGCCGCGCCCTGCAATCCAAATCCGTGAATCAACAGCGGGTCTAACGCGCCGTTGAGTACAGTACATACCAGCATGGCCAGCATCTGGAACACCGTATCCCCAAAACTGCGCAGCACAGCGGCAAAATAACAGTAGAGATAAACCGCCCCATACCCAATCAAATAAATCCTCAGGTAGAGACAAGTCATTTCATACAGCTCCGATGGAACTTGAAGAAACCGAAGCAAAGGGGATACCATTCCCTCCAATAATCCTGTCATCCCAAGAGAAAACACAATACTTAAAATAAATGAAGTAAACAGGATGGTTCGGGTTCGTCGTGTCTCTCCCGCCCCAATGGCCTGAGAGAGCAAAATAGCAACCCCGTTGGTCGCCCCCATTGCGATGGAATTGAGCAGCAAAAGGATTGGGGTCGCCGCTGTCAGCGCCGCGTAGGCAGACTCTCCCAGCAGGTTTCCAATCCATAGACTGTCCACCAAATTATAGGCCATGTTCAAAAACATCGCCGCCATCATCGGCAGCACCATGGCAAACAAGCACTGTCTGGGATTGCCATGGATGATATCAAAATTCTTCCTCATATTTTTCTCCTTTTCTGAATGAATTTCATTCATTAGCTTGCCGAAAAGAGTCCCCGCCCAAAAAGAGCAGGGTCTTTGCTTAAAATATAGTCAGCAGATGGATTAAAAATGCCTTGACGCGGCGTACTCTCTCCTCTCCACTGAGCGTTTGATTCCATAGAATGCCCAACTGTCCATAGACACAAAAAGAGGCGGCCGTCTCCGGGTCTGCAATCTGGACCTCTCCCCGCTCATTGGCCTTCTCCAACAACTGTTGTACCAACGGCTGAAGTTTGGCACATATCGCCATGGAGAGCGGCCCATGGAGCTTTTCGCTCTCCGGCCCATGGCAGAGCTTGGCAATGGCACTGTCCTCCGCCTCGGTTTCCAGAAAGGTCGGCATTTGTTCCACCACTTGGACCAATGTCAGACCTGGTTTTCTCAATACGCTGGCGATCTGATCCACTTGCCGCTGGGCATATTGATCAACAGCTGTCTGAAACAACGCCTCTTTGGATGGAAAATAGCGGTAACACAGTCCCTGTGCCACCTGCATGGCCTGGGCAATCTCGGTCATCGAGGTTTTTTCATAGCCCTTTTCCCAAAAAAGTTTCAGGGCCGTATCTAAAATTTCTTGCCGGCGTTCTGTGGGATCCTTTGTAATCCGCGGCATGGGAATCCCTCCTTTTTGAGCTCCTGCTAAGGATACACCGCATTCCGCTCCTTGTCAATGAATTATTTTCATTCACATTAGAAAAGATTTCCGGCGGATATTGTTTCCAGCCCACACATTGCCTCCAGCTTGCCATAGATCCGGACACTCATTGCCGTGTACTCGCCCACCTCCCGATCCCATAAGAATCCTTTTGCCTCCTTCAGCAGTACAGTAACCTCATCAATCTCCTCATGAAACTGTACAAACCGAAGATATGACACATTACTCTGCCAATGCTCCTGTGCCTTTTGGGTCAGTGCCTCTGCCTTCTGCCAGTCCTCCTCCCGCGCCGCTGCAACCGCTTGGGACAGGTCTTCCCGCATGGGTTCCGTCAGCTGATGCACATGGACCATGTTCCAGGACAGAAGGAGCACCATACCAGCTAAGATCGCCACAGAAATCCAAAGCTGCCTCAAGTTTTCTCCTCCTTCTTGACAAAATATACATTGTCGGCTTCGTCCACGGTCATCAGAAACACCTGGCGGATGTCCTGAACGCCCCGGCTTCCCATCTGCTCCTTCACCCACCGCATAGACAGATTCCTGGTTTTTAAGTTGTGGGAGAGTACCCGGCCATCGCTGACCACAATCACCGGCAGTCCGGCTTCCTTCACCTTCAGCCCCATGTCTCTGACCGTGACCGGCTGATGCTCAGCGTAAGGCAACACAGAAATGCGGCCCGTGGTCTCCAGCACGGCATACTTCACCGTGGAGAGGTCCGTAACCCCTGCCATGCGAAGCTCTTCCATCAATTCATCCACAGTGAAGCGGTTCTTCACCATTTCCCGGGTTAAAATCTTCCCGTCCTGGATCACGATGCTGGGTCTGCTGCATAAGAGTGCCCGAAACCGGATGCTCTTCACCGTCAGCACAGACAGGATCGCGGACAAGCACAACAAAGTTAAAATCGGAATAATCCCCATAATCAAGGGAATTCCAAAGTCCTGCATAGGAACCGCCGCCAGGTCCGCAATAATCAGGGAAAGCACCAGTTCGGAGGGCTCCAACTCCCCGATCTGCCGTTTCCCCATGAGGCGGATTCCAAGGATAATCAGCAGATATAAAATAATTGTCCGGACCACAGCAGTAATCATGCCTTCTCCCCCTTTGATCGTCCCATTCTTTGCCATAGCATGCCCTATCATTTACAAAATATGTAACCAAAAGATACAGAGATCAGGCAAACCGGACTTGTAATTCCTACTGACGCGCAGTACAATAAAACATCATCATTTTACGCAAGAGAAAGGATGGTCCCTGTGAAACACGAGCTTGTCCTCGTCTTGGACTTTGGCGGGCAATACAACCAGCTCATTGCACGCCGGGTTCGGGAATGCGGCGTTTATTGCGAGGTAAAACCTTATACAACCCCCTTGGAAGAGCTGAGAGCCATGGCACCAATCGGCATTATCTTCACTGGCGGGCCTAACAGCGTTTATCTGGACACCGCCCCCCATGTGGATCCTGAGATCTTCACCTGGGGCGTTCCCATCTTGGGTATTTGTTATGGATGTCAGCTGATGGCCCACAGCTTGGGCGGTGAGGTTTCCCCCGCCCAGGAAGACACAGCCCGGGAATACGGAAAGACAGTCACTTATTACGACACTACCTGTCCCCTCTTCCAAGGAATCCCGTCAGAGGGCATCTCCTGGATGAGCCACGGGGATTATATGGCCCAGGTTCCTTCCGGCTTTTCTTTGACCGCCCATACGAAAATGTGTCCCAACGCCGCCATCGCTGACGTGCAGAGAGGCTTCTACGGCGTACAATATCATCCAGAGGTCAACCACACAGAATATGGTATGGAAATGATCCGCAATTTTCTCTATTCTGTCTGTCACGCCAACGGCGACTGGACGATGCACGATTTCTGCCAATCTGCCATTGCTGCCATCCGAAAAAAGGTGGGCAGCGGCAAGGTCCTGCTTGCTCTTTCCGGCGGTGTGGACTCTTCTGTTGCCGCCGCACTGCTTGCAGAAGCAGTGGGAAATCAGCTGACCTGCGTCTTTGTAGACCACGGCCTTTTGCGTCTGCACGAAGGAGACGAAGTAGAGGCCGCCTTTTCCAAGTGGAACCTGCACTTCCGCCGGGTCAATGCAGAAACCCGTTTCCTGGGCAAACTGGCAGGTGTAGAGGAACCAGAACAGAAACGCAAAATCGTTGGCGAAGAGTTTATTCGGGTCTTTGAAGAGGAGGCAAAAAAAATCGGTGCCGTAGACTTTTTGGCACAGGGCACCATCTATCCCGACGTAATTGAATCCGGGACGGGAGAAGCCGCCACCATCAAGAGCCATCACAATGTCGGTGGCCTGCCGGACTATGTAGATTTTAAAGAGATTCTCGAACCGTTGCGTATGCTTTTTAAGGATGAAGTCCGTCAGCTGGGGAGAGAACTGGGACTCCCAGAATATTTAGTCAGTCGTCAGCCCTTCCCCGGGCCAGGTCTCGCCATCCGCATCATCGGAGATGTCACCAAGGAAAAAGCAGATACCCTTCGCCTGGCCGATTTCATCTTCCGAGACGAGCTTTCTAAATCCCGGGAAGCCCAAAATCTTAGTCAGTTTTTCGCCGTTCTCACCAATACCCGCTCTGTGGGCGTCATGGGCGATGGCCGTACTTATGACCATACCTTGGCCCTTCGTGCCGTCACGACCGATGATTTTATGACCGCTGACTGGGCCCGTATCCCCTACGATATTTTGGACTGCATCAGCACGCGCATTGTAAATGAAGTTCCTGGGGTCAATCGGATTGTATACGATATTACATCCAAGCCCCCGGCAACCATCGAGTGGGAATAAAAATAACTTTTCAAATTGTCTCGTTGAAAATAGAAAAATCCAGCAGCAAAAACCGCTTCCTATGCAGCAGAAAACATTCTCAGTTTTCTCCCATAGGAAGCGGTTTTTTGAATCTCTGGACCTGGTCAATTACTCAGTCAAAAAATTTCCCCTTATAAAAATTTTCATTCCCGAGTTTTTTCGCCGTTAATCGAAACACGACACATCCATCAGGACAAACCACCTCTTTGCAATCCTTTCTCACGCCTCCAATATTCTCTAAATCTCCACCGCTTCTCACCGCCTCCATGATGGGAAACAGCATCATCATTACTTTAGAGCAAATTCCCTGCCCTTCCCCATTCACCGGGCAACCATAGGTACAAGTATACCGGTCTCCAATTTCCTCCCCATTGCGGCAGTATCGCTCTGTACGCGATCCCCGGAGAAAACTGGTAACCTCTATCTCAAACGCGTACTCTTCCGCATACCACTTTTTCATTCATTGCCTCCTTTTTCTTCTATTCCACTTCTGCAAAAATCTTAAGAACAATCCTACACCGATTGTAAGTGATACAATTAATTTTAGCATCTCATCGCCCCCATTTCCACCCTATATCCCAAATTGAAAAAGAGAGCCGCAGAATCTGCGGCTCTCCTTGATGATCTGAAAGAAAAACTCCAAGATTATTCCTCGGAAGAAGCGGGAATCAATCCCATAGCCTGGGCAATTTCAATGTTTACCAAGAGAACATTTACCTTGTCCTCTCCAAAGACGCCCAGTGTCTTTCCTTCTGTATTCCGGTCGATGATTTCTCTGACCTCTTCCTCACTCAGACCAGAGGCCTCCACAATCCGGGGAATCTGGATCTCTGCGGAATCCGGAGAGATATGAGGGTCCAAGCCAGAGCCGGAAGCCGTGAGCAAATCGGTGGGAATGTCTTCCTCTTTCACCTCCGGGTTCTTCTCCAGGAAGGTCTCCAAATCAGCCTCCACACGCTCTGTCAGAGCGGGGTTGGAAGGTGCGTAGTTGTTGGAACCGGAAGACAGACCTGCAAATTCAGAACCATCGTTGTAGGTCTGGGTTCCATCCTCCTGCTCCACATAGGTATTATAATGATAGGCAGAGGGACGGCCCCACAGATAATAGTCCTCTGTAAACTCCTGGCCGACGTTCTTTGCGCCAACCACTTGTCCGTCTACTGTCACCAGACTGCCGGCGGCCTGACTGGGGAAAAAAACTTTCGACAGCCCCGTGAGCAGCAGAGGGAACAACAGACCGCAGATCAGCAACAATACGATTGTCACCAATAGTGCCTGGCGACCATTGTGCAAAAAATTCTTCATAATTACCTGGACCTCCTTAGAATCCAATGAGGGCGAGCAACGGATGGATGATCAGGTCAATGATCTTAATCCCGACAAACGGGGTGATGATGCCTCCCACCCCAAAGATCAGCATGTTGCGGGCCAGAATTTTTCCGGAGGACATGGGGCGGTATTTTACACCCTTCATGGCCAGAGGAATGAGGCAGGGAATGATGATGGCATTGAAAATCAACGCAGAAAGAATGGCACTGTAAGGCGTTGCCAAATTCATGATATTCAGCACACCCAGTTCAGGAATGGCCGTCATGAACATAGCCGGGATAATGGCAAAGTACTTGGCAATATCGTTGGCGATGGAGAACGTGGTCAAGGACCCGCGGGTAATCAGCAGCTGCTTGCCGATCTCCACCACTTCCAGAATCTTGGTGGGGTCGGAATCCAGATCCACCATGTTGGCCGCTTCCTTGGCGGCGGTGGTGCCGCTGTTCATCGCCAGGCCCACGTTGGCCTGCGCCAGCGCAGGGGCGTCGTTGGTACCGTCACCAGTCATGGCCACGATCTTACCCTCGGACTGTTCTTTTTTAATCAGCTTGATCTTGTCCTCCGGCTTGCACTCTGCCACAAATCCATCCACGCCGGCTTCTTTGGCAATGGTGGCAGCTGTCAGCGCATTGTCACCGGTACACATAATGGTCTTGATCCCAATCTTGCGGAGCCGCTCAAATCTCTCTACCATGCCGGGCTTTACCGTATCTTTCAGATAGATGACACCCAGAATCTTGTTGTTCTCACAAACCGTCAGTGGGGTGCCGCCCAGGCCGGCAATTTCGGAAACCTTTTCCCGCAGGTCAGAGGGTACCTTGCCACCCAGTTTTGATACAAACTCCTCAATGGCATCAGACGCACCCTTGCGTACTTTGGTGCCGTCGGGCAGATCCACGCCGCTCATCCGCGTCTGCGCAGAGAAAGAAATGAACTCGGAACCAGACAGCTCCTTGCTCTTATCCCCCAGCTGACGCGCCAACTCCAAGGTGGACTTGCCCTCCGGTGTCTCATCTTTCAGAGAGCAGAGTGCAGCACAGCGGATCAGATCCTCCCGCTTAGCACCGCCCACAGGGAAGAAGTCAGCTGCCAAACGGTTGCCGTAAGTGATGGTGCCTGTCTTGTCCAGGATCATGGTATCCACGTCACCGCAGGCTTCTACTGCCTTACCAGACATGGCAATGACGTTAAACCGGGTAACACGGTCCATACCCGCAATTCCGATGGCGGAAAGCAGACCACCGATGGTCGTCGGAATCAAGCAGACACACAGCGCAATCAAGGTAGAGGTCTGCAGCTGTACACCGGAGTACAGGCCAATGGGATACAGCGTCACAATGACGATCAGGAAAATGATGGTCAGAGAGACCAGCAACGTGTTCAGTGCAATTTCGTTGGGGGTCTTTTTTCTGGAAGCGCCTTCGACCAGCGCGATCATACGATCCAAGAAGCTGTTGCCGGGCTCAGAAGTGATCCGGATTTTCAGCCAGTCAGACACGATGGTCGTGCCGCCGGTGACCGAGCAGAAGTCACCACCGGACTCCCGGACCACGGGAGCAGACTCACCTGTGATCGCAGACTCATCCACGGAGGCAATGCCCTCGATAACCTCACCGTCGCCGGGAATAATCTCCCCGGCCGAGACCATAACCACATCACCTTTCTTCAGCTGGCTGGAGAGGACTTCCTTCTCCGTGCCATTTTCCAGCAAAAGACGTGCCTTGGTGTCCTTTTGGGTTTTCTTCAAACTGGCCGCCTGTGCTTTTCCTCGTCCTTCCGCCACAGATTCCGCGAAGTTCGCAAACAAGGCAGTAATGAACAAAATGATGCAGACGATCACATTATACAGGCGAAGATTGGTGCCGGCACTCACATCCCCAAACAACCCAGGGAAAATGGAGAGAAGCAGCGTGATGATACAGCCCACTTCCACCACAAACATAACAGGGTTTTTCATCATGTATCTGGGGTTGAGCTTTGTGAAGGACCCAATCACCGCCTGATGAAAAATCTCGGGCGTCACCAGTTTTTGGTTGCGATTTTTACTCATATTCACAGTTCCTCCTTACGCCCAAAGGGTGAGGTGCTCTGCGATCGGGCCAAGGGCCAACGCAGGGAAGAAAGTCAGTGCGGCAAAGATATACACCACAAACACCAGAATCACCGCAAAGGAGAAAGTATCGGTGTGGAGTGTGCCAACAGACTCATTGACAAAGCGTTTCTTCATCAGCGACCCCGCAATCGCCAGCTGAATCACAATGGACAGATAGCGGCCGAAGAACATCGCCAAGCCGGCGGTAATGTTCCAGAAATAGGTGTTATCGGCCAAGCCCTCAAAACCGGAACCGTTGTTCGCAGCAGAGGAAGCGTATTCATACAACACCTGGCTCAGGCCATGGAAACCAGGGTTGGTAATTCCCTCCTGCCCTGCTGCGGTACCGACCGCCAGCGCGGAGAACGCCAGAATCAGGAAGGGGTGAATGATGATGCACAGTGCGGTGAGCTTCATCTCCCGTCCTTCAATCTTTTTACCCAGGTATTCCGGGGTACGCCCAATCATCAGGCCACAGATAAAGACTGCCAGGATGGCGTACATAATCATATTCATAAGGCCAACGCCTTTACCGCCGAAGACCACGTTCAGCATCATGTGGAGCAGCGGCACCATGCCGCCCAAAGGCGTTAAGGTATCGTGCATGTTATTGACGGTACCTGTGGTAAAGGATGTGGTGGTCGTGGTAAACATCGCCGACTGGGCAATGCCAAACCGGACCTCTTTGCCCTCCATGCTACCCATGGACTGGGACAAGCCCGCATCAGCCAGTGCCGGGTTCCCCTGGCTCTCCGACCAGAAGCAGAGAGAGAGACCGATCAGGAAGATAATTCCCATTGCCAGGAAGATACTGCGTCCTTCCCGTCCATAGATTCGGGCGGTCAGGCTCTTTCTCAGATCAACCTTTACTTCACTGCTCTCTGCCATGGCCTTCTTACGATCCCGCACCATCTTACCGAAGGTAATGACGCATGCGCCGGGCAGAAGCATCATAGAATACAGTTCAATGAGGTCAGAGATAATCGTGGGGTTCTCAATTGGTGTGGTGGAGTTTGCTCCAATGAAGCCACCGCCGTTGGTTCCCAAGTGCTTAATAATCTCCAACGCTGCCACAGGGCCCATCGCAATGGCTTGCTTGGTTCCTTCAATGGTGTCCACAACCAGGTTCCCCGTGAGGTTCTGAGGCACTCCCTGCCATACCAACAGCAGGCCACCCACAATGGAGAAGGGCAACAGCACACGGGTTGTAACACGAACCAAGTCCACGAAGAAGTTACCCACGTTGTCCTTGGTCTTTCCTGCCAGGCCACGAATAAAGGCAATGCAAGCGGCATACCCAGTGGAGGCAGAGACAAACATCATAAAGGTGATGACCAGCATCTGGGAGAGATAGGACAGTCCAGACTCACCGGAATAGTGCTGGAGGTTGGTGTTTGTCATAAAGCTGATGATGGTGTTGAAGGAAAGGGTTTCCTCCATGGCGCCAATCCCGTTGGGGTTGAACAGGCCAATACTCTGAATCCGCAGGATGATGTATCCAATCAGAATCATAATGGCATTGGTTCCTAACAGGCAAAGGGCATATTTTTTCCAATTCATGCCCTGGTTGGGATTGATCCCGCTGATTTTGTAAATTGCCCCGTCAATGCGGTTAAAAACCGGATCTGCCAGGGTGCGTTTCCCCGCGGCGACGTGATACAAATAAACGCCCACGGGAATGACGATGATCAGGTAAATGATAATCGTCAGGATTAACTGCAGCATAATGGCTACCTCCTGCGTGCCTTAGAATTTTTCCGGGTGAACCAGCGCATAAACAAGGTAAGCGCCCAGAAGCAATACGATTACGCCAAGTATGATCACAATACTTCCTCCTTTCATACATTGGCCTGGGTCATTCGTTGCTGTCCACCTGTTTGTGACACCAGTGGACCAACAAATAGACAAGCCCACAGCAAACAGCCAATGTGGCCACCATAATTAGGTCAAGCACTTTTGTTCCCTCCTTTGTTTTTCTCTTTTTTGCAGAGCAATTATAGCAGAACCCTCGTGAATGTGCCCTTAGCGAATTCCCTGGAGTGTTAAAGTTATATTAATATTTTCTCGAGAAATCAAAGCACAAATCCGCTCTGCCCCCCTTTCCAGTCCCTGCATAGCCTACCCAAATACCTGCAAGTTATCTGGAGCAGCGAGAGAAAGTTTCCCAAGAAATAAAAACGCTGGTCCAGCCCTCCACTTTCATGCCTGGTCCAGCTTGTTGTTCTCGCTTTATAATAAATACAAAATTCAAAAGCGGCCAACCTTACCATTAAACTGCAAGGTTGACCGTCCCTGAATATATGTAAAGCACATTGACTTTACAGATGTTGAACTATTTCCTGATCCTGCCTCCGTTTCTCTTCCAACGCTTCAGCCAGGAGCATATCTTTGACCTTCATCAATCGAACTATGTTATTTCGTTCATTTTCCTCCAGTTTCATTCTAATGTATTTGATGCTCTCCTGCATACGGGGAATCATAACATATTCCAACGCATTCACCCGCCGACGCGTCTTTTCAATCTCCTGCGCCAACAGCTGTGAGGTCTTTTCCACCTGCGCCAGCTTCAGCATATCCTGAAAAACAGAGGAGAGCGCCTCCACTGCGCCATCAATTTCGCAGGATGTCATGGCAAATCCATAGGGATAAAGCCCTTTCCCTTTACACTCTTTCGTCCGAAAAGTATACATAGGAACAGGAACTGACATGATGTTGCGGGTGGTCATATCCAACTCCACACGTTGCTTGGGATAAAGCAGCGCTTGTTCCAACCCCTCCGGAGACATCAGAGCGGATGCCACGGTAAACGAACCATGGGCCCGCATCAATCCTTCCTCCACCCGACGCCGAAGGGTACGGTTTTCCCGGACACTCTCCAGGAACTGCTTCATCAGTTCATCCCGTTTGTCTTTGAGCAGTTTGTGCCCCCGCACTGCTGTTTTTAACCGGTTCTTGAGCCGGGTCAATTCCATCCGCGTGGCATTCACTGTGACCGATGGCATCTTTCCGCCTCCTTACGCTTGCCGGGGAAGATATTTGTCGATGTGTTCCTGCTTGATCCGTTTCAGCTCCGTTTCCGGCAAGATCGACAGCAGATCCCACCCAATCGCCAAAGTCTCCTGAATGGATCGATTCTCCTCAAAGCCTTGACCGACGTATTTCTTTTCAAATTCCTCGGCAAATCGGGCATACAGCAGATCTGTGGGCGACAAGGCCGCCTCCCCTAAAATTGACATGAGTTCTTTCGCCTGCTTACCTGCAGAATAGGCCGCAAACAACTGATTCATCGTCCCCGCATGGTCCTCCCGGGTCTTTCCTGCCCCAATCCCCTTGTCTTTTAAGCGAGACAGAGAGGGCAGCACATCCACCGGCGGCTGAATGCCAGCCCGGTGCAGCTCCCGGGAAAGGATGATCTGTCCTTCCGTAATATAGCCTGTCAGGTCTGGGATCGGGTGGGTCTTATCATCCTCCGGCATAGTAAGAATGGGGATCATGGTGATGGAACCCGCCCGCCCCACTTGACGGCCTGCCCGCTCATACATAGTGGCAAGATCCGTATAGAGATAGCCGGGATACCCCCGCCGGCCGGGGACCTCCTTCTTGGCCGCGGAGATCTCCCGAAGTGCCTCCGCGTAATTGGTGATATCCGTGAGAATCACCAACACATGCATGTTTTCATGAAATGCCAAATACTCTGCGGCGGTCAGCGCCATACGGGGGGTAGCAATTCGTTCCACTGCCGGATCGTTGGCTAAGTTCGTAAATAGAACCGTTCGTTCGATGGCGCCTGTCCGTTGAAACTCCTCGACAAAATAGTTCGCTTCCTCAAAAGTAATTCCAATGGCCGCAAAGACCACTGCAAAATTTGAGTCTCCGTCCAACACCTTTGCTTGCCGGGCGATCTGTGCCGCCAGTGCCGCATGGGGCAGCCCGGAACCCGAAAAAATGGGAAGCTTCTGCCCCCGCACCAAGGTATTCAACCCATCAATGGAGGAAACCCCCGTCTGAATAAACTCATTGGGATAGGCCCGGGCCGCAGGATTCATCGCCAAACCGTTGATATCCCGATATTCCTCCGCCAAAATTTCCGGCCCCCCGTCGATAGGCTGCCCCATCCCATTGAACACGCGCCCCAGCATATCCCGGGACACCGCCAGCTGGAGGGGATGCCCCAGGAAACGAACCTTGGCATGGGCCAAATTGATCCCCGCATTGGCCTCGAAAAGCTGGACCACCGCACTGTCTCCATTGACCTCCAGCACCTTTCCACGGCGAACCGATCCGTCCGACAGTTCGATCTCCACCAGTTCATCGAAGGTCGCGCGCTCCACCTGCCGGACCACCATCAATGGCCCCGCAATTTCCGCAATGGTTCGGTATTCCTTGATCATATATCCGCCCCTCCTTTCTCTGTCAGCTGGGCAATCTGCTGGGCCATATCCCGGGCAATGGTTTCATAGGCCTGGATATATCGCTCCTCCGGTACACTTTTAGCTCTGCCAATGGCCGCACGGGCCGGAAGAGAGAAAAGCGCATCAGGGTCTGCCCCCTTCTCCAGGGCTCCCCGGCAGAGCCGGTCATAGTCCAAAATCATCGCCAGCAGCCTGGACTGCCGGTCATAGTTGGAGAAGGAATCTACCTCAACAAATGCATTTTGCTGGAGAAAGTCCTCTCGAATCATTTTGGCGGTCTCCAAGGTTAGCTGATCCCCAGGCGCCAGGCCATCCTTGCCTACCAGCTGGACAATTTCATTCAGACTGGCCTCCTGCTGCAGCAGGAGCATCGCCTGGGTACGATTTTGCACAAAGGCTTTTCCCAAATGCTCCTCAAACCAAGGTCTGAGAGAATCCAAATATAAAGAATAGGAATTGAGCCAGTTCACCGCTGGAAAATGCCTGGCGTAGGCCAGTGAAGCATCCAGAGCCCAAAACACCTTAACAATCCGCATCGTCCCCTGAGAAACAGGTTCGGACAAATCCCCGCCCGGGGGAGACACCGCTCCCACCGCGGTCAGAGAACCCCGGCGTCCATCGGACCCCATGCACTGCACTACACCGGCCCGTTCATAAAACTGGGACAAACGGGAGACCAGATAGGCCGGGTATCCCTCCTCCCCGGGCATCTCCTCCAAGCGGCCAGACATTTCCCGGAGCGCCTCCGCCCAGCGGGAGGTCGAATCCGCGATGACCGCCACATCATAGCCCATATCCCGGAAATACTCCGCAATGGTAATCCCGGTGTATACAGAGGCCTCCCGGGCCGCCACAGGCATATCCGACGTATTGGCAATGAGAACCGTCCGCTTCATAAGGGATTCCCCCGTCCGGGGATCTACCAGTTCCGGGAACTCCCGGAGCACATCGGTCATCTCATTGCCGCGCTCTCCGCAGCCAATATAGACCACCACATCCACATCAGACCATTTGGCCAGAGCGTGCTGCACCACCGTCTTTCCCGATCCAAAGGGCCCTGGAACCGCAGCGGTTCCTCCCTTGGCCACTGGAAACATGGTGTCAATTACCCGCTGCCCCGACTGAAGCGGGGTCACCGGCGCAAATTTTGTCTGATAAGGGCGGCCTTTCCGCACAGGCCACTTCTGCAGCATGGTCAGGGGCTCCTGAATTCCCTGCTCATTCTCCAAAACAGCCACGGTTTCTGTCACCGTATAGGTTCCGCTTTGAATGCTGCGAAGGGTCCCCGTCATCCCCAGGGGAACCATAATTTTATGTTGGACCGAAGGGGTCTCCTGAACCGTCCCGATGACATCCCCGCCCACTACTTTGGTGCCTGGAGAAACCGACGCCACAAACTCCCAAGTTCTCTCCCGATCCAGGGCCGGAACCTCTACCCCTCTGGGGAGATGATTGGAGCCTGTGAGGCTGGCAATCAGCTCCAGAGGACGCTGAATTCCGTCATAGATCATACCGATCAGTCCCGGCCCCAGTTCTACGGACAACGGCGCCCCCGTGGTTTCCACCACTGCCCCGGGACCCAGGCCAGAGGTCTCCTCATACACTTGGATCGAAGCGGCGTCCCCTGTCATGGTCAGCACCTCTCCAATGAGCCGCTGTTCCCCTACCCGGACCACATCCGCCATGTTCGCCTCTGCAAGTCCCGTAGCCACCACCAGGGGCCCGGAAACCTTCACAACCTTACCATTGCTCATTGCTCTTTTTCCCTTCTTTCCGTCCATGGACCTTGCCAGCGGCAATCGCTGTGTCTCGTCTTTCTTAGCGCAAAAATCTTATGCCAGAATGTCCGCCCCCACAGCCCGTTCTACCGTTTCTGTTATCTTTTGCATCCCGATCCCCAGCGACCCTTCTTTTCCGGGAATTAGAATTACTGCGGGTGCCAGTTCTTTTTCGTACTGCGCCAGCAAATCTTTCAACTGCGTGCCCAGCTGTTCTGTCAGGTAAATGATCGCATACGCCTCCTTGGCTGTGGCGTGGATCACCCTTCTGGCCTCTTCCGCTGTTTCAACGGGGAAGACAGACAGCCCAAGGGCCTGAAAGCCCAGCACGCTGTCCCGGTCCCCCACCACCGCGATCTTATACATACGCCTCACGCAGCCTTTCCCGAATAATATCCGGCGCCAAATCCGCCAAACGGCCTGTCAGAATGATGCGGATTGCCAGGATTTCAGCCTCCTTTGCCGCCAAATAGGCGATCACTGGCGCCTCTCCAAACGCAACAAACTGTGCCCGCCGGACCTCATCCAAAACCGCGTCATCACAGTCCTTTTCAAATTGTGTCAAGGAACCGCCACGGGCCGCCATAGCTCCTGATTCCGCAGCCCGTACCAGGGGGGAGGAAGCATACAATTCCTCCAGCATACTTCCGCCATTGATCCCTGTCAAAAGCCGCTCCACCTCCATGTTCCCTCCCGGGAAAAGGATTCCCTCCAGGAATTCCGTCCCCTGCCCCATACGGAGAACACGGACTACCGTCCGGAGATTGGCCGCATCTATCATGCGCTGAACATATCCCTGCAAAAACAGAGATCCCGTCTCCTCCGCCAGGACAAGCAGCTCCTGGAAATAGCGCCGATCCAGAACCATATCCCCCAACTGCGGGTCTCGTGTGGCTGAGAGCACTTGGCGGGCCTCGTCTATGGCCTCTCCCAGCTGCGGCGGCAGATTCTGAACCTCTCCCGACCGCAGCGCAGCGACCAGCTGCTTCGACGGAATCCGGCCGGCATCCACCAGCAGCCGGTCCTCCTGAATCCCCATTGCTTCGCTCTTTAAGAGCACTTTTACATTGTGATAGTCGTGGGGCAACTGGAATACGGCCAAAATCGCCGGGTCAGGAACCAATTCCGCCAAATCCTGGAACAAACGTTCCCGTTCTCTGGTCAGCATCTCCCCCACCGTTATTGCGCTGACCGTTTCCAGTTCTGGATAACCGCAGTCGGTCAGGATGCGGGCTGCCTCCTCCGGGCTTCCGGCTTCCAGCATTTGCTCCATCTGTCCCCGGTTCAGAAGGCAGCCCTCCAGAGCACGGACGCGGGTAGTTAAAAACAAATAGTCCGTATCATGTATTTTTCTTGTCACAAGGCGCCCTCCTTCATCCGTCGTTCACACCTGCTCTCCTCGGGGAAAGAGAATCTCTGCCACTTGGGCACTGAGCGATTCCCTCCGTCGCTGCAGAAGCATGGAAAAGGTACAATTGATATCGACCCGGCCCCGCCGCAGGAGCAGACCGCCTGCGATTCCTTCCTCCGCCGGCCCCAAGGTCAGGTGTCCCTCCCCAATCAGCTGGTTGGCCTGGTCCACCACGTCCTGTCCGTAAGCCCGCCGGGATGCTGGGGGCAGAATCACTTCCTCCTCCCCTGTTTCCGCATAGACTGCCGCCAACCGGGCCAGCAGAGGTACCATTTTCTCCCGTGGCAGGGCACACAGACGGGCCAAAGCTTTCTCAAACGCCGCTTCTATTACATCCTGCTTGGCTGCCAGAACTCGTTTCCGCGCCTCCAGCCGTGCCATGCTGTGTAGTTGGGCACGGTGCGCGTCCACCTCTCTCTGCCCATGCGCCAAAATACGTTCCACCGCCTCCCGCGCCTGGGTCTCATACTCCGCCAGAATTTGGTCCGCCCGTTCCTGCGCCTGAGACAGCTGGGCCTCAAGCTCTGCCTGGGCATCCTGGGCAATGCGGTCTGTAATTTTTTCAATCCCGTGCATCCCCACGCTCTCCTTTCTGCCAGACTGGATAATTATAAGCTATTGAGCATCAGGAAGGATGCCAGCAGACACAAAATGGCATAGAACTCCACCATAATGGCCATAATAATCGCCTTGGACAGTTCCTCTGACCGCTTGGACACCAGGGCCACGCCGGCCGCTGCACACTTTCCCTGGGCAATGGCGGACAGCAAGCCACCGATGGCCATGGGCAGACAGGCCGCCAAAAACATCAGTCCTTCACTTCCAGTCAATACCCGCAGCTCCCCGGAGAAAAAGCCCAGCTTCATTAAGGCAAAAAACCAGGCCACCAGTCCATACAGACCCTGGGTTCCAGGGATGATCTGCAAAATCAGAATCTGAGAGAACTTTCCCGGGTCGTTGGCCAGCACACCGGCCCCCACTTCTCCTACACTGCCCACCCCGCGGGCAGACCCCGAGCAGGCCAAGCCCACTGCCAGGGCCGCGCCGACAAACGCCAATGCAATTCCAATTGTCTCCATGAATGATTCCTCCTGTTCCTGTCAGAAGAGGCACAGACTCTCTCCTCAAAATTGAAAGTGGTTGAGCATTAAAAACGATGCCAGCAGGGCCAGAATCGCGTAAAACTCCATCATAATGGCCAAAATAACCGACCGGCTCAGATCATTGGGCTTCTTGGCAATGAGAGAGAGTCCCCCAGCACAAATCCTACCCTGAACAATGCCGAAAATCAGGCCGCCAAGGGCCACCGGCAAGCAGGCACCGAAAAACTCCAGTCCCTGAAACGGCGTCAGATGCGCCAGTTCTCCCGAAAAAAATCCCAGCTTGGTCAATGCGAAAAACCAGATGACCAGGCCATAAAGTCCCTGGGTGCCCGGCAGAATCTGCATGACCAGCACCCGAGAAAACTTCCCTGGGTCCACAGACAATAGACCAGCCCCTGCCCGGCCCACAGTTCCCACTCCAGTGGCAGAACCAGCGCAGGGCAGTCCCACTGCCAAGGCCGCGCCCAGCAGGGCAAGCGCAGTCCCTTCCAAGGGTACCGTCTGGAAAATTCCGTGGATACTCATTCCACCACCTCCCCGCCGTCTGTGGTCACATCCACATACTTGGTCTGGTATTTCAGGGGGTGGAAGGGGATGCCGCCCTCCTTATAAAACTTACTGAAAAACTCCAGATATTGCAGGCGGGCCGCATGAACATAGGTCCCAATGATGTTGATGCCCATGTTGAAGAGATTTCCCACCAAAAAAATCACCAGAAACACCAGGATACCCACGGGCTTGGGTAGGCCCTCTCCAGGCAGGGTGGCTAAAATATTAAACACCTGGGAAATCACTGAGGTGGCCAGCATCAGGGCCATCAAACGGCAGTAGGAGAGGATATCCCCCAGCCAGCTTGTGATATCATACCAACTGGCCAGACCACCAAGCAGTTTCCGTACAATACCCTTCTTATGCCGTCCTTGGGTAAACAACAGTGCCAGAAATCCCACCAGAACCACCACAGCGCTCCCCTGTAAAACAGCCAGAGCAATCCCCGCAAACACAATCCACCAAGGGACCACATCCAAAATGCCATCCAGAAGGCGTCCATCCCGGGCCTCCATGTAAATATGGACACACTGTCCAAACAGCATGTGAAGCACCCCCAACCCCAGGGCGATCACCATAATGGTCATCGGGTCCTGCAGAGGGTTGATCAGCGCCGGCAAGGTAATGACGTGTTCCGGAAAGAACGCCGTGGTAAACTGATATACTGCGTCTCCAAAGAAACCACCTGTCAGCACCCCGAACACGGCAGTGGAGATTCCCAAGTACTGTCCCAACTGAAACATGTTTCCCACCGTCCCCTTGGGACGATACTTTTTGGTGATTCCCAGGGAGACTGCCCAGAGAACCAGGCCATAGGCCAGGTCTGCAAACATCATGCCGAAAAACACCACAAAGAATCCAAAGATCAGCGGATTCGGATCAATTCCTCCCCGGTAAGCCGGCAGGGAGTACATCTCTGTCACCATGTTGATACAGGAAAGCCACTTTTGATTTTTCAGCAGCGTAGGGGGAATCTCCTCGGGATCAGGGTCCCTCCATTCATAGGCACAGAGAATGTCGCTCAATTCTTCTTCCAGCCGGGACAGCCCCGTCTGGGCAACCCACCCCTCCAAAAAAATCATTGTGCCATCGGTGAGAATTTTTTCCCGCGCCTGTTCCTTCTGGAGTTCCTGCTGGAGGCGGTCCTGACAAAGTTCCAGTTTTTTCCTCTGGCTTTGGCAAGCGGAAATGGACTGGATCACGTCCTCCCGTTCCCGTTGATTTTGAAGCAGTTCCTCTTCCACCCGACGGATGTTCTCCGCCGGTGTCCCTGTACGGGCCTTCCAGTGAGAAATCCCATATCCATGGGCCCGCAGGCACTGCGTTGCCCGCTCCAGCGCCTCCTTATGACAGATCAGCAGGAGATACCGCTGATGCTTATCCTGGGAAATCTCCTGGAGATGGGCTCGCTCTGCAGTTTTCTCCAGTTGTGCGGTCAGTTCGGACAGATTCACCGCCAGAGGGCAAGTTCCCAGCTGAAATACCGATGCGGCCGTTTCCTGAAGTTCAAGAGGAAGGTCCAGCGGGGCCCACGGCATCAAACTGGTTTTCAAGTTCTTCAGATTGGTCTCCTGGGTCTGGAGCTTTGCCAGCTGCCGGTTCCAGGCATTGATCTTTTCCGCCAGAGCCAAGGCCTCTTCCATCGTTTCCTGCCGGAAAAAGTCCTGTTCCCGGATGGCCTCCCGTTGAATGAACAATCCTGACCGAACTGCTGCGTATCGGTTTACATTCTCCAAGGCGGTCCGAACCGTAGTGGCTTGACTTTTCACCGTCAGAAGCGCTGTGGAATCCCGACGCAGCAAGCTGCCCCATTCCGGCATGCTTTGCGGTTCTTCCGGTTCTGTCACCTCCACACAGCCAGCACGCTGCAGCCGGGCCAAGAGATGGTCCCGCTCTGAAGTCAATGAGAGCAGCCGCAGCCGCTTCATTTTTACAATTGACACTTAGAACTCCACCACCCTTCTCACGATCCACTCTGCGGCTTGGTCCAAATGACGCTCTCCTTCTGCCTTGATTTCCTCATACAGGCGCGCAGCCTCCTCCTGCCGCTCTGCTGTTTCTTTTGCATTCTTTTCTTCCTCTTCCGTCATCATTTTCTTTACTTTTATCTCCGCCGCTCGACAAGCACTCTCTAAGCGCTCCGCCCCTGCCTTTTCCGCCGCCGTGATTCGGCGCCTGGCCTCTCGTTCCCCTTCTTCCCGTTGCTGTGAAGCCTGTTTCTCCACTTCCATGACTCGTTTCACCGCATCCAGAGACATCCGATCACCCCCTTTCTCTCTCCCTTTCGTATGTTAAGAAAACTTTCTGTGAAATTATGAACAATCTACCATAGGTCTTTCTCAATTGCAAGAAAGAAATCCAAAACTTGCTTTTTACCTTTGTGCAAGTTTTTTCCTGTCCATTTTCGAGCCATCCCCCCTTTCCTTTCTCTTTATACGCTTCTCTTCTCCTTTCACTTTTTCTTATGAATCCAATTTTCTTCTCCCTGATTCTTTCCTCCACATGATCATCTTCCTCCCTTCTGTTCTTTCCCCCCTCCTCTTCCCATAAGATATTCTTATCATATTTTTTCCCTGCTCCCCCTTCGGCCAATCTCCTCTCTATCCTTGATTCCTACCCGTTTGCTTTCCAATTCTCCAAAAGCACAGTGCTTTCTTCGCATCTTCCACGATAAAATCGTCAAAACGCCGGGTAAATTTTGGACTTCTCCTCTCGCTTTACTGTATAAAATGTTCCAAAATCATCCCAAAAAGCCCCCAGAATTCCTTGAACAAGAGAAATTCTGAGGGCTTTCTTTTTCTGTTTTTTCCTTTTCACTGCCAGCCGCGTTCGGCAGGATCCAGCATATCCCCGGCCAGATAGAGCAAGGCATTGCAAATAGCCGCTGCCACATTGCTGCCACCTTTCCGTCCCATGGCCAAAATTGCCGGCACTTCAAACCGCCGGCACAGCGCAAGCACCTGCTCCTTGGCCTCCTCCACATTCACAAATCCCACAGGCACCCCGATCAGCATCGCCGGAAACTGTCCTCGCTCCATCTGTCGGGCAATGGCAAACAGCGCCGTGGGTGCATTCCCGATCGCCAGGACTGCCCCGGGACACACCTGTGCCGCTTGTTCCATGGCGGCTGCCGCTCGCGTGGTTCCCTGCGCCTCGGCCCGTTGGGCTACCGCAGGGTCGGCCATGAAACACATCACATGAGACCCCAATTTCTCCAACCCAGGCCGACTGATGCCCGCCTTTGCCATATTGGTGTCTGTCACAATGGGCGTTCCCTTTCGAAGGGCCGCAACCCCCAGCGAAACTGCATTTTTTGTAAAAACAAGATTTTCTGCATATTCAAAATCTGCCGTGGTGTGGATCACCCGCTTTACCACGGCCTCCTGATCCGGCGGGACCTGTATCCCCCTCTGCCGCAGTTCCTCTGCGATGATCGCCATGCTGGTCCGCTCAATGTCAGCTGGTCTACTGTGCTTCACCGTTCTCCCCTCCCGTTCTGTTCCATTGCCTCATAAATAGCCGGCAGGTCTATGTGCTGCCGGACGATACAGGCCAACTGATTTAACTGCTCTTCCTGATGCGCCCGATGACTTTGCAGACCTCCGGTCTCTCCCGCAAGTCCTTTCCGAGACAGGAACCACTGGGCCAGATGTTCCGTCAGCTCTCCCGTGTCAAACAGCCCATGAAGATAGGTCCCAAATACATTTCCCTGGACGGCTCCTTCCGGTTTTCCTCCGTCCAGGCGGCAAAATGGCGCACCGTGGACCGTGGTTTCTCCCATGTGAATCTCATACCCTGCCAAATTTCCCCCTGCCAGCATCGGCGCTACCACCTTCGCCCGGGTTCTTCGCCTGATCTTCCGCCGGAGAAACACCGTGTCACAGGGCAGCAGGCCCATTCCTGCCAGCATACCGCCTTCTTCCACCCCATCCGGATCGGACAGACTGCGTCCCAGCATCTGATATCCACCGCAGATGCCCAGCAGTGGGGTCCCCTGGGCCGCCAACTTTTTGAGCTCAGCTTCCAGTCCGTTCTGGCGCAGCCACAAAAGGTCCCCCATGGTGTTCTTGGTGCCAGGCAGCAGGACTCCGTCCGGACGCCCCAGCTCCTCCACTCGGCTGACATACCGAACGCCCAATGCCTCATGTCGCTCCAGCGGCGCAAAATCTGTAAAATTAGACAGCCGTGGCAGGCGAATCACCGCAAGGTCCACTGGTTTATGGTGGGAAGTCCGTGTCAAACAGGGCGCCAGGGAGTCCTCTTCATCCAGATCCAGCGGCACATAGGGGATCACCCCCAGTACCGGGACCTTGGTTTTCTCCTCCAGCATTTTCAGTCCTGGTTGGAGAAGTGTCACATCCCCCCGAAACTTATTGATGACGCAGCCCACCACTCGGTCCTGCTCATCTGGCTCCAGCAGCGCCAGGGTTCCATAGAGCTGGGCAAACACCCCGCCCCGATCAATGTCCCCCACCAGCAGGACAGGTGCGTCCACCAGCCGGGCCAGCCCCATGTTGACAATGTCATCCGCTTTCAAATTGATCTCCGCCGGACTCCCCGCCCCCTCAATGACAAGAATGTCATTCTCCTGGCACAGGCTGTGGTAAGACGCCAGAATCTCCGGAATCAGTTCCCGTTTCTTGCGGAAATATTCCGACGCCTGGTAGTCCCCCCGGACCTCCCCTTTGACGATCAGCTGACTGCCCACGTCGCTGGACGGTTTTAGGAGAATCGGGTTCATCCGTACATCAGGTTCCCGGCCCGCCGCCCAGGCCTGAAGCACCTGTGCCCGTCCCATCTCCAGCCCGTTCTCGGTGATATAGCTGTTAAGGGCCATATTCTGACTCTTAAACGGCGCCACCCGATATCCATCCTGCCAAAAGATCCGGCAAAGGGCCGCTGTGAGCAGGCTCTTTCCCACGCCGGACATGGTCCCTTGAATCATCAGTCGTTTGGTCATCCCACACACTCCTCCATGGCTCGGATCAGCCGTCGGCACGCCTCTTCCTCTCGAACCGCCACCCGGAACCAGCCAGGGCCCAGGCCGGAGTAGGTCTCACAGTTTCGGATCAAAATCCCCCGCTGGGCCAAGTCCTGATCCAACGACGAATTCCGATGGAAAAACAGCAGATAATTGGCCTGCCCCGGCACCACATCACAGCCCAGCTGGGTCAGCGCCAACCGAAGTGCCTCCCGCCGCCGCCGGGTCCACGCCCGCAGCTGGTCTCCATACACCGTCTCCTCCAGGGCCGCCATCCCCGCTGCCTGGGCCAGGTGGGACACCGGCCAGGGCTGCCCCGCCAAACGCATCTGCTCCAATAACGTCTCCTCCTGGCACAGACAGTACCCCAGCCGAACCCCAGCCAGCCCATAAAATTTGGTAAAGGCCCGGAGAATCAAAAGGTGATGTCCCATCAGGTTGGAAACCATGGAATGGGACCGGTCCAGGAGAAATTCCTCAAAGCATTCATCCACCACAAGAAGGACGCCACAGGCATCACACCGCTCCAGGATCTTCTCCAGCAAAGTTCGGTCTGTTGTCTGTCCAGCGGGGTTGCTGGGCTCAGAGAGAAATAAAATATCCAATGCAGGCGTAATGCGCTCCAAAATCCGCGCTGTCACCCGAAAATCCTCTGCCCGTTGCAGGGAAAACTCCTCCACTTGACAGCCCACCCGCCTCAGCGCCTGGGCATACTCGGAAAACGCCGGCGCAGTTACCATCCCCCGCTTAGGGCGAAGCGCCAGCACCAGGCGGTCGATCAGGTCGGAGGCCCCATTCCCACAGAGAATCTGGGCAGAAGGAACGTCATGGTGCCTGCCCAGACACGCCCGAAGCTGCCGGCACAAGGGGTCTGGATACCGATTTACCTCCTCCACCGCCTGGTACAGAGCGCGCTTCACGCCCGCAGGAATCCCCATAGGGCTTACATTAGCAGAAAAGTCCAGGGGCATCCCATGGTACTGTATCTGGTAGGCGGCCCAGTCCCCGCCATGCTCTCCCCTTCTCATCCAATCCCTCCTCCCAAGACAAGGGCGCAGCGCAGCCCGATCAGAACACCAAGGCAAAGGACGCTGCCCCCATAGAGCAGCCGGTTACTGCGCAGAATATCCTCTGGTACAATCGGGCGCTGATGCTCTCCAATGGTTGGTTTTTCCACCCGTACCCCAAAATACCAAGCTGGTCCGGCCAACTGAACCCCCAGCGCTCCGGCCATTGCCGCCTCTGTTTGCGCTGCATTGGGGCTGGCGTGGTTGCGCCGGTCTCGGCGCCAGATCCGCCAGGCACCTCTCCCATCCTCCCCCAAGAGCCAAGCCGCCGCCACCAGCAACAACGCCGACAGACGGGCGGGAAGCCAGTTGGCTCCATCATCCAGCCGGGCCGCCCAGCGGCCAAAGTAGAGATACCGTTCATTCCGGTACCCCATCATACTGTCCATGGTATTGATGGCCTTATAGCAGAGGGCCAAGGGAGCGCCGCCCAAGAAAAAGTAAAACAAAGGCGCCGCCACTCCATCGGAAAAGTTTTCCGCCACAGTCTCCACCGCCGCCCGGGTGACCCCCGCCCGGTCCAGCCTCTGGGTGTCCCGTCCCACGATGCGGGCCACCGCCTGCTGGGCCTGCTCCAGAGTTCCCTCCCGCAGCGCCCGATAAACCCGGCTACTTTCCTTCCCCAGTCCCCGTACAGCCAGCGCCTGCCACCCCCAGAAAACCTCCAAAAAGAAGCGAAGCCCAGGATGAATCTGCCCAGCAAGCCACAATACAGAAAAGGTAAGTGCCAAAGTCCCTGCCGGCAGCAAGATCGCAAGCAGAGCACCTGCGGCCCATTCTCCCCGCGTCGTCTTGGGAAAAATCCGCCGCAGCCGCTCTTCCAGGCCGGAAATTGCCCGGCCCATCCATACCACAGGATGGGGAATCCAGCTTGGGTCCCCCAGCAGGAGGTCCAGGCAGAAGCTGAGTGCCCCAGCCACCACAAGTTCCATGTCATCCCCCTTTTGTATAGTCCCGCTTTCCCAGCAAGCGCAGTTGGCGGTGTTCTAACCATCCTTCGGCCTCCAGTACATAGCCTTGCCCGCAGGGCAGACCCCAGGAAAAATAGGGCCGGGATGGGATGGCAAACGCCTCCATCACCGCCATCTGGGTTCCCCCGTGGACCACAAGAACAAGCTGCTCTTCCTCAGAGGCCACCGCCCAATCCAGCAGTCGGGCGAAGGCCCGGCAGACACGGCGGGAAAACGCAGGCAGACTCTCTCCGCCTGGACATTGTCCCCGGCACATGCCCTCCACCCAGGCACGGTAGAACGGGTCCTCCTCCATCTCCGCCGCACTTCGTCCCTCGAACCGTCCAAAGTTCATTTCCCCTAAGTCCTCCACCACCACCAGCCGCGCTTGGGGAAACAGACGTTCCGCCGTCTGCCTCGTTCGCTGCAAAGCGGTGATGTAGACTTTCTCCGGCGAGAACGACGCGGGAGACAGCGCCTGTCTTCCCTGTTCAGACAGTGGTACATCGGTCTGTCCTTGATACCGTCCCGTCCCCTGCCACAGGGTTTCCCCATGGCGGATCAGCTCCACTCTCATGGAAGTTCCCCCTTCAGCGCCTGAGGCAAACCACAGAAGACACGGATCACCCGGTCCGCCCGCTGGGCCAAGAGGCAGGCCAAGCGCCCCGCGGCCTCTCTGTTCTGTCGCTGCACCGGGTCCACGGGAACCACGCCGCCCCCGACCTCCGTGGCGATGACCACCTCATATTGGGCCAGGTTTTTCGCCAGCTTCTCCAGGTCTTCCTCCTGGCCCGCCAGGTTCTGCACCTCCCAGATTCCCCGCCGGGCCAAGTCCTCCTCTGACCAGCCCAAAGCCTTGCAAATGTATTCTTTCTTTCCCGCAAACAACGGGCCCGTTACAAAAATCACAGAAGATGCGCCCCCCATTCCACAATCCATACGGCCGCCAGCATCCAAAGCTCCACCCGCTGCAAAAACCAGCCGGCCAAATCCCCGGACAGCCCGCCAAAGTATTTCCTGGACCTTCGCCAGTAATCCCAAAATACCAGCAGTGCCGCCAGCACCATGGCTCCGCCGGCCAAACTCTTCCAGCATACGATTCCCCCCAGCCCCACGCCGGCCAGCAGCAAAATCCAAGCCACCCGCTTCCGGTCTGCGGCGGTGGCAAAGGTATAGGCCAGGCCCGAATGCTTTGCCAGCGGGAATCTCGCCACCGCCCAGCCGGACAGACACCGGCTGAGACAAAAGCTCAGGCAGAGCTCCTTTCCCACCGGGGCGGCCAGCGTGGTCCACAGAGCAAACGAGAGCAAAAAATACCCGCACAGACGAATGACCCCAAAGGCGCCGATATGGGGGTCTTTCAGAATTTCCTGCCGCCGCGCCGGTGTGCCATGGCTGGCCAGAGCATCCACCGTGTCACAATAGCCGTCCAAATGGATGCCCCCTGTCACCGCCGCAGGGAGCAGACAGAGCACGGCCCCTCGCAGAAGGTCCGGCACGCCCCCCCACTGACAGAGCTCCCCCCACAGCCAGCACAATCCACCGATCACCCCTCCCACCAGAGGGAAGGCACACAGCGCATACCGCATATTCCGTTTTTCCCAGGAAATCTGGGGCATGGGAAGCGCGGAGAACATGGAAAATGCCACCGCCACGGTTTCCAGAATTCCCCTCATCCTTCCGTCCCCTTCCAAACACAGGGCATACCACAGACCAATTCCACCACCCGGTCCGCACGGCGGGCCAGGGTCCGATTGGCCCACGCCAGGTCCCTTAAATAGGATGAGGTATCCCCCTGGTACGCCTCCCCGCTGGAAAACACTTCATTGGTCACCACTGTGACGTGCCTGCACTGCCGCAGCAAATGCGCTACCCCTGCCACAGCCTGGGCCACGCCGCCGCCCTGTCTCCCATATCGCTCATTGGCCACCAGATTTCCCAGACACTCCAGCAGCACATTGCTATCCGGGGGAACAGTAAGCTGGGAGAGATTCCGATAGCATTCCACTGTGGTAAACCGTTTGTGCGCCCGGGCTGCCTGGTGGCGGGCAATCCGCGCCCGGCACTCCTCATCCCAGGGCTCCATGGTGGCAATGTACAGCCGACGGCCTGGGAGGGTCTCCACATGGGCCTCCGCATATTCACTTTTTCCGCTGGCAGCACCGCCAATGACAAGGGTAAACATGCTCGTCCTCTCCTTCTTACTGCGGCGTATAGGCTTCAATGCCCAGCTGCGCAAAGGTATGACCGCTTTGATAGACTGCCAGGGCAAGGTCCAACAGCGGCAAGGCCGCCACCGCACCGGTTCCCTCTCCCAGCCGCATCTCCGCCTGGATCATCCCCCGCAGGCCCAGTGCCTGCAAAACCCACTGTGCCCCGGGTTCCGCCGATACATGTCCCGCCAACAGGGCATCCGCTGCCTGGGGACAGAGGCGGACGGCACAGAGGGCCGCCACATCGGCAATCAGCCCATCCAGCAGCACGGGCAGGCGCACATAAGCCCCGCCCAGGCACAGACCGCATAGGCCAGCCAAATCCAGCCCGCCTACGGTTTGCAGCACTGAAATTGGGTCACCCGGGTCAGGGGCATTGCGGCAGATGGCCTGCCGGATCGCCCGCACTTTGCGCCGGAAGCCCTCCTCAGACAGTCCCGAGCCCCGTCCGGCCAACTGGCCCGGGTCCCTTCCCAGCAAAACACTGGCCACGGCACAGGAGGTGGTGGTGTTTCCAATCCCCATCTCCCCGGTTAGGAGGATCGACGCCCCTGTCTCTTTGACCTCCTGGGCCAATGAAATCCCAGTCTCTATTGCCTGGATGCATTGCGCCCGGGTCATTGCAGGGCCCTGAGAAATGTCTCCTGTCCCATTGCGGACTCGACAGTTTTTTACCCCTGGCGCACCCAAAAAGTCCAGTACTCCCAAATCCACCGGCACCACCTGGCAGTTTACCTTCTGGGCCATATAGTTGACGGTACTGCTCTGGTTTCCCAGCGCGGCGGTCACCGCCCGCGTCACGGACGCATCAGACTGGCTGACCCCCTGGCTGACCACTCCATTGTCCGCGCACAGCACCACCAGTGCCCGATTCTTCAAACAGACCTCCGCTGTCCCGGTCAGCGCCGCAATCCGGACAATGGCCTCTTCCAAAATGCCCAAGCTCCCCAAGGGCTTGGCCAGACTGTCCCAGCGCCGGAGCGCCTGCGCTCTCGCCGTTTCCTCTCCCGCCTGGATTTTCTCCAAGGTCTCCTTCCAAGTCATCTCTGTTTCCTTTCCCGATAGGCCGCTGCCGCTGACACAAAGCGTTCCGCCAAAGGAAGCCCTCCCCCAAAATGGAGATGGGGAAAGGCCGCATAAAGGGTGTCTGTGGCATATCCGCACCGCCAGTGCTTTCCCGATGGTTTTTGAGCCAAAAATGCCGTTCCAGTTTGGGTGCTGTCCCAATGGTGAAATTCATGGGCTGGAATCTCCTCCCCCGCGCGAAACAGCAAGCTGTCCCGCTCCGCTTGGAGGGTGAGATACCCAAACCGCCGCAGCTGACGGGTAGGATAACCCATGCCGGGCAGCGCCTCCACCATGGGCCAAGGAACCTCCTGCTCCGTCTGCAGCTGCTCCTGCAAATACAAAAATCCTCCACATTCCGCCACCGTGGGCATGCCGTCCCGAAGGGCAGCCCGGATGGCACTGCGGATTCCCGCCTGTCGGAACAACGCTTGGGCATATACTTCAGGATAGCCGCCGCCCAGATAGAGGCCGTCCACCTCTGGGAGCGCGTCCGCCTGCAAGGGGCTGAAAAAAACCAACTCCGCCCCGGCGTTCCGAAGGGCATCCAGGTTATCCGCATAGTAAAAACAAAAGGCCGCATCCCACGCCACGCCGATGGCACAGCAGTTCCTTGGTCGGAACCGTCTTGGGCGGTCTTGAACGGCTGTTTTCTCTGTTTCCTCCACCAACGCCCATAAGGCGTCCAGATTCACTGTCTTTTCCAACTGCTCCGCCACTTTGCGGAACCGCTGATTCAGGTCTGCGATCTCCCCTGGCGTCAGCAGGCCAAGATGACGGCTGCCAATGTTTGCCTCCTCCATGGGAGGGAGGTAACCCAAAACCGGCAGTCCGGTCTCTTCTTCCAAAATAGGCGCCAAGTGGGTGTAAAGAGAGGGCCGACAGGCGGTAAGAACCAACCCACGAATCTGAGAATCCGCCCGAAAGGTCAAAAGTCCCTTGACCTGAGCGGCCAAAGTCAGGCTGCTTCCCCCCGGCCGGATGGCCAAAACCACCGGCAGATTGGCTGTCCGCGCCACCTGCCAGGCACTGGCCCGGTCTGTGCCGTTCACACCGTCATAGAATCCCATGGCGCCCTCCACCACAACATAGTCCCCTTTTTGTTTCAACAGGGTCCGCCGCACCCCATCTTCCCCCTGAAGAAAGAGGTCTAAATTACGGCTGGGTACGCCAAGAACCTTTTCATGAAACATGGGATCAATGTAGTCTGGCCCGCATTTCAGCGCCTGGGCAGCGTGTCCCCGGGCCGTAAGAGCCGCCAGTAAGCCGCAGGTCAGTACGGTTTTCCCGCTTCCGCTGGCCATGGCAGAAATCATCAGCCGTTTCATACAGGCTCCCCCGTAATTAAAAAAACCGGATTCTGTGCCAGAAGCAGATGCAGCTGCCCCACTGACTTGCCCCGGCTGACGGAGATCTGTGTGATGTCTGCTCGGTACCCAAGTCCTTCCAAGCATCTCACTGCCTCCTGTAACGTCTCCAAGGCGATAGCGGATACGCAGATTCTGGCCTTTGGATTCCGGCGGACAACCAGCGTCAAAATTTCTTGCAGCCGCCGGCCGCTGCCTCCCACAAAAACGGCGTCCGGCGCAGGCAGTGTCTCACAGGCCTCCGGCGCGGTTCCCTCCTGCAAATGGAGATTCCACGCAGAAAACTTGGCTCGGTTTTTCCGAATCAGCTCACAGGCCTCCGCCTGCCGCTCCACTGCCCAGACAGACCGACCCTGGAGGGCCAGCTCCACGCTGACACTGCCGGTGCCCGCCCCCACATCCCAGCAGATATCTTGGGGCGTCACCGCCAGTTTCGCCAGGATAGCGGACCGGATCTCCTGCTTGGTCATAGGCACCTTTCCCCGCAGAAACGCCTCATCGGGAAGCCCCGGCGTCTGGCGTGGCGGGCGGGGGGCCGCCTCGGCCAACAGGACGCTCAGGGACGAAAAGGTTCTCTCCGCCATGTTCTCCGCCGTGCCATGAGAAATGCGTTCCCCTTCCCCGGAGAGGTCCTCCCCCACTGTCACCTGCAAGCCCCCCAGTCCAGCTTCCGTCAACTGCCGGCATAGTTCCGCCGGGGTCAAGCTACCGCCAGTGAGGAAAAATGCGGGCTTCCCATGGCATACCTCCGCCACCGGGTCCACCGCTACTCCATGGGCAGAACAGAGGTGCCAGTCCTGCCAACTGCGTTTCAGCCTGGCCGAAAAAACTTGCAGGCTGGAGATTCCCGGCAGCACCGTCGTCGTAAACCCCGCCGCCGCCAGCACAGGCAGCAGGCGCTTCGCCCCGGAGTAAAAGCCTGTGTCACCACTCAGTATCACACAGCTCTCTGCCCAGCCGGCATGGATCAGATGGTCCCGAATTTCTTCCGGTTGCACCGCCGCAACCCGTTGCGCACCGCTGGGCAGAAGTCCCTCCAGCAGCCGGCGTGACCCGAAAATCCCTTCCGCCCGGGACAGGGCTCGCTGTGCCGCCGCCGTTATGGTCTCCATGTCGCCGCATCCCAGTCCAATTAACGTAACGTGCATGGCATCTCTCCCCCTTCCAACGACTTCAGCAGTTCCTCCATGGAACTGCCACTGTCCCCTGGACGACGGATCAAAATCACCGGAACCCCGCGCTCTTGGGCCGCCGCGTACTTTTCCTCATATCCCCCCACCGCTCCGCCATCCTTGGTGACCAGCCAGCGAATCTGATACTGCGCCAGCATAGCCGCGTTCATTTCCCGGGAAAACGGCCCTTGCAAGGCCAGGATATTTCGGTGAGGAATGCCCAACGCTTCACAGGCCGACAGGCTGGCATGGGTGGGGAGCACCCGTGGGAACAGCCGGTCAGGCTCCAGCGCAGCAAAAGCTCCCAGTTCTTTGGCCCCAGTGGTCAGGAGCACATTGCCTCGCTGTTTTTGCAAGAACGATGCTGCCTGGGCACAGCTGTCCACCACCACACAGCCCTCCTGCCCACTCTCTTTCCGAAGCAGACGCCGCAGCGGAACGCCCGCCGCAGCGCAGGCGGCCTGGAGCTGCTTTGTCACCTTCACCGCATAGGGATGGGTGGCATCTACGCACAAATCATACGATGGAAGTAGTTTTGCCATGGCCTCCAGGTCCATTCGCCCGGTCAAAACTGGTCCGCAAAACTGCCCTTGCAGTATCTCAGCGCCCAATTCCGTGGCCACACTGACGGTCACCTGGTGTCCCATTCCCACCAGCCGTTCCGCCAGCAGGCGGCCTTCCGTGGTTCCGCCAAAGAGAAGAATTTTCATCACTTATTCTCATACCCCCGCGGCGTGACCATCCAGCGCCCTATCTTTTGGGTGGTACTGGAGCCAATAAATACGGTAGTAAACATATCCACCTCGGTCTCTTTTAACGCCTGCAAGGAGAGAATTCGGACTTCACTCCCCTCTCTTCCCACATTGCGGACCCATCCGCACACCGTCTCTGGGTGCTTCCGCTCCAACAGGATTTCACAGGCCCGCCGCAGATGCCCTCTCCGCCTCTTGGAGCCGGGGTTGTACAAAACGATAACGCTGTCCCCCTCTGCCGCGCACACCAGCCGCTTGGCAATCTGGTCCCAAGGTGTAAGCAGATCTGACAGTGAGATCACACAAAAGTCGTGCATCAGCGGAGCCCCCAGCATAGCGGCGCCAGACAGCGCCGCGGTGATGCCAGGCACCACGGTGATCTCCACCTCTTCCCCGCCCTCGGTCAGCTGAAGCAGAGGGCCAGCCATGCCATATACACCAGCATCCCCGCTGCACAGCATAGCCACAGTTTTGCCCCCCCGCGCGGTTTCCAGCGCCCAGCGGCAGCGCGCCAATTCCTGGGTCATCGGTGTGGTATAGGTCTCCTTTTCCGGAAACCACCCTCTCACCAGGTCCACGTATCCTGTGTAGCCGCATAAAACATCCGCATCCGCCAGGGCCGCATAGGCCTGCTGGGTCATCTGCTCCCTTCCACCAGGCCCCAAGCCCACCAAGTAAATCCGTTTTCTTTCCATGTCACCACCGCCATTCTGGTTGAAAGGGGATCTGTGCCACCGCCAAGGTCACTCCATCCCCCTTGCATTTTCTCTGGAGCAGTAGGCCGCCCCCACTGCCCAAAACCGCACTGCGCTCACAGACGTTGTCGATCCCTGTCACCTGACGGACAAATTCTGATGGAGTAAAGTCCCCTGTGACCTGTGCCAGCTCCTCGGGGGAGTAGGTAAGGAAAGGCAGCTTTCTTTCTGCACAAAAAGCCAGCAGGCCCGGCTCCTCCTTCTTCAAATCGATGGAGCAGACCCGGGCAATAGCCTGCGGCACGAAGTGTAACCGCTCCATTGTCTGGGCCACCGCTGCCGCCAGGGTCTCTTTGCCGACACCGCTCCGGCAGCCCACACCCAGCACCAAGATTTTCGGCACCAGATGAAGGGCTGGGTCCTTCCCAGGAGAAAGGGTCACCTCCACATCACAGTCCCTCGCTTCCCCAAGAAGCACCCCTTCCGGCTGCAGCCCGGACACCGCCCACGGGCAGCGCATCCAGATGGTCTCCCCCTCCAGCAGTTTTCCGGATACTCCTTTGATTCGTTCCGGCTCCATCACATGGCAGTTCTGCTCTTTCGCCCAACTGTCCACGGCGAACAGCCCCCGCCCATCTGTGGCCGTGGTAATCACAGGGCTTCCCCCTCCCGCTGCCGCGATTCGGTGAGCCAGCCCATTGGCCCCGCCCAAGTGACCGCTGAGCAGGGGGATCACAAACCGTCCTCCCTCATCCACCACCACCACAGCGGGGTCTGTGGTTTTGCTCTGCACATAGGGGGCAATGGCCCGAACGGCAATTCCCACAGCGCCTACAAATACCAGGCCCTCGTATCGGGAAAACGCCTCTCTGATCCAGTCACGCAAAGGGCAGTCTACCCCGCAGCGGGTTGCCGTGCCCCCCAAAACCTGGGCCAGCCGCTGGGCCAGGGAATAGCCCTGGGTGGAAAACGCCGCAAATCCCAGCCTCATTCGGATGCCCTCCGAAACTCCGTGGAGAAATCCGGCGCATACAACCGGCTTCGGGTATAGTCTCCCGACAAAAAATCCCCCACCAGCACCAACGCTGTTTTGGAGATGCCATGGTCACGTCCCGCCTGAGCCAGTTCCCCCAAGGGGCAGCGTACCACCTTTTCCTCTGGCCAGGTCGCTTTATACACCAGCGCCGCAGGGGTCTGCTGGGTATAGGCCCCCTGGAGCAGTGCTTCCTGCAACCCATCCAGCAAAGAGGCCGACAGGAAAATCACCATGGTCGCCCCATGCTCGGCCAAAGAGGCAATATTCTCCCGCTCCGGGACTGGGGTTCGGCCCGCCATCCGGGTGATGATCACAGTCTGACTGATGCCCGGCAGGGTATACTCCCCCTCTACTGCGGCAGCTGCCCCACAGAAACTGGACACACCAGGTGTCAGCGTGTAAGGAATCCCCCGTTTTTTCAGCGCATCCATCTGTTCTTGGATCGCCCCATAGAGGCAGGGGTCCCCTGTATGCAGACGCACCGTTTGTTTCTGTTCCCTCTCCGCCTGTTCCATGGTGGAAAGCACTTGCTCCAAGGTCATCTCCGCGCTGTTAAAGATACGGCACTGCGCAGAACACAGACCCAGCAGCACCGGATTGACCAAGCTGCCGGCATAAATGACCACATCCGCCTTCTTCAGCCGCTCCGCCCCCCGCAGGGTAATCAAATCGGGTGCTCCTGGCCCCGCGCCTACAAAATGAACCATGCTTTCACTCCTTCACAAGAATGGTAGTATAATACCCCGCCCCCTCTGGAAGGGCCCGCAAATCGGTGCAGACCATCTCCTGGTCCAGACCGCAGTTTGCCACCAGGACAGCCTGCTCCAACTGCCCGGTTTCTGCCAGCTTTTCCACCAAGTCCTTCAGGCTTCGCCCGGATTTCATCAGCACCTTGGTGCCGGGTAGTGTCAATCCCTCCCACTGTGCCTGCTGAGAGGCCGGAAGAATATGCAGAGGCTCCTCCATGGTGGTCAAACTGACACCCAGCCGAGCCGCCACAGCGGAAAAGCTGGCCACCCCTGGGATCATCTCCGTCTCATAGCCCTCTTCCCGGAGCAACTCCATCAAATAGCAATATGTGGAGTAGATCGACACATCCCCCAGCACCACCATGGCCACATCCTGCCCTCTGTCAAGAACCTGCCGGACCATCGCCGCTGCCCGACGCCAAGCCGCCTGACGCACAGACAGATCCCGCGCCATGGAAAACGGCAGAGACAGGATTTCTTTGCCCGTCAGATCCACCGCCCTCCGGGCAATAGACAGAGCCAGCTGCTCCCCCCGGGCTGTTTGAGCCGCTCCAATCACTGGGCAGGCCTCCAGCACCCGGCATGCCTTTCTGGTCAGCAGTTCAGGGTCACCCGGGCCCACGCTTACTCCGAAAAAAATTCCTCTTCCTGCTCCCATTGCTTCAACACCTCCTGGGTTCCCGGGGTCCTGCCCAACTCCCCAAACACATGGGAGAACAGGATTACCCCGACACGATAAGCACCGCCTACCCGGCGGGAGACATGGGCCTCTATGGCGTCCATCAGGCGGGCCATCACCGCTTCCCGCAGGCCTGCCTGTTCCAAAATCTCCAGACAGGCATCGGTGGTGGCCCCCTCCAGCAGCGCCTGACAGGTGCTTTGACCCGCCCCGCACACAGACGCATGGGCGCAAAACAACTCTGTCCGGCAGTCACCCCAGCGGCTGTGGGTGTTCATAATCCCGCCGGCCAGCTTCACCAATTTTCCCACATGGCCTACCAGCAGTACACGCTTAAATCCCTCTGCCGCTGCCCCATCCAGAGCCTCTCCCACAAAATTAGAGCATCGAATCACAGGAATCCTTCCGCCTCCCCATCCGCACTGGCGAAGAAAATCCTGCCCATAGTTTCCCGGGGTCAGAATCACCCCCCGATGCCCCTGGGCCGCAGTCTGGCGGAGCTCAATTTGAAGGGTATCTATCATCGCCTGGATACTCATGGGCTCCACAATTCCGGAGGTCCCTAAAATGGAGATGCCTCCTTCAATTCCCAAGTGGGGATTGAAGGTTCTCTGGGCAATCTGTTCTCCCGCAGGTACCGAGATGGTCACTTGGAGCCCTCCCTCATATCCCGTCTGATGGCAGAGGGACGCCACCTGCTCCCGGATCATCTGCCGGGGAACCCGGTTGATGGCCGCGGACCCCACCGGCTGGTCCAACCCCGGCCTGGTCACACGCCCCACACCAGGCCCCCCCTCAATGGAAATGCCCGGCTGAACAGAGGGTGACACCGCAGCCTGGACCAAGGCGCCTGTGGTCTGATCCACATCGTCTCCGCCGTCCTTCCGCACCCCACAGACCGCGCTTGGTCCCTCCATACGGCAGTCTTCCAGGGGAACTTCCACCAAAAGTCCCTTGGGGGTACGCAGAGAAACCGACGCCGGCCACCGGCCGGTGAGCAGTCTCTGGGCTGCCCCCGAGGCCGCCAATGCCGCACAGGTCCCGGTGGTGAATCCGCAGCGGAGCTTCTTTCCATTGGAATAGATATAGTGTTCAAAGGCCATGGGGGGCCTCCGTCCAATCCACCAGTTTTCCCCTTTCCCGCGCCGCCTGTTTCAGCCAACGGTTTGGTTCATTCATGGTTCCAAAGGTCTCACAGCAGCAAAAGACACGCTCGCAGCGTTCCAACCACGCTATGGCCTGTTGATACTGTGCCGCCCCAATGGGCTCAAAGGCCTTCTGGGCAATCACCTCCACCGCCAAAGCCCGGGCTGCGGGAAACTCTACATCATTCTCATGGAGAACACCGGCGACGAAAGGGACCCCCTCCCGCTGCAGCCGGCGATATGTCCCAATCCCCTCCCCATTGCCTCCAATGACAAAGGCTTTGACCGCGCCTTGAACCCGGGGCAGTTCCAGGCTTCCATAGCCAGGTTCATAGCTCCCCTGGGTCAGCTCATACAGTGTAGTAATGTAATCAGAAGTAAACACCGCTTCCGGCGGCCCACACCGCTCAATGGCATTGTTGTGGACACACACCACAAGGTCGGAAACACGTTGGGCCAGATCCAGTTCGTGAAGGGATAAGACCACCGCCAGCTGACGCTGACGAACCAGTTCCTTCAAAGTACTCAAAATCTCCAGCTTGTATCGGATATCCAAAAAAGAGGTCGGTTCATCCAGCACCAGAATCTCAGGCTCCTGGCACAGTGCCCGGGCCAGCAGGACCCGCTGCCGCTGCCCATCGCTGATGGCAGTAAAGGCCTGATCCGCCAGCGCAGACCCGTGGACCAGGGCCAATGCCTCATCGACTTTCTCCCAATCCCGCTGGGTCAGCAGCCCCAGTTTTCCGGTGTAGGGATACCGTCCCGCCGCCGCAACCTCCCGGCAGGTCATGAGCTCTGGCTGAAGGCGGTCTGTCATTAGGACGGACATCTTCCGCGCCACCGCCTGGGGGGACAGTTCCTCCAGAGAGACCTGCTCCAGCCGCACCACACCGCCTAAAAGCCGCAGCTGCCGGACGATGCTCTTGAGAATGGTGGATTTGCCAGACCCATTGGGGCCGATCAGCGTCATGATCTCCCCCCGCCGAAGGCAGAGATTGATTTTCTCAATGAGGGGTTTGCCATGGTAGCCCACCGTCATCTGTTCTGTCTGAAGATAATACGCGTTCATCTGTCTCTCCCCACTTACATGGCTTTGCTCTGCCGGCGGACCATCATATAGATGACAATGGGCGCGCCAAACAGGGCGGTCACAGAACTGATGCTCATCTCCACCGGCGCAAAAACCGTTCTGGCGACCAAGTCGCAGAACAGGCAGAACACCGCACCGCCCAGAAAGCACCCGGGAATCACCAAAATGGGTTTTGCGGTCCCCATCAGTGTTCGAACCAAGTGGGGCACCGCGATGCCCACAAAGGAAATAGGACCGGCAAAAGCCGTGACACAGGCGGACAGAACACTGGACAAAAGGATCAGCTCCACGCGAAACCGGCGGATGGAAACCCCCACACTCTGGGCATAGCTCTCCCCCAGCTGATACGCGCCCATTGGCTTGGACAGACAAAAGGCCCAGAGGACCGCCAGGCCCACCGTCCCCGCAATGACCCCCAAATTGCTCCACGTGATTCCAGAAAAACTGCCCACCGACCAGTTGTGAAGGTTCACGATGTTGGCGTCTTCGGCAAAGGTCACCGCGAAATCGGTCACGGCGGAGCAAATGTAACCCACCATAATTCCGCAAATCACCAGCACAGACATCCGCCGGATCTTTTGGGAAACCAACAGCACAAACCCCATGGACAGCATGGCCCCCACAAAGGCTGACCCAATCAGCACAAAGGAATTGGATAGAATCCCCCGCTGGAGGAGAAAAATCATAGTCAGTGCCACGGTCAGTTTGGCCCCGGAGGAAATCCCCAGCACAAAGGGGCTGGCAATGGGATTGGCGAAAAATGTCTGCAGTAAAAAGCCGGAAATCGACAGTGCGCCGCCCAGAAGCGCCGCCCCCAAAATCCGCGGCAGACGGATATCCCAAACGATCCGGCTGGCCGTCTCCTCTCCCCCTTGTCCGAAGAGGATCGCCAGCACCTGTGAGGCCGTCATGGGAAAACTGCCTGCGTTCAGGTTCCAGATCAGAAGCCCTCCCAACAGCACCAGCAGCACTGCAAACGCAACCCCATATCGTCTCATCTCCCGCTTCATGTGTGCCGTCCTCCCCCATTACCGCAAGGGATGCAAGTAGGTCAGCTCATCCTGGGCCACTTGGTCCTCGGTCAGAATTTTATGAATATCCACCATCAAGTCTCCCAGCCCCAGACTCTCCTGAAACAGATTTTTCCCCGTACACCAGACCGCCCCCTCTTTGACCGCTTTGCAATCCGACAAAACCGGGCTCTTTTCCAAGAGCTCCTCCATGGTCTGAAGTTCTCCGTCAATGGTACTGCTGTAAATCAGCACATCGGCTTGCTTTGCCTTGGCATAGAAGGCCTCCATCTGCAGGTTTGTAGTGGCCTGGGCATTGTCTTCCCCCGGCAAATCCTGGAACAAATAGGTTCCGCCGGCCAGTTCAATGGCTTTGGCCAGGTAATCTCCTGATTTTCGCACATTGGCCGCTCCATTGGAGGTGATGTAGAAAAACGCCACTGTCTTCCCTGTGTTCTCTGTTTGCAGTATGTCTCTCAGTTTCTCAACCTGCGTATCAAAATACTCCGCCGCCGCATCCTCCCGGCCCAGCAGCAGCCCATAGAGCTTAATCCACTCCATACGGCCCAGAGGGTGATTTTCATAGCTGGACCGCTCCACCAGCACCGGCACACCAAAGTCCTCCAGCTGCTCTTTTACCTCTGGAGTATGGTAGATCATGGTGGACTCAATGGCTAAATCACAGGACCGTGACAGAAGCAGTTCATAGTCTGGAGCCCGGTATTTTCCGGCATACTCCATCCTCCCCTGCTCCATTGCCTCTTTGGCCTCCGGAATATACCATCCGTCCGCCTCCACGCCGGACAGGGTAACCCTGTCTATGGCTTCCAGCGCCCGGAACAAGTCCATAGCAGAGGTGGCCGCCAAATAAATATGATCCAAGGGCTGCTGAATCACCGTGATCTCTGCCGGCACGCCGCTGGGGACCGCCGCGCCCTCCGGCACCACCAGATAGGACAAGCCGTCCTCAATGGAAATTTTGGTATATCCCTCAGGAGAAGACGCTGCAGAAAACTGGGTGGCATACAGAATCTCCAATTCCTGCGGAAATGACAGGCTTTCCCAGGACACGCCTGGTGCTTCTGCCTCTGTCTCTCCCTCCTGCGCTCCACATCCACCCAGGACAAGACAGAAGAGGCTCAGCAAAAAAATCCAGAGTTTTTTTCTTGTCTTCATTCCACACGCTCCAGGGTTACAGAATCAAATGTCAAGGTATACTCGATCTCATGGGGGGTACTCATTGCTGTGGTATTGGCCAGCACAGGCAATTTCCAGTCAAATCCCGCCACGGGAATGGTAAAGGCTGCGTTTCCCTCTGTGTTGACCGGATCATACTGCACGCCGTCCACCTTCATATAATCATAGTTGGCACTGCTCCACACGATGGTAGCAGTCGCCTGCCCCTCCTTGACGGTGAGTTGCGCTGGAGAATCCACGCTGGCCCGACCGGAACCGCCCTCCAGCGTAACAGCGACTTCATAACGACCATCTGACAGTCCCAGATCAGCCACTGTGGTCATTGTCCCTTCCACAAAGGCCTCCTGGGGCAGGGAGCTGGCACAGAACACCAAAGTCCTGTCATACCACATTTCCTTTCGCTTGCTGTATGCCGCACAGTCAATGCCTTTGTCCAAGGCCTCCACCGGCACGGTGAAAGTATGCTCCCCCGTGGCGGTCTCTTCATAAGCAATGCAGTCAGCCTCGTCCGCAGCGGCCGCTTCCTCTCCTGTCCCCAGAAACACCTTGAGGTAGCCGGTTCCCCCCATTGTCATCTTCGCAGTCATAGCATCATCCTTTACCGTCAGAGTGCAGGAGACAATCTGGAACATCGATGAACTGGAGTCCACGGTCACAGAATACTCGCCCTCCTTCAGTTGGGAGGCATAGACCGGTTCCATTCCCTCGGTTACGACTTCTTGGGGCTGTGCCATATCACTTTGATCGGCCACCGCCTGCTTAGATTCCTCCGGCTGTGCTCCGCAGCCAGCCATGGTCAAGAGCAGGGCTGCGGCCAAACACATGATACATTTCTTCATGGTTTCCTCCATCCACTCAGAAACAGCAGCCTGAAAGGTTCCCTTTCGGGCTGCTGTTTCCCTATTTTTCTATCAAGAATTCAAGGAGTCTATGGCATCCTGGGCATGCTCCACCAGAATTTTCTGAATGGACTCCAGCTCACCCAAACCGTTCAGCAGGCACTCCACCTGATATCCGGCTGCCTCGAAGGTGCTTTTCCAGGAGTCCGCCTCCTCTCCGGCCATGTCATTGTTGGCATGGTCTCCCGCCACGATCATCAGCGGTACCAAGATCACCCGCTCATAGGTTCCTTTCTGCACCGCAGACAGCACCGTGTCCAGAGAAGGCTCTGCTTCCACCGTGCCGATGTAGTAATTTTCATGCCCAGACTGGGTCAACTGATCCTGCAGGGTTTCATAGACCGCATTGGACGCTGCCTCTGTGCCATGTCCCATAAAGCAGATGGCGGTTTTGCCATCGTCGTATTCCGCTGTGGCCTCGGTAATGTCCTGTTCCACCGCCTGGAAGTCCGCCTCTGACGTCAGCAGCGGTTTTCCAATGGCCAGGTGCTCAAAGGCATCGGAATATTGGGCAACCTCGTCCACCAGTTCATGGTACTCCAGTCCGTCCATCAGATGGGTGGGCTGGATCACCAGGGTTTTTACGCCGTTCTCCACAGCCCGGTCCAGGGCCTGCTTCACATTGTCAATGGAGACATTGTCCCGGCTTTTCACATGATCAATGATAATCTGGCTGGTAAAGCCCCGCCGGACCGCATACTCTGGGAATGCTTCTTCCATGGCATTTTCAATGGCGCCAATGGTCAGCCGTCGGCTGTCATTGTAGCTGGTGCCAAAGCTGACCACCAGCAGTTCCTTCTCTCCGATACCATCCTGATTCCGGGGGTTGTCCAGAGAGGCGTCCCCAGTGTCTGGTTCCTTCTCTGTCTCCACCGGTTGGCTGTCCTGTTCCGCAGATACATCCTTCTCCTCTGGCGCGCCGCAAGCGGCCAGCACCGTCACCAGGAGCGCCCCGCAAAGCAGCAGTGCAAGCAGTTTCTTTCCCATCATTTCATACCTCTTTCTATGGCTTGTTTCTGGTATAAAACATTGCAAAAAACGGCCGCGTTTCCGCGACCGTCTCTCCACCAATGAAGCTGCAATACTCCCGTATTTTAGACGTCATTTGTGAGAACAAAAATCCGTGGACCGCAGATTTGAGATTCTACATACAGGCAGGTCTCCTGACTTTGTTCTTCGCGGCTTTTCTCTTCCCAGTTTCCCAGTGATTGCACGAAAAGCAGCTCCCATACACAGTGACGGCATCGTTACGGATTCTCACCGTATTCCCTTTTCACTCGCCCGCAGGCAAGCACCTGTATGCTACAAATACTCTACAATATTTTGTTTCCAGATGCCCCCATTGTAGCAACGATTGCCGTGCCTGTCAACCAGGAGAATCTGCCCTGGAGGTACTGCCATATCATTGCCTTTCTGGTCACAGAACAGGTTGCGGAACAGCACGCTGTACGCCATCTAAAAGGGAATCCATTCAGAATGATAGGAAGGTTGTATCGCCTTTGGTTGCCGCGCATCTCCTCCTCTTGTGTTCTCCCTATCATATGAACAGCGACAGGCCCATCCGAAGAGCCTGCCGCTTTATTTGACTCCATATTACTGTTCCAGCAGGAAATTGCCAATACTCTCCATGGCCAGCGCCGCTTTCCGAACCGGAAACATTTGAAAAACATGCCACATGTCATTCCACACTTCCAGCTGGCAGTGAACCTTGGCCGTCTGCATCCGCTCCCGCAGCCGCAGGGAATCTGAGAACAAGATTTCATTGCTCCCCACCTGAATCAAGGTAGGAGGAAACCCCTCAAAATTTCCAAACAGAGGCGAGAGCATGGGCGAGGTCAGATCCCTTCCCCCCGCGTAGACTTCCCGCACTGCCTGAATATAGTCCATAGTGATGGTGGGGTCCATCTCTGCCCGCTGGGTATAGGAACGGCCACTAGCGGTCATATCGGTCCAAGGCGACATCAACACCAACCGTCCCGGGAGCTGCCTTCCCGCCTCTTTGAGCTGATGGCAGAGAACCAGTGCCAGATTTCCCCCTGCGGAGTCTCCCGCCACCACCACATCCCGAGCGCCATAGCCCAGATACATCAGATAGTCCCACGCCTTTCGGGCATCGTCCACCGCAGCGGGAAACGGATGCTCCGGAGCCAGACGATACTCAAAGCACAGGGTCTCCCATCCAGTGGCATTGGTCAGCTTGGAAGCGAGAGGCCGGGAATATCCCAAATTTCCGCTGGTATAGCCTCCACCATGGCAGTAAAGGATCACCCGGCGTCTGTCGTGGGGCCAATCCGGCTTCACCCAGGCAGCGGCCATCCCTTTGAGGGAAAAGGGCTCCCACTTTTTCATGACAATCATCGGTGCCGCCAGCCTGCCCAGAAGCTCCTGCCCTGCCCGCTGCTTGGCCAAATCCTCCGGATTCATGGAATCCGGTGCTCCAACAGAGTGAATGGCCTTTAGCGCCCGCATCATCGGGGCCAAACGGCGGTCCTCTTTTCCTGCCTTCTCCTCTTTTTTCCCCTTGGCGCTCAATCGAATGGAGAGTTTTTTCGGGTCCATAGCATTGCTCCTCTCTGGCCTGTTCTCCAGCGCGTGTTGATTTTTTAGTATATCATGTTCTGCCGGGAAAGGGAAGTCCTCCTTTGCTTCCAGCAGGTTGTTTGGATTCTTCTGATGTTTGGATGCGGTGCCAGAAAACTATTGCGTTCTCCTTTTCTCTTGCTATAATGTATTTGTGAACACACAATTTTTCTGGAGGAGGCCCTACCTGTGCCCAGGAAACAGGAAAAAAATACTTGGTACCCCTTGGACAACGCAGGGGTACTCTATTCTGCCATTCAGAAGGAACGCTACTCCGCAGTCTATCGCTTCTCGGCACTTATGACTAAGGCGGTAGACCCGCAGGCGCTCCAGCGGGCTGTGCAGAAGACCATGCCGCGTTTTCCCGGCTTTGGGGTACGGATTCGCCGGGGCGCATTCTGGTGTTATTTTGAGCCCAACCCCAATCCCGGCCCCTTTGTGAAACCGGACATGGCAAACCCCTGTCAGCCCCTCCGGTTTCACGAGGACAATGACTGGCTGATCCGCATCCTCTATTATGAAAAGCGGATTTCCGTGGAGGTTTTCCACGCCATCTCCGACGGTGCCGGAACGCTGGTCTTCCTCCGCACGCTGCTGGCGGTCTATCTCCGGGAGCTGGGCTTTTCCATCCCCAATGGGCCGGGCATTTTGGATGTTACCGCCCCACCCCGAAAGGAAGAGCTGGAGGACGCCTATGCCCGGTATGCCGGCAGCCGGACGCTGCGGGGCAAGCTGGAAAAGACCGCCTTCCCCAACACCAGCGCCCCCGAGCCTTTCTATACCCTCAACGTCACCCTGGGGCTGGTTCCGGTGGACCGGCTGCGGGAGGTTGCAAAATCATACCAAGCCACCATCACAGAGTATCTTACCGCAGTTCTTCTCCAATGCCTTTTGGAAAACCAGGCGGCCCGCCGGTTTCGCCATCCCCAGCCTGTGGCACTGGCCATTCCCATCAATCTGCGCCCCTGGTTCCCCTCGGAAACCCTGCGAAACTTTATCCTTACCATGCGCCCCTGCATTGACCCCACATTAGGGGAATATACTTTGCCTGAAATTGTGCGGCAGGTTCACAGCTATATGCACCTTCACGCTAACCGGCAGGAAATGCAGGCCAAACTCACAGGGAATGTGCAGTTTACCAAGAATCACTTTCTGCAAATCATTCCTTTGGCCCTAAAAAACCCCGTCATGGCTTTTTCCTACAAACTGGTGGGCGTGCGCCCCTATTCCGGAACCTATACCAACCCCGGCGCCTTCCCGGTTCCCCCGGAAATGGAACCCCACATTCAGCGGATGGAGGTCATGCTGGGACAGGCCACCCGCCCCTCCCCCCACTGCGCCTCCATCAGCTATGGCAACACCATGGCCATCACCTTTGCCGGCACCGGAGTCTCCAGTGAAACAGAACGAAGATTTTTTTGCCATTTGGTCCGCGAAGGGATTCCCGTGAAAGTAGAGTCCAATCGCACCCATTGATCCTTTGGGAGGGATTCACATGTCTTACTGCGTCAACTGCGGTGTGGAGTTGGACGACACCGCCGCGTTCTGCCCACTCTGCCACACCCCAGTCCATAACCCCAACCAGCCAGTCAATCAGACGGCGCCCAAGCCCTTTCCCACAGAGCGGAAAGAGGTTCCCCCTGCCTCCAAACTCCAGGTCGCCATTCTTCTCTCCACAATCCTGGCCTCGGTGGCTGTCTGCTGCGGTGTGCTAAACGTTTTTCTGCGCACCCAGCGCACTTGGTCTTTGTACGTGATCGGGGCGGCGCTGATGATCTGGATTTGGACCGTTCCCCCTCTGCTCCATCATCGGAAGGATACCTTTCGGCTCCAGCTGCTGGCAGATGTGCTGGCCATCGCAGTCTATGTCTCTTTAATTGCCGTGGACTTAGACGGATGGAACTGGTATTGGCACCTGGCGCTCCCCATTATTCTCCTGTTGGGCGCTCTTTTCCTTTTTTGGGGGCTGACCATGGGTCGCAGGAAACGGAGCACGCTGACCTCCATGACACTGGTGATCGGTTCCATCGGCGTTTTCATTCTGGGGGTAGAGCGGTTTGTTGACCTCTTCTTTCTGGGCCACTGGTCTCCCGGCTGGTCCCTCATCGTCCTGGCTGTCTGCGTGATTCTGATCATTCCCTTGATCGTTGTCCGCCGGGTCCCTTCCCTCCGGGAAGAAGTCCGGCGCCGGTTCCATCTATGAATGGAAACACGCCCGTGAAACAAAGTGCATTTGTTTCACGGGCGTGTCTTTTTACCGTGTTCCACGCTCCCTGCGCCGGCGCTCCTTGTCTTTCAAATGCCCTCGGATGGCATAGGAAAAAATGGGGAACATCGCAGGGAAGGCCACCTGGTTTTCCAACGTATAGCGGAGAAAATCAAAGAAAAAAACGTAAGGGATGTCCAGCCGTCCCTGCAGCTTGAACAGGGTAAATCCCATCTGACGCAGTCTCACAGCCTCCTGCGTGGTCAAGGATATGTTTCTGGCTTTGGTCCCGTGTTGCTTATGATCCGGCACAAAGGGACAGCGGTCCAGGAAATTGGTCAGCTCTCCCTCCCCCTCTATAAGCACCCTCTGATCCTGTACGATGGATTCATAATGGGCTCTGCGCTGGGCGCACTGATGTACACACCGTTCATTGAGAATCACTTCCGCAGTGTCTTTGGGGAGGCTCTCCAATAAATCCCACTGAAAATTGTCGTCCGGGTGGACCACATACCGATCATACGACCGCGCCAGGCCAGCATAATACGCCCGGTCTCGCTTCTCAGGAAAGGCAGTCATAATGACAGAGGCGTGAATCTCCACCCGGGGATAATACGCCCGGATATAATCCCGCAGCAGCGGACTGGAGACAATCACTCCACCGCCCACCTCCTCCGCCATGGCCAGAACCTCATTGCAGGCAGAATCCCCCAAATCCGCCGGGGCAATCTCTGGGGAGGAGAAGGTCAGCAATGGGACAATTCCCCGTGCCGCCGCCCCTGCCAGTTCCTGAAATATCTCCTCCCGGGTATAATGGGGGTCCGTAATAATCAGACGGCCACAGTTCCATCGGACCTTAGGCGCACCGTAGAGATACCGCACAGGAATGGCGTAGCCAAACTTCTCCTTGACCTGATCCAGGCATTGGTAAATCAAATCCGAGTACAGAAACAGCCCAGGCACACTGTATGCGGCCCCTGGCATCAGTGCCGCGCGGTCTCCCTGGGGCAAAATAAATTCGTTCATTCCGCCAGCTCCTCTCTCTTTTGGAATAGATATCGTTTACGATATTTTAACGCGACATAGCGCAGTACGCGGCGGTAGTACACCGGATTCCCCGCGCCTCCCAGCACCCCCACTAAGGGAAGCCCTTGGACAAACTTCAACAGCAGCATATCCATGGCAAAGGTTTGGGCGGTTCGGTCCCTCTGCCGCTTTAATGCCTCTTGATCTGGAACCACGCTACCTGCCATAATTTGGTCCACTGCCTGGTTCCTTTCCAACCAGCCCGATCCCTTCGTCAAGGATGCCTCCATCGCCTTTAGAATCCACAGCCGTTCCTCCGGCGTGTCATAGGAAAACCCATACCGCAGAGCGGTCTCATAGATTCCTTTCAGGAGCATTCCCACAAAAAGCACAATGTCCGGCAGGCCAATGCCCAGGGCCCCAAGGCCGATCCCCTCCACCGTGGTCAGGAGAAGGTTCCGGCTCTCCCCCGTTCGGGCCTCCCCTTGAACCCGGCGAAGAGACCGGCGGTCCATCCTCTGCCGCACGCCCTCCTCCCGGCGGGTATAGGCCTGCCGCAGGTCCGCGCTGTCATAGCTTTTCTCAATGATCCCCGTTCCTTTTTCAAACACCAGCGCAAAGGCTTTGCAAAACGCCGCCTCTAACGCCCGGGAAACCTTAGGCGGGACCTTCTCCTCCAGCTTCCCCTTCCAGGCAGAATCTTTTCCCTGCAGGGCCAGCTTGGCCAGGCGTTGTTCCCGTTTTTCAATGGCCTTCCACTCTTTTTCCAAGGCACTCATCCCAGATTGTCGCGGCATCGGTTTCCACGCCCCTTTTTCCCTCCCTGGTTCTTCACAGAGCCACCGAAGGTTTTTTTATTATAGCATTCTGCCAACTCTTTTTCTACTATTTTCAGGTCGATGCAGGCAGGTGCCCCCTGTGCTTCTTTTGGACCATGCCCCCGCCGGCATCCCAAACTATGGTATATCGTATTCTTCTTTAAGTATGACAAATATGGTTCATTTTGAATACAAAAAAACGTGACCGATACAATCGGTCACGTTTTATGGTTGCGGAGACAGGACTTGAACCTGCGGCCTCCGGGTTATGAGCCCGACGAGCTACCAACTGCTCTACTCCGCGATATGGTGCCGGAGACCGGGATCGAACCGGCACGGGATTTCTCCCATGGGATTTTAAGTCCCAGGCGTCTGCCAATTCCGCCACTCCGGCATTTCCCGGTCGTCACACTCTTAAGTGCTTAATTAATATAGCACGGTTAGATGGAATTGTCAATCCCCTTTTTTGATTTTAAGGGAATTTCTTTTCGCAAAATGCAACAGAATCCCCGGCTGGGAAAGCGGAAACGCTGCCGCACACAGGGAATGTTTCCCGATATATCATCATTGCCAAAGCCGCTGTTTTCTCTTGGCGTGAAATGAGCCCCCGAACACCAGTACATTGGTGCTCGGGGGAGTCCAAAAGAAAACAGATTAGTTCCTGCCCCGGGGGCCCTCTTCCGGCTCCCCAAAGCTCTTTCGAAAATGTTCTCCGATAAGCATAAGCTCACCGGGTGTGCTGATATCGGCGCGGGAATTATTGATAAACGCCCGCACTTTGGAAGGAAGCGAGTTAAAATAAGCTTCCATCCGGGGATCTTCATATTTCATTCTCATCACCCAGGCATAGTCTGCCCGAAACCATAGTCCCCATTCCCATCTGTCTCTTGCAATGTTTGCCCAAAGTGGCAAAGGGTTGCGTCCGGCGATATTTTCCGGCTTTGCCACGCACATAGTTTCTCCCCCGCTGCATATACTGGGTTGGATATCTTCAAAAGGAGGCTTTCTTTATGTCTGAGCACAATACCCGCACCCTTCCCCCTGTACTGCCAGCGCCGCAAGACCTGGATGACTTTATCTTTCACTGGGAGTCCAACATTCCTCCCGTCAGCGACCGTTAAGGGAAGCGCTGATTCACGCTTCCCTTCCAGGAACCCCCATGGCTCTGATTGTTTACCAGATAGGATCGAAGAAAATGGAGAACGGTGCTGCATCCGCTCTCTATTTTTTTGTCCATATCGCCCCCTTGCCGCTTATGAAACATGCTAACACAGCTATGCCTTTTCCAATGCTTTCTTTAGATCGGAGACAAATCGCGTCTGCTGCCGTTTCAGGTATCCTTTTACAAACAGCTTGAGAAAACGTTTTTTCACCTCCACGGTCTCTGTAAATTCCATCTCTGTCCCCTCCTCTGTCTGCTTGAACAGCCCCGTCCAATGTCCACGCATGTTGGTGTTTTCCATATCAAACTCCCACCGGTTGCAAGGCTCCACTGTTGTAATGGTGAAGGCAGTCACAGGGCCTCGTTTGGGGTATTCAAGGAACTGATTTTCACACAAAATTTCCGTCCCCCGCAGATCACTGCGCCATGTATAGTGTTCCACCGAAGTGACAACCTTCCATACCTTGGAACGCTCACTGGGCAGCATAGCTTTTTTACCAGAAGTTATCATGGTGATCCTCTCCCATCGTCTCCCTTTTTCCTGAGCTTACCATGACTGCAAAAGAATTTGCAACCAATTTACTTGATAAATCCTTGGTTTCGGTCTAAGATATAAAAAATCAGTTCAAATTTATCCTCTGCCAGAGGTGGACTTTACTACGCTTGGACAAGCCCCCAACGGCATGCGATCCATGGAGAATCTCAGCCTATGAAATCGACAAGCATTCATCTTTTGGTCACCTTTGACCAAAATTATATCGCCCCTTTCGAAACCATGCTGACCTCTATCCTTCTCAACAACCCCGGGGAACAGTTCCATGTCTGGCTTCTGCACAGCGCCATTCCTCAGACCGCGCTGGACGCACTGGAACACGATTGCTGTGCCCACGGCGTTCCACTGACGCCGATTGCTGTGGACCGGCAGCTCTTTCAGGGCGCTCCCATCACAAAGCAGTATCCACAGGAAATGTACTATCGGCTGTTGGCTTCCCACATCCTCCCAGCCTCACTGAAACGGGTTCTTTACCTTGACCCGGATATTCTCGTGATTAATCCTTTGCGTCCCCTATGGGACCTCGATCTGCAGGGAAATGTTTTTGCCGCCGCCTCCCACATCGGTGTGGTTGACGTGATGAACGGGATCAATCGCATCCGCCTGAAGACGGAACAGGACTATTACAACTCCGGTGTGATGCTCATGGATTTAGAGGCTGCCCGTGTCTTGGTGCAGCCAGAAGCCATTTTCCAATATGTCCGTGACCATGAGAATGAGCTTCTTCTACCAGACCAAGATGTATTCAACTCACTGTATGGTGCTCAAACCCTGCAAATTGATGACGCGCTGTGGAACTATGACGCCCGATACTACTCCGGCTACCTGCTGCGAAGCAGCGGTGCATACCATATGGACTGGGTGATGCAGCACACGGCAATCCTACATTTCTGCGGCAAGCGAAAGCCTTGGAAACGTTCCTATGCCACGCGCTTTGCCCCTTTGTACAAACATTATCGGCAGTTGGCGGCTCGTTCCGGCGCCAGCTTTGTCTCCCTCTCTGCGCCGCCTTCTCACGGCTAATCCCAGGATACAACAACCCAAAAAGCCCTTTCCCCCAGTGGATTCCACTGGGGGAAAGGGCTTTTATCAAGACAGGGAGGAAATATCAGTGATTTGATGGCAACACCAGGTTGAGAAATACCCCTGTCAACGCAGTTCCAGGAATCCCGCTGAACAGGGTACGTACCAGCACTGGCACCTGTTCCAAAACACCGCTGAACCCGAACCCAATCCCAACCGCCAGAGATGTCCCGATGATAACAGAATTGCGGAGGGTCAGCGGCTGCGTCAGAACCACTTCGATGCCCGCCATGAGCATAATCCCCGTCAGGAAAAGGCATGCGCCTCCCAAGACAGGAGCGGGCATTGTATACAGCAGCGCCGAGAATTTGGGAACCAGCCCTGCCAGGGTAATGAGAACTCCACTGGTCATCATAACCGTCCGGCTGGCCACCCGGGTACTTCCAATGATCCCCACACCGTCACTGTAAGAAATATTGGGGGCAAAATTGAATACCCCAGACAAAACACTGGAGAGTGCATCGCAGAGGATTCCGCCCCGCAGCTCCCGCTGGGTGGGCAGACGGTCCTCACAGACCATGGCAGTAGCCGTGGTGTCCCCAATAAACTCCACCGCAGTCACCAAATAAATCACCACCATAATCAGAATCGGTTGGAGGTGGAAAGACACCCCATAGGCAAAAGGCCTGGGAAGAGAAATCCATGCCGCTTCCTCCACCTTGTCAAAGGGAATCACCCCCATGACCAGCGCCAGTATATATCCAGTGGCCAACCCGAAAAACAGGCTGGTGGTTTTAAGAAATCCCTTTCCAAAACAGTGGCCCACCAGGCAGATTCCCATAGTAATTACCGCCAGAACCCAGTTCTGCCATCCGTTGTAACCGCCGCCCACTGGGTTACTGCCCCCTGCCATCATATCCGCGCAGGAGGGGGCCAGCGTCAGCGCGATGGAGATCACCAGGGTACCGGAAACCGTGCTGCTGAACAACTTACGCAGGAATCGGAAGCCAAACCATGCCAGGAGGACATAAACCACGCCCCCGGCAATGACCGCGCCCAGGAACGCGTCATACCCATACTCCGTGGTGATTGCCACCAGCGGCGTGATCACCACAAACGTCGTCCCCAGAAGGATTGGAAGCCGGGCCCCCACCGGTCCCAGGCCCTTGGCCTGGACAAAAGTGGCGATGCCCCCTGTAAAGATGGCACACTGGAGCAGGAATGTGACCTGCTCTGGTCCCCAACCCAGATCGTCCGCGGCAAGCATCGGCACCAGCACAATGGAACCAATGAAGATAATCACAAACTGCATGGCGTAGAGAAGGCGTCTGCCCATAGGCGGGGTTTCCTCCAGCTGATAAACCAGCCTGCCCCGCTGGTGTACTGTCTCCCGTTCACGCTTCATGGCCGTCCCTCCTATTTTTATCGCGGTCCAAAACCCGGGGGATTCCGGCGCTTCGTCCGGGGGCAGGAATGCAATTCCTTTGATACCAGGGGCAGAGGGCTGTAAGTCCCTCTGCCCCCGTTCGGGAAGCAATCGGTTACCAGACGAAATTGGCCTTGGCAATCTCTCCGTTGTCAATTAGAACATCCTGCGCAGTCATGCTCTTGTTTACCACCGCCAGGAAATAGGTCCACTCCGCCATCTCCTCTACCGTAGCCCATTTGGGGATCAGCGTTTCCGCCATGACCTGGTCCCACAGCGACTTGTTTTCCAGGATGTGTGCATTGAGCTCCGTGATCACGCCACCGGCGGAGATGCTGTTACAGGTCGCCCCGTACTTGGCCACTCGCAACGCCACATTCTTGGTATAGGCCAGTACACCGCCCTTGCTGGCGCAGTATTCCGGGAACTCCGCGCCGTTGTGGGCACTGACAGAGGCCGTCATGATGATCGCCTTAATGTTGGGCTGAATCCCATACTTTTCCGTGCAGTAAATGGTACCCCGCAGGTTGACATCAATGTCACGTCCGCTGTCCTGGACGCCTGCGTTATTAATAAGTATATCCACTTCGCCAATCTCAGGAAGCTGCTCCTGGCAGGCAACATCTACGATGTAATGGGTGTATCTATCATGGTCAATGGTGCTCTCCGCCACATCAAATCCGATGACATCATAGCCCTCAGCCAAAAATTTCTCTGCGATCCCACGGCCGATTCCCGTGCTGGTTCCGGTTACCAAAACTTTCATCGTCAGTCAATCTCCTTAAATAGAATGTTGCTTTTTTTACAAGTTTTCTTTGCCACGATCTGGACAAGCGTATCCCAAAACGATGTGACAATAAAGATAATATAGCTTGCCAGCATAATGTCAACCATCACGCTAAATTCATAGACACCGAGGAAGGCGAACAGCGTAAAGAGGATGGTATTAACCAGCTGGGTAAACAGGGTGGATACACCTGCCCGGACCCATTGTCCGCTTTCCCGATGCTTTTGCAGCGTCCAAATGAACTTGTAAGCCGCAATCTGCACCAGCATACAGATGGCATACACCACCAGGCTGGAAAGCATGATCCGGGGCGAGTTCGAGAACACCTGCTGGAGCAGTCCTCCATCCGCCGGCGCGTACCAGGCCCACGTCTGGGTGATGAGCATAAACACCCCGGTGGTCCCCACACTAAGCCAAGTGGCTTTCTTTGCGTAGTCCGGTCCCTTTTCACCCTCCATTTCACTTAAAATTTTGGCCGCAGAATAGGTCGTGGCGAAGATGACGTTGCCCAAGGTTTGGTCCATGCCAAAGGCATTGACCAACAACAACACCTCGATATTTCCCACCACGGTGGCAAATATGGTGAATCCATACAATCCCGCCCGGCCAAACAGCTTGTACGCCAGGAGCATAAATCCAAAGTAGGCTATCAGCGTTCCAACCAACAGGAGTTCATTTGTCATTGCCTGCACCTCTTTTCCTTTCTTTTTTCTAATCGCATTGATTGTTGCATTCCCACCCCTTTATCGCTCATCGTTGTATCGCATCAGTCCCAGCTGATGCAGGACGTCACAGAACTTGACAGGGATGGAGAATCTGCCCTGATATTGATCCCGGTGGAACCAATCAATGTACACCGGCACGCGCCCTCTGCATAAGCTCATCTTTTCTTGGCGCCAGGGATCATACAGCGCGATTGTGTCCCGAAAGGCCTCCCAATCATAGTAAGGATAAAGCCCTCCCCAGTCTTGGGACGCAAACGGGCCAAAGGCAAGGATTCTGTCCCCATCCTCCTCTTTCACTGCCAAGGGCAACCAAAAGGGAGAGAGGGGTCTCCAAATCTGGTAACGCTCCCCTTCCACAGTGAGGAAAAGTTCCCCTTCCTGTCCCGTTGCCACTGTGCAGGATGGTTCCAACTGCTGTAAGTATTGCACCAGCTGGAAAAGATATGTCTCTCCCGTCACCATCCCCTGGACCGTTTTCCACAGAACTTTTTCCCGCGTCCGATGGAGGTAGGCGGATACAGCAGCTCGCGCTTCTTCCCGAAGGCGGAGTCCAGGGGCTTCCTGTCCCGGCACTTCCTCTAAAATGTGACAGGCCAGCAGATTCGACACCGCTTTCTGGACCGCTTCCTCTCCCAAGGCCTGCTGAAGGTCTTCCCTCAGCCCTTCTGGAAGCACGCCCGCTGGGCAATAACGCCAGCTTGCCAGGGCCGCTTCCAACAGATGCAGTCCCGGGGTGGGAAGGTCTCCCTGCTGGGAGGACAGCCATTGTTCCATTGCCTCCATAGCAGAACTCCTTTCTTGGGAGGGAGAGGGTTTATCCTCTCCCTCCATTTTGCCAAGCCTTCCGCTCGTCAGCGCACCTTGATCTTTCCAAAGGTGGGCAGGGCGGGCGGGATGGGGGGCATCTGCCAAGTCGTTGTCAGAGGAACGGTGATATCCCGGTCAATCTTCACGTCAATGACCGTGGGCAGGCCGGACTGGATGGCGTGCTCTACCGCGCCGGCAATCTCACCGGGTTTGGTGACCGTGACACCCTGTCCGCCCATGGACCGGGCCATGGCAGCAAAATCAGGATTCCACAGTTCGCCATCGTGGTAGGTTCTGCCCTCATACTTCTCAAAGCTGGTCCCAATGATCCGGCCGCCATAATAGAATTTCTGCAGGTCCCGGATGGCGCCAATGGCATAGTTGTTCATGACAATCCAAACACAGGGCAGATTATACTGCACCGCAGTGGCCACCGCATGGGGCATCATCATGAAGCCGCCGTCGCCGCAGACGTTAATGCAGGTGGTCTCCGGCCGGGCCAGCTTGGCACCCAGGACGCCGACCACACCAAAGCCCATGGCCGCGAATCCGCCTGCTGTGAAATGGGTGTTGGGAACCTCGGTGGTCCAATACTGCTCCACCCAGGGCTGGTTGTTGCCCACGTCGGAGAACATAATGGCGTCTTTGGGGGCCACCTTGCGGATGTCGGTGATCAGGCGGCGGGGGTCAATTGGATCGGCATCACTCTGACCATAGGGTGTAATGAAGTCCCCCCATTCCTTTCGATACCCGGCGATCTCCTGATGCCACACGGTGTAGTCTCCGGTCACCTGTTTCTCCTGCGCCATGTCGATCAGTTGGGTCAGGACTGTGCGGATATCTCCCACAACGCCCACATCCACCGGGTAGTTCCGGGCGATTTCAGAGGCGTCAATATCCACCTGAATGAGCTTGGTCACAGGGAAGTTGTAGGCAAAGCCCGGCTGCCAGGTGGCAGTGTGCAGATCGTTGAATCGGCAGCCCAGGGCCAGAATGACATCGGCGTTCCGGGCCGCCTCTACCGCCGGATAATGTCCCCAGGTTCCGTTGACACCCAGGCACAGCGGATGGCTCTCCGGCAGAGAGGACTTCCCCATAAGAGAGGTAATCACCGGGATATTCATTGTTTCTGCAAATACCCGCAGCTGTTCCTGGGCGGAGGAGTGGTTGACCCCGCCGCCGGCCAGAATCAGGGGCCGCTTGGCCTCTTTCAGCTTTTGCAGGATCGAGCCGATAACCCGGTCCTCCGCGCCAGTCCGCCAGGCAATGGAATCCGACCAGTCAATGGGGTCTGCCACAACAGTCTCTGCCTCCAGCTGGTAGACGTCATAGGGCACCTCAATGTGTACTGGCCCCGGCCGTCCCGTCTTCATCAGCTTGAAGGCTTTTGGCAGGAAGGAGGACAGCTGTCCGGCGGTCACTGCCTGATAGCTCTGTTTGACATAGGGCTGGATGGCTGTGGAGAAATCCGCCTGGTGATACCGGTACTGCTCCTGCAATGCCCCTGTGTCAAACTGGGACAAGGGGGCCTGCCCGGTAAACTGCAGAAACGCAGATGAGTCATAAAACGCATTGGCCACTGCACAGGTGGAAAGGGCCGGCCCCGGGCCGGTGGAGACATAGACCGGCAGGGGCTGTTTGGTCACCCGGAAATAGGCGTCGGCCATAAAGCCACAGGCGGTTTCAATCCGGGGCCATACAATTTTGATGTCGTCCTGCTTGTTGAAGAAGGAATCCAACATCCCAATGGCACCGTGACCGGCGTACCCGATCATATAGGGGATTTTTTCCTTCATCATGTACTCTGCGATGATGTCCGCACCTTTCATCTTTGACACTTTGTCTGGTTTGTAAATCATGATGCATCCTCCCAAATCGTAAAGTTTTAAGTTCGCGCTTCGGAGCATGTTTTGAGATGGATATGCGCCAAGCCCTTGGTCCGTGAACATCAGCCAGAACGCCTCTCTCACTTTTCTCATCTTCTCCGAAAATTCTCGCGTCCTCTGGTGATAATATTATCAGTTCTCCCCTGTGTTTTCAAGAATTTAAGGTGAGAATTTCTCGCTTCTTCCTTTTTACCAAATAGGAATATATTATTTTTTCTTTATCCTCTAAGAAACCTCTTGTATTTTTCTTATTTTTGTGTTAGATTTTTTCTATCATAGAAAATTCTCGTTTTGGGGGAGGAAGACGCACATGAAAGAAACCCTGGATTTACAGCGAGTCCAGATAGCCTGGACACGTTATGTTGCCGGGCCGGAACCCGTTCCCGAGCAGCTTGCCGGCGTCCGGCCGGAGATCGTCGCGTCCTGGCAGCGGTCCAAAGGAAAGGCCGATCCCTTTGCCCCTGAGAAAACCATTCCCGCAGACCAGCTCCAGGCACTGGTCCAAGACAACACCCAGCTCATCCGCATTGCCCGCCCGTACTTAATGAACCTCTTTCAGTACCTGCAGGAAACCAAGCATCAGATCACCATTGTGGATGCCCACGGCTGTATTTTGGATACCATCTTCGACGACGGAACCTCCCAGGCCCCTCCCATCCAGTACCCGATCAGCAACGGAACCATATTCTCGGAGGAAGAGTCCGGCACCAATGGGATTTCCCTCTGTCTTTCTCTGGAAAAACCAGTGATGGTTTTCGGTCCAGAGCACTTTCAGCAGCGCTTCCACGACAGCATCTGCTATGCCGCCCCCATCCACGATCAGTTCCATCATCTGATAGGGTGCGTGGATATCTCCGGTCCCCTGGCCAACTATCATCCCTCCGCTCTAACTATGCTGGAGTCAGCCATCAACAGCATTGAGCGGGAGCTCTCTTTCCGGCAGACCAATGCGGTTCTCACTTCTGCCCTGGACGCTTTTACAGAGGGAATTCTGGTCCTCGATGACCACAAAGTCATCATTCATCACAACGCCAAAGCCCGCTCTGTCCTTCGTATCAGCGAGGACCCCTTGATTGGTCAGTCTATCTATTCCGTACTCCGGCAGGATTCCCTGCCGGCCCCTGCCCAGGGTCTGTTACAAAGGATCTCTTCCATGGAGTGCACCATTCTGAACCGTTATCAAACACCGCTGGATGTCAGCCTAACGGTCCTTCCCACCAGCGACCAAACGGGACTGCATACAACGCTGATCAAACTGGAAGACCAATCCGCGCTGACTCGTCTGGTTTATCGCAGCAATGAATTTTCCGCCCATTACACCTTTGACTCCATCATTGGGACCTCCCCTTCCATTCAATCGGTACAGACCATGGGTAGAATTGCCGCAACGACTGCCACACCCACACTGATCTTTGGAGAGCCCGGCACGGGAAAGGAGATTCTGGCCCAGGCCATCCACAACGAAAGCCCCTGGGCAAAGGGCCCCTTCGTCTGCCTTAACTGCGGCAAAATTCCAAGAGGGCTGCTGGAGAGTGAGCTCTTCGGCTACGAAGGCGGCGTATTCTGCGGCGGGAAAGAAAATGGCTACACCGGAAAGTTCGAGCAGGCCAACGGCGGAACCCTTTTCCTGGATGAAATCGACTGTCTCTCTCTGGAGGCCCAGGCCTCCCTTTTACAGGTCCTGCAAACCGGCCAAGTGACCCGTTTGGGTGGCAAATATCCCAAGAGCGTCTCCTTTAAGCTCATTGTAGCCACCACGGTGAACCTTCTCTCGGCGGTGCAGAAAAAGAACTTTCGTGCCGACCTGTATTACCGTCTCAACGCACTTGCCATTACAATTCCTCCCCTCCGGGAGCGGAAAGAGGATATCTTCCCCATTGTCAACCATTTCATCGCGCAAGAGTCCTTTACCGCTGGTACTGCCGCGGTTTCCCTGGACGAGGAGGCCGCCGCCGCATTCCTCCAATACCACTGGCCTGGCAATACCCGGGAGGTGGAGTCGGTCATCGAAGAGCTCCTCCACACGGCGGAGGGTCCTGTGCTTCATCTCAGTGATCTGCCCACCAATCTGCTGAGCAGTTACTATGCCGGCAAGGCAAAGCAGTCCCAGGACGCCAAATCAGAACTCCAGGATACCCTTCCATCCGCTCCTCCAGCAGATCCCGCTTCCCCTTACTCCCGGGCCAACCTGGAGGAATCCCAGCGGATCGTCGATACCTTGAAGGCCTGCGGCGGCAACGCAAAGGAGACCACCGCTGCCCTCTCCATGCCCTTGAGCACCCTTTACCGGAAAATGAACAAATACGGTATCAACCCCAAAGATTACAAAAAGCAGCGGCATCCCGCTGATTAGTTGGCTCCCTCGACCAAAGGGCTGGTCCTGCCCCGGTATGCTGTTTTTTCAAATCCCGCCTCTTCTTATTGCAATTTTATGGGAGATCGGATATAATAAATAAGTTCAATATTTCAGAATGTGAGTGATTGTAACGATGCTGCAATTTGACGAATATAAGGTCAAACTAAACAACCTCCTCCCCCAGCTGGACGAGCTGGAAAAGGCACTGAACTTGGAAAGCGCCGCCCGTGAGGTGGATTTTTTAGAGGCACAAAGCGCCTCTGACGGATTTTGGGATAACCCCGAGAACTCCCAGCGGGTTCTCCAGAAACTGAAACAGCTGAAAAACAAGCTGGAATCCCAGGAAAAGCGCCGTGCCTCCTGGGAGGACATGATGGTTTTGTGTGAAATGGGCAATGAAGAGGAAGATGAATCTCTCCTGCCTGAACTGGAAGAGGAGTACAACGCCCTGATCCAGAGCGTGGAATCCGCCAAGCTGCAGACCCTGCTCACCGGGGAGTACGACGCCTCCAACGCCATTTTGGCCTTCCATGCCGGTGCCGGCGGAACGGAAGCCCAGGACTGGGCCCAAATGCTTTACCGCATGTACACCCGCTGGGCCGAACGTCATGGCTTCTCCTATAAGGTCATGGACTATCAGGAGGGAGACGAAGCTGGACTGAAATCCGCCACCATTATGATTGAAGGGGAAAACGCCTACGGCTATCTCCGGGGCGAACACGGCGTGCATCGCCTGGTCCGCGTGTCCCCCTTTGACGCCAATGCCCGCCGGCAGACTTCCTTCGCCTCCGTGGAGGTGATGCCCGATCTGCCGGAGGATGTGGAGGTGGAGATTCGTCCGGAGGACATTGAAATGCAGGTCTACCGCGCCAGCGGCGCCGGCGGCCAGCATGTCAATAAGACCTCCTCTGCTGTCCGCCTCATCCATATCCCCACCGGCGTGGTGGTCTCCTGCCAGACGGAACGCAGCCAGTTCCAGAATAAAGACAACTGTATGAAGATGCTCCGCGCCAAGCTGGTGGAACTGCAGATGCAGGAAAAGGCGGAAAAAATTTCCGACCTGAAAGGGGTCCAGCTGAAGATTGAATGGGGCAGCCAGATCCGCTCCTACGTCTTCATGCCGTATACCTTGGTTAAGGACACCCGAACCGGGTTTGAAACCAGCAACGTCAACGGGGTCATGGACGGAGACCTGGACGGATTTATTAACGCCTATCTCACCGCCGTAGCCACAGGTAACTGGGCTACCAAATAAGTACAACCTCTCATACACTCCGCGCCGCCTCCTCCCTGGTATGCTGCCAGGAGGAGGCGGTGTTTTTTCGTCTCTTTTTTCATTTCTTCTTGACTTTTTAGCTTTTTGGTGTTAAAGTCAAAAAGCATTAAAGATATCCATGATCGGAGGGATTCCCTGTGAAGCTCGCGCTTTTAATCCTTTACTTTGGCGTGATGGTAGGCATCGGCCTCTACTGCCGAAAGCACACCTCAGGCATCAACGGTTTTGTGCTGGGCGGGCGCTCCGTGGGCCCTTGGCTCACTGCCTTTGCCTATGGCACATCCTACTTTTCCGCTGTGGTCTTTGTGGGCTATGCCGGGCAGTTTGGCTGGAAGTACGGCATCGCCGCCACCTGGGCTGGGATTGGCAACGCCATCCTGGGCTCTCTGCTGGCCTGGGCTGTTCTGGGCCGGCGAACCCGCATCCTAACCCAACACTATAATTCCGCCACCATGCCCCAGTTCTTTGGTCAGCGTTTTCAGAGCAAGTCTTTGAAGATCGGCGCCTCCGTCATCGTCTTTGTCTTTCTGATTCCCTACACGGCCTCCCTGTTCAACGGTCTCTCCCGGCTTTTCGGCATGGCGTTCCACATGGATTACACCGTCTGCATCATTCTGATGGGGGTCCTTACAGGTATCTATGTGATCGCCGGCGGCTATATGGCCACTGCCATCAATGACTTTATCCAAGGCTGTGTCATGCTGGTGGGCATCTGCGTCGTCATTGCCGCCGTGCTCAATACCCAGGGCGGTTTTCTGGAAGCGCTCCACGGGCTGGCCGCGGTTTCCGATCCAGAAACCGTAAACGGAGAGGTACCCGGTATTTTTGCCTCCTTTTTTGGCCCCGACCCTGTGAACCTCTTGGGGGTGGTAATCCTGACCAGCTTGGGGACCTGGGGGCTGCCTCAAATGGTTCAGAAATTTTACGCCATCAAGTCAGAGGACTCCATTCACAAGGGCACCATCATCTCCACTCTGTTCGCCGTGGTGGTGGCGGGGGGCTGCTATTTCCTGGGAGGATTCGGCCGTCTGTTCGCTGACCAGGTTGACGTGGCCTCCGAGGGATATGACGCCATCATCCCCGCCATGCTCTCGGGCCTGCCCGATCTGCTGATTGCGGTGGTGGTGATTCTGGTTCTCTCTGCCTCTATGTCCACCTTGTCCTCTCTGGTAATTGCCTCTTCCTCCACCTTGACCATCGACCTGCTCAAAGGCAACATTGTCAAAAAGATGAACGACTTTCAGGCTGTGTTCATCATGCGCTGTTTCATCGTGGTTTTTGTCCTGATTTCCATGGTCCTGGCCATTGTTCAGTACAAAAATTCCTTCAGCTTCATCGCCCAGTTGATGGGAGTCTCCTGGGGGGCGCTGGCTGGCTCTTTCCTGGCCCCCTTCCTCTATGGTCTGTATTGGAAAAAAACCACCAAAGCGGCTTGCTGGGCCTCTTTCCTCTTTGGTTCGGGGATTATGACTCTAAATCTGATCTCCACCTCCACCGGATGGTTTGCTTTCCCCACCCTGCTGCAATCCTCGATCAACTGCGGCGCCTTCGCCATGCTGGCAGGCCTTGTGATCGTCCCTGTGGTGAGCTTGTTCACCAAAAAGCCTGATCAAGCCATGGTGGATGAAGCCTTCTCCTGCTACGAAAAAAAGGCACCTGTTTCTCAGAAGAATGCGCTGAGTGAGTGATCCCTCTCTTCCCCCGCCTGTCAGTCGACCGGCGGGGGATTTTTCAAAAATTTTTCTCCGAACGGAAAGTATACTTGACATTTCTTTGACGCCATGGTATTCTCTTTATGGAAAGTAAGCTTTCCAACAGAAAGAGCTTTTTTCTCTTTCTCAAAATTTTTTCGTCAAAATTGGAAAGTTTACTTTACATTCAAAAAAGGAGGTCTCTCTTGAAAAATCGATTGGAAGCACTGCGAAAAAGCCATGGCGTCAGCCAAGAAGAGCTGGCCGCTGCCCTGGAGGTTTCCCGGCAAACCATCGGGTCGTTGGAACACGGAAGATACAACCCTTCCATTATTTTGGCTTTCAAACTCGCACGCTATTTTAACACCACCATTGAGGATATTTTTATCTACGAGGAGGATGCAACATGAAAGAGCGCAATTATGATGTGGTGAAAACTGTGGTAGGAATTCTCTTGGCTGCCATCGGCTTTGTTCTGCTTCGACGGTATGCAGACTCTCAAGGGGTAATGGCGGTTCTCCCCTTCGTCTGCATTGGCGTGGGCTGCGGCGCCTTTGGCCACGGCATGGGAGGGATGCTGAGCCGGAAGGCATTGAAAGACTCCCCCGACCTGCAGAAGCAGTTGGAAATTGAACAGAAAGACGAGCGAAACATTGCCATTTCCAATTCCGCCAAGGGAAAAGCCTTTGATATTATGCTGTTTGTCTATGGCGCCCTGATGCTCTCCTTTGCCCTCATGCAGGTGGATCTGGCAGCGATTCTTCTGTTTGTCTTTTGCTACCTTTTGGTGTTGGGATGCAGCATTTATTATCGGGTCAAATACGAAAAAGAAATGTAAAAAGCAAGAGAGGCTCCTTCGCCTCTCTTGCTTTTATCCTTTTCCCGTTCTCAGCCCTTCTGGCCCAACGCAAACGCTTTGCGGTTCAGCTCCAGCACCTTAGCCGGGACATTGGCCTCCAGAGAGGCCTGCCAGGCCTCAGGCGCAATGTCTGGAAAGTAATGGGACAACCGGCCCATCAGAACCATGTTCACCGCCTTGGCAGACCCAGCTTCCTCCGCCAGCGCCAGACAGTCCATAGCATCCACCTGAATCCCCTTGGCCCGCATCTTCTCCACCAGGTTTTCCGGATATTGCGCCAGCCCAGCGATCACGGGCATCGGCTCCATCTGCTGGGTATTGGTCACCACCCGGCCGGTAGGCTTCAGGTAGGCAATCCAGCGGGCCGCCTCCAACAGTTCAAAGGAGACAATAAAATCGGCCTCTCCCTTGTCAATGATGGGCGAATAGACCTTGTCCCCAAAGCGAACATAGGTCACCACGCTGCCGCCCCGCTGGCTCATCCCATGCACCTCGGAGACCTTGACATCGTAACCGGCATTTACCAACAGGTGCCCCAGCATTTTGGATGCCAGCAGGGAACCCTGTCCCCCCACACCGACGATCATAATATTGACAGTTTCCACGTCTTGTTTCCTCCTTATACAATCAATGCGTTCCGGTGGCACATCTGCATACACACCTGGCATCCAATGCACTGGGTCCGGTCAATCTCCACCTTTCCATCCCGGAGACTGAGGGCGGGACAGCCAATCCGCATACACAGACTGCACCCATTGCACTTGTCCGCGTCTACCTTCAAGGGCGGCGCCTTAGGTACGTCCTTCAGCATGACGCAGGGACTGCGGGTGATGATCACAGAGGGCTCCTCCGCAGCCAGTTCCTCCTTCAAAACCCGGTCCATCTCCTTGAGCTGGTTGGGGTCCACCACCCGCACCCGCGCAAATCCAACGGCGCGGCACAGGGCCTCCAGGTCAATCTTTCCCGCCGGTTCTCCCCGCAGGGTCTTTCCCGTGGTGGGGTTCTGCTGGTGTCCGGTCATCCCCGTGATGGAATTATCCAGAATGATGACCGTAGAGTTGCTTCGGTTATAGGCGATATCCGCAATGCCCGTGATCCCCGAATGGGCAAAGGTGGAGTCTCCAATCACCGCCACGCTGTGCTTCTCATGCTTTTCTCCACCGGCCAGATTAAACCCATGAAGTCCGGAACAGGAGGCCCCCATACAGACATTCAGGTCCATCGCGTTCAGCGGCGGCATGACGCCCAGGGTATAGCAGCCGATATCCCCATAGACCATACATTTATTTTTCGACAGGGTGTAAAAAACCCCCCGGTGAGGGCATCCCGCGCACATGACTGGCGGACGACCGGGAATAGGATCATCCAAAGTCAGGGTCGGTTTCGCCTCCCGCCCCAGGCTTCTGGCCACCACGCCTTGGGTAAGCTCATCCACCAGGGGAATTTTCTCCTTCCCAGTGACCGCCACACCAATTTGACGACAGTGGTTTTCAATGATGGGTTCCAGTTCCTCCACCACCAGCACCTGGCCCACCTGCGCGGCAAAGTCCCGGATCTTCTGTACCGGCATAGGCCAGGACAGCCCCAGCTTCAGTACACAGGCCTTCTCACCAAAGACCTCCCGAACATACTGATAGCTGGTAGAAGAAGTAATGATGCCCAAAGAGGTATCCTCCCCCATTTCCAGACGGTTCAGCGGGCTGGTTTCCGCCAGCTCCGTCATGGCCTTGGTGCGCGCCTCCACCCGATAATGGGCTTTGAGGGAATTGGTAGTCATCATCACCCGCAGAGGATCTTTCACGTATTCTCTGGCAGGGACTTCCTGGCGAACGCCCCGTTCCACAATGCTTTGTGAGTGGGAGATTCTGGTGCACATCCGCAGCAAAACCGGGGTGTGATATTCCTCAGACAGGCGGAAAGCTTCTTTTGCAAAGGTTAACGCCTCCTGGGAGTCAGAGGGCTCCAACATAGGCACCTTGGCCGCTATGGCATAGTGCCGGGAGTCCTGCTCATTCTGAGAGGAAAACATACCAGGGTCATCCGCCACGCAGATAACCAGACCAGCCTCCACCCCTTGATAGGAAATAGTAAACAACGGGTCCGCAGCTACGTTCAAGCCCACGTGCTTCATGCAGCAGGCCGCTCGTTTTCCACCTACCGCAGCTCCATGGGCCACCTCCAGAGCCACCTTTTCATTGGGGGCCCACTCGCAGTAAATTTCCGGATATTTGGCCGCTTCCTCAGTGATCTCCGTACTGGGGGTTCCCGGGTAGCTGGAGATCACACAGCATCCGGCCTCATAGAGCCCACGGGCAACGGCTTTGTTGCCCAACATCAGTTCCTTCATTCTGTCCTCCGTGTTTCTGTCTCTTCTTTGGCGACACCCTTTTGCTGATCTACCCGTTCCATGACCTCTTCCAAGGCTCCAGTGCCATAGTTCAGCATCCGGTTCACCCGGCTCACTGTGGCAGAGCTGGCACCTGTTTCTTGGAGGATGGTGGTATAGACCTTACCGGCATGGAGCATTTTTGCCACGTCAAACCGTTGCTCCATCGCCCGTAGTTCCGTCACGGCACATAAATCATCGAAAAATCGGCAGCACTCCTCCACAGAGTTCAGCGCTGCAATGTGCTCATACATAGCTAAGCTGCGCTCTTTCTTTTTTGCCCTCGGCATACTTGCTCCCTCCTTTGTTCCGGTTCCCAGGGATATTAGCTTCGATTCTGTTGAGCCACTAAGTGATCGGCCCCATACCGCTTCCGCAAGGCTGGCTTTTCAATTTTTCCTGTGGCATTGCGGGGAATTTCCGCAAAAATGATCTTTCGGGGCCGCTTATACCGGGGCAAATCCATGCAGAACGCCTGAATTTCCTCCTCCGTACAATGCATCCCCTCTTTCACCTCAATCACAGCGCCGCAGATCTCTCCCAACCGTTTATCCGGCAGACCAATGACCGCCACATCCTTGATCTTATCGTTGGCCCGGAGGAAATCCTCAATCTGTACCGGGTAGATGTTCTCCCCACCGCTGACCACCACGTCCTTCTTCCGGTCTACCAGAAAATAAAATCCGTCGGCATCCTGCATGGCCATGTCTCCAGTATAGAGCCACCCATCCTTCAGCACCTCGGCAGTGGCCTCCGGATTATTGTAGTAACAGGTCATAACGCCCGGGCCTTTCACACAGAGTTCCCCCACCTCACCTTGGGGGACTTCCGTCCCGTGCTCATCCACCACCTTGACCTCCCAGCGGTAGCCAGGCACCCCGATGGCGCCCACCTTCTGAATATTGTCTATTCCCAGGTGGACACAGCCCGGGCCGGTGGACTCGGACAGGCCATAGTTGGTGTCATACTGATGGTGGGGGAAATACTCCCGCCACCGCCGGATCAGGGAGGGCGGGACCGGCTGGGCGCCAATGTGCATCAGACGCCACTGGTCCAACTTGTAGTCCGACAGCTGAATCTCTCCCCGGTCCAACGCGTCCAAAATGTCCTGCGCCCACGGAACCAGAAGCCATACTACTGTGCATTGCTCATCTGAGGCCGCTTTCAAAATAATCTCCGGGGCCGTCCCTTTCAGCAGCACCGCCTTGCTGCCTGCAATCAGGCTGCCCATCCAATGGAACTTGGCGCCGGTGTGGTAGAGCGGCGGAATACACAGGAACACATCATCATGCTCAATCCGATGGTGCTTCTGCTCCATTTCAGCTGCTTGGGTTAAGCTCCGGTGCTTATGTAGAATTGCTTTGGGAAATCCCGTGGTCCCGGAGGAAAAATAGATTGCGCCATCGTCATCATCCGTGATGAGAACCTGGGGCGGCGCAGAAGAGCAGTCCGCTGCCAGCTCTCGATAGCTCTCGGCAAACGTGGGGCAGTTGTCACCCACGTAGATCAGCAGCCGGCCCTTGCTGAGCTTGTCCGCCACAGTCTCAATCCGCCCGATGAATTCTGGGCCGAAGACCAGCACCTGAACCTCCGCCAGGTCCGCGCAGTACTGAATCTCCTCCGCAGAATACCGGAAGTTAAACGGGACGGCCAGTGCCCCGGTCTTCAACACCCCAAAATAAATGGGGAGCCATTCCAGACAGTTGTACATCAGGATCGCCACTTTGTCCCCCTTCTTCACCCCTCGGGAGAGAAGCATATTGGCAAAGCGGTTGGCCTTCTCATTGAACACATTCCAGGTGATCTCCCGTCGGTAGGGTTCATCGGTGGTGGGCTGGATCAGATCGTATTCCTTCCAGGTCATCCGGCGGGTCTCTTTCATCTCCGGGTTGAGCTCCACCAGCGCGGTCTCATCCCCGTAGAGTTTGACATTGCGTTCCAAAAAATCAGTCACAGGCATAGTGGGACGGTCCTTTCTTTTTGTTGGGACAAAAGGTCTTTCAAGATCATTTAACCTTTACAGCTTTAAACTCGTGGTGTAATATGTTTAACTTTAGCACGAGAGCCCAGGAAAGTCAAGGGGAAGCCCAGAAGGAGCCCGCTATACGGCCTTTCCATCCCCGCTTTCTCTATGGCCTAACACATTATTCTCTGTCCACAATAACCTGGATGGATGTGCATACACCGCTGTTGCATGGGCTTTCCGCCACGCTGCATGCCGCAATCCCTACCCGCACATCGATTTCAGCTCTGAAAACAATTTTATCTCCCGCCTTTGACAAAGGGGGCTTTACTTTTATCGTTCCCTCTTCGTCAATTTGCGAATTCATAAATAAGTTTACCGGACAGATCATCGCTCTGCTTTCCCCCAGGACCCTGTTTATCGTATCGTGGCAGTTGGGGTGTCCCTTTCCATTTTGATAGAAAAAATCATACATCTCAGGCCGACAGCATGGGTGGAGCAAATCATGCATTCCCACCTCGTCCTCCACAATCTGGAACATTGGCCGATATAAATTAGAGTAAATAAAATCTCCTACCTTCAAACGAAGGGACTCATTGCAGTCCATTGTAACCCCAGTGGATAAGAACTCCTCCGCGTTGTCCAGGGACTCCGCAAAGAAATCAGCCACTTGCCCCCCAGAAACATCAATCACCGTAATGGTCTGCCCCTTAAACACGTCTACTCTTTTTCCCGTACAAGCCTGAATCAAGTATTCCTCTTTCATTTTCCCTCCAAATCAATATTTACTTTTCTTTGCAACCATACTACCACAAAGGAGATACCCTGTCCAGAAAGGAGGCAAGAATCTCCCTTTACAATCCCAGGAAAACAGTGTATACTCTAAATAGTTAGCAGAAGCAAACCTTAACATTCTATATACCTGGAGGTGTTTATGGCCTTTTTCCAAAATACGCGAAAGCCGGAGGGATTGGGCGGAAAGCTGATGGTAACCATGATGAACCACGGTCATGCCTCTCTGTCCGCGTTTGGCTTGCAGCATATCGCCATACAGGAGAACGCCTCCTGTTTGGACCTTGGCTGCGGAGGGGGCGCCAACGTCAAAAAGCTATTGGCTCGAAGCCCCCAAGGGCACGTGACTGGGCTTGATTACTCTGAGGTCAGCGTGGCAAAATCCAGAAAATGCAACGCTGCCGCCATAGAAGCGGGCCGGTGTGAAATCGTCCTGGGAAACGTCATGGACCTCCCCTTCCCTGACGACGCGTTCCATGTGGCAACCGCTTTTGAGACCATTTATTTCTGGCCCAACTTGGCGCAAGCTTTTGCTCAAGTGTTCCGCGTCTTAAAGCCCAACGGCCTTTTTCTGCTCTGCAATGAAGCCAGCGGAGCGGATGCCAAGGGGGCCAAATGGGCAAGTCTCATTGAAGGCATGCGCGTCTATTCCTCAGAAGACCTCCGCCGCTTACTCTGGCAGGCAGGGTTCTCCAATCTGAAAATGAGTGAAAATCCAAAAGGCTGGCTCTGTATTGTGGCGGAGAAGAAAGCAACGCCACAACCCAAGCAGCCCCTTTGAGAAAACAGCAAGCTTTGTTCCAGAGGATATTTCTCGGAACTGTCCTTTGTGTACAATATCCTGTCCTCTCACAACGAGAAAGACGGACCGCCGGCTATCCGCCGGCGGTCCGTCTTTCTCATTTATCACTGAAGCGCGCCCCACTCACTTCGTTTCTTGGGAGAGCGCACGCTCCAATTCGTTCAGCAGTGCCTCGCTCTCCTGGGCCACGGTCTGAAGCGCCCCCTCCTGAAAGGGAGAGCGCAGTCCAGCCTCCTGGAGAAGCTCTGTAAAGACCTTCTCCCCGCCTTGGGAAAGGAAGCGCACATAGCGGTGAAATGCGTCATCATAATCCTTACGAGAGGCCAGCAGGAACTGCAAGGCCGCCGTCTGCGCCAGGCAGTAATCAATATAGTAAAACGGCGTCTCGTAAATGTGCATCTGATACTGCCAACGGGTCCCCTCCTCCAGGTAGGGAATTCCGTCAAAGGTAATGTGGGGACGGAACTCTGCCTCCAGCTGCCGCCAAGCCGCCTTGCGCTCGGCGGGGGTCCAATCAGGATTTTCATAGACCTGCCGCTGAAAATCGTCCACGATAGTGCCGTAAGGCAGGAAGGAAAGGGCGTCCATCAGGTGCATAAATTCATACCGGCCCGCATCCTCTCCAAAAAACTGCGCCATATAAGGCCAGGCAAAGAATTCCATGCTCATCGAGTGGGTCTCCGCCGTCTCCATACCGCCTACGCCCAGCTCTACAACGTACCGGTTATTGGCCGTGGTGTAGTCTGCAAAGGCATGGCCGGCCTCGTGGGTCACCACATCCACATCCCCGGCGGTCCCATTAAAGTTGGCCAAGATGAAGGGCTGGTGATAGGCCATAAAGCTGGTGCAGTAGCCGCCCCCCCACTTGTTTTTCCGGGCGTCCACATCAAAGGCCTCTGTGGCCAGCATAAAATCAATGAACTCCCCCGCCTCCCGGCTCATGTCATGGTACATTCTTTTGGCTGCGGCAAAAATCGCTTCCTTCCCCCCCTTGGGCGCAGGGTCCCCCTGGGGGAAAATCAGATCATAGTCATAGAGCATGAGGGTGTCCACCCCCAGCTTCTTGCCAATCTCCTTCCGCAGCCGAGCAACCACGGGAACCACATCCCGGCGAACATTTTCCCGGAACTGCTTCACCTCTTCCGGGCCATAGCACAGGCGTCCCATGCGGTAGTAGCCCAGCTCCACAAAGTTTTGATAGCCCATTTTCTTGGCCATCCGGTCCCGGACATGCACCAGCTGGTCAAAGATACCGTCCAGCTGGTCACTGTGAGCCTTCAGGGTCTTTCCCAAAACCTCATAGGCCTCCTTCCGGGTTGCCCGGTCGGGGGACTTGGCATACTTCATCAGCATGGGACGGGGTAAGTTCTCTCCCCGGAAGGGGAACTCCATGCCTGCCATCAACTGAGAATACTGACTGACCAGCCGGTTCTCCTCAATCATATCCTGGACAATCTCCGGGGACATGGCCTTCAGCTCCACCTCAAACGAGCGGAACACCAGGGGAATGATCTGTCCACTCTCCTCCAGCTCCTGTCGGAACGGCGTCTCCAGCATGGCCCGGGTATATTCCAAGAGATAATTCTGGGCCTGGGGGCCGACCTCATCATAGTATTCCTTCTCTGCCAGGTAGAACGCATCTGCCGTGTTGATGCTATACCGCATATAGGACAGCGCCTGGGCGGTCTCCCACCGGATCATCAGCTGATTGCAGCGGTCACGGGCAGCCAGAACCGCTCGGGCCGAATCCGCAGTCTTTACCTGGTGGATCACTTCCTTTATCTCCTGGGCAAATTCCTCCATGGACAGGCGTTCATACTTCAGTTCAGATACTTTCTGCATAGTTCCTTCCTTTCCAATTCAGGATTCCTGTTCTCTTCACAGATCCCGAAGGGCAATCCGGCCATGGAGGCTCTCCGCCGCCTTCACGCCACGGACAATGGCCTCTTCCACCGCTCGGGCTGCCAGAATCCCCACTGCGTCCGGGTCCGCCTGGACCGTGCCATGGCACATGGCAAACAGGCAGTCCCCGTCAAAGGTGGCGTTGGCGGGACGGACGCCGCGGGCAATTCCATTTTGGGCCACAGCCGCCAGCTTGGTGGCCTGGGCCTTATTCATCGCCGCGTTGGTGACCACACAGCCAATGACCGTGTTTTCTCCCACCAGCTTGCCGCTGAACACATCCCGCTGGCGCTGTCCGTGGGCCACCAGCCACGCCTCACTGTCGGCAAATCCCCTGCCGCTGTCGTCCCGGGCACCGGCCAGGATGGTGCCGTTCTCCAACACGTCCCCCATGGCGTTGCAGGCCACCACGGCCCCCACCATCAGGTCTCCCTGCCGAAAGGCGCAGGCCCCGATGCCCCCCTTCATAGAAAACTGCGCGCCGCGGATTTTCCCAATGGTGCACCCGGTCCCCGCTCCAAAGTTCCCCTCCTGAAAGGGAAGCTCCCGCAAAGCCGCCTCACAGGCCGCATAGCCCATGGCTCCATCCGGGCGAATCTCCATAGACCCAAATTTCAGATCAAAGAGAACCGCGGCACAGACATTGGGAACCACCGTCACCATGACATCCCGGCCAACGCCCACCTCTTCCAGCTTCTTCATCACACCTCCGGCAGCATCCAGCCCAAAGGCGCTGCCGCCGGTGAGGACCACAGCATGGACCACCTCCCGGTTACAGACCGGGTTCAGAGCATCGGTGTCCCGGGTTCCCGGAGAACCGCCCCGGACATCCACGCCGGTGACCCCGCCCTCGGGACATAGAATCACCGTACAGCCCGTTCCGGCAGCAAGGTCCTGGACCTGCCCAAAGGAGAAGCCCGGAATCTCATGTATCATCATTCTTTCCATTTTGTATCGTCTCCAAACCTCTTGCGTCCCATGACATCCCAAAATGGGAAACAACATCGCGGAGGGAAAGCTCCCTCCGCAACGATTGCATCTTAGGTGGATTCCATTTGCCCCCGGCGGACCAATTCCTCCCCCACCGTGTAGATATCGCCTGCCCCCACCGTGAGGATCAGATCCCCCGGCCGGGCCAAGTCGTACAGCCACTGGGTCAGCTGGTCAAAGTTCTTCGCCGCCCGGGCGCCTGGGACAGCGGCCGCCAGGTCCTGGGAGGAAATACCCACCTCATTTTTCTCCCGGGCGGCAAAAATTTCCGCCAGGAAAGTCACGTCCGCCTGCTGCAAAACCGCCGCAAACTCGGAAAACAGCGCCTTGGTGCGGGTATAGGTATGGGGTTGGAAGGCACAGATCACCCGCTGATAGCCCAAGCTGGCCGCCGTCTCCAGCAGAGCCTTGAGCTCTCCTGGATGATGGGCATAGTCGTCATAGACCGCAGCACCCTTGACCGTTCCCTTATACTCAAACCGGCGGCCGGCCCCCCGGAAATCCCGGAGCCCCTGGGCAACGGCCTGGCTGGGCATCCCTAAAAGGAGCGCCGCCGCCGCCGCCGCGATGGCGTTTTTCACATTGTGCTCCCCCGGCACCTGGAGCGCGACATGCACAGCCGGTTTCCCATTCCAAACCACATCAAAGGAAGGAAAGCCATGGTCCCAGGTTAGATTCTCCGCATGGAAGGTTCCCTTCTCTAAGCCGAAGGTGAGCACCCCCTCCTTGCCCTCCAGAGCTTTCATGGTATTGGCATCCTCCCCGTTGGCCAGCACCGTTCCCCCCGGCGGGACCAAATCGGCAAAGGCCCGGAAAGCGTGCTCCACATCCTCCAAATCCTTGAAAAAGTCCAAGTGGTCTGCCTCAATATTGAGAATCACTGCCAGGGTGGGATAGAAGGACAGGAAGGAGTTACAATACTCGCAGGACTCCAAAATAATGGTTTTTCCCTTTCCCACCCGGTGGCCAGTCCCTAAAATGGGAAGGGTCCCGCCAATCATCACCGTGGGGTCCACCCGGGCCGCCATGGCAATGTGTGTGCACATGGAAGTGGTGGTGGTTTTGCCGTGGGTGCCGGAAATGCACAGGGCATTCTCATACCGCCGCATAATCGAGCCCCAGGCCTGGGCCCGCTCGAAGACGGGAATCCCCAATGCATGGGCAGCAGCAATCTCTGGATTGCTGTCGTGGACTGCGGCGGTGCGAATGACCAGGTCCTTTCCCTCCACACTTTCCGGCAAGTGGCCGATGACCACGGGGATGCCCAGAGACCGCAGATGCTCCACCGCCGGGCTCTCCTTCACATCAGAGCCCGTAATCACCAGGCCCTCGCCCTGAAGAACCTCCGCCAAGGGGGACATGGACACGCCGCCAATCCCCACCAAATGTGCCCGTTTGCCGGGCACGATATAATCATGGATTCGATCAATCGCCATTGGGTTTACACACCTTTTCCCTTCCGCTATAATATAGGCTGGACGCGGTAAAAAATACCTCGTTTCTCTCCAGAATACTGATATCAGTCAGTTATTATAATCCAATTCCCCTGAAATTGGCAAGTCTTTCCGACTGCTTTTCTCGGGTTTTCCCTGGAAAAATTTGTCCCCCAAGGGAGGGTCCTTTCCATGAAACTCTACGGCGCTCAGGGTGTTTCTCCCCAGGTCTTATTGGCCTACGCCCTTTCCCACGGATATCAGCTCTCTCCCCCGCCGGCTCTGGCCAGGACCCCGTTGGGAAAGCCCTATTTCCCGCAGTATCCCCACCTCCACATCAACTGGAGCCACAGCGGTTCCCTGGTGCTGTGCGCGCTGTCTGACTCCCCTGTAGGAGTTGATGTGGAGTGGGTCCGTCCCCGGGCTGCCACGCTTCCCCGGTATGCTCTGACCCCAGAGGAATACGACGCCTTCCAGCATCAGGGGGGAGATTGGTCCGCTTTCTACGGTCTATGGACCAAAAAGGAAGCCTGGTGCAAATACACAGGGCAGGGCCTCCGCCGCCACTGGGGCGCCTCCCCTCCGAAGACAGGTCTGTTTTTTCAGACCTATGCCGGCAGCGGCTGGCGGGCCTGCGTGTGCGGGGAGGAATCCCCTCCCGACAAAATTGTTTGGATGGAGGACAAGCCACCATGAAACTGACACAAACCTTTTATCACCGAGACACCCGCCTGGTTGCCCAGGCACTGCTGGGAAAGTATTTGGTCCGGTTCCAGGACGGCTTTCCCCTGGTGGTGCGAATCCAGGAAACCGAGGCCTACATTGGACGGATGGACAAAGCCTGTCACGCCTACAACTACCGGCGAACCCCCCGGACGGAGACCTTATTCGCCCCACCGGGCACCGCCTATATCTATCTCATTTATGGTATGTATCACTGCCTGAATTTTGTGACCGAGCCAGAGGGAGAGCCCTGTGCCGTCCTGATCCGGGGCGGTCAGCCCCGGGGAAGTCTTTCCTTTCTGGCCCGGAACCGATATGGCGTCGGCTGGGAGCAGCTGTCTGCCTATCAGAGAAAGAATTTTCTCAACGGGCCGGGCAAACTTTGCCAGGCTCTGGCGCTCACCCGGGCGGAGAATGGCTGCTCCCTGCTGGGAGACAGTCTCTTTGTCTGCGACCGGCTGGAGGATATCGGACTCACCACACCACCTGAGGACCTGCGCCCCTTCTCCATTGTGGCGGGGCCCCGCATCGGCATTGACTACGCAGAGGAGGCGGTAGACTTCCCCTGGCGGTATCTTATCGGACCGTAGCGTCACCAGCGCCGCGGTCCGTTTCTTTCTCCAGCGCCCAGAATACAGGCCGGGCGCGCAGCGCCAGGCACGCCGCAAGAAGCCCAGCCCCTAGCATCACTGCCCAGGTGTGGTCCGCCAATCCCTCAAACAGCAGACCATAGACTGCCTGTCCCAAGGGTTGGGCGCAGTTGGCCGTAGCCAGCACCGTGGCCATCACCTTTCCCAACAGATCCGGAGGGGTCTGCCCCTGCATGGCGGCTAAAATCGTCACGGTAAACAGGGTGGAGACCCCCATCACCAGAAAACTCAGCACAGTGATCAACCCATATCCCACGATAGGAGAAACCAGGGGCAGAAGGGCAACTCCCATGAGGACCACCCCTCCGGAGGCCAACAGCAACAGCAGCGGGCTGTGGTGAAGCCGAAGTCTTGCCCCCAGCCCGCTGGCCAGTAAGCCCCCCATCAGTCCCCCGAGACCCAAAGCCCCCTGGGTCAGTCCCAATTGGGTATCGGACCCATGCAGAAGCTGCACCACCATAATGGGAATGCCCACAATGATGGCCGCAGAGAGAACCAAGTTAAACAGCGCCAAAAGAAGAGTAACCCGTAGGAAATTCGGTTTCTCCCGCCCCATAAAACGCCAGCTCTCTGCCAAATCCCCCTTCACGGTCCGGAGCAGACTGTCCGTCCGGGGACGGCCGTTGTGGGGAATCCGAAGGAAACACTCCATGACAGCGGAGGCGAAAAAACACAGGGCACTCACAAGGACAATGGGATACACGCCAAACGCGCCAAATAAGACGCCACCAACCACCGGCCCCAAGAGGCCAGCCAGGGTGCTGACCATATTGACCAACGCATTGGCCTGAACCAGTCCCTCCTCCGGCACCAACAGCGGCAAGCTGGCCTGGACAGAAGGCTGGTAGGCCCCGGAAATACCGTAGAGCAGCATCAGCACCCCAATGAGCAGCGGGACCAGCGGCAGGACCTCTAAGGCCAGGGCAAGCCCCACCATAAGCAGGGATGTGGCAAAGTCCAAAGCCACCATAATGTTTCGTTTGTTCACCCGGTCCGCAATTCCGCCGCCCAGGAAGGAAAACACCACCATGGGCAGAAAGGAACAGGCTGTAACCACCCCGAAAAGGGATGGGGAATTGGTCTCCCGCAGCAGATACAGCGGCAGAGCAAAGCGGACAATGGCGTTGCCAAACAGAGAAATCACCTGCCCTAACACCAGAATGATCATATCCCGAGAAAAAATTTGCTTGAGTTTCATCGTGTTACCTCCATTTTAATACCGACGGTCGGTTTGTAAAGTCCCAAAAATAAACTGCTCTGAACGGAGCAGTTTATTGGGATTCCCCTCAAATTCCACGGCTGTCCGCCACGAAAGAGTCGATCAAATCTTCCTCCAGCAGGGTCCCCAGGCCGCAGCCCTGGGTGATTTGATTAAACACCACACAGCGGGCCCGCATTTCCTCCGGCGTTGTGGGGCGGCTGATCGGCTGGAGCCAAATTCCCATCAGCACCATAATCGCCTCCCCCACAGCCTGAATGTCCGAGACCTGGAGGGAGCCGTCTGCCACCCCCTCCTCCAAAATCGGCTGAATATACTCCGGGACGGAAATGTGAAGAATCTCCTGCATCTGCATGGTCAAATAGCGTGGATGGTCCAGAAGGTAGGGCATGATATGAAACGCCTCTTTTTGATTGGGATGAAGAATGGCTGAACGAAAGATTTTCCTGAGCTTTTCTTCCCCCGTCAACGCGGCGTCATCCCGGATCTTTGAAAGGCGGATTTCATTTTCCTGGCCAATCTGGTTGCAGATCGTTTCAAAAATCGCCTCTTTTGAGGAGAAGTGGTGATAGATCGCCCCTTTGGACAGGCCGGTTTCCCGGATAATATCCTGGAGTGATGTCTTCTCATACCCTTTCTCCAAAAAAAGCTTGGAGGCCGTGGTGAGAATGCGCTGCACCGTCTCCTCTGGGTGTTTGTTCCTGGCCATAGACGCGCCTCCTTCCCATTAACATACCGATGGTCTGTATGTAAATTATCATGTTTTTCTCCCGCTGTCAAGAAAAACCGGTTTCCTTCCCTGCTTTTCCAACCCGCGCTCTGTCTGCGGTCTATTGCCGTCTCCCTCCCAAAAATAAAAAACCCCCGGCCCAGCCGGGGGTTTTCATAGACGGGTATAACCCTTTGATACTAGCTTACACGTCACGTCGTGTGAGTACGATCTGCCAGCCGCGAAGGT